>JACXTT010003641.1_pt1 | contig 23518 bp, 18 predicted proteins | sample 9270951 | NCBI WGS metagenome assembly JACXTT01 (sample SAMN15532306, study PRJNA645909) | rock metagenome | isolation source: weathered quartz diorite | place: Puerto Rico | collected 2017-06-21
CAACCCGTTACGCCACGCCCACCGCCGTGGGGAGCTTGTCCGCAACGGCGGGGGGGGCCGGGTTTCCAGCGGATGCCCATACCCCCCCCTTTCGGTGATGGCCCTCACCGTCCGGTTCTGCGATTACATCCTGAAAGAACACGGAAAAAAGAAGAATGCGTAAATCGATTTGGATCGGTTGCTTTGCCTGCGCGGCCCTGGCCGCCGAAACTCATACGCTGGTCCCTCAGCGCTGGTACCGCACGTTCTCGGCGAAGAACCCGGTGCTGAAACGCATCCAGCCCGGCGACATCGTCGTCACCAAGACGGTCGATTCCGCCGGCGGCGACGAGACCGGCACGAATCGGACCGAGCCCGGCAATCCGCTCACCGGTCCGTTCTACATCGAAGGCGCTGAACCCGGCGACCACATCCGGGTGCGCTTCCGCAAAATGCGCCTGAATCGCAATTCAGGCTATACCGGCTACCGCCTGGGCCTGTTTTCCCTCACCCCGGACTACATCGAGAAGGTTTACTCCTCGCAGTACAAGCAGGACCTCGTCCGGAAGGGCGCGTCGCACTACGTCCCCTGGGACCTGGACCTCAAGACCAACACCGTGCGCCTGCGCGAGCCCTCCAGCAGCCGCATCAAAATGGATTTCCCGGCCCATCCTATGCTGGGCTGCGTCGGCGTCGCCGCGCCCGGCGAGTTTGCCCCCACCTCCGGCCCAGCCGGTTCCTACGGCGGCAATCTCGACTACAACCGCGTCGGCGAGGGGTCCACGGTAATCCTGCCCGTCTATCACCCCGGCGCGCTTCTGTTCATCGGGGACGGCCACGCCCTGCAAGGCGACGGCGAGCCCACTGGCAACGGTATCGAGACCTCCATGGACGTGGAATTCTCCGTCGAACTGAAAAAGAAGTCTCCGCTGACCGGGCCGCGCGTGGAAACCGCGGACGACATCATCAGCGTGGGCGCTCAGGCCGAATTCCAGAGCTCGCTCGACCGCGCGCTGGAACTCGCCACCACCGACATGGTGCAGTATCTGGTCAAGGATTACGGCCTGGAAGAGTGGGCCGCGCACCTGCTGATCGCCTACCAAGGCCGCTACGACGTGGTCACCGTTCGCGGCACCATGGCCTTGCGCATTCCGAAGAGCGTATTGCCGAAAAACCAATAACAGATGCCGCCGCCCACCCTCCGCCGCCGCGTCGTGAGCGGGTTCATCCTCATCGGCATCTATCTGGCCATCACCCTGCTCGTGCCGCGGCCTGCGACCGTCAAGCCGGAAGGCTTTCGTCTGCTGGGAGTTTTCGCCGCGACCATCGCCGGGCTGATCCTCCAGCCGATTCCCGGCGGCGCGCTGGTGCTGATCGCCGTAACTCTAGCTTCGGTAGTCGGTGGCCTGACCATCGCCGAGGCTATGGGCGGCTTCGGCGACTCCACGGTCTGGCTGGTAATGGCCGCGTTCTTCATCTCCACCGCCATGATCAAGACCGGCTTCGCCCGGCGTCTGGCGCTTGTCTTTGTGCGCACGGTCGGCGGATCTTCCCTCGGCGTCAGCTATGCGCTCATCATGACCGACGTGGTCTTGGCCACCATCATCCCCTCCAACGGCGCGCGCTCGGGTGGGGTCGTCCTGCCCATCGCCCGCTCCATCGCGCAGCTCTATGGTTCGGAGCCCGGACCGACCGCCGGCCGCATCGGGGCGTTTCTGATGACCAGCGTCTACCAGGGCATCTGCGTTTCGGCAGCAATGTTCATGACCGGCCAGGCATCGAACCCGCTGGTCGGCAAGATCGCCAACGACACATTCCACTTCCCGCTGACCTGGGTGAGCTGGTTCGTCGCCGGCCTGGTGCCGGGGCTCTGCTCCCTGTTCGTGATTCCCATTGTCATCCGCCGCATGACCATGCCCGAATTGCGCCGCACGCCGGAAGCCGTCGCGTTTGCCCGCAATGAGCTTCTCGCCATGGGCTCGATGGATACCGGCCAGCGAACGGTGCTGCTGGTATTTCTCTCCGTCTGCGGTTTGTGGATTACCTCACCGCTCCACAATCTGGACATCGCGATTCCCGCGCTGCTCGGCTCCTGCGTACTGCTGATCACTGGCGTGCTCAATTGGGAAGACGTGGTGGCCGACCGCATTGCCTGGGACATCTTTATCTGGTACGGCGGCCTGCTGCGCCTCGGCAAAGCGCTCAATGAGGCAGGCGTCACCACGGCGTTCGCGAAGGGCGTCGGCGGATTGTTTCCCGGCGAAGGCTGGGTCCTACTGTTCGCCATCGCGCTGCTGGTGAACTTTTACGCTCACTACGCGCTGGCCAGCATCACCGCCCACATCCTCGCGATGTTCACGCCATTCTGCGCCATCCTCGTCGCCAAAGGCGCGCCGCTCGGGCTCACCCTGATGGCCTTCGCCTGCTTCACCAACTTTTCAGCCGGCCTCACCAACTACGGCACCACGCCGTCGCCGATGTTCTTCGCCACTAACTATGTCTCGTTCCGCGATTGGTGGCGCGCCGGCTTCGTGGTCTCGGTGCTGAACGTGGCGATCTGGTCGACTGTCGGATTCGGCTGGTGGAAGCTGATCGGCCTCTGGTAAGCCTCAGCAAAGGTGGGGCAGGATTCATCCTGCCTAACATAGGCGAGAACGTCGGGCGAGAACGCCGGGCGAGAACGCCTCTGTGACCTATCCGGCCTCGGAGACGCGATCGGGAATCGGCGAGCGCACTTCGGCCGCCGCCGGGGGCTTTCGGATCGGGCGCGGCGATACCGGGACTGCCTCGCGCAGAATCGCGGCGAGCGGCGCAAGCGCCAAAGGCCAATCCGCTGCCGCCTCGACAGCCGACAGTCGCACATAATCGCCGCCCGAAAGTGGAATGCGCGCTTCCCAATCGCCCCCGCCCGCCGGAGCGCGCCCGTACTCCACACCGTTCAGCCGCGCGGAAACACCGCCCAGCCCGAGCCGTTCGCAGGTCTCACGCAACACCTCGAATCGCTCGCGATCCGAGGTCGCGGCGCGGAGGGCGTCCTCCAGTCCGGAGAAATTCACCTGGGCGTTCAACATGCGCTGGAACGCTCCCTGGCGCAGCAGACTTCCGGCCACTCGGAATTCGGCGTAACGCAGGGCGTAGACGCCGCCGCCCGCCGCCGCGCAGAACAGCACGATGACGATGCCCGCAGCGCGGTTCTGGAAAAAGCTCGCGGTCAGCGAGAGAGCCGCCGCAAGGCCGCCCGTGGCGTAGAGCAGCAGCACGGCGCGCCGCGGCGTGAATCCCCGGCTGAGCAACTGGTGGTGAATATGGCCGCGATCGCCGCCGAAGATCGGCCGCCGGCGGAGCCAGCGGCGCGCCACGGAAAGCAGCACGTCGCCGAGCGGGATGGCCATCGCGATGGCCGGCGCGGTGAGCCCCAGCAGAGTGGCTGACTTCTGGCTCCAGATGACGCCGTAGCAGCCGAGCAGAAACCCGATGAGCAGTGATCCGGAATCACCGAGAAAGATGGAGGCCGGGTTGAAATTGAAGCGTAGAAAGGCGGCAAGGCAGCCCGCCAGCGGCGCCGTGGCGAGCGCCAGAGGCACATTGCCGTCCACCAGCGCCGCGACGAGGATGGACAGCGTCGCGCAGAGGCCGAGGCCGCAGGCGAGGCCGTCCAGCCCGTCGATGAGGTTAAACGCGTTGGTGCAGGCGACCAGCCACAGGACGGTGAGCGGGAGGGACCACAGCGGATCGATCGGAACGCCTGCGACAGTAGAGACTCCGACGCCGGCGTGAAACGCAAGCGTCGCTGCCGCAGTCTGCCCGAGGAGCTTGTGCCACGGCCTGAGCCCGTAGACGTCATCGAGCAGACCGAGCGCGAAGACCAGCCCGGCGACCGGCAGCAGCCGTGCGACGAACGGCAGGTGCGGTTCGAAGATCATCCAACGGGCCTTGAGCGGGAGGAGGAGAAAGAGCGCGAACGAGGCCGTGTAGGCGAGGGCGATGGCGAGGCCGCCGATGCGCGGGGTGGGCCGCTGGTGCGCTTTGCGCGTGCCGTCGGGGCGGTCGACGATCTGGAGCCGGAGGGCGAGGTCGCGGACGAGGGGCGTGAGGAGCAGGCAGAGCAGGAAGGCGGTGAGGGTGAGGAACGCGAGCGAGTACACGGAGTTGTTAGGCAGGTGCTCTAGTTGACAAATGCGCTCATTCAGGTCTGCAGGAGTCCTGATCAGCGTCCGGATTCCGTTGGATCAAGACCTCCCGTTGCCGCGGTGAAAACCATGCTGTGTATTGGACCGGCTCAAACTTGCTCGGCAGGAGACCGGTTTGGGGGGAGAGCACCACGTAATAGCAGCCCTTCACAACAGGCGTGTAGGACCCGAACCAGAACCTGGAACGGTATGGACTTTTGTGGATCCGCGCAGGGTCATCGATAAACCCTCGCGCCAACAATTGTGTCCAGCCGTCGTATTCGTATCCGGCGGAAACGTGCTCGCGCGGCAGCCCGGCGCGGGTGAGCCTATCGGTGGCCGCCAAAATGGCCCGGCGAACGGCGATTTCATCATGCGTCATTGCAATTCCCAGACCTGCAAGAAATGCGAGAATCGCCCATCCCGTTTTGGTGATTCGAGGCGATATCAGCGAGTCATGCAGGTAGGCGAGAGTAGGAAGGATCATTCCCGCTACAGGCAACAGGTATCGATCGAAAACAGGCGGCGCATCCTTGGTCATGCAGCGGCTGATAAATGCGGCGCAATACAATCCGACCGCGGGAAAGACGATCACCGCAAGAGTCAGGCCTTGCCCATCACGAACATTGAGGCTTCGTAGATCTCGATGCCGGAAACGGTCCCTCAAGCAGCGCAAGCCCACTGAAGCGACAAGGGTGGCCGACAGATACATCGCGGCGGCAAACAGTATGCGCGCGGCACGTAGCAAGACCACGGGCCTATCCCCGAGGATCGTGTCGTTCGGAGGCGTTCCGCCATATACAGTCACGACATTGCCTAGCCATGGAGGCAGCAGTGCTTCCAATCTACAAGCGGCGCCAGCGAACACAAGGCCGGCGATTGGAAGAAAGAGGAATCCGCTCTTTCTCCAAGCTGACGGAACGGTAAGTGCGGAGGCCAAAATCGGCGTCGCCAGGCCTGCCAGCGTTAGGGCGCTTAGCGCGGCCATGCGCGCACTCCATCGAATCGACTCTGCGGAGAGCATCGGCAAGTGCAGCCTACCGTGGATCGAACCGGGCTGCGCATACTGCCAGAACAGAAGTGCCACGGCAGACGCGCCCGTACAGATCAGGGCGCTCAGGCCCATCAGCAGGACTCGGCGTGACGGCCACCGCAAGAGCACGAGCGATACAATCATGGAAATCGGCGGCAGGAACAACACCTGCCGCACACTGCCGCCGAGAACTCCGGCAACCACAATTGCGGACAACCATCCGATGAATGCGCGGTGGGTGTTTGCCTGTCCGCATCGCAAAGAACAATACACAACCACCAGCGACAGGAATAAACCGGTGATGTCGGTCATGAAAGTCGGGGTCAACCCGATAGCTAGGGGCGAGAGCAGCAAGGTCATCGCGGTAAACCCCGACGTTTCTATACTCAATCCGATCCTGCGGCAGATGGCTTGGCAAACGAGGCTGCAGCCGGCGGCTGTCGCCAATGTGGAGAGGCGTAGAATAGTGAAGGAAAAACCGAACACCTTAATGAGGATTGCTCCCCAGACGACATGCAGACCAGCCATCGCGCTGGTCCAGCCGTCAAAATGGAGGCGGCCAGTTTCAACGAGCAACTGAGACATCCGGCTGTAAGTCCAGTCGTCATTGATCGCACTCTCAAGGAAGGGATCGACCGCGAAGAAGGCCAGAATGATCGGGAGAACCGTGCATGCCGGCCAGACTAAAGACAAAAGGGCAACCTGCCTGGATCTCAACACGAGCCCTTCGCGCGGCCATGCGGGAGCGGGCCTCAATCGCTCGACGATCTGGAGCCGGAAAGACATTCAGGTTTCCGCATTCATGGACTTTTGCCCGGGGGCAGCGACCGACTTCCAACCGGTTTTGGCGGAAAGCAGTTCCGAGTAGATCCGGTCCAGGTTGGTGACCAGGAGTGGCAGGGCGTAGGAGGCTGCGGCGAAGCGGGCGGCTTCGGCTCCCATTCGGAGGCGGAGGGACGGGTCCGCGGCGAGCCTCCCGATCGCCGCAACGAACGCGCCAGGCGAAGAGTTGGCCAGGACAGCATTGGAGTACCAGCGGTTCCCGCAACCATCGCGGGAAACGTCGCCGGTGACCATGTCGATCACCCCCCCGACCGGTGTCGAGACGAAGGGCCGGCCCGCCGCCATGGCCTGGATCAGGGCGACAGGGGTGCCTTCGTTCTTCGAAGTCTGGATGACCACATGGCATTGTGCAAGGATCCCGCGCACGTCCTGCTGCCATCCCAGCCAGCGGCAGCGATCGGGCCCCCATCGCTTTGCCGCATCTTCGATGATCGGGCGCTCAGAACCGTCCCCGGCGATAAGAAAGCGGACACGCGGGAGTTCGGCCAGGGCGCGACCGATCACTTGCGCCAGCAACGGCAAATTCTTGATCGGTGCGAACCGGCCCAACCAGCCGACCACTAACTCATCGCCGCCGGCCGGTTGCGGGATCTGGCGGAGCGGCTCCAGATCCATTCCCAACGGCACAATGCGGACCTTTGCCTGGGGTGCAATGCGGAATCGGCACGTCAATTCGGCGGCCTGCTGAGGCGCCAGGACGCAGATTGTATCCGTCAGTCGAGCCATGAACCGCTCTACCCATCGAATGGCCCAGCTCACCGGCCTGGGAAAATAACCTTGCATAACGTTGCCATGGTACGTATGAACCACGATGGGAATACCGGCCAACCGCGACGCCACGCGACCCAGAACCCCGGCCTTTGCAGTGTGGGTGTGGACGATCAGGGGCCGCAAGTCGCGCAGGAATCGGTATATGCGCAAACAAGCCGTAATGTCGTCCAAGGGCGACACCACGCGCGACATCTCGTCGATCCAGAAAACGGTATCACTGGGTTGCAGCAGGTACGCCATGTCACCGTCCGAGGGGTCGCATCGGCCGGCGACCATAGCCGACGGGTAACCATGTTCGGCCATTGTACGAGTCACCAGGACCACATGCGGCGGCGGCCCGCCGAGGCCCAGTCGCGTAATGATGTGGACAATGGTTGGTTTCATGCTTGCGCGTACGCCGCCGACGCCCGTGGCTCGCTGCTCCGGCCGAGGCCCCCGCGCGCCGCCCGATCGAAAACGTCACAGAAACGCGGCGCCCACACGGACAGCGAATAGGATCCCTCCGCCGTTCTGCGGCCCGCGCGCCCAAGGCGCTCGCGTAAAGTCGCATCGAGGTACAGCGCCTCGATTCCGCATCGGAACTGCTCAGAATTCGCCGCGGCCATCCCGTTCTCGCCGTGTCGAATGATTTCGCAATTCGCGCCGACCACGCTGCCGATCGCAGGCACGCCGCAGCCCATGTATTGGATCAGCTTGAATCCGCACTTCCCTCGCGTAAACGCATCGTTGGGAAGCGGCATCACTCCTACGTCGAAAGTGGGTATGTAACGGCGTTCGGCTTCCTCGCTCCACGGTATCGCTTCGACGTTCACGCCGGGAATACTCCATCCGCGGGGAACGCCAAGGCACCGAACCGTGAGAGGGAATTGCCGGTCCAGCGACTGGAACACGCCGCCGAGCATTTCGAGAAACTTTGCCGTTACCGGAGTGCCCACCCAGCCGATAATGAACCGCTCCTCCTGTCGCCTGTAGCTCGCCCTTGGGGAGTATCGCGTGGTATCGATGACGGTTGGGATCAATGACACACTGCGATTAAACTGTTCAGCGTAGGCTCGAAGGTTTTGGTTCCCGACGATGACTTCGGTAGCGGCGCGCATCACACTAGAAATTTTCGTGTGAAGCAGCGGGCGGGCGCGGTATAACTCATGAACCGCGTCATCGTAGTCCACTACTACTCGATGGGACCGGAAAAAAGCGGATTCAAGGGCGAAGGGTAGCCGCGGCAGGCACTCGTATTGGACGTAGATCACGTCATACCTCGCGGTTTTTAACCGACGCAGGTGCAGTGCACGGCGGAAGAGCGATCCTCCGACGTCAACTGCGGATCGCCGACCGGTATCGTAGAGACGTTCGATGTAGCCATCCGAGAATAGTGGGTCCAGAGTAACGTCCCATCCTTTGTATGCCAGCGCATCGAAATACTGGAAAGCCCGATAGCGGCTGGTGGCGGCGAGCAGACCGTACTTTGTAAGGAACAGTGCGCGCATTCGGGTCCGCCGGTCAAGTCAGTGGGACTGCGATCCCGGATACCGCGATTTCGGCAGTGGCATTCCTTCGAAGTGCCATGAGAAGAAGCAGACAGGCCACAAGAGCGTAGGAAAGCGCCGTCGCAAGCGCGATGCCTGAAACTCCCAGGCGCCTGTACAACAAGGTGTTGAAACCAATCTTGAAAAGGGTGGTGGCCAAAGCGCCGCTCCAGATAGCGCCAAGATCCAGGCGCGCGATATGCACGCGGGCCAGCAGATTCATCGCCACGTACGGCAGAGTGCCAATGAAAAGAATGCGGCATGCGTCGGTAACACGGCCAAGTTCAACTGGCTTCACGCGCGCATCCAGTAACACAAGCCCCGTGATTGAATCCGCGCAGAACACCGCTGGAATCGTCACTGCAAGGGAGGTCAGCGCCGTGATCCGCAGGTAACGGTAGGCGTACTGCTCAAAGCCATGAGTATCGCCGTCAGCCTGCCGGCGCGATAGCTCAGATAGGAATATCGGCAGGATGCCCGCGATGACCACTCCAACCGGGACCAGGAAAATTCGCGAGGCATAAGAAATAATCGTCACGGCTTCATCGTCTAAAAACGATGCGAAAAGCTGATCGATTACGGGATTCACTGCAACGATTGACGTCGCTACGATCTGCGCAATGAGAAACTTGCCATGCGCGTTCGGGGCCTGGCTGGGCCGGCCAGGCTCTGGGCTTATAACGCGGGCGCCGGACGCCAAGACGGCGAGGGAAGTCAGAGCCGCTATGGCAGCGGCCGTTGGCACCGCGTACAGCCCCAGAACCGGCTGCAGCAGCGCCGACCCTGACAGGAAGGCTACTCCGTCCATCAAAACGCTGCTCGCCGATCTCACATACTGACACTTAGCATTGGTGATGGCGCGTGCGGCGCCGGCTAACGTTAGCAGCAGCTGGCTGGGGATGAATGCCCAGAGAAGGCGGCTGATCTGAGTAATCACCTCGCTCGGGAATGCGCTGATCGACGGTAGGACCAGATGGGATGCGGCAGCGACAGCCGCCAAGGCCAAAGCAAATCCGAACAGAGCACGCCGGAGTATCGTCAGCATCTGCCTTACTCCGTCCGGAGCTCCGATCGACTGCAGGTAAATAGGGGTAAAGGCGAACTCCACGCCGGATACGACAATCAAACTCAGCGCTTGCATCAGAGCCCACGCATAGAAAAGCGGCGCCGTCTCCCTACTCAATCCGTGGTGGCGAGCCAGGACTGTATAGACAAGCAGCCCGCATCCGCGGCCGAGAACGATCAGGGGAGTTGTCCTGATGGCGACGGCGCTGAGCAGGTTTTGGCGGCCGGCACTCATTCAGCGGATCTCTTTGCCGGACCCAAAGTGAAATCCGGTCTCCATTCGCATCCGGAATTCGACCTCGGCGCGCACCATCTTCCGGCAATCGGCGCCAGCGCAAGAAACCACCATGTTGGCGAAGAGATCAAGCGGTTGACCGCAACGCTGAAGATGATGACGGTTGCCAGAAGAGAGTTCGTGAAGAGGAGAGTAAGGTTCATACCCTTGAACCTCATCTCGAAAAACAAGTAGCCGATCAGGAATCCCAGCAGCGCGGGGAAGGCAAATACTCCGAACAGGCCGAAGTCTTCGTAATACGGGGCGAGGTAAGTGTACGTGTTCGCAAGATATGGAGTACTTGTGAACTCAGAGACCTCGGCGGGAGCCGTGACATCCACCGCTGAACCGATCACCTTCAGCAAAGGTAAAAATGTATGGCTTCCCCACCCCCATTCGGGCGGCTCCATAATCAGATTCTGAAATGCTGGAAGATTTGAGGTAAAGTAGTAATACGGCACCACAACGAAGGAAAACGCTTCGTTCACATTCTTTGTCGTTGTAAACGGAGAATTTTCGTAGGTTCTCCCAACCCAATTACCAAATACGTTGAAGAACAGGAATGCAGAGACAGTCGCCAGGGTAACTACACTCAGCGCACGCAGCTCTTTTCCTTCTCTCTCCGCCAGTAAAACGTAGACGCAGGCAAGCCACATGAGCAGCCAGATCACCGCTGTTCGTCCGGTGGTTGCGACGCCGAACGCCAGCGAAGACCAGACGATCAAGTGCATGACCCACCTGTAGCTGCTGGATAGGTGGAGATGAAGAAAGGCCAGAATCGCCGCTGGCATCGTGAAGTAGAAAAATCTGAGGTACCAGCCAAACTCGCCTTCCGGCAGGGCCGCCCTGAGCTGCCACGGCTCACTGATCAGTTGCAACAGGCTGAAACGAGTCTGAATCATAAGCAGAAAACCGACCAACAAGACCACACCCACGAAATAGAGGACAAATGTCAGCCTACGTAACCTTGGAAGATTAACCTGCATTCGCAGCCGACCCGTCATCTTCCGGCTTCGATCCTGGACGAAGCACAGGGACGCCGCTCCGCACCCTGCGCAGAAACAAAGACCCGACGCAAACAATACTGTATATGTCCTGGTCTGCAGCTCGTAATAAGGAAGAAGGTCGAACGAGTATACCGCAAAGAGAGACGACCACATGGCCACAAATAAAGCCATTGGGTTAAACCAGCATCCCCAAAGCCGTTTTGTGTAAACAACCGAGGCGGTTGCTAATGCGAGGCCGACGATGAACATGGAGGCCTAGGCGTTGTCAGGCTTCACCGGTGTTATAGTGCTTGTGATACTTCCCGTAATACCCGTAGTAATAATATGTATCGCTGATCTCGCGGTGCACCTCGTTCAGCACCAGCCCGATCACATTGGCCCTTAACCGCGTCAGCGTATTCACCACGCTCGCCACGCCCTTGCGGCTGGTCTCCCCGGCCCGCGCCACGATGATGACGCCGTCCGCCGCGGTCGCCATCTGCAACGGTTCGGGGAAGCCCAGCAGCGGGGGCGCGTCCAGGATCACGAGATCGTATTCGCGCCGCGCCTCGTCCAGAATTTGAGGCAGGCCGCGGCCCAGCAGGTCGGCCGCGCGCCGCGACACCGAGCCGGCGGGCAGCACATCCAGATCCGGAATACCCTGCGGGCGAAGCAGCGCGGAGCGCCACGGCAGCGGCTCCATCAACACATCCGACAGGCCCGTCACGTTCGAAACACCGAAACGCTTGTGGACGCTCGGACGCCGCAGGTCGCCGTCGATCACCAGCGTGCGGTTATGCTGCTGCGCGTGCGCCACCGCCAGGTGAATCGCGATGGTCGATTTGCCCTCGCTCGGCGATGCGCTGGTCACCAGCAGCGTCCGCATATTGCGGTCGAAGTCCGTCAGCAGGATGGAATTGCGCAGCGTCCGGATCGCTTCCTCGTAGGTGCTGAGGCTGCGCCCGGCTTCGGCGGCCGCGGCGGCGGCTTTGCCGTCTGCGTCGGCGGCTCCGCTGCCGGCCGGCACCACGGTCGCCAATTGCGTCCGCCAGGTCTTCACCTGCGGCAGCGTTCCCACCACTTGCGTCCGCAGCGTGCGCAGCACGTCCTCGGGATCGCGGATCGTGTTGTCCAGCGCGTCGTGCACCAGCGCCACGCCCACCGCGATCAGCAGCGAAAACAGAAACGCCAGCGCCACGTTCAGCTTGATGTTCGGAAACACCGGATTCAACCCCGGCCGGCCCGGGTCGGCGATGCGGATCGACGAGTTCTGGAAGCTGGCGTTGATGCCCGCCTCCTTGATCTTCCGCACCAGCTCTTCGTACAGCTTCTTGTCGGCGTCCGCCTCGCGCTTCAGCGTCAGGTACTCGAACGACCTCGCGTTGAGGCGGTCGAAATCGGCCTTGGTCTCGCCGAGCGCTTTCTCCAGCATGTGCTCGCGCTCCTGCGCCTGCTGGTATTCGATCTCCACCCGCTGCCGGATGGAATCGCGCGTGCGGTCCAGCAGCCGCCGCGTCTCCTCCACCTGCGCCTGCGCGCGCTTGTACTCGGGGTGATTGACGCCGAACCGCGTCCGGACGTCGGCGAACTTCTGCTGGGATTCGTTGGAGCTCTCGGTCAGCTTCTTCAGCGCCTCGGCCTGCGTGGAGACCTGCGCGGCTTCCATCGATCCGCCGCGGATGCTGCTCCAGGCGGCCTCCTTGCGCACGCGGTCGGCCTGCGCGTTGGTGAACTCGGTGTTCAGTTGCAGCAGCCGCGCCGAGAGAATGTTGGTCTTCTCCTCCGGGTTGATGACGTTCAGCTCGCGCTCGAACTGCACCAGCGCGGCCGACGACCGCTCCATCTTCGCCTTCAGCTCCTCCTGCTGCTTCTCCATGAACTGGCTCAGCCCGGCGGCGGCCTGGTAGCGGATGTTGTAGGTGTGGGTCAGGTAGGATTGCGCGATGCCGTTGGCCACATCGGCGGCCAGCTTCCTATCCTTCGACCGGTAGCCGATCAGCACCAGGTAGGTATTGGGAGGGCGCGTGACCTTCAGCTTCTTCAGCAGCACCGGCGTCTCCTCGGCGCCGGCTTCCCTGCGCGCCTGCTGGTCCCAATCCCCGTCTTCCAGCTCGCGCAGCTTGAACTTCAGCGCCACCGGCCGCAGCACGGAGTCGGACTGAATCAGCTTGATCTGCGTGGCGATGAACTGGTCGGCGTCGTTGGTGGTGGATTGCATCGCCTCCTGGCCCAGGATGTCGGTGGGCATGCGCCGGTCGATGTCGATGGTGGCGGTGGATTCATAGACCGGAGTCAGGCGGTAGGACACGATCAGCGCGGAGGCCACGGCCAGCGCGACGAAGGCCAGAATGCGCCACCGGTGGCGGCGCAGAATCCACAGATAGTGCGTCAGTGGGACTGCGGGCTCTTCGGAGTCGGAGTCCCAGGCTTGCGGAACCGGAGGCGGAAACGCCGCGGCCGGATAGGTTGCACGGATCGGATCCGGAATCAAGGCGGGGAGGTTGGAGCGATCCTGGGGTTGCGACATTACCGCCTCCAGACCAGCGCGGTCGCTCCCGCGGTGGAGCCGAACATAATGATGCGGTCCAGCGCCGCGATGCCCAGGCGCCGCCCGCTGTTGTCGGGGATGTACAGAATGTCGTTGGGCTGCAGCGCGACGTCGGCGGCTTTGCGCTTCATGATCTTTTCGAGCTCCACCGGAATTTCCGTCTTCTCCCCGGCCCCGGCGCCGCGGCGGTAGATGAACGCCTGCTTGGTCGGGAACGGGGCCAGGCCTTCAGCCAGCGCCAGCATCTTCAGCACCGTGGGCGCAGTATTGTCGCGGATCGCAAACGCGCCGGGCTTCTTCACGTTGCCGACGATGTAGACTTTGGCGGCTTCGGGTACCCGGATCTCCTCGCCGCCGCTCAGCGTGAGGTTGTACTTCGGGTCGGCGTCGGAGATCAGGCCGCTGACGGGAATGCGCTCGGCCGCAGCGTCGGCGCGGGTCACCAGGATCTCGGTGCCGGCGAAATCGGTGAGCCCTTCGGCGCGGGCCAGTGCCTCCAGCAGCCGCACCGGGCCGATGGCCTGGAAGGTTAGCGGCTTGCGCACCGCGCCGGCGATGCTGATAGGCCGGCTGAAGTACTCGGCGATCGTGACCTTCACTTCGGGGTCGATGAGGATCTGCTCCTCTTTCAGCGCCCGGGCGATCGCCGCTTCCAGGTCTCTGGGGTAGAGTCCGGCCGCTTGCACGCGGCGTTTCAGCAGCGGCAGCGTGAGGACGCCATCGCCGTCGACGCGCACGGTGCGGGTCAACTCGGGCGCGTCGTAGACCGAGATTCCCAGCAGGTCGTTGGCGCCGATCTGCTGAACGGGGAGGTTTTGGGGACGCTCCTGCGCGAGCAGGAAGGCCGCCGGGAGGAGGACGGCGAGCGCGGTTCTCATGATGTTCGGACCTTTACCGGGTTACCTGAAGATCTGACTCAAGACACAGCTAAAGCTATCTCAGTCCCATGCGGAACTAAGGCACAAGGGATGCACCTGTGGGGGAGGTAAGAGGGAGTATATCACGACTTATGCAGGATCATTCCTCGATCGTCATAGGCTCGGTTTCGCTCGCCGCGCAGGCCATCAACAGGAACAACAGCCCGGCCAGCGCGGGTTTGCGCGAGGGGTAATCGGCGAGGCAATGCAGGAAGAAGAAGAAGGGACCGGCGGCCCAGGGCAGGGCCAACCCACGGCGGAATGCCCACACGGGGAGAGGCAATAAGAGGAGCGCGAACGGGATGCCGCCTTCGGCCGTCCACTGGATCCAGTCGTTGTCCGCCTGGTTGGCCAGCAGGCCGTCGTCGTAGACGGCGTAGGCGGGATAGAAGGACGGCCAGTTGCCGAGACCGACGCCAAGCCAGGGATGGTCGGCGATCATTTGCAGGCTTGCGAGGAGCATCTCGCGCCGGCCGGTGAAGGGATCGGCGAGGCGGAATCGCGAGAGCAGGAAGTCCGGCCCCACCACGGCTGTAAAGAGGGCGGCCGAGAGGGCGACGGCGGCCAGCGACCAGGCGGTGAGGCGCTTCGGTGTGCGAGCGGTGCGCGAGGCGATCAGCCAGACCGCAATCACTTCAGCGGCCACCAGGACGGAACCGGCGCGCGATCCTCCGGCTACGACGGAGGCGCAGAGGAAGCCGGCGATGCCGGAGAACACCAGTCGGCGGTCGCGGTCGAGCACGGCGTTGGCGACGGCGATGGGCAGGATCAGCTCGACAAACGCGGCGTAGTGATTGGGGGAGACGAAGGGCCCGATAACGAAGTTGGGGTAACCGGATGGGAACAGCCAGAAGATCTTGCCGTCCGAAGTGAAGGATTGGACGCTGCCCAGCAACGCCAGCACGAACGCGAAGTAGACCAGGGCGTGGAGCGCGGGAGCGCGGAGGGCGCGGTCGCGGAAGGCGTCCAGCGCGAGAGCGAACACAGCCAGGTTGGCCAGCCAGAATTGCACGGCGGTCCAGGTTTCCCAGCGGTAGGCCGTGGAGCCGGCGGCGAGTTGCAGCAGAGGCCACAGCGCGGCCGCAGCCAGAAGCAGGAGGAGCGGATGGCGCAGCTTTGCCAGGGCGGGCGCGCGCAGCATCGCCAGCAGGAAGACTCCCGCTTCGAACAGGCTGGCCGGCCAGCGCGCGGGCACCCACGCAGTGAGCGTGGCGAAGGCGAGAAGCGTGAGGAGCGCCGCGCCTGTGAAGCGGGTCAATCGGGCCTCGCTCTAACTTCCCGCAGGGTGAGCGTGCCTTCGTAACGGACGGTCCCCGGCTGCCGCTGATACGTAAGCGTAATGGCGTTCGGCGTCAGACTCCAGGAGAATCCGGCGGGCAGAGGATCGGCCGATTCGATGCGGTAACGTTGGCCAGCCGGCAGCGTTTGCGTCAGCAGGTCGCACCGCTCGGGCTGGCCGCCGCTGAGCGTGATGCGCAAACCGCCGGAGGTTTGCGAGACGGAGACGCCCTCGGCGGGCAGCACGCGCCAGTCGAATCCGGCGTTGAGGAAGGGCGCTCGGAAATCGGGATTGGTGACGGGCTGCTCGGCCGTCAGCGGCTGGTACGGCAGAAGACGCCGGCGGCACAGCGCGTTCCAGACGCCGGTATCGCGCGACCGGGAGACGTAGGCCACCAGCACTGGAAGCTCCTTTGCCGTGACCAGCGGCGCCAGCGCGCGGGCCACCGCCGGTGCGGCCTCGTCGTGATGCTCGTCCAGCAGGAACTCCAGGAACTGCGCGTGCATCCAGGCTTGCTTTGGCAGCGCTGCCAGCACGGGCTCCGGCGACGGCGTCATCCGCCACGCCAGCCGGAACAGGTTCCGCAGGTCGCCGTATCCCATCTCGAGCGAACTGCGGATCGCCGGCCAGAACTTCGCCGGGTCGTTCCTGCGGAAGTAGAAGTTGGCCAGAGCCCAGCGCGGTTCGAAGAGGCGGTCCACGGACGCTGCATGCAGTAGCAGTTGCTCCGTGCGCCCGGCGCCGCCCTGGTTCTCGGCGCGTAACGCCAGGCGGATCCAGACACTCGAGTCGCGAGGATTGAGTGCGGCGGCGGCAGCCAAGTCTTCGCCAGGGTCCAGGCCGTTCGACTCGCGATGCTCGGCGAGCCAGGCGCGGATACGCGCATTGCCGGGATCGATCTCCGCGGCGCGCGTCAGCGAGGCCAGATCATTCCTCTGAAAAAGATAGCCCGCCACGCCGATGCGCGCCGTGCGGACCAGCGCCGAGGCGAGGCAGACGAGCACGGCAAGCGTCATCAGGCGGGCGGTCAAGCTGACAATATAACGTGCTAGTCTGGGCTCATGCGGTGGACTCCAGGCGGAGAGAGCGAGGACATCGAAGATCGCCGCGGTGACGATGCGGGCGGCGGTGGGTTTTCGGGCGGCGGTTTCGGTGGAGGCGGCATGCGCCTGGGCCTCGGCGGCATGGCCGTGCTGTTCGTCCTGAGCATCATCTTCAAGCAGGACTTCTTCTCGCTGGTCGGAGGCTTCTCGGGCGGCGGTGGCGGCCCGGCGCCCACCACCGAAGCTCATAAGGATCCGGCGCGGGACTCTAAAGAAGAGCCGCTGGTGCAATTTGTCTCCTTCGTGCTGGACGACAACCAGAAAACCTGGGCGCAGATTCTGCCCAGCGTGAACGCGCAGTACGAGAAGGCCAAGCTGGTGCTGTTCCGCGACCGGGTACGGTCGGCATGCGGATTTGCTGAGGCGGCGTCCGGTCCGTTCTACTGCCCGGGAGACCGCCGGGTCTACATCGATCTCGGCTTTTACGACGAGCTGCGGGAGAAGTTCGGTGCGTCCGGCGAATTCGCCGAAGCCTATGTGATCTCGCACGAGATCGGCCATCATATCCAGAACCTGCTCGGCATCGAGCGGAAGATGCGCTACGCGCAGCAGCAAAGGCCGGACGAGGCAAACCAGCTCTCGGTTCGCATGGAGCTGCAGGCGGATTGCTTCGCCGGCATCTGGGGCCACTCCACGGCCGAACGCAACATCCTGGAAAACGGCGACGTCGAGAAGGGCTTGAACGCGGCGGCGTCGATCGGGGACGACCGTATCCAGAAGATGAGCGGCCGCCAGGTGCACCCGGAATCCTTCACGCACGGCTCCTCCGCGCAGCGCGTGGAGTGGTTCAAGCGCGGCTTCGACAGCGGCAAGATCTCGGCCTGCAACACGTTCGCCGGACAGTAGTGCGGCGGACTGTGTTAGCATCGTGAGCCTGTGACGCCCCCACCGGCGGTGGAGTTTACGGCACGCCGCGGCGCGACGCGCGGCCTGGCGCTGCTGTTCGCCATCAACATCCTCAATTTTTACGACCGCCACGTGCCGGGCGCGCTGACCGAGCCGATCCGCAAGGAGTTCCATCTCACCGACACGCAAGTCGGCTGGCTGGCGACGGCGTTCACGTTGCTGTACGCGGTGGTGGGCCTGCCGCTGGGGAAGCTGGCCGATTCCACCAGCCGCAGGAAACTGCTGGCCGGCGGCATGGCCGTGTGGAGCGCGCTGACCGCGCTGGCGGCGGTGGCCACCAGCTACGCGATCCTGATGATCTCGCGGCTGGGCGTGGCGGTGGGCGAGGCGGTGTGCGCCCCGGCGTCCACCAGTTGGATCGGCGACCTGTTTCCGGCGCACAAGCGGTCGCGGGCGCTGGCGCTGTTCATGCTGGGCGTGCCGGTGGGCGGCGCGCTGAGCTACTTCTTCAGCGGGCCGGCGGCGCAGGCCTTCGGATGGCGGACGGCGATGGTGCTGGCCGCTGCTCCGGCGCTGGTGCTGATTCCGGCGCTGTGGTTCATCGAGGAACCGGACCGCGGCGCGGCCGAGACGCGGCCGCACGCGGCTTCCGGCGGTTCTTACGCCGCGCTGCTGCGCATTCCCACGTTCCGCTGGGTCATCGCGTCGGGCGCGCTGCTGAACTTCAACATGTACGCGATCGCGACGTTTCTGCCGGCGTTCCTGGGGCGCGTGCACGGCTTTTCGGTGGGCCAGGCGGGCATCGCGACGGGGACGGCGTACCTCCTGGGCGGCGTGCTGGGCGGGACGCTGGCCGGACTGTGGGGGGACCGAGTGGTCCACCGGCGTCCGGACGGCCGGATGCTGTCGGCGGCGGCGACCGCACTGCTGGCGGCGCCGGCGGCCTACTTCGGCATCCTGCAGCCGCGCGGTGAAGTGGCCCTGGCGCTGCCGCTGCTGGGCCTGGCTTACGGCTTTCTGAATACGTACTACGGCTTCGTGTACTCGTCGATTCAGGACATCGTCGGTCCGGCGCAACGGGGCCAGGCAATGGCGTTGTACTTTCTGGTGATGTACCTGGGCGGTGCGTCGTTCGGCCCGCTGATTACGGGGAATCTCAGCGACCGCATGGCGCGCCGGGCGGCCGCCGCGGCCGGAGCGCCGGGGATCGACGAGACGTTCAAGGCGATCGGCTTGCAGCAGGCGATGTTTATTATTCCGGCGTTGTCGGTGGCGCTGGCGCTGGTGCTGTGGGCGGGGTCGCGAACGATCCGCGGCGATTTGGCGCGGAGCGGGGGTCAGGTGTAGTGAGGGTTTGGGCCGGGTCAGGTGACGACGTTGGTGGGGCGGCCGAGCTGGAAATTGGTCACGTTCTCGATGGCCAGTGCGAGGCCGGCTTCCAGGGTTTCGGGGGTGACGCCGGCAGAGTGCGGGGTCAGCACGACGTTGTCGAGTTTGGTCAAGGGGTGCCCGGCGGGGAGCGGCTCCGTCTCGAACACGTCGAGGCCGGCTCCGGCGATCCGGCGCGTAGCGAGGGCTTCGACCAGCGCGGACTCGTCGACGATGAGGCCTCGGGCGGTGTTGATCAAGATCGCCGAGGGCTTCATCATTTCCATCTCGCGGCGGCCGAAGAACTTCTCGGTCTGCGCGGAGAGCCGCAGATGGAGGCTGACCACGTCGCTCGTCCGGTAAAGCTCGTCCAGCGGGACGTGCGAGAAGCCGAGCTCGGGCTTGGGGTTCATGGTCCAGGTGACGACGCGAAGGCCGAGGGCATCGCCGAGCTTCGCAAAAGCCCGGCCGATTGCTCCCAAGCCGACGACGCCGAGGGTCTTGCCTCGCAACTGCACCGACTGGGCGCGGGGCCAGGAGCCGAGGCGGACTTCGGCGTCGATCTTCGGGATGCGGCGCGCGACGGCGAGCATGAGGGCGACGCAGTGCTCGGCGATGGCCGGGGCGGCGACGCCGGGCGTGTTGGTGACCGTGATGCCACGGCTGCGCGCCGCATCGAGATCGACGTTGTCGGTGCCGGTGCCCCACAGCGAGAGCAGGCGCAACCGGGGCGCGGCTTCGAGGACGCGGGCGGTGAACTTCGACGAAGAACGGATGTTGATCACCACGCCGGCCGAGGCGATGCGCTCGATGAGGCGCTCCTCGGTGCCGGGCAGCGTGTCGTGGTATTCCACCGCCGTCCGGGCGATCAGATCTCGGTAAGCGGCGCTCGGCCCCATTACGGGCGGAGCGTCGTCGGGAATCACAATTCTCATGAGAGTCATGATACTGGGCTACACTCGTCGTCAGGAGGACGGTATCGAAACGATTCACGTGATCGGCGGGGGCTTGGCCGGGCCGGAGGCGGCGTGGCAACTTGCGCGCGCCGGGTTGAGCGTGCGGCTGTACGAGATGCGGCCTCAGCGCTCCACCGAAGCGCATCAGACCGGGCGGCTGGCGGAGCTGGTGTGCAGCAACTCGCTTAAGAGCGACCAGGAGAATTCGGCGTCGTGGCTGCTGAAGGACGAGCTGCGGCGGCTGGACTCGCTGCTGCTGCGCGCGGCGGAAAAGGCGCGGGTGCCGGGCGGGCACGCGCTGACCGTGGATCGGGGAGCTTTCGCCGAAGCGGTTACCGAGGCCGTGGAGGGCGATCCGCGGATCGAAATCCGGCGGGAGGAAGTGACGCGCCTGCCGGAGGGAATCGTGGTAATCGCCACGGGGCCGCTGACCAGCGACGGTATGGCCGGTGAGATCGCGCGGATCACGGGGAGCGACCGGCTGTTCTTCTACGATTCGATCAGTCCGATCGTGGACGCCGAGACGGTGGATCTGTCCGTGGCGTTCCGCGCATCGCGCTGGGACAAATCGCTGGATGGTACGGCGGACTATTTGAACTGTCCGTTTGACAGGCCGCAGTATGATACTTTTCTCAACGCGCTGCTGGCGGCGGAAAGCGCGGACGCGCACATCGAAGCCGACAAGACGCCGTTCTTCGAAGCCTGCCTGCCGATTGAAGAGCTGGCGCGACGGGGGCGGGACACGCTGCGATTCGGACCGATGAAGCCGGTGGGGCTCACCGATCCACGGACTGGCCGCAGGCCGTACGCGGCGGTGCAATTGCGGCAGGAGAACCTGCGCGCGTCCAGCTACAACCTGGTGGGCTTTCAGAACCACATGAAATTCGGGGACCAGAAGCGCGTGCTGCGGACGATCCCAGGCCTCGAGAACGCCGAGTTTCTGCGATTCGGGCAGATGCATCGCAATACCTACATCAACGCTCCGGCGCTGCTGACGGCGACGCTGCAACTGCGGGGCGATCCGCGGATCTTCTTCGCAGGGCAGATTTCGGGAGTGGAGGGCTATGTCGAATCGATCGCGACGGGGCTGATGGCGGGGCGTCACGCGGCGGCACTGGCGCGCGGCGAGACCCCGCAGCCGCTGCCTCGGGAGACTGCGCTGGGCTCGTTGTGCCACTACGTTTCGGGGGCGGACTCGCGGCACTATCAGCCGGCGAACATCGCCTTCGATCTGCTGCCCGCGCTGGACGAGGAGACCGGGCAGAAGCTGCGGCACGATAAGAAGGCCCGTCACGCGGAGGTCTGCCGAAGGGCGCGGGCGGCGATGGAGCGGTACCTGGAAGCGCCGGTGGGCGCCTGACGATGGCAGGCCTCGAAGCGGAGATCGGACTTTATCTGGAGGAGCTGCGGCGGCGGAACGCGTCGGCGCACACGATCGGATCATACGCCTCCGACCTGTCACAGTTCCTCCAATACTTTTCGCCGCCTGGAACGGAAGCGCCGAAGCCCGATGAGTTCGACCAATGGCAGATCCGGGAGTGGCTGGGACATTTGTACGAGGAGAAGCTGTCGGCGGTGTCGGTGCGGCGGAAGCTGTCGGCGGTGCGGTCCCTGTTCCGGTTTCTGGTTCGGGAAGGGCGGATGAAGGCCAACCCGGCGCGGCTGGTGCGGATGCCGAAGGCGCCGAAGAAGCTGCCGCAAGTGCCGTCGGCGGAACGAGTGAACTCGCTGGTGGACGGGATTGCGGCGGAGAAGCTGGAGCGGCCGTACCCGGCTCGGGATTTGGCGCTGTTCGAGCTGCTCTATGGATGCGGGCTGCGGGTGAGCGAGTTGTGCGGGCTGGATCTGATGGACCTGGACCGGGAGGAGCGCTGGCTGAGGGTGCGCGGCAAGGGCCGCAAGGAGCGTCAGGTACCATACGCGGGAAAGGCGGCCTCGGCGCTGGAGCGGTACCTGGGGGAACGGCAGGCGAAGCCGGGTGAGCCGGCGTTGTTCGTGAATTTCCGCGGGAAGCGGTTGACGGCGCGCGGGGCGCACGGCATCGTGAAGTTCTACTCGGTGTACGTGGCGGGAGATCCATCGCTGCACCCGCACAGCTTCCGGCACGCATACGCCACGCATCTGTTGGCGGACGGAGCGGATTTGCGGTCCATTCAAGAGCTGCTGGGTCACGCGCGGCTGTCCACGACGCAGAAGTACACGCAGGTATCGCTGACGGACCTGATGGCTGTGTACGATCGGGCGCACCCTAAGGCGTAGACGAAGACCTATTGGTCTTCGTCTACGCGGAATTGGGTGTTGGGTGTAGGGTGTTGGATCGCTTGGGCCTGTAGCCGGGGGACGATACAATCTAGCTTTATGAGTTTTGTTCGCACGCTGATGCTGGCGGGGGTGGGGTTGTCGCTGTTCGGCGTTGCGGCGTTCGTGCTGATCCAGGTGGTGCCGGGTCCGCACAGTCAAGGCGACTACCTGATTATCGGGTGCGTGTCGACGCTGGTGTCGCTGTTCGCGGTATTCCTGATCCTGATCACCACCTACCAAAAGGGCTCCGAGGCGTTCTTCAAGCGGCGCAGGAAATAAGCGCCGGATTGCGGGCCCGGCTGAATTTACAACTCTTTTACACATCGAAAATGACTCCCAAGGGGGGGTGCCTTACAACTAACTGTGAGAGGAGTTCCCCTTTGACGAATATTGAGATGATGTTCTTCCAGACGGCTTATGCGAGCGGCGTGGCGATGCTGGTCGGCGCTGCCATATTGGATATCCGGTTTCACGCGCGGCGGCGGAGAATTGAATGGTTGATCCGGCGGCTGACGGGGTCGTACAATCCTCAGGTTGCTCAGGCCTCGCGGTACTAACAGGCCCGGAGGTTTCGGACCGCGCTTGCGCGCAGCATGGGATCGAAGGCTCAGCCGGCGTCCAACCGCTCCTGGATCTCCCGGAGCACGCTTGGCGATCCGAAACTTCCCGCCTTGGTGACCAGAACCACTTCCCTTCCTCCTACACGGATCACGGAGACGGGAATCCCCGGAAGTAATTCGCCGCGGGGTTCCACGATATCGACTCCGAGGGTCCGCAGAACGTGCCAGGCGGTATCCCCACCGAAGATCACGAGCCCGTCCGGAGGTGCGCCATCGGGATTGGGTTTGTCCGGCGATTCGGGCTGGAACGGAAGCGAATTGGGTTTGTTTTGCAGACCGGCGGTGGCTAGCGTTTCGGGGACCGAATTGGGTTTGTTTGGTGGGTTCTGGTTGGGGGGAAAAGAACTGGGTTCGGTTGACAGGATCGGAGAGCCAACGGCTCCGGGTCCGGAATCGGGTTCAGAATTGGGTTTGTTTTTCAGATCGGCGGGTGCCTGGGCCCAATTGGGTTTGTTTGGCGCAAAAGAACCGGGTTCGGCTAACGGGAGCGGCCAAGCGGGGGCTTCGGGCCTGGAATTGGGTTCGTTCGGCACTTCGGCCCCGGTTGGACCAGAATTGGGTTTGTTTTTCAGATCAGCGGGGACGGGGGGTGCCGGGGCCGAATTGGGTTTGTTGGGCGGAAGAGAACCGGGTTCGGTTGGTGGGAGCGGCGAAGCGAGGGGTTCGGGCCTGGAATTGGGTTCGTTCGGCACTTCGGCCGCGGTGGCGACAGAATTGGGTTTGTTTTTCAGATCGGCGTGCTGTTGAGAGTTGGGCTGGTCTGGGTCGTTTTGGTCCGGACCCGATCCCGCAGGCTGAAAGCCTGCGCCACCTCTGAGAGAGTGGTGGACGGCTTGGGCGAGGCGCTGGGCGACGGCGATGGGTGAGGGCTCCCACTGGTCGGGGGCGGACAGGACCATCAGGTCTTCGGCGGCCATCCGGATTTGTTCGCGGG
>JACXTT010003642.1_pt1 | contig 23512 bp, 19 predicted proteins | sample 9270951 | NCBI WGS metagenome assembly JACXTT01 (sample SAMN15532306, study PRJNA645909) | rock metagenome | isolation source: weathered quartz diorite | place: Puerto Rico | collected 2017-06-21
GCCGATCAGCTCGCCGCCGGCAAGGCGCGACAGGTAGCGGGTCTTTTGCTCGTCGGTGCCGTAGTGCAGGATCGGGCCGCAGCCCACCGAGTTGTGCACGCTCATCAGCGTGGCGCAGGCCGCGCAGCCGGCGGCGATCTCCTCGATGGCGAGCGCGTAGGCGACGTAGTCGGTATAGGTGCCGCCCCAGGACTCGGGGACGATCATGCCGAGCAGGCCGAGCGCGCCCATCTCGGCCACCACTTCGGGCGGCAGCCGGCCCTCGCGGTCCCATTGCGCGGCGCCCACGGCCAGCCGTTCGGTGGCAAAGGCGCGCGCGGTGTCGCGGATCATGGTCTGCTCTTCGGTATATTCGCTGTGCATGGCTGGGGCGGTAGGTGATGGCTTGCAGGGAACCTGGGGGCAGTGTAGGAACGGCCCGACGCCGCTCCTATGCCAAAATCCGCCAATCTTGCTGAACTCGTTTGCCACGGCCACCAACCGTGGCCCATCCGCGCGGCCCCGGGGCCGCCAACCGACCGGATCATGGAAAAGGGTAGCGTCGCCATCTGCTTTGTTCATCACGCCATTTCGGGGCTGCTGGCCCGCGGCATGGATCCGGAACCGGTGTTGCGCGGCGCCGGCATTGCGCCGTCGCTGCTGGAGGTGCCACAGGCGCGGGTGTCGGCGGTCAGCTACAGCGACTTGTGGCTGGCGGTGGCGGCGGCGTTGGACGACGAATTCTTCGGCCAGGATTCCCGCCGCATGAAGTGCGGCAGCTTTGCGATGCTGTGCCACGCGGTGGCCGGCAGCCGCACGTTGGCGCAGGCGCTGGAGCGCATCACGCGCTACTACGGCTTGCTGCTCGATGACATCGGCGTGCGCCTGGCGCGGGAGAGCGAGACAGGCGGCGGGCGGGCCGCGCTGGTGCTGACGACGCCGTCGGCGCGCCGGCCGGGCGTGTTCGCGCAGGAAACCATGCTGATCATGCTGCATGGCCTGATGAGCTGGTTGTTGCGCCGCCGCGTGCCGGTGCTGGTGGCCACCTTTGCCTATCCGGAACCGCCGTACAGCGCCGAGTACCGCGTCATGTATTCGCGCCAACTGGCGTTTGGCCAGCCCGCCACGGCGCTGGTGTTCGACGCCGCGTTGCTGGACCAGCCGGTCAGGCAAGACGATCGCAGCATCAAGGCCTTCCTGCGTGATGCGCCGCACAACGTGGTGGTCAAGTACTCGGACCGCGGCAGCATCGCCGCGCGCGTGCGCCGGCAACTGCGCAGCCAGCGGCCGGACCAGTGGCCGACGTTCGAGTCACTGGCGCAGGACCTGCACCTGTCGGCGTCGTCGCTGCGCCGCCGCCTGATGGACGAGGGCGCGAGCTACCAGGACCTGAAGGACGCCATGCGCCGCGACCTGGCCATCGAAGCGCTCAGCCACTCCGGCCGGCCGATGGCCGAGATCGCGGCGGAACTGGGCTTTGCCGAGCCAGGGGCCTTTCACCGGGCGTTCCGGCGCTGGACCGGCTCGCGGCCGGGGGCGTACCGGGGGATGCCGGCGCGGGACTGAGCTGGAGCTTGCCGTGTTGGCGATGTGGGCGGCGCGAGCCGTGTCAGCCGGCGGTATCCGTGACGCGCCGGGCGCCGATGCGCGTCACGGGCGCATCGTCCGGATCGCCGGCGGCGACGATCCGGTTCCGTCCGGCCATCTTGGCGGCATAGAGCGCGGCGTCGGCACGTACCGTCAGTTGCGCCAGCGGCTCTCCCGGGTGCCAACTGGCCATGCCGGCGCTGATCGTGTAGCGCACGATGCCGAATGGCCCATGGACCGTGTTGGCCTCCGCGCAGGCGCGGATGCGCTCGGCGACGCGCAGCGCCTCGGCCGGCGGCGTGGCCGGCAGCAGCACGGCGAACTCCTCGCCGCCCAGGCGGCCAAAGCGGTCCGCCGGGCGCAGCGCGGTGCCCGCCGTACGAGCGAATTCGCGCAGCACGGCATCGCCGGCGGCATGGCCATAGGTGTCGTTGACCGCCTTGAAATGGTCGATGTCGATGATCAGCAGCGCCAGCGCGCCGCCGCCGCGAGCGGTCCGGACAAGCTCGCGCTCGGCGTCGTCCTCGTAGGCCTTGCGCGACAGCACGCCGGTCAGCGCATCGGTGTTGGCGATGGCCTGCAGCTTGCGCACCATGGCATCGTGGATCATCAGCACCGCGCCCATGGTCAGCGCCGGCATGACGAGGGCACCGAGCGTCAGGAACGTAATGGTCAGCGTCGGGGATGCGAACGTGCGCGGGTCGTCCATCACCGAGAATGCCGACAACACGCCGCGCGCCACGTGCGCCACGGCGAAGAAGAGGGCGAAGGCCGCCGTGGTCAGGTATTCGCCCGACGATCCGCCCGCCGGCCGCCTGCGCAGCAGCGTGATACCCACCAGCGCGCACAGCGTGGCGTGGAAGGCCGAGACCATGACCACGCGGGTGTTGAACACGTCCACGACATAGCGCCAGACGACGATGCCGGCCGTCAGGGCCAGCGTGGCGCCGATCAAGGCGCGCCAGCGCGGCTCGCCGCCGCAGAAGCGCACCGTGCCCGCGTAGAAGAGCGCCAGCGCCCACGCCAGCGCGGCGTTGGCGACCACGATGGACAGCACGTCGGAGACCACGCCGCGCAGGGCGAACAGCACCAGCGCGACCGTCACGGTCAGGTTGGCGAGGTACCACTCGCGCACGCCCGGCAGGCCACAACGCCGCAGCGACCAGATGATCGCCAGCATCAGGGCGCCGAGCGCCGCGGTGATGGTCTGCAGGTGGAGTTGGGCCGGCATTCGCGGGATTCCTCTGGCGTGCGGGGCACGGGGCCGCCGCGCGGGGGAGGGCGGTGGGCGGCAAAGCCGTCATGATACGGGGCGGGCGGTGCCTGGACCCAAAATATGTGCACGCTACCCACCTCGGTGGGTGGCGTGGCGCGGTGGCGAGCGGGACCCGGTTATGGCAGCATGCCTCTTTCCTGCCCGGCCGTGCGGCGAGCCGGGCAACACCGAAGACCGATAGACCACGGAGACCAGCCCCGATGCCATCCCCCACCACGTTTTCCGCGCCGCGCCGCCTGGCGCTCGCCGCCATCGCGAGCCTCGGATTCCTCGCCCTTTCGGTCCAGGCGGACGAGGTCAAGGTGATGAATTCCGGCGGCTTCACGGCGGCCTACAAGGCGCTGGGCCCCAAGTTCGAGGCCGCCACGGGCCATACGCTGTCGACTGCCTGGGGCCCGTCGATGGGCAAGTCGCCCGAGTCCATCCCCAGCCGGCTGGCGCGGGGCGAGAAGGCGGACGTGGTCATCATGGTGGGCTATGCGCTCGACGATCTGATCAAACAAGGCAAGGTCGTCGCGGCCAGCAAGGTCGACCTGGCCGATTCGCGCATTGGCCTGTCCGTGCGCGCGGGGGCGCCGAAGCCGGACATCGGCACGGTCGACGCCTTCCGCAATACGCTGCTGAACGCGAAGTCCATCGCGTACTCGGACAGCGCCAGCGGCGTCTACGTGGAGCGCGAGATGTTCAAGCGGCTCGGTATCGAGGAGCAGGTCAAGGGCCGCGCCCACATGATCGAGAAGACGCCGGTCGGCAGCGTGGTGGCCAGCGGCGACTACGAGGTTGGCCTGCAGCAGGTCAGCGAGCTGTTGCCGGTCAAGGGCGCGGACTTCGTCGGCAAGATCCCGGAAGCCGTGCAGAAGGTCACCACATTCTCCGCCGGCATTCCGGTCGACGCCGAGCACCCCGAGGCGGGGCGGGAACTGATCCGCTTCCTGGTGTCGCCGCAAGCGCGGGCCGACGTGCAGCAAAGCGGCATGGATCCGCGCTGAACCCCGCCAATCGGCGGCCTCATGGCGAGGCCGGCCGATATCCGCTCAATACCCCTGCGCAGATTATTGTTGATAACGATTCGCATTTTCAATAGTATCGCGCAAGGGATCGAATCTGCACATTCTAGTTACATTCCTGCCGCCCGGCGGGAGGGCTGCTGCATGTCTTGCCGGCACGCGGCCGCTCCGCGCCGTATTCGAAACCGTCAGTCTTTCCTCCAACATCAATAAAAGAAGGTTTCGATATGCGGGTTCCAGGCCACCATGCCAGGGCAACGTGCGGCAGGGCGCCGCTCGCCAGTTCATTGCCGGCGAAGCCGCCGGCCCTTGCCTTGATCGGGCTGCTGGCCATGGCATACATGCTGGACGGCCGCGCGCAGGAGGGCGCGGGCGCGCCGGTGCAGGCGCTGCCGGAGGTCAAGGTCAGCGCGGAAGCGGTGGCCGAGGAATTGCCGGCGCCCTATGCCGGCGGGCAGGTGGCTCGCGGTGGCCGGCTCGGCATGCTTGGCAATACCAGCATCATGAAGGCGCCGTTCAACATCACCAGCTATACGTCGGAGATGATCCAGAACCAGCAATCGGCGACGGTGGCCGATGCGGTGAACAAGGATCCGTCCGTGCGCTTCACCGGCACGCCGGGCGGCAACATCGACAACATGTACATCCGCGGCTTTCCGATCGGCGAGGGCAACAGCGGGGAGATCGCCTTCGACGGCCTGTATGGCGTCGCGCCGAGCTACCGTGTGTTCACCGACTACGCGGAGCGCGTGGAGGTCATCAAGGGGCCGGCGGCGCTGTTGTATGGGATGTCGCCGAACGGCGGCGTTGGCGGCGTGGTCAATATCGTGCCAAAGCGCGCCACGGCCGATCTGACGTCGTTTACCGCCAGCTATGCGTCCGACACCCAGTTGGGCGGCCACCTCGATGTGGCGCGCCGGTTCGGGCCGGACCAGGCATTCGGCATTCGCGTCAACGGCAGCTACTACCAGGGCGACACGGCGCTGGACAATCAATCGCGCAAGGCCGGCATCGGCTCCGTGGCGCTCGATTACCAGGGCACGCGCCTGCGCGTCGCTGGACGTGATCGCGCAGGAGGAGCGCCTGGACGCGCCGAGCCGCCCGTTCCTGCTGGCGAATGGCCTGCCGGTGCCGAGCGCGCCGGACGGCCGGCGCAACGTCACGCAGGCGTGGGAATGGACCAAGGGCCGGGACGAGTCGGTGCTGTTCCGGACCGAGTACGACGTGACCGACAACGTGACGGTCTTCGCCGACGCGGGCGGCGGATGGACGCGCCTGTCGCGCCTGTTCGGCACGACACCGACCATCGTCAACGCGCGTGGCGATACGCTCAGCACGCCCACGTACTACAAGTTCAAGATCGACCGCGCCACCTACGACGCGGGCGTGCGCGCACGCTTCGAGACCGGCCCGGTGCGCCATCTGCTGACATTCCAGGCGAGCGCCTATTCGGACAGCCTGGATCGCGCCAATACCAGCGGCACGCCGGTGGCTTCCAATCTCTACAATCCCGTCGCGCGCCCGGCCCAGAACCTGAGCGCGCCGGCCACCGTGCCCCGTGTGTCGGACAACGACCTGACCGGACTGGCGCTGGCCGATACGTTGTCCATGCTGGACGATCGCGTGCTGCTGACCCTTGGCGTGCGCCAGCAGCGGGTGAAGTCCCGCAACTTCAATGCGGCGACGGGCGCGGTGTCGTCCTCGTATGACGAGAGTGCCACCACGCCGATGGTCGGGCTGGTGGTGCAGCCGTGGCGCAAGGTATCGTTCTACGCCAACTACATCGAAGGTCTGTCCAGGGGCGACGTGGCGCCATCCACGGCCGCCAACGCGGGTGAGGTCTTCGCGCCGTACAAGGCCAGGCAATACGAGATCGGCAGCAAGGTCGACCTTGGCCGCTTCACAACCACGCTGGCGGCGTTCCAGATCACCAAGCCCAGCGGGCAGTTGGGCAGCGGCAACGTGTTCTCGGTCGCGGGCGAGCAGCGCAACCGCGGGCTCGAACTCAACGTGTTTGGCGAGGTCACGCCGCGCGTGCGCGTCCTGGGCGGCGTCGCGTGGATCGACGGCGAGATCACCCGCGCCGCCAACGCGGCCACCGTGGGCAAAACACCGATCGGCGTGCCGTCGGTGCAGGCCAACCTCGGCGCCGAATGGGACCTGCCCTGGGTGCCGGGCCTGACGCTGACCGGCGCCATGATCTACACCGCCAGCCAGTACGTGAACCAGGCCAATACGGCGAGCCTGCCGGCATGGACCAAGTTTGACGTGGGCGCGCGCTACGCGACGCGCATCGCCGGCAAGCCGACCACGTTCCGCGCCAACGTGTTCAATGTCTTCAACCGCGACTACTGGTCCGGCGTGACATCGTGGGGCGGCTTCTCGCCGTCGGCGCCGCGCACGGTGATGCTGTCGGCGACGACGGCGTTCTGAGCGGCCCTGACAGCCGTAGGACCTGCGGGGAGGCCTGGCGGCGAACGTCCATCCGAATCCGCGGATGGACGCCACGCATCACTTCGCCGGCGCCATCAGGAAGTGCACGCGCAGCGTCTTGGCCTTGGGGGTATTGTTGCGAAGCGTTGCGCAGGCCCGGATCACGTCCGTGCCGCCTTCCTTCGCCCGGGAGACGGTGATGGCGCTGAACGACGCGCCATCGCCGCAGGGCGCTTCCCCTTCACATTGCCAGCCCGCGACCACGTCCATGTCCGTGGGCTCCGCATTGATGGACAGGCATCGCACCAGCGCCACCCGTTCGTTCGGCAAGGTGGTGCAAGCCTCCGTCGACTTGCCCGGAGGGATCTTCTTTTCCTGGAGCACCGGCGCATCGCGCCCGGGCATCGCGAGCTTGCGGTCGTGGGAAGGCGGCGCGCAATGCAGCCGCGCGATCTCCTGTGCCAGCACGGGGGCGGCCAGCCCGCACAGCAGCAGCGGGGCGAGAACAAATCTGCGCAGAACGACTGGGGATGTCATACGTCTTCCTCCACGTGCAAGGAGACAGCGAGCACGCCGGCACAGGCAGCAGGATCGGACCGCAGGCAGGCATGGGCGCCACAGGCCACGGCGCATTCTCGCCGGGATCATGCAGCGAATATAGGTGAAGCCCATCCCATTGCAATCGGGAACGCCGTGGCGCGCGAATGGTGGTAACTCATCCCTATTCGTGTGGCGGATGGCGGTGTCATCGCCTAGCATGATTTTCAGGAGGTCTGCGCATCGGGACTTGCGCGGTTGATGGCCTCTGTCAGTTTCACGCATGTAACAGATTGCCAGTACCAACCCCGCCTTCAACCGGTCCTGCCGGATCCGATTCCGGCCACCTGTGAACAGGGTGTAGTGTCGGCGAGTCAGACAGGGCGGGGACATATGTTTCGCTGGATTATCGGATCGAGCCTGAGATTCCGTTTTCTCGTGCTCGCCATGGCCACCGCGATGCTGCTGTTCGGCACCGAACAGTTGCGCAAGATGCCGGTGGATGTCTTCCCCGAGTTCGCGCCGCCCAAGGTCGAGGTACAGACCGAGGGACCGGGCATGACCTCCACCGAGGTCGAGGAATTGATCACCGTCCCGATGGAAGATCAGTTGCGCGGGGTGCCAGGCGTCGAGTACGTCCGCTCCTCATCGGTGGCGGGGCTCTCGCAGGTAATGCTGCAATTCAAGATGGGCACCGACCTGATGCAGGCGCGCCAGCGCGTGCAGGAGCGCGTCAAACTGGCCATCGCGGAATTGCCGCAGTCATCGGGCATGCCGGTCATGCTGCAACCGCTGTCGTCGACCAGCCGGGTCATGAAGATCGGCATCACATCCAAGTCCCACAACATGCAGGACTTGTCGATGATTGCCTACTGGACCATCAAGTTCCGGCTGATGTCCGTGCCTGGCGTGGCCAACGTGCCGATCTGGGGCGAGCGCATCAAGTCCCTGCAGGTCCAGGTGGACCCGGGGCTGATGCGGGCCAACGGTGTGACGCTCGACGAGGTCATGGAGACGACCGCCAGCGCGCTGGACTTCGGCCTGCTGCGCTACACCGGCGCGGCCAAGACCCGCATCGACGGCATGCTGGACACGCCGAACCAGAGGCTGGTGATCCACAACGAATCGCCGGTCCTGTCCGTCGAACAACTGGCCGAGGTACCCATCGCGCAGAAGGTCCGGCGCGCCGAGCCGCCGCGCATCGGCGATGTGGCCGATGTCCGGTGGGACACCTGGCCGATGTTTGGCGACGCCGTGATCAACGACGGCGCCGGGCTGATGATGATCGTCGAGAAGCTGCCCTGGGCCAACACCCTGGAGGTGACGCGCGGGGTGGAGGAGGCGCTTGCCACCATGCGCCCCGGCCTGCCGGGGATCGAGATCGATTCCACTATTTTCCGGCCCGCGACCTTCATCGAGCTGTCGATGCACAACCTGCAGGTGGCGCTGATGCTCGGGTCCCTGCTGGTGATCCTGGTGCTTGGGGCCTTCCTCTACGAGTGGCGCGTGGCGCTCGTCAGCGTCATCGCGATCCCGCTGTCGCTCGTGGCCGCCGGGCTCGTGCTCTATTACCGCGGCGCCACTATCAACACGATGGTGCTGGCCGGGTTCGTCGTGGCGCTGGGCTCCGTGGTCGACGACGCCATTATCGACGTCGAGAACATCGTGCGGCGGCTGCGCCAGCACCGCATGGCGGGCAGCGACAAGCCGACCGCGCGCATCATCCTCGAGGCCTCGCTCGAAGTGCGGCCCGCGATCTGGCACGCGACGGTCATCATCGTGCTGGCCGTGCTGCCCGTCTTTTTCATGGGCGGGCTGGCCGGCGCCTTCTTCGAGCCGCTGGCGCTGGCCTTCATCCTGGCGATGCTCGCCTCGATGGTGGTGGCGCTGACCGTGACGCCGGCGCTGTGCCTGGTGCTGCTGGACCGCGCCGCGCGCGACGTTCTCAGCCGCGCTGGTGCTGATTCTCGCGGGCGCCACGATCTGGCCGCTGCTCGGCGCGTCGCTGCTGCCGTCGTTCAAGGAGCGGGACTTCCTGATGCACTGGGTGCCGCCCGAAGGGACTTCCCACATGGAGACCTTCCGCATCACGCAACGGGCCAGCCGGGAACTGCGCGCCATTCCGGGCGTTCGCAACTTCGGCGCCCATATCGGCCGCGCCGTCGGCGGGGACGAACCCTACGGCATCAACTTCACCGAGAACTGGATCAGCGTCGATCCGTCGGTGGACTATGACCATACCAGGGCGAGCATCGAGTCCGCGGTCAGGGGCTATCCGGGGCTGTATCGCGATGTCCAGACCTACCTGCGGGAACGCATCAAGGAGGTCCTGACCGGGGCTGGCGAGTCCATCGTGGTGCGCATATTCGGTCCCGAGTTGCCGGTCCTGCGGCAGAAGGCCGCCGAGGTCGAGCACGCGCTGCGGGAGGTGCCCGGGCTGATCGAGCTGCACATGGAGCAGCAGGTGGAGGTGCCACAGATCCAGGTCAGCGTGAACCTGGAGGCGGCCGCGCGCTACGGGCTCAAGCCCGGCGACGTGCGGCGCACGGCCAACGTGATGATGAACGGCCTGGAAGTCACGGATATCCACCGCGCGGGCAAGGTCTACGACGTCTTCGTGTGGCTTCCCGCGTCGCTGCGCGACAGCATCAGCAGCGTCCGCGAGCTGATGATCGACACGCCATACGGCGGCAGGGTGAGGCTGGGCGAGGTGGCCGACGTCCGGCTGGTGCCGAATGCGAACCGGGTCCGGCACGAGAACAATTCCCGGCGCATCGATGTCCACGCGAATGTGAAAGGGCGCGATCTTGGCGCCGTGGCCGAGGAGGTGGAGCGCCGCTTGAAGGCCGTCCAGTTCCCGGTTGGCTACTACCCGCAACTGCTTGGCGAATACCGGGAGCGCCAGGCCGCGCAGCGGAACCTGCTCGGGGCTTCGTTGGCCTTTGCCGTGGCGATCTTCCTGATCCTCCAGGCCTCGTTGCGCAGTTGGCGCCTGGCCGGGCTCATCTACCTGGCGTTGCCCGCGGCGCTGGTCGGCAGCGTGCTGGCGGCCTTCGCCGGCGACCGCGTGATATCGCTCGGCTCCCTGGTCGGCATCATCACCGTGCTCGGCATTGCCGCGCGCAACGGCATCCTCCTGATCCAGCACTACCGGCACCTGGAGCGCGTGGAGCAGGAACCGTTCGGGCCGTCCCTGGTCCTGCGCGGCGCCAGCGAGCGGCTGTCGCCGATCCTGATGACCACGCTGTGCACGGGCCTTGCGCTGCTGCCGCTGATTGTGCCCGGGAGCATTCCCGGCCACGAAATCGAGCATCCGATGGCGATCGTGATCCTGGGCGGCCTGGTGACCTCCACGCTGCTGACGCTGTTCGTCGTGCCGATCCTCTACCTGCGCGCGGGCGCCGGGCAGGGCGCATCGAACACCATGGCGCCGGGGCGTGAGGGCGGCGACGGAGGCGCATTGTGAAGACGCATGCCGCCTGCCGCGCGGGACTGCGGGTCCTGGTCGCGCTGGCTGCCGCGCTGGCGCTGGATGCTGGGGTGGCCGACCCCGCGCGCGCGCCGGAGCCCGATCATATCCGCGGCCAGATCGCAAAGATCGAGGGTCCGACGATTGTCGTCAAGACGGCCGACGGCAAGATGATCAACATCGATCTCGTCGATAACGTCACGACTTACATCAGTCTGTCCAAGGGGAGTTTCACCGACGTGGACTTCGGCACCTATGTGGGTGCCGTCGCGGTGCGCCTGGACGAGTTCAGCCCGATCGTGCGCGATTCCCTCAGCTGGCTTCACAAAGGCTTCGAGTTGCGCATCATCGACGAGGAGTTGCGCGGCATTGCGCTCGGGCACCGCAAATGGGACCTGACGCCGGACAGCATCATGGCGCACGGCTGGGTCGACGACATCGAGATTCGCGTCCTTTCCATCAAGTGGGGACCCACCGACCAGGAGGAAACGGACGTGGAGGTGCCGCGCAACGTGCCCGTGCTCAAGATGTCGCTGGCGGACCGGAGCGTGATCAAGCCCGGCGTTCACGTATTTGCCGGGGCGCAGAAGTCCGGCGACGGCAAGTATGCGGCGGGCTTCATTTTTGTGGGCAAGGACGGCATCGTGCCGCCGCTCTAGCGGGCGGCGGGCGGTAGTGGCCGCGCATGGCCACGGTGCCACGGGAAGCGGAACGCGGATCGAAGAGGGCGCGAATGACGATCACATCCAGACCATTGAGCAGGGCGCAATGCAGCCCGGCCCGGCGTTTCCCAGGCCGTGGCGACGCCGCCTGGCTGGCCATGCTGGCGGCGCTCCTGCTGGGAAGCGCGGACGCGCGCGGTGCGGATGCCGGCGAAGCGGCGGCTGCCAGCAAGAATCCGGTGATGCGACTGGAACGCATCGAAGGCAGTGCCGCCAAGCGGGTCATCCTGAGCGCCAGGGCAGCCGAGCGGCTGGGCATCGCGACCGGCACGGTGACGGAGGAGGCGGTGTCGCTCAAGCAGATCGTCGGCGGCCTGGTGGTGCCGCCGCCCGATGCGCAAGCCGCGCCAAAGCCGCCCGCCGGCAGCTTTGGAGGATTCGGCGGCTTCGGCAAGGTCGCGGCTGCGGCCGAAGCCCCGCCGGTCGCGCCGCAGGCGCCGACGGGCCCGGTGGCGGCCCAGCCGGTCGTGGGCGATGCCTGGGTGCAGGTCACGCTGTCGGCGGCCGAATGGGAGCGGCTGGACAAGGAAAAGCCGGCGCGCCTGCTGCCGCTGGCCACGCGAGACAAGCCGGCCGGCGAAATCTGGGCGGAACCCTCGGGCATGGCGCCCGTGGAGGACGTCAAGCGGACCATGCTCTCCGCCTACTACGTGGTGCGGGGAAACGAGGCGGGCCTCAAGCTGAATCACCGGATGCGGGTCGAACTGCCACTTGCCGGCAGCGAGGCGGTGCGCAAGGTCGTGCCGTATTCGGCCATCCAGTATGACGCCAAGGGCACGGCGTGGGTGTATGTGAATCCGAGCCCGCTGACATTCGAGCGCTTACGCGTCGACGTGGAAAGAGTCGTGGGCGAGCGCGCCGTGCTCGTCACGGGGCCGCCTCCCGGAACCCGGGTGGTCGTGGTTGGCGCGCCGCTGCTGTATGGCGCGGAAGTCTTCGGGAAGTAACGCAACGGCACGGGGCAGGCTGCCGGCTGTGCGGCAGCGGAACTGCCGGCAAGTCATGCACAGTTGGGGAGACGGCCATGTTCCGCTGGTTGATTGGCTCAAGCCTGCAGTTTCGCTTTCTGGTCCTGGGCGCCGCCGTGGCGATGGCGATGTTCGGCGCGTTCCGCGTCAACAAGATGCCGGTCGACGTCTTCCCGGAGTTCGCGCCGCCGATCGTCGAGGTGCAGACCGAGGCCGCGGGGTTGTCCGCCGAAGAGGTGGAGAGCCTGATCACGCTGAACCTGGAGGAACTGCTGAGCGGGGTGCCGTGGCTGCAGTCGATCCGCTCGACGTCGGTGACCGGGCTGTCCTCCATCGTGCTGACCTTCCAGCGCGGCACCGACATCCTGAAGGCGCGCCAGATGATCCAGGAGCGGCTGACCCTGGCGTACACGCTGCCGAACGTGGCCACGCCGCCGGTCATCCTCCAGCCGCTGTCGGCGACCAGCCGCTTCATGATGATCGGGATCTCGTCGGAGAAAATCGACCCGACCGAACTCTCGCTGCTGGTGCGCTGGACCGTCAAGCCGCGGCTGATGGGCGTGCCCGGTGTGGCGAACGTGGCGATCTGGGGCCAGCGCCTGCGGCAACTGCACGTGCATATCGACCCCAACCGCCTGCACGACGCGCGCGTCCTGCAGGAAGACATCATCGCCGCCGCGGGCGACGCGCTGTGGGTCTCGCCGCTGACCTTCCTCAAGGGATCGGCGCCGGGCACCGGCGGCTGGATCGACAACCGCAACCAGCGGCTCGGCGTTCAGCACTTCATGCCGATCGAGACCCCCGAGGACATGGCCAAGGTGGCCGTCGCGCCCCAGCACCTGTTGCTCAGCGGCAAGAACATGGCGCTGGGCGACGTGGCCGAGGTGACCTTCGCTCATCCGCCCTTGATCGGCGACGCGCTGGTGCAGAGCGGCCACGGACTGATGCTGGTCATCGAGAAGTTCCCGTCCGCCAATACGCTGGAAGTCACGCGCGGCGTGGAGAAGGCGCTGGCCGAGGTCGGTCGTGGCCTGCCGGGCGTGCAGATCGATACCAACGTGTTCCGGCTGGCCGCCTATGTGGAAGACGCCATGTCCAACCTGACGCTGCTGCTGGTCGCGGGGGGCATCCTGGTTGTGCTGGCGTGCTTCGCCTTCCTGTACGACTGGCGCGCCGCGCTGGTCAGTGCCGTGGCGATTCCGGTCTCGCTGCTCGCCGCGCTGCTCGCGCTGGAGCTGACCGGTGCAACCATCAATACGATGATCCTGGCGGGGCTCGTGGTGGCACTGAGCGTGGTCATCGACGATGCCGTCGTGGACGTCGAGCGGTTGTCGGCGCGCCTGCGCGAGCCGCGCGGCCCGGATGGCGTGCCTGCCAGCGCCTTGCGGATCATTTTCGAGACCACGCTGGAGAGTCGCGGCGCCACCCTCTACGCCGCGCTGATCGTGGTGCTCGCGGTCCTGCCGGTCTTCTTCATGGGACGGGTCTCGGGCGCCTTCTTCGAGCCGCTGGCCACGTCGTACTTGCTGGCGGTGCTGGCTTCGACCATCGTGGCGTTGGTGGTCACGCCGGCGCTCAGCATGGTCGTCATGGGAAACACCGTGGGCAAGGCAAGGCCGTCGCCCGTGGCGGACCGTCTGCGCGCGCGCTACGAGCCGCTGCTGCGGCGCGTGGCCGGCGCGCCGCGCCGTGCCTTCGCCGTGGGCTGCCTGGTGCTGGCCGTCGGCGCGGCAATCCTGCCTCTGCTCGGGCAATCGCTGCTGCCGCCGCTGCGCGAGCGCGACCTGCTGGTCAACTGGACCACGCTGCCCGGCACCTCCCACGCGGAAACCTACCGCATCACGTCGCGGGTCTGCACGGAGCTGCGCTCGATTCCGGGCGTGCGTTACGTTGGCGGGCATGTGGGACGCGCCGTGACCGGCGACCAGGTCGTCGGCATCAACGCCAGCCAGATCTGGATCAACATCGACCCACGCGCGGACTACGACAAGACCGTGGCCGCGATCCGGGCAACCGTCGATGGCTATCCGGGCGTCGATCACAGCATCCAGACCTATCTGCGCGACAAGGTGGCCGAGGTGCTGACCGGCGAAGGCAAGGCCATCGTCGTGCGCATCTATGGACAGAACCGCGACGTGCTGCTCAGCAAGGCCGAGGAGGTCCGGCAGGCCCTGGCCGGCGTCGAGGGTCTGGTGGACCTGCGTACCGTCGGGCAGGCCGAGGAGCCGCAGGTGCAGGTCAAGGTGAACCTCGACGCGGCGGGGCGCGTGAACGTCAAGCCCGGCGATGTGCGGCGGGCGTCCGCGACGGTGTTCTCCGGACTGGTGGTCGGCTACCTGTTCAAGGACCAGAAGATCTTCGAGGTGGTGGTGTGGGGCGCGCCGGAAGCCCGCCAGAGCCTGAGCAATCTGCTCGATCTGTGGGTGGACAAGAGCGACCGTCACTACGCGCGTCTTGGCGACGTGGCCGAGGTAACGATCGTGCCGACACCGACCTCCATTCACCATGAACGCATTTCGCCCTATGTGGATGTCGTGGCGAACGTGGCGGGGCGCGATCCCGGTTCGGTGGCGGACGAGGTCGAGGACCGTGTCGAGAAGATCCAGTTCCCGCTCGAATATCACCCGGAGATGCTGGGAGAGTTCGTTGAGCGCGGACTGGCGCAGACGCGCATGCTCTGGGCCGCCGCCGCGGCGCTGGCCGGCATCTTCCTGCTGCTGCAAGCGTGCTTCCGCAGCTGGCGCCTGGCGCTGGTCGCCTTCCTGGCGTTGCCGGCCTCGCTCGCGGGGGGCGTGCTGGCGGCTTCGGTTAGCGGTGGCGTGATCTCGCTGGGGTCGATCGTTGGTTTCCTCGCCGTGCTGGGCTTTGCAGCGCGCAGCGGCATCCGGCTGATCCGGCGCTACCAGCAGCTCGAAGAGACGGGGCAGGAGCCCTTTGGGCTGGAACTTGTACTGCGCGGTGCGCGCGAGGAGGCGTTGCCGGTGGTGGCCAGCTCCGTCGCCATTGTCGCCGCGCTGCTGCCACTGGTACTGATCGGCGCGGTCGCCGGTATCGAGATCGTGCGGCCCACGGCGATCGTCATCGTCGGGGGCCTGCTGGCGTCAACGCTGGTCACGCTGTTCATCCTGCCGGCCATGTACCTGATCGTCGGACCGGCCGCGAAGGCACCGGCCGACGCGGGGCTTGACGGCGTGTGAGGCGCGCGGCGAAACGGGATTTGGGGAGGGGAGCCGCCGGCGGAGCCTCGTCGGCGCGCAGAGGAGTCAGAACATGAAGGGAATACTCCGTGCAGCGGTGGCCGCCCTGATGTGGTCGTCTGTCCAGGCGGGGGAGGTGGGGCCGGGTCCGGCGGAGGCCGGGGACGATCATCTGGATGGCGGTAGCGAAGCCTGGGAAGTCGGGAGCGCGGTACCGGAATGGCGCGATTGGGAGCATGGCGGCGCGGCGGCGGGGCTGGAGGGCGACGCTTCGTCCGGCGCACCGGCGCCCGAGCCGACGATGGCTGGCAAGTCCTCCGAGCCCGCGCTGCTGCTGGCCCAGTTCCAGGTGGCGCCGCCCACCGCGCCGGGGGCGCAGCCTAGCCCCGAAGCACCCGATGACAGCGGCGGTGCAGTGCCGCGATTCCGGCGGGGAGAGGGACTGGGCTTGCCGCAAAACCTGAAGTACCAATATTCGCTCGGCACGGAATCCGATATTACCTATCGTACCCATCCGGGACTTGACACGCGCGTCAACGACAACTCCCTGGTGCTGGGGCCGCAGTTGACCGGCTACATCCTCTACCGGCCCACGCTGTGGTTCGAGACCATGCTGGAGATGATTCTCGACAAGGGCATCGTGCTCGAACGCGGGAACGGCAATGTGCCGGGCGGACTCGGCGAGCCGCGCGGCGCGCAGCCGGGTGTCACGTCGTTGTCGGTCGAGCAGGCGTTCGTGACGTTCAAGCGGCTTGGCCCGGCGTCGCTGACGTTCGGGCGGCGCAATTTCGAGGATGACCGGCACTGGCTATATGACACGGCACTCGACGTTGCCTATGCGCGCGTGCGGCAAGGCGCGTTCCAGGCCGAGTTCAGCGTCGGCCGCAAGGACTGGGTCAGCCTGGACCTGATCACGCCGGTCAAGGAAACCCGCATCAACAATTACATCGCCTACTTCGACTACCGCGGACCGCTCGACATCCGCTACGCGGCCTATGTCATCTATCGCGACGATCGCACTGGCGCGGAAGGCAAGCCGGTTCATCTTGGGCTGCGCTCCTATGGCATGCCGACCGACGAGTTCAACTTCTGGAGCGATGTCGCCATCCTGCGCGGCACCGACGAAATGAACCGGCAGTTCCGGGGCCACGCCTTCGATGTCGGCGCCACCTATCGTTTCCCGAAGCTGCCCTGGCATCCAAGCATCTCGCTGGCCTTCGCCTATGGCAGTGGCGAGAGCGACGCCAGCGGCAGCAAGAACCGGGAATTCCGCCAGACCGGCCTGGAATCCAATGAATGGAGGCTGTCCGGCATCGCGAAGTTCAAGTACTACGGCGAAGTGCTGGACCCGGAACTGAGCAACCTGCGGATCTTTACCGCCGGCGTTGGCTTCCGCCCGGCTCCGCATGTCTATGTCGATCTGGTCTATCACAAGTACTGGCTGAACAGTTTTACCGACCAGTTGCGCAACTCGGCGGTGACGGCGCTGATGAACCAGACGGAAATGCCGCCCAGCAAGGATGTCGGGCAGGCGTTGGACATTATCGTCGGCCTGCGCAATCTGTTCGGCATACGGCGGCTCGGCCTGGACCTGAGGGCGGGCCTGTTTTTCCCCGGCAGGGCATTTGTCAAGAACGTCGGCACGGAAACGGCGCCGGTCAACCGGAACCCCGACAAGTCGATCTTCTTTCTTGCCAAGTTCTGGTACTGATGCCGGCCTTGTCTATCACCCAAGGAGGGGCCCCATGAAGATGACTGTACTCAGATGGATCGTCGCGGCGGCGGCGATCGGCGCGTTCCCGGCTTCCCATGCGCAAGACAAGGCCGCGGGAAGTGGATGGCAAAAGCACTTCAACCTCGCCAGTTGCAAGATGGTGACGACCGGCAGGAACGCCTACTTCGTACTGGAGCCGGGCTACCAGTTGGTCTACGAAGGCGGCGACGTCAAGCTGCAGATCACCGTGCTGAACGAGACCCGGAAGGTCGATGGCGTGGAGACCCGGGTCGTCGAGGAAAAGGAGTGGAAGGCGGGCAAGCTGTCGGAGATCGCCCGCAACTACTTTGCGATATGCGAGCAGACCAAGGACGTTTACTACTTCGGCGAAGACGTCGATTTCTATGAAAACGGCAAGGTCGTCAATCACGAAGGCTCATGGCTGGCGGGTGTGAAAGGCAACCGGCCCGGGCTGATGATGGCTGGCGAGCCGAAACTGAAGATGAAGTACTACCAGGAGATCGCTCCCGGCGTGGCGATGGACCGGGCGGAGATCGTGGCGCTCGATGAAACCTGCAAGACGCCGGCCGGAACGTTTTCCCGGTGCATGAAGATCAAGGAAGGATCGGAACTCGAACCCCTGGTGGCGGAGCACAAATACTATGCGCCGGCCGTCGGCTTCGTCGGCGACGATACCTTGCGGTTGATCAAGTATGGATTCGTCGGGGGGAAATAATCGAGGTCGGCGCGTCGACGCGACCCGTTGAGGGGCGGATCTCCACCTTGCTGCATCCGCCCGCCTGGCCTTGCCACGCTCCCGCAGCGTTACGACCTGCGCCCGCAGGCGCCGGCAAGGCTACGGCTGGCGCGGCAAACGGCCTCCCGGGCCTGACTTCCCACGCAAAGGATCAAGCAGCGGCCGCAAGCCGTTGTGGTCGAGTTCCTGCATCAGCGCCAGCAGCCGACCGACCTCGCCGGGCGGGAAACCTTCGCGGGCAAACCAGTTCAGGTAATTCCCCGGCAGGTCGGCAATCAACGTGCCCTTGTACTTGCCGTAGGGCATCGCCAGGGTGACCAGTCGTTCCAGGTCGGCGGGATTCATGTTCGTCTGAGGCGTATTGGTGTATTGGCCGGGTGTCAGCAATCGGATGTTGCGCCGATTGTACCGGCGCGCCCGGCGCTCGACCGGAACCTGGCGGGACCGGGTGCTATGATGCGCACCCGATGCGGGCAGACAGGGATCCAGAGCAGGTGGTCACGAAGGCAAGGAACGGCGCACACGCGCCGCGGCAGGTGGATATCGTCGTCTATCCCGGCTTCAAGGCCATGGAAGCCGTGGGGCCGATGACGGTGTTCGACTACGCCAACATCCGTCTCGCGCAGCAAGGACGGCCGCCGGCGTATGCCACGCGCATCGTGTCGGTCCGTGCGGGGCCGGTGCGCTCCGATACGCTGATGACGCTCGACGCCACGGCCGCACTGGATACCGTGCGGCTGCCGGACATCGCGCTGATCGTGGGCGCCCGCGACATCGAGCGCGCGATGGCGCAGGCGCCGGAAATCGTGCCGTGGGCACGGGCCGTGGCGCCGCGCATCGAACGGCTCATCGCACTCTGCACGGGCACGTTCTTCCTGGCCTGCGCCGGATTGCTGGACGGGCTGCGCGCCACCACCCACTGGAGCGCGGCGGCCCTGCTGCGCCAGCGCTTTCCGGCGGTGCGGGTCGATGAGGACGCCATCTTCATCCGTCAGGGCAATCTCTGGACCTCCGCCGGCGTGACGGCCGGCATCGACCTGGCGCTGGCCGTGGTCGAGGAAGACCTGGGCCGCGAGATCGCCCTGGCGCTGGCGCGCGAGCTGGTGGTCTTCCTTCAGCGCCCGGGCGGCCAGTCGCAGTTCAGCCAGCACCTGGCCAGCCAGGCCACCGGCCATGACGGCGTGCGTGGCGTGCAGGACTGGATCCTGTCCGACCTGCGGCGCGACTACACGTTGCCGGAAATGGCGGCACGGGCCGCCATGAGCGAGCGCAATTTCCGGCGCGTGTTTGTGCGCGAGGCCGGTTGCAGCCCGACGGCGTTTATCGAGGCCGCACGCGTGGAAGCGGCCCGGCGCCTGCTGGAGCAGGGCGATCTGCCGGCCAAGGCGATCGCGGCGCAGACCGGCTTTGCGTCGGACGAGGCCTTGCGCCGCACCTTCCTGCGCCGCGTGGGCATCACGCCGCGCGACTATCGCGAGCGCTTCGGCTTGCGAAATCGCTGACAGGTATTGCAGAATTTTCTGCGGCCCTCGGGGGGCGATGACGGCCATACTGGCTCGATGGAGACCGCCCCCGACCTGCCTGATGCAGAATCCACCGTCAACAACTTCCGCATCCTCGTTGCCGAGGATCATCCGGCCAACCGACTGCTGCTGGGCAGCCTGTTGCAAAGGCTGGGCTACCGCAACGTGGATCTCTGCGAGGATGGCGCGGCGGCCTGGCAGGCGCTGGCCGACATCGCGCGCGAGCCTGTGCGGTTGCTGATTACGGATCTTTATATGCCGGGTCTGGATGGGCTGGCACTGGCAAGCCGAATCCGCGCGGCCGAGGCGGCCGGTGGAATGCGGCTGCCGATCCTTGCGCTGACCGCCACCACGCGGTGCGAGGCGCTGGAGCGTTGCCGCGAAGCCGGCATCGACGCGGTGCTGACCAAGCCCGTCGGCCTGGCCGAACTGCGCGACGGCATCGCCCGCCTGCCAAGGGTCGCCGGTCCTACAGCCGCTCGGCGTGATGGCGGATGTGGTCCTCGATGAAGGTGCTGATGAAGTAATACCCGTGGTCGTAGCCCGCATGCCGGCGCAGCGTCAGCGGCTGGCCGACTGCGCGGCAAGCCTCCTCGAAGGCCTCCGGATACAGTTGTTCGGCCAGGAATTTGTCGTCCAGGCCCTGATCCACAAGGATGCCCTGCGGGAACGGCGCGGCGGGCTGTCCGGCCATCAGTACGCTGGCGTCATGCTGCGCCCAGCGCGCGCGGTCGTCGCCGAGGTAGCCGCTGAACGCCTTCTGGCCCCAGGGGCAGCGGGTCGGGGCGGCGATCGGCGCGAAGGCGGAGACCGAATGGAACTGGCGCGGGTGGCGCTGCGCCAGCACCAGCGCGCCGTGGCCGCCCATCGAATGGCCGAAGATGCCGACGCGGCCTGGGTCAGCGGGCAGCGCGGTGGTGACGAGTGCGAACAGTTCGTCGGCCACATAGCTTTCCATGCGCCAGTGCATGCGCCACGGCGCCTCGATGGCATCGAGGTAGAAGCCCGCGCCAACGCCGAAGTCCCAGGCGTCGGCCTCGCCGGGCACGCCGGCGCCGCGCGGGCTGGTGTCGGGCGCCACCAGCATCAGGCCGTGTGCGGCTGCAAAACGCTGCGCACCGGCCTTGATCATGAAGGTCTCCTCGGTGCAGGTCAGACCCGCAAGGTAGAACAGCGCCGGCACGCGCGCGCCCGCCACCAACGCCTGCGGCGGCAGGTAGACCGAGAACCGCATCGGCAGGCCGATGGCCTGCGAATCATGTCGGTAGAAGCGCTGGACGCCGCCGTGGCAGCCGTGTTCGGTGAGCAGTTCCATGGCCGGCTCCTCAGTACAGCACCACCGAGCGGATCGACTCCCCGCGCTTCATCAGGTCAAAGCCCTCGTTGATGCGATCGAGCGGCAGCGTGTGGGTGATCAGATCGTCGATGTTGAGCTTGCCGTCCATATACCAGTCGACGATCTTCGGCACGTCCGTGCGGCCGCGCGCGCCGCCGAAGGCCGAGCCCTTCCATTCCCGCCCGGTGACGAGCTGGAACGGCCGCGTGGAGATCTCCGCGCCGGCCTCGGCCACGCCGATGATGATGGACTTGCCCCAGCCCTTGTGGCAGCACTCCAGCGCCTGGCGCATGACCTGCGTGTTGCCGATGCACTCGAACGAATAGTCGGCGCCGCCATCGGTCAGTTGCACGATATGGTCGACCACGTTCTCCACGTCTTTCGGATTGACGAAATGCGTCATGCCGAACTTGCGCGCCATGGCCTCGCGCGCCGGATTGAGGTCCACGCCGATGATCTTGTCGGCGCCGACCATCTTCGCGCCCTGGATCACATTCAGGCCGATGCCGCCCAGACCGAACACCACCACATTGGCGCCGGCTTCCACCTTGGCCGTGAAGATCACCGCGCCCACGCCGGTGGTGACGCCGCAGCCGATGTAGCAGACCTTGTCGAACGGCGCGTCCGGGCGGATCTTGGCCAGCGCGATCTCGGGCACGACGATGTGGTTGGCGAACGTGGACGTGCCCATGTAATGAAAGATGGGCTTGCCGTCGATCGAGAAGCGCGAGGTGCCGTCCGGCATCAGCCCCTTGCCCTGTGTGCTGCGGATCGCTTGGCACAGATTGGTCTTGCGCGAGAGGCAGAACTTGCACTGGCGGCATTCCGGCGTGTAGAGCGGAATCACGTGGTCGCCGGGTTTGAGCGAGGTCACGCCGGGGCCGACGTCCGTGACGATGCCCGCGCCCTCGTGGCCGAGAATGGCCGGGAAGATGCCTTCGGGGTCGGCGCCCGACAACGTGTAGTAGTCCGTATGGCAGATCCCGGTGGCCTTGATCTCCACGAGCACCTCGCCGGCGCGTGGGCCGGCCAGGTCGACGTCTTCGATGGTCAGCGGGGCGCCGGCTTTCCAGGCGATGGCGGCTTTGGTCTTCATGGCGGGCTCCTTGGGGGCGAAGCGTGGGTCGGAAGGGCGCCTGCGGCAAGGCATGGCCAGCATGACATGATCTGCATGCGCGGCGCCCGCAAGGCCCGACTATACGGCCATCGGCCCGTGCGGGGCCAGTGCGGGCCGCCAGGATGGCCTGCCGGGCGGCAAAGTTGGCCGATGGCGCGGGGTAGCATGTTGGGGCTAGCCTGCCCCGGCCGTCACTTCGCCCGGGATCGCGTTGTCCGGTGCTGCATTTTGCCGTTGCGCAGACGTCCGGTGGTCGTCTCGACCCGGCTCTCGCCCAGCCAGCTTTGCTCCCAACTGGCGACCAGCGTCAGGCGCCCGCCGATGTAGCGGTAGGTTTCCGACGAGTGGTTGCAGCAGCCGCCGCGCTGCGCCGAATGAATGGTTCGGGTACGCGGGTCGATGTGCAACTGGGGCAGGCCGGACAGCGTCTCATCGAAGACGAAGCGCCGGGTTGCGGCGTCGAACAGGAAAAGGTTTCGGGTGCTGTTCGGGCCGGCGCCGCCCGACATGCCGAAGATGTCGATGTCGGGATGTCCGTCGAAGTTGGCGTCGACGAGTTGCAGGAAATCCGCGCCCGGTTCGCCCCACGGATCGGACATGAAGTCTCGGATCACCTGCGTGCGGCGGCCGGTCTTCCGGTCGATCACCTCGATTGCGGCCGGCGACACCGGCTCGGCGGCATTGCCTTCGGTGGCATCGTTCTCGGCCGGGAATGCCACCCGGAATCGAAAGTCCCGGGTCATGGCGCGCTGCTCGACCCACCTGATGTGGCGTATGTCGTCCCGGTCGATCCAGCCATGCGTAGCCGATCCATCCTGGTCGAAGGACTCGATTTCCACCCAGTCCGACCGGCTGGCAAGCACCGCGACGTGGCTGCCGGCGTTGAGCGCCGTGCGGGCCGAGGCACGGTCGGCCTGCGCGAACACCGGGACGTCCTTGCCAAGGAATAGCACATCCTGGTAGGCGCGCGGCGTTTCAAGCGTGAAGCGCTCGTTGCGGTAGGTAATTTCGTAGCGGTCGATGGTGTGGCCGAACGCCGCCGGTTCGCATGCGCCGAACACCGTGCACGCGGCGGATTCCGAGGGCGTGGGCGGGCGTTCGGCGGGGATGGGCTCGGTGCGCAGGAAGGCGGTCGCCGGAAGCCAGCCGACGGTGAAGGCGGCATCGCTGCCGTTCAGGATCGCCTCGTACTCGTTGCTGATCCGGGTCCGGCAGAACGGTTCGGAGGGCGAGTAGTCATTCCAGTCCGGGAAGGCATAGGCCACGCACAGCTTGTTGGCGCTGTTGACGTCGGTTCGATAGTCCTTGGCGACCAGGAACAGCACCCGGTTGCGGTTCGATCCCGGTTCGTGGGAGACCACCGCATGGGTGACGCCCGCCGCGTCGGGAATGGCGTGTCCGAAGCGCTCCACGGTCTTCCGGCCGGGGATGTCCGCGGCCTTCTCTGACGTGCTCAGGTGGGAGCCGGCTTCGAGCTGGTAGATGCCGGGAACGATGAAGTCCGCCGCCCGCGCCGGACCGGAGATCGCGTCGATCGTGCTGATCGCGGCGGTCAACAGGAAGGCAAGAACCAACTGTGGCGTTCGATGACGGTCGGACATTCGCGGCTCGTGAGCGCTCTGGCGCAAAGCCGTGGATTGTAGCGCGCAGGCAAACCGTCTCAGCGCGCTGGCGCCTGCGGCGCGCGCACGATGCCGACGTCATTGCGCCGTCCCACCCACCATCCCACCGCCGCCCAGCCCACGGCCAGCGCGGCGCCCGCCAGTGCCACGGCCGCCGGGTGCCCGGCGACGGCATCGATGGCGGTGCGCGCCCAGGCGCTGACCGCGTCGCCGGCCCGGTACACGGCGGTGTCGATGACGTTCTTGGCCTTGTACTTGGTCTCGGGAT
>JACXTT010003643.1_pt1 | contig 23511 bp, 14 predicted proteins | sample 9270951 | NCBI WGS metagenome assembly JACXTT01 (sample SAMN15532306, study PRJNA645909) | rock metagenome | isolation source: weathered quartz diorite | place: Puerto Rico | collected 2017-06-21
GAGATGGTCTACGAGTGGACGCCGGACAAGACCGGCACCGCGACCATCGAGACCTGCAACGCCACGCTGACGAAGTACGACACCGTGATCTACGCGCGCGACGCTTGCCCGCTCCCTGCGCCGGCCGGCAACGAGATCACCAACAGCTGCAACAACGACACCGCGGCGTGTGACGCTCTCGGCCTGCCCGGCAAGGCGTCCAAGGCGTCGTTCTCGGTGACGAACGGGACGACCGTCTACATCGTCGTCGACGGGCTCAATACCGCGGTGCCGTCGAACGGCCCGTACGCGTTGAAGGTGACCCCGCCATGACGCGCCGCCGGCCGATCGTGCTCGCCGCCGCTCTGGCGCTGCTCACCGCCTTCGGGAGCCGTCCCGCGCGCGCGCAGAAGATGGACCAGAACTGCACCGCGGTGGTGCTGAACCGCACCGCGCCGGTGACGCCCGACGGCATGTTCGTGATGGCGAACCTGCCGGTGCCGGCCGGTGCATTCCGCGCGCGCGTGGTCTGTCTCGAGAACGGCCAGACCTATCTCGGCGCCAGCAAGTTCATGCAGGGCGTCGCCAACGGCATCACGAACTTCGGCCTCGTGACGTTCGGCGAGGCCGAGGCGCCGATCCCGACCAAGATCACGCTCACGGTCCAGCCCGGCGCGTCCGACACGCTCACGCCGACCGCGTTCGGCGTGCAGCTCGTCGCCACCGGCACGCTGGTCGACGGGACCATCGTCGACTTCACCGAGAACAACACCGGCACGCACTACATCACGTCGAACCCGAACATCGCGACGGTCGCGAACGGCGAGAACGGCAAGAGCGGGTTCGTCACCGGCATCTCGAGCGGCACGGTCACCGTCACCGCCATCAACGAAGGCGTGATCGCGACCATCATGATCCACGTCGCGTTCGGCGACGACGCCGACGGTGACGGCATCAAGGACGACTTCGAGATCGCGAACGCGGTGAATCCCGGCGGCGCGAACCTCGCGCGGCTCCCCGGTACGACGGTCACGGCGAGCAGCTCGTCCTCCGGCTTCGCTCCCGAGCGCGCCATCGACGGAAACCTGCAGACCTCGTGGTTCACGGCCTCCGGCGACGCCGCCAACCGCCGCACGTCGCCGTTCATCGAGGTGACGCTGCCGTCGGATCAGAACGTCGCGCAGATCCGGTTGTTCGGGAACCGCGAGCGTGCCACCGGCTTCGACATCTTCGCCGGCATCTTCCAGATCTTCGACGCTGGCGGCGCCGAGCTGCTCAACACCGGCACCCTCCTCCTGCCGCCGCCCACCCGCGACATCGCCGTTGCGGTCGACACCAACGGCGTGCGGCGCGTGCGGTTCACGTCGTTCGACGACGAGAGCTCCGATCCCGGCCTGGCGGAGCTCCAGATCATCTCGCGTCCGGGCGGGACGGGTCTCAACAAGAACGATCCGACCGACGCCGCGCTCGACTTCGATCAGGACGGTCTCACCAACCTCCAGGAGTACCAGCTCGGCACGAACATCTTCCAACCCGACACCGACGGCGACGGCCTCACCGACAAGCAGGAGGTCGACGGCGGGACGGATCCCACGAACGCCGACACCGACGGCGACGGTCTGCTGGACGGGCAGGAGCTCGCGCTCGGCACCAATCCGCACAAGGTCGACACCGACGGCGACGGTCTGCCCGATGGCGTCGAGGTCGCGCTCGGGCTGAATCCGCTCCGCACCGACTCGAACAGCAACGGTGTTCCGGACGGGGCCGAGGACAGCGACGGCGATGGGATATCGAACCTCGACGAGGTGGCCGAGCACCTCGATCCCGGCAATCCCGACACCGATGGCGACGGCATCAAGGACGGCGAAGAGGTCGTCCCGGGTGCCGACGGCTTCATCACCGACCCGCTGAAGAAGGACACCGACGGCGACGGCATGTGGGACGGCTTCGAGGCGCACTTCGGCCTCAACCCGCTCGATCCGTCGGATGCCGGAGCCGATCCGGACGGCGACGGCCTCACCAACCTCCAGGAGTTCCAGCTCGGGACCGACCCGCACAACGCCGATCGTGTGCCGCCGACGGTCGTCTCCGTCGACCCCGCCGACGGCGCCACCGGCGTGCCGGTCAACGCCGCGGTCATCATCCGCTTCTCGGAGCCGATGCGCGGCGACGTGCCCGGCTACCTCGGCGCGAACAGCATCACCACCGATACCGTCCAGGTGCTGCGCGGCGGCGTCCCCGTGCTCGGAACCGTCACGCTCTCGCAGGACAAGCTCGCGGCGACCTTCCGCCCGAAGGACAACTTCCTCGTCACCACGGACTACTCGGTGCTCGTGAACGGCGTTCGCGATGCGACGGGGAATCCGATCGCAGCCCCGTTCACCAGCTCGTTCACCACCTCGAGCCAGGGAGATCTGGTCAAGCCGTCGATCGTCGTGGCCAGCCCGCAGGGTGACGGCATTCCGAACAACACGACCATCGCGGTCGAGTTCACGGAGCCGATCGATCCAGCGAGCGTCAACGCGACGTCCTTCCGGGTCTTCAACCAGTTCACCGGTGCGGAGATCACGGGGACCCGCAGCGTCGCGGCCGACGGGCGGACGGCGTTCTTCAGCGCGACCGGGCCGCTGTCGATCGGGACGCAGCATCGGTTCTCCGTCGGCACGGGGGTCCAGGACCTCGCGGGCAACCCGCTCGACGGCAACTACACCTTCTACTTCAACACGGTCTTCGGGGGAGATGTCGTGCCGCCGACGGTCGTTGGCACCGATCCGGCGAACCAGGCCACGGGCGTGCCGATCAACGCGGTCGTGTCGATCCAGATGAGCGAGCGGCTGGATCCGACCAGCGTCACGGTCGGGAACGTCGTCCTCAGCGCGGGTGGTACGGCAATCCCGGCCACGCTGTCGCTCCAGAACGGCGACAGCCGCGTGCGGTTGATCTCCGCCGCCGCGCTCGCGGGCGGGACCCTCCACACGCTCACGATCTCCAACCTGCGCGACGTCACCGGCAATCCGATGTCGGGGCAGATCACGACCACGTTCACGACGGCGGGCGCCGCCGACATCACGGCGCCCACCATCGCGAGCGTGAACCCGAACTACAACGAAGGGTGCGACCACGGCGCGCCGATCGTCCGGAACACGTCCCTCGTCATCAAGTTCAGCGAGGCGGTGAACCCGCTGACCGTGAGCACGCAGACGATGAGCCTCAGGAACCAGCGCACCGGCCAGTACCTGAGCTTCACCGTCGCGCTCGACGCCACGCGGACGACCGCGACCATGACGCCGAGCGCGCTCCTGCCGCCGGACATCGACTTCTACGTGTGCATCGCCGGGGGCGGCGGCGGCATCCTCGACACCGCCGGCAACGCGCTCCAGAGCCAGTACTGCACGTACTTCTGCACCGGCGACGCAGCCGGCGACACGACCCCGCCGAGCGTGCTCGCGGTCAGCCCACGGAGCGGCAGCACCGGCGTGCCGCCGAACAGCCCGGTCACCGTCTTGATCTCCGAGCCGATCGATCCGCAGACCGCGACGACGGCCACGCTGACCCTCACGAAGACCGGGGACGCGACGATCATCCCCGCCACGGTCGGTCTCGGCAACAACAACCAGCTGATCGCGCTGGTGCCCTCCGCGGTGCTCCCGGCCGCCACCAATTTCACGTTCAAGGTCACGGGTGTCACCGACCAGGCCGGGAACGCGCTGCCGCCATTCACGTCGACGTTCCGCACGAACGCGACCGGCACGGTCGACAACGGTGCGCCGTTCGTGTCGGCGGTCGATCCGGCCGACAACGCCACCGGCACGGCGCTCACGCCGACGATCACGCTCACGTTCAGCGAGCCGATCGCCCCGACGACCGTCACGTCGTCCAGCATGCGGCTCGGTCTGGACAACTACAACGGCTTGCTGCCCGCCACCGTCACGCAGACCGACCCGGTGACGGTCACGATCGTGCCGAGTCAGCCCCTGCTCCCCAACACCAAGTACCGGATCGACGTGGGCCAGTTCGGAGCGTACTACCGCGACGTCGCGAACAACGTCGGCTACGGCGCGACGTTCCACTTCACGACCGGCTCGGGTGCGACCGACACCACGCCGCCGTCCGTGATTCTGGTCTCGCCGGCCAACCTGTCGACCAACGTCGGCATCAACGTGCCGGTCGTGATCACCTTCTCGGAGCCCATCGATCCGAACGCCGTGAGCACGAACACCTTCGCGCTGCTGATCAACGGCGGCGAAGTCGGGATGAACATCTACCGGTCGTCCGACAACACCGTGATCACGCTCGACCCGTACAATCCGCTCCCGTCCGGGAGCGTCGTCACGGTCATCGCGACGAACGACGTCAAGGACCTCGCCGGCAACCAGCTCCCGGACTTCGCGAGCCAATTCACGGTCGAGGGCGCGACGGACACGACCCAGCCCTCGGTGGCCGGTGTCAGGCCGCCGAACGGCGCACAGGGCGTGGATCCCGGCACGTCCGTCGTCCTCTTCTTCTCCGAGCCGATCGATCCGTCCACCGGTGCGAACGGCATCTTCATCGGATCGAACGGCGGGCTGACGAACGGCACGCTCACGCCGACGGCACAGAACCAGGTCGAGGAGTTCGCGCCGTCGGCACCGTTCCCGGGCGCCGCGCTCGGCGAGGTCTTCGTGACGCCTGGCCTGCACGACCCGTCCGGCAACGGCAGCCCGAACTTCCACTCGTCCTTCCGGATCGCGGCGGATCCGACCACCCAGGCGCCCACCATCGTCGAGGTCCGGCCTCCGTGCTGCAGCGCGCAACCGCGCAACACGGTGTTCACGGCCCTCTTCAGCGAGCCGATGGACATGAACACCATCGACGACGTGACCGTGCCGGTGATCAGCCAGACGACGCAGCAGGAGATCACGGGCACGCGTACGCTCGATGCGACCGGCACGCTCTTCACGTTCAAGCCCGACTTCAACCTGCCGGCCAACCAGAACATTGGCATCACGTTCACGAACCAGGTGAAGGACCTCCAGGGGACGCCGCTCGCGAATCCCCGGGGCTTCACGGTCGTGATCGGCTCGGGCATCGACACCGTGAAGCCCACCGTCACCCGGGTGTCGCCGGCCGACGGGACCTCGGGCGTCGGCGTGAACGCCTACCTCCGGCTCGACTTCAGCAAGCCGCTCAACACCGAGACCGTCAACGGCTCGACGATCGTGCTCTCCTCCCCGAGCGGCGCGATCGCGGCGTGCTCGATGAGCTTCTCGAACGGCGACCAGACCGTGACGATCGTGCCACACTCGCCGCTCGTGCCGTCGGCGAACCACACCATCACCGTGAGCGGCCTCACCGACGCCAGCGGGAACTCGGTGGTTCCGTTCACGAGCCACTTCCAGACCGGGCCCACCCCGGATCTCGTGCAGCCGTCCGTCGTGGCGGTCTCGCCCGTCGGCGGGGCGGAACCGCTCAACAGCGTGATCGAGGTGACGTTCAGCGAGCCGATCGATCCGGCGTCGCTCAACGACCAGACCTTCGGCCTCGTGAACCAGACGACCAACCAGAGCCTCCCCGGCACCCGGTCGCTCGACGCGTCCAACCGCCACGTCACGTTTACACCGGCGACGCAGCTCGCGGTGGCGACGCAGCATCGCATCTTCGTCACGCAGGGCATCCTCGACGTCTCGGGGAACGGGGTGCAGTACAACCAGAACTTCTACTTCACCACCGGGTTCACGACCCAGACGACGCCACCGACGGTCGTCCAGACCGATCCCGCCAACGGCGCCACGGGCGTTCCCATCAACGTGTCGGTCAACGTCCAGTTCAGCACGCCGATCGACCCGGTGAGCGTGAGTGCTGCCACCGTCGCGCTCAAGACCGGGGCGACGGTCATTCCGGCAACCATCACGCAGTACGACGCCAACCGCCGCCTCCAGGTGACACCGCTCCAGCCGCTCGCGCCGTCGAAGCTCCACACGCTCACCCTCGGCGCCCTGACGGATTCGGTCGGCAACGTGCTCGGCGGACCCGTCACCGTGCAGTTCACGACCGAGACCGGCGCCGACCTGGTGAGCCCGTTCATCGTCGCGACGAACCCCGTCTACAACCAGGGTGACGTCGTCCAGAACACGCAGGTCACGTTCCTGTTCAGCGAGGCTGTCGATCCGCTGACGGTGAACTCCGGGACGCTCTCGCTCCGCAACCAATCGACGGGCATCTACCTGCCGTTCGCGTTCGCGCTGGACGGTGCCCGGACCCTGCTCACGATCACGCCGTCGGTACCGCTCGACGCCGACACGCAGTTCCAGGTCTGCGTCGCCGGCAGCAGTGGTGGCGTCACCGATTCCGCCGGAAACCTGCTCCAGAACGGCAGCTACTGCCTCTACTTCTCCACCGGCGAGCGGCCGAGCGACGGCACGGCGCCCACGGTGATCGGCGTGAACCCACCGAACAACGCGACCGGCGTCGCGGTGAACTCGTCCGTGCTCGTCCAGCTGAGCGAGCCGATCAACCCGAACACGTTCGGCGCCGGCACGCTCACGCTGCTCGCCGGGGCGACGCCCGTGGCGGCCACGACCAACCTCGCCAACAGCTACGACTCGATCTCGCTCACGCCGCAGGCGACGCTGACGACCAACACGACCTACACGGTCAAGGTCGAGGGCGTGAAGGATCCGTCCGGGAACCTGCTCACGCCGTTCATGTCGACGTTCAAGACCAGCGTCTCGGGCACCGTCGACCAGACGGCGCCGCAGCTGCTGTCGTCGAACCCGGTCTCCAACCAGAGCGGCGTGCCGCTGAACCAGGTCATCACGCTCAACTTCAGCGAGCCGCTGAACCCGATCACCGTGAACGGCGGGAGCTTCCGGCTGGGACGCCAGAATCCGGGGCTCGACCGCCAGCTCCCGGCCACCGTCGCGCAAAGCGCCGACGGCACCACGGTCACCCTCACGCCCACGGCGCTGCTCCAGCCGATGGTGACGTACCGGATCGACGCCACGTACCGCGACATCGCGGGCAACCAGACCAGCCTCTACCTCCCGTTCACGACCGGCGCCGGCACGCCCGACACGACGCCGCCCACGCTGACGCTCGTGACGCCCGCCAACGGCGCCACCAACGTCGGCATCAACGTGCCGGTCGTCCTCACCTTCTCCGAGGCGCTCGATCCGAGCACGGTGAGCGGCAACACCTTCGCGATCATCGTCAACGGCGGCGAGGTCGGGATGAACATCTACCGCTCGTCCGACGGGACCGTCGTCACCCTGGATCCGTACAACCCGCTGCCGTTCGGCGCCGTGGTGACCGTCGTCGTCACGCACGACGTGAAGGATCTCTCGGGCAACGCGCTTGCCGACTTCGCGAGCCAGTACACGATCGCGAGCGCGCTCGACACGTCGCAGCCGGCCGTGGTCGGCGTGCGTCCGTCGAACGGCGCGCAAGGGGTCGCCCCGAACTCGTCGGTCGTGCTGTTCTTCTCCGAGCCCATCAAGCCGAGCACGGCGAGCAGCGGCATCTTCGTCGCGTCGAACGGTCTGCTCGCCAATGGTTCGCTGGCGGCGAGCGCCCAGAACCAGGTCGAGGAATTCACGCCGGCGACACCGTTCAGCGGCAATGCGCTCGGCGAGGTGTTCGTCACCTCCGGCCTGACCGACGTGGCCGGCAACGGAACGCAGAGCTTCCACTCGAGCTATCGCGTCGCGGTCGACCCGACCACGCAGCCGCCGTCGATCGTCGACTTCCGGCCGCCCTGCTGCGGCGGCGTGCCGGTCAACAACGTGTTCACGGCGCTGTTCAGCGAGGCGCTCGATCCCGCCACCGTCACCGACCCCACCAACGGGCCGGTCAACATCCCGGTGCGCCGGCGCTCGGCCGGGACGGACGTGCTCGGGACCCGCACGCTCGACGCGAGCGGCAAGCTCTTCCGCTTCACGCCCGCGGGGAACCTGCCGGCGAACGAGACCTTCGACATCACGTTCACGGCCGGGGTGCACGACCTCCAGGGCAACCCGCTCTCGAATCCGCGGAACTTCGCGGTCGTCACGAGCTCCGGGACCGACACGACCGGCCCGACCGTGACCACGGTCTCGCCGGCCGACGGCTCGACGGGCGTCGGCGTGAACGCGTACCTCCGCCTCCGGTTCAGCCGGCCGGTGAACCCGCTGACGGTCGACGCCACCACGATCACGCTCGCGTCCGGCGGGGCCGTGCCACCCGAGTCGATCAGCTTTGGCGAGGACGACGCGCTGGTGGTGATCGTGCCGCACGAGCCGCTCAAGCCGTCGGCCACGTACACCATCCAGGTCACCGCCGCCGTGAAGGACCGCATCGGCAACGCAGCGACGCCGAAGACCACGACGTTCCAGACCGGCCCCGGCCCCGATCTCGTCCAGCCCTCGATCACCGCCGTGTCGCCGGTGAGCCAGACCGAGCCGGTGAACAGCATCGTCGCGGTCTCGTTCTCCGAGCCGCTCGATCCGGCCTCCGTGCGCCCCGACACGATCGGGCTGGTGCAGCAGAACAACGGCCAGGCCGTCGCCGGCACCCTCAGCCTCGACGCGGGCGGGACCCGCGTGCTGTTCACGCCCGCGGCGTCGCTCAACCCGTCGACGCAGTACCGGATCTACGCCACGCAGGGGATCCAGGACGCGACCGGCAACGGGCTGCAGTACAACCAGAACTTCTACTTCACGACCGGCGCCACGACCGACAGCACGGCGCCGACCGTCGTCCAGACGGACCCGGCCAACGCCGCGACCGGCGTTCCGACCAACGCCGACCTGACCGTACAGATGAGCGAGCCGCTCGACCCGACGACGGTGAACAGCGCGACCGTGGTCGTGAAGCGGACCGACAACTCCAGCGTCATTCCCGGGACGCTGACGCTCTACGACGCGAACCGGCGGTTCCGCTTCCAGCCGACGCTGCCGTTCGCGGTCTCGAAGCCCTTCAGCATCACGATCTCCGGCGTCCGCGACACGGCGGGGAACCAGCTCGCCGCCGCCAAGGTCGTCACCTTCACGACCGGGACCGGCGCCGACCTGGTCGGGCCGTCCGTCGTGACCACCGTCCCGGCGTACAACGCCACCGGAGTCCCGCGGAACCAGGTGCTCACCGCGCAGCTGAGCGAGCCCGTGAGCCCGCTCACCGTCGACGGCTCGACCGTCGGGCTGTTCATCAACGCGGGCGCGGTGCCGGTCCCCGCCACGGTGAGCCTGAACGCCGCGCGCACCGTCATCACCATCACCCCGTCGGCGAACCTCAACGCGAACACCCAGTTCCGCTTGCAAATCGTCGGGGGAGGTGGTGGGGTGCTCGATACTGCCGGCAACGTCCTGCAACCGGGGACGTTGCAGACCTACTTCACCACTGGGCCCTGAAAGGACGCGCCGATGTACGAACCCCCACGCTTGGTGTCGATCAACACGATCAACGCGGGCTACGGATACGGGCCGTACCTCACGATGGGGGCCTCGCTCACGAACGTGAACTGCGCGGTCAACGTCAACGTCGGGGTGAACGTGAACGCGGTCGCGATCGCCAATGCGGTGGCGGCGGCGAACGCGGTGGCCGCCGCGGTGGCGGCGGCCGCCGCCGTGGCCGTCGTCGTGGTCCTGATCGTTCCCGCCTGAGCCGCCGGATGGACGCCGCCCCGGCCGAACCCACGACCAGCTCCGCGGCGCCGGCGCGTGCCGTGGTCCTGATGCGGGAGGCCTGGGTGAAGCGCGTCGCCGCCTTCATCGCCGGGGCCGGCACCCCCGAGGAGGCTCGGCTCGAGACGCGCCCCGAGATCGTCTTCTCGAAGATCGACCAGACCGGGCTCCCTGTCCACTACTCCGACTTCAACGTCCGCTCGCGGCACTTCCGCTGCCTGGAGTCCTTCTTCGTCGAGCTCGACCCGACCGGCCGGATCACCGGCCTGGTGGCCGTCGACGGGCTCCGGAGCGACAAGCGCATCCTGAACGTCAACCTGCTGCTGGCCGAGCCCGGCCCCGAGCCGATCGCGGCCCGCCTGCAGGCCATGCTCGCCGGCGCCGTCGCCTCGATCCAGGCGTTCGTGCCGATCGCCAAGCTCCGGCTGCTCTACATCTTCGACCACAGCTTCTCCGCGCCCCTCGGGGCGCACGTCGCCCCCGTGCTGATCGACGAGTTCGAGCGCGCGGGGCTGTTCGAGGAGGCCCGGATCGCCAACGAAACCGGGCCGGGAAGGGAGGCGGTCCTCCTCGGGTTCCTGGCCCCGCAGGAGGCCGGCGCGAGCGCATGACCGTGTACCGGGCGTCGGCAGATGGCCTGGTCATGGGGATCACCACCCTGGTCGTCGTCATCCTGGGAGGCGTCGCGGTCGGGGGGTTCGTCGCCGCGTTCTTCTCGCGACTGCCGGGTCTGATGCGTCTCGTGCTGCTCTTCCCCGCCGTGCTCTGCTCCGGAATTCTCGCCGTCGCCTATGCTTACACGCCACGTGCCTTCACGCTCGACGATTCGAAGCTCATCGTCTCGCGTCTCGCGGGAGACGTGACGGTGCCGCTCAGCGACGTCGTCGAGGTGAAGGCGGTGCCGAACCCGGTGTCGGGCGCGATGCGCGTGGGCGGCAACGGCGGGCTGTTCGGCTTCTGGGGGCGCTACCAGAGCGCCGCGCTCGGGAGCTTCACCATGTACGGGACCCGTGCCAGCGGTGGTGTCGCGCTCGTCACCAAAGACCAGACGGTCGTCGTCACGCCCGACGACCCCGACCGGTTCTCCACGGACGTCCAGCAACGGGTCGGACACAGTGCCGCAGGCTAGGAGGGGCGGTTATGGATCGCACTCGTGAACTTGGAAAGGCTCTACGTGCTGCTCGCGCTCGCGGCGGTCGTGGCCGGACTGGTGGTCCTGTGGTGGGGCGCCTGGTCCTGACGGCCCTGGCGCTGGCGCTCACCGCCGCGCGGCCGGCCGGTGCGACCACGCTCGACCAGGTCGTCCATCGCCACCTCGACTGGCTCGCGAAGACCAACAACTACCTCGCCGAGCTGCGCGTAAAGGGGATGGCGCAGCCGCTCGGCACGGTGTTCGTGGACAACACCAAGTCACCGCGCGAGGTGAACTTCCAGGGCAACGTCGCCATCGGGAGCCGGTCCCGGCACCTCGTCATCGCCGGCACCCGCAACGCCTCGCGCGCGTCGCTCGACGGCTCCAAGGCGACGGCGTGGAACCTCCCGCAGGGCCCGTTCGGCAGCTCCTTCGACCTGTTCTCGCGCGGTGTCGGCGTGCAGGAGACCATCGATCGCATCAACACGATGGCCTCCGAGGTGTCGGTGCTGGACAACCCCGTCGGCCACCTCGTCGGCATCAAGATGATCATGAACCCCGGATTCCTGGGGCAGATGGACGCCTTCCTCGACTCGGTGCTGCTCGGCGGCTCGATTCCGCGCAACGTCGAGTCGACGCTCTGGTTCTCGACCACCACCGGACGGCTCGAGCGCATGGTCCTCCAGGAGGGGCAGCCCGACATGGTCGTCACCGCGCTCAAGTATGTCGAGACCAACGTGTCGCAGGCCCGGAGCCGGGCGCTGGTGCCGAAGATCGACGCCAGCCGAGCGAAATCGTACCCGTCGCTGGTCGACATGATGAAGTCGATCGCGACCGAAGAGGGCGCCAGCGCCAACTGAGGGGCGGAGCCGACCGATGGCAGAGTCACGCTGGCGCAAGTACGAGCTCGAAGTCACCCCCGAGATGATCGAGGGCGTCGAGCGCTACAACGCCGTCACCACCACCGGCAATTTCATCGACGACCGCGGCCGCTTCTGGAGCCAGGAGCGCTCCGACGACTACCTGCCGTCGCTCCGGACCGGCCTCCAGATCCAGTGGACCTACTCCAAGTTCTGCAACTTCTCCTGCGTGCAGTGCTTCAACGGCTCCTCGCCGACGTGGCGCGGCACCGAGGCCGATCCGTTCCCGGTCGCCGACCGCCTGATCGAGGCGCAACCCTACAACGTCTGCCTGTGCGGCGGCGAGCCGCTCACGTGGAAGCCGTTCTTCCAGATCATCGAGAAGCTGCGCGGCGGCGGCATCCCGCTCGTCAGCACGGTCACGAACGGCTACCTCTGCACGCCCGAGAAGATCAAGCGGATGTGGGACGCGGGGCTCACGCACCTCCAGTTCAGCCTCGACGGCTTCACGGCCGAGCAGTTCAAGGAGCTTCGCCTCAAGGAGGACGGCTTCGAGAAGCTGGTCGCCGCCACGAAGGAGGCGGTCAAGTACGACTGGCCCGATCTCTCGGTGTCGTTCACGCCCACCAGGAACAACATCAAGGACTGGAAGAACTTCTGCCGCTACTGGGCCGACGTCGGCATCAAGCACATCCGCACCCAGCCGTTCATGCCGATCGGGCGCGGCAAGGGCGCGCTCGAGCTGATGCCGAGCGACGAGGACTACCAGCGCTTCCACATGGACACGCAGGATCTCCTCGCCGAGCTGCCGCGCTCCTTCATCGACTGGGGCGATCCGCTCGAGCACATGTGGTACTACACGCGCACCGCGGCGACGCCCTGGGGCCTCGGCGTCCAGACCGACGGCTGGTACGAGCTCTCGTGCTACATCCCGGTGCTGGTCGGGAACGCGCTCGAGCACTCGATCGAGGAGCTGTGGGCGAAGGACTTCAAGCGCCTCTGGAATGCGCCCGTCGTCCGCCGCTTCGCCGACACCATGATCGAGATGGCGGGCATGGCGAAGCTCGAGGTCTCGATCTACGACGAGCCGTCGCTCCACATCGACGTCTTCGACGACGAGCAGCTCGAGGTCTTCCTCACCACCGACGACCTCCCGACGCTGCGGGCGATCAGCGAGCGCAACCTGAAGGACGGGTACCGCAATCACTAGCGGCCCGGGTCGGTCGGCATGATTCCCTGCTTCACCCGTCGAGAGCGCAACGGCATGTGGGTCATCTTCCCGATCGAGGGGAGGATGAAGCACGACTGCATGGTGGTGAACGACACCGTGAAGTACGTGTACGACCGGCTCGCGGGAGGCCTCGCGCTTCCCGCGCTCGCCGACGACTTCGTGGCGTACGCGGACCGTGCGAAGGCGACCGCCGCCGGGTCGACGAACGGCAACGGCGGCCCGCCGGTCGCCGACGATCCCGCGGCGGAGGAGGAGAAGACCCGCTTCGACCTCTACCGCATCCTGCTGTCGTTCAAGGACCGCGAGATCTGCGACTACTCGTTCGAGACCATCGCGAGCCTGCTGCCGCCCGGGCAGATCGTCCCGGGGACGACCCAGGTGATGGCGCTCGGGCCCCTGCCCAAGGGGTCGGCGTTCCTCAAGGAGGCCGTGAGCAGCCCCGAGCCTGCCGCCGACGCGGCGCCGCCGCCGTCGACCAACGGCACCAGCACGCCCGCGCCCGCCGGCCCGGCGCCGCCCTGGGACGACAGCGGCCGGCCGATCCGCGTCTTCTACTCCTTCCCCACGCCCGAACGGTTCGGGGTCGGGCAGGGCGCCTACTTCGCGACCGAGCCGATGCTCCGGCGGCACCTCGACCAGACCGAGGTCTACTTCGTCGCCGTCGACAAGCAGGGGGAGGTCGAGGCCTGCACGGCGGTGCGCGGCCTGCCGTATCAGCCGCTCTCGCTGGTGGTGTTCTTGATCGCGGTGCGCTGCACGTCGGACGCGGATCTCGAGGAGACCGTCGGCATCCACCTGGCGCGGCTCTGCGGGCTGCTGCAGGTGACGTCGCTGTCGGCGAAGATCCGCCTCCAGCACACGCCCGGGCTGGCGTACTTCCACGGCAGCTTCGAGCGGGTGATCGGCGAGCTGGGGTTCCGGCGCGCGTTCCGCCTCGCCGACGAGCTCGGCCCCGGGCACGAGCTGGTCGCCTACGACCGGGCGCTGTTCTGAGACGGGCATGGGGAGCTCCGGAAGCCATGAGCGTCGAGGTCGTTGATCGGGCGACGGTCGGGACGCTCCTCGCGCTGCGCGACGTCGTCCGCCTGCACCAGTACGACACCGTCTGCCAGGTGCACTGCTACGAGCTGGCGCCGCGCTGGCTCGACGCCTCGCTGCGCGAGACGCTCGCGCGAGCGCCCGAGCCCACGCAGGCGCTCCTCAAGCTGCTCTACTTCGAGGAGCCGATCGAGCGCCGGCGCGCCGCGCGCGTGCTGGGCGCGGAGCTCCTGGGCGGCCTGCAGCGGATCGGCGTGCTCTCCGACGGCACGACGCCGGACACGGTGGCCAGCCGCTACCGCCTCGACGTGCTGAGCGACACGCTGCTGCTGGTCCAGAACCGCCAGCTGAGCGCCACTGGCGTGTACTTCGGCGAGGACTCGCAGTTCCTCCGTAGCCAGCTCTGGCCGCGCCGCGGCGACGTCTGCCTCGACCTGTGTACCGGCTCGGGCGTCCAGGGGCTCCGCTGCGCGCCGCTCGCGGAGCGCGTCGACGTGGTGGACAAGAACCCCGACGCCGCGCGGCTGGCCGGGATGAACGCCGCGCTGAACGGGCTCGCCGATCGCGTCGTCGCCTACCGGGGCGATCTCTGGGACCCGTTGCCGGAGCAGGCCGTGTACGACCACGTGACGTGCAACCCGCCGCTCATGCCGGTCCCGGAGAGCGTCGCGTTTCCACTCTTCGGCCACGGCGGCGCCGACGGGCTCGACGTCGTGCGGCGCATCGTCGACGCGCTGCCGCAGCGCCTCTCGTCGCGCGGGCGGTGCACGCTGATCGGCGCCTGTACCGGCGACGCCCGCACGCCGGCGATCGTGCCGGCGGCGGACACGCGCCTCGCGGTGACGATGGACGTCGTGGTCTTCCTGCTGCTCCGGATGCCGCTCCGCGACTGGGTGCGACTCATCGCCGACACCGTGGTCGCGATGTACCCGGGCGCGTCGGCGGCGCAGACGATCACCGCGTGCCGCACCCGCTACGGCGCGGTCTTCGAGGAGACGTTCGTCTACACGTACCTGCTCAAGGTCGAGCGGGGCGGGACGCCCGGCTGCCGGATCTACGACTACTCGACGGTCGGCCAGAAGAGCTATTGGTTCGTGAACCGCGGGAAGGTCGCCCACTGATGGCCGTCGGCGACGGCACGTCGCGTCCGCTCAAGGTGCTGCTGATCAACGCGCCCTTCGGGCTGATCGAATATCCGCACCTCGGCATCAGCCTGATCAAGGCGGTGACCGAGCAGGCCGGCTTCCAGTGCGACATCCTCTACGCGACGATCGAGTTCGCGAGGCTGGTCGGGTTCGCGCATTACCGGGCCCTCGAATCGGCCGCCAGCCCGCTGCTGCTGCCGGAGCGCATCTTCGCGACGGCCCTCTCCCCGAACGTCCCGTCGCTCGACGCCTACTTCGAAGGCTGCGTCCGGCACTTCAAGTCGACGGCCTCGGTCTTCTTCGGCGACGTCGGCGGCGGGAACCTGAACCGCGACAACATCCGGCGCATCGAGAAGCTGGCCACCGCGTACTGCGAGGAGGTCGCGGCGCGCCCGGAGCTCGGGCGGTACGACGTGATCGGGTTCTCGAGCAGCTTCGGGCAGCATACCGCCGCGCTCGCGATCGCCAAGCGGATCAAGCAGCACCACCCGCACGTCGTGGTGTGCGTCGGCGGCGCCAACGCCGAAGGCGCGATGGGAAAGCAGCTCGTGCGCTCGTTCCCGTTCGTCGACTACGCGTTCTCGGGCGACGGCGACATGGCGTTCCCGATCTTCCTTCGGCAGCTGGCCGCCGGGAAGACCGTCGACGTCCCGGGCGTGTTCTCCCGCGCCGACACCACCGGCATCGACCAGGAGATCGCGCCGCTGACGCGCGAGGACATGGACGGGCTTCCCTACCCGGACTTCACCGACTTCTTCGCGGCGTACGATCGCGCGCCCGAGGGCAAGTCGTTCATGCGCGCGATCCCGATCGAGGCCTCGCGCGGGTGCTGGTGGGGCGAGAAGCATCACTGCACCTTCTGCGGGTTGAACGGCCTCACGATGAAGCACCGCTCGAAGTCGCCGGAGCGCTTCGTCGCGGAGCTCGAGTATCTCGTCGGCCGCTACGGGCAGAAGCGCGTGATGGCGACCGACAACATCCTCGACATGAAGTACCTGAGGAGCGTCATCCCGATGCTCCGGGAGCGGCACCCGCACGACGTGCTGTTCTGGGAGGTGAAGTCGAACCTCGATCGCGACGACCTGCAGGCGCTCTCCGAGGCGGGTGTCACCGAGATCCAGCCGGGCATCGAGAGCCTGAGCAGCCACGTCCTCCAGCTCATCGACAAGGGCGTCACCGCGATCCAGAACGTGCAGCTCCTCAAGTGGGCAGAGGAGATCGGCATCACCGTGGTCTGGACGACGCTCACCGGCGTCCCCGGCGAGACGCCCGAGGACTACGTCGCGATGGCGGAGCTGATGCAGAAGATCCCGCACCTCCAGCCCTCGCGCGGGTTCAACCGGGTGTCGATCGACCGCTTCGCGCCGTACTTCAAGTGGCCCGAGCGCTACGGGATCACGATCCACCCGGCGCTCGCGTACCGCTACGTCTACGACCTCCCGGAGGACCAGATCCAGAACCTCGCGTTCTGGTTCTACTACGACTGCGCCAACGGCAGCTCGCGGCTGTCGATGGAGGCGCCGCCGTACGCCAAGCGGGCGGTGCAGCTCCGCGCCATCTGGGAGTCGGTCTACGGGCGGGTGCGCTGCTGCTACGACCTCACGCCCGAGGGGCTCGTCGAGATCGAGGACACGCGCCCGGTCGCCGCCGCCGAGCACACGACGCTCGACGCGGCCCAGACCGCGGTCTTCCTCGCCGCCGACGGCGTCACCACCGTCGAGCACGTCGCGCGCGAGCTGGCGGCGGTCGGCTGCCCGCTCGAAGCTGAGCGGATCGCCGCGGTGCTGGCGGACCTCGAGGCCAGGAAGCTCGTCCATCGGGAAGGGACGCGGTGGCTCGCGCTGCCGAACCGGCGCACCGGCAAGGCCAGCAACCCGCAGGTCGCCGGCGGCGTCAACAAGAGCTACCTCTGGCGCCAGATCGAGAAGCACGTGGAGCGTCGGACGCCGTGAAGGTGCTGCTGGTGGTGGCGCCGTTCGGGTTGGTCGAGTACCCGAACCTGGCGGTGAGCCTCTTGAAGCCGCTCGCCGCCCGCGCCGGCTTCCACTGCGACGTGCACTACTGCTCGCTCGAGTTCGCGCAGCGCATCGGGTGGAACGGGTACCGCGTGGTCTACAACACGGACCCGCAGCTGCTGATGGGCGAGCGGCTCTTCGCCCCCGCGCTCTTCGGCGACGCGATCCCGTCCTGGAGCCGCTACTGGAGCGAGGTCGTCGAGCCCTACGACCGGCCGATGTGGAAGCACCTGCGGGCGCCGGAGGGGTACGAGGCCAACCGCCGCGGCTTCGAGCGCCTCCAGCAGGACGCGACCGCCTACGTCGAGGACTACACCGCCCGCCTGGAGCTCGCCGACTACGACGTGATCGGCTTCTCGACCAGCTACAACCAGAACCTCGCCTCGCTCGCGATCGCCAAGCGCCTGAAGGTCCGCCTCCCGCAGACGACGATCGTCTTCGGCGGTGCCAACTGCCACGGCGGCATGGGGGAGGAGCTGCTCCGCTCGTTCCCGTTCATCGACTACGTGTGCACGGAGGAGGGGGACCACGCGTTCCCCGCGCTCCTGGCGGCGCTCGAGCGCCGCGCCCCGGTGCAGATCCCCGGGATCATCACCCGTGCCGCCGACGGCTCGGTGTCGCCGAGCGGGCGCCCGACGCTTCTCGAGGCGCTGGACACGCTCCCGTACCCGGACTTCACCGAGTACTTCGCGACCTTCCGCTTCCAGCCCCACGAGCACGCCGCGCCGGTCGGCATCCCGATGGAGACGTCGCGCGGGTGCTGGTGGGGGGAGAAGCACCACTGCACGTTCTGCGGGCTGAACGGCCAGGCGATGCGCTTCCGCTCCAAGTCGGCGGGCCGCGTCGACGAGGAGGTGCGCGCGCTGGTCGCGCGCTGGGGCGTCGGACGGATCATGATGACCGACAACATCATGGATAACCGCTTCGTCGCCGAGCTGCTGCCGGTGCTGGCGGAGCGACGGGTCCACGATCAGATATTCTTCGAGCTGAAGGCCAACGTGAGACGCCGCGACCTGGCCGCGCTCGCGTCGGCCGGCATCACGCACCTCCAGCCCGGGCTCGAGAGCCTCTCGACGCACGTGCTCGACCTGATGGACAAGGGCTGCGACAGCTTCCAGAACCTGCAGCTCCTCAAATGGAGCAACGAGCTCGGGATCCGCGTCTCCTGGAACCTGCTGTGCGGCTTCCCGGGCGAGACGCCGGCCGACTACGACGAGATCGCGGCGTTGATCCCGAAGCTCTATCACCTCCAGCCTGCGCTCGGCTTCGCGCAGATCAGCATCGACCGGTTCAGCCCGATGTTCACCGCGCCCGAGCGCTACGGCATCACGATCGCGCCCGCGACCGCGTACCGCTACGTCTACGCGCTCCCCGAGGGCGCCATCCGGAACCTCGCCTACACGTTCACCTTCGAGAGCGCGACGGCCAACACCTGGCGCAGCACCGCGGTGCCGCCGTACGCGCTTCGCGCCTACCGGGCGTATCTCGCCTGGCGCCGGTTCCATGACCGCGCCGACTTCAGCTACGCGCTCGACGCCGCCGGCGTCGTGGTCGTCCACGATACGCGCCCGTGCGCGGCCGCGGAGGAGAGCACGCTCGACGCGCTCGAGGGCGTCGCCTTCGTGGCGCTCGAGGAAGCCCAGACGCCGTCGTCGCTCGCGGAGCGGCTCGCGGGGGCGCACGGCATCGACGTCCCGCTCGACGTCCTCCATGGCATCCTCGATCGGTTCGACGCGCGGGGCTGGGTGCACGCCGAGCGGGGCAGGTACCTCAGCCTCGCCAACCGCCGTCCCGCGCCCGGCACCGTCGATCGCCGGCTCGAGGCCGGGGCGGCCCTCGCCCGCCCGTCGTGAGGCCCGTCGCCGACGTCAGTCCCTGGAAGGGGATCACCAGCCCGAACTTCCGGCGGGCGCTCGGCTACCTGCGCCGGCACTGGGGGCTGCTCTGGCTGACGGCCGGGTTCGCGGTGCTCTACGTCCCGTTCGCGTTCCTCGAGCCGTTCCTGGTCCGCTACCTGATCGACAACATCCTGCTCGCCCGGCGGCCCGACCTGCTGCTCCGGCTGGCAGGCGGTGCGTCGGTGTTCTTCGCGCTCTACGGGCTGCTCGAGTTCGCGTCGATCTACTACGTGCTCCGGCTGGCGCAGCGGCTGCACGCCGCGATCAAGTCGGATCAGCTGAAGAACCTGCTCGCCAAGGGGCTCAACTTCCACCGCACCACGGCGGCGGGACGTCTGATCTTCGCGTTCTTCTCCGACTCGAACCAGATCGGCACGCTGCTGAGCCTCGGGCTCGCGAACTCGGCGCTGAACGTGCTGTTCATCCTGCTGCGCGGTGGGATCCTCTGGTGGATCTCGCCGCGGCTGTTCCTGATCTCGCTGGTCGTGATCCCGCTCCAGGCGTTCGTCATGTGGCGCGTGATGAAGCGGGTGATGCGCTTCACGATCGATCTGAAGGTGATGGACGAGGAATTGACGGCCCGCATCGAGTCGGTGCTGCGCGGCGCGATCGCGGTGAAGGGCTTCGGCTTCGCCGATCCGCTGCGGCTCCTCTGGGAGCGCGTGTTCGGCGGGCGCCTGAACCTCGATTTCCGCACCATGATCTGGCAGAAGGGCGGCTTCCTGGTCGTCGGCAACATCCAGCTCGTGGGCTCGTTCCTGGTGCTCTTCTCGGGCGTGTGGATGGTCGACCGTGGCATGCTCACGCTGGGCGGGATGTTCGCGTTCCTCACCGTCGCCGGACGGCTCACGCCGTCGGTGCACGCGCTGATCGGCTTCGCGGTCACGATCCAGGAGGCGCTGGTCGGGCTCGAGCGCTTCTACCGCGTCTACGATCTGCCCGACGAGGCGCGCGAGTTCGCCCACGGCGAGGCCGGCGCGCGGCCGTTGTCGGCGGCGGATCTCGATCGTCTCACGGTGCGCGACGTCGAGGTCGATCACGGCACGGCGCGCATCCGCATCCCGTGCGACCTCCGCATGGAGCGCGGCAAGCACTACCTCTGGCACGGCCCGAACGGCGCCGGGAAGACGTCGCTCGGGCTCGCGCTCGCCGGGCTTGTGCCGCATCGGCGCGGCTCGATCCTCGCGGGCGACACCGCGCTGTGCGACTTCGCGCTGCCGACGGTGCGGGCGAACGTGCTGTACGTCGGGCACGAGCCGTACTGGCCCGAGCGGACGCTGGGCGAGAACTTCTCGAACGTCGACGGCGATGGCGTCCTCGAACCGGCCCGCCTCCGGGCCGCCCTCGAGATGGCGGAGGCGACGGACATCCTCGACTCGCTGCCGCTCGGGATGCGCACGACGCTCACGGGCAAGGAGCTGTCGGCGGGCGAGAACCAGCGCCTCTTCCTCGCGATGGCGCTCTACCGCCGGCCGCGTGTCCTGCTGCTCGACGAAGCGCTCGCCAACGTCGGCGCGACGGTCGTCCAGCGGATCGTCCGGCGCCTGGTGACGCTCGGGCCGGAGATGCAGGTGATCTTCGTCAGCCACAGCGGGGCCTACCTCGAGCACTTCCAGGGGGAGCTGCGATTCCCGGCGCGGGTGCGATGAGTCGGCCGGTGCGCCCATGGCATCTGATGGTGCTGCCGCTCGTGCTGGCGGCGAACTACCTGTTCGCGGTCGCGCGGCACGAGTGGAGCCACACGCTCGTCGCCCGCGCGTTCGGTGCCGACGTCCCGGAGATCCACCTCTGGCCGCCGCGCGGCGTGAACCTGAGCTGGATCACGCTCGGCTTCCGCCGGCCGCCCCATCCGCTGGTGGTCCCGCTCCAGGCGGCGGCGCCCTACGTCGTGGCGCTGGTGCTGATCGCCGCGAGCCTCTGGGGGGCGAGCAGGCTGCCGGCCGGGATCGTCCGCGCCAACGTGATCGTCACGGGCGTGATCTTCCCGTGCGCGGAGATCCTCACCAACGTGTTGGCTTACTGGCTCGCGCCGAACGACCTGTTCTGGATGCTCGGCACCCGCGCCCTGGCCGCGCGGATCGCGGCGACGGTGCTGGCCGGCGTCGTCCTGACCGGAGCCGGGTGGCGCACGGCCCGGGCGCTCGGGTGACGATGGACGCGGGCGTGGATCACCTCGACCAGGCGCTGCGAGCGGTCGACGCCGCGCTCCGCGACCTCGGCGCCGCCGACCTGGCGGCGCTCTTCACGCCCGGCTTCCTGGCCCAGCTCCCCGCCACCGAGCTGCGCGCCCGGCTCGAGCACATGATCCGCGAGCTCGGCACGCCGGTCGCCTCCACCGTCTGCGAGCGCCGCTCCGAGCGCTCCGCCCGGATCCACTTCCGGTTCGCGCGCGGCTACTCCGCCTACGGCACGATCGCGCTCGACGAGGAGCCGCAGCCGCGTGTGCAGTGGCTGCTCTTCGACCTGCCGACGCGCGATGCCGACAGCTGGGCCGAGATCGAGGCCGCGATCGCCGCGCTGCCCGGCCGGACGTCCTTCGAGGTGCGCGATCTGACGACCGGCGCGCGGCTCGCCGCCGTCGAGCCCGAGCTGCCTCTCGGCGTCGGCTCGGTGAGCAAGCTCTGCATCCTCTCGGCCGTGCTGGATGCGGTCGGGAGCGGGGCGCGCCGGTGGACGGATCTCGTCACGCTCGCCGACGGGGACGGCTCGCTCCCGACCGGCATTCTCCACGACTGGTCGCCGGGCTCGCCGCTCACGCTCCACACCGCGACCGTGCTCGCGATCTCGATCAGCGACAACACCGCGGCCGACCTGCTGCTGCGGGAGCTGGGACGGGACACGATCGAGGCGGTCCGCGGCGGGCGCGACGGCACGCGGCCGTTCTTCTCGACCCGCGGACTCTTCGCGCTCCTGGCCGCGCCCGAGGCGGAGCGGGCCGCGTACCTCGCCGCCCCGGAAGCCGAGCGGCGCGTGCTCCTCGCGGGCTACGAGGCCCGCCCGCGGCCCGACGTCGCGCAGCTCGCCGGCCTCTGGCCGGAGGGGCTCGACTGGTACCTGTCGGCGGCCGACGTCTGCCGGATCCTCGAGCGGGTGCGCGCCCAGATCGCGACCTCGGACGTGGCGCGCGGGGTGTTCGGCGTGAACACCGGCGGCATCCGGCTCGACGAGTGGCGCTTCGCCGGCTTCAAGGGCGGCTCGTCACCGGGACGCGTGGCGATGGCGGCGCTGCTCGAGGACGACGCTCATCGCTGGGTTGCCGTCTGTCTCGCGCAGAACGCGGCGCCGGAGACGCTCCGCATCGAGGCGACCGCCCGGCTGGTGAAGCGCGCCGCCGACCAGGCCCGCGTCGGAGGGGCGCGCTGATGCGTCGCCCGACGGCGTTCGAATGGAACTGGGTCATCCTGGGCGGGCTCCCGCTGGTGCTGCCGCTCGTCCTCCTGCTCGGCGAGCAGCGGCTCGCGGCGACGAACCCGATCTCGGTGTACTTCTGGATGAACACGCTGATCAGCGCGCCGCACGTCTACTCGACGTACCTGCGGCTCGGCCGGAAGATCCACGAGGGACACGTGTCGACCTGGTTCGGCTGGCCGACCTACCTCGCGTGCGCGGCCGCGCTGGCCGCGGCGACGCTCGGCGCGCGCTACGCCGAGGCGATGACGGCGGTGAACGTCGTCCAGTCGTTCCACTACGTGCGCCAGGGCTATGGCGTGAGCCGGCTCTACACCCGCGGCGCCGGCGACGACGCGCTCGGGACGCGGCTGCTCTTCCTGGCGTTCCACCTCGCGATGCCGCTGTTCGTGATCGGGCGCTGGCACAACCTGTGGGTGGTCTGGAAGGGCGCGCGCTCGCCGTACATCGTGCCGGTCGGATTCCCGGCGCCGGTGCTGGCGGCATGCTGGACGCTCGCGGGCGTCGGGCTGCTGGCGGGTGTCGCCGGCGAGGCGCGCCGGTGGCGGCGGCAGGGACGGAGCTACCGGCCGCTCGGCGTGGCGCTGCTGGCGATCTTCTACGCGATCCACACCTACGGGTTCCTGTCGGTGACGAGCTACCAGCGCGGCTTCTACGCGGTGACGATCTTCCATGCCGTGCAGTATCTGGCGCTGCTCTGGATGTTCGAGCGCGAGCAGGCCTCCGCAGCGGTGCGCTGGGTGGCGACCCTCGCGCGCGGGGCGCTCGGGGTGGTGCCGTTCTGGGCGGTGCTCGCCCTCGTCGTGATGGGGTTCGAGTGGCGCGTGCTGCCGCTGCTCGACCGCTGGGTGTGGATGTCGATCTCGAGCGTGCTGCTGGGCGCGATGAGCGCGCACCACTACGCGGCCGACGCGGTGATCTGGCGGGCGCGGGCGGGGCGCTGAGTCGTCCGCACCGTGGGCTGGCTGGACGAGCTGCGGGCGGCGGTTGCCGTCGGGATCGGAAGCCGTCGGGCGGCGGAGCAGCTCCCGGCGCCGGTGCTGGTGGCGGGACTCGCGTGGCTGCCGCTGGTCGGGCTCGGCGTCGGCGGCGTCGCGGCTTTGGTCGCGACGGTGGTCGGGCGCGGGGCGCCGAGCCTCGGCGGCGTAGCCGGCGTGCTGGTGCTGGAGG
>JACXTT010003644.1_pt1 | contig 23511 bp, 23 predicted proteins | sample 9270951 | NCBI WGS metagenome assembly JACXTT01 (sample SAMN15532306, study PRJNA645909) | rock metagenome | isolation source: weathered quartz diorite | place: Puerto Rico | collected 2017-06-21
CGGGGGGGGGGGGGCCTGGAAACCCGGGGGTGTTTTTTCGGGGGCGGCCTGTCGGAGGGGGGGGCTCGGGCAGCTCGGGCCTTTTGGGCGCTTCCGTTTCCTCAAGCGCGACCTGGCCAACCGGTCGGCAATGGAGAAAGTGTTCGCCGCGCATCCCATCAGGCGGGTGGTTCACCTCGGAGCCCAGGCGGGCGTCCGCTATTCGCTGGTCAACCCCCATGCCTACGCGGACAGCAATCTCACGGGCTTTCTCAACGTCCTGGAGGGCTGCCGGCGCCGGAAGGTCGAGCACCTTGTCTTCGCCTCCTCCAGTTCCGTCTACGGCGGCAACACCCACATGCCGTTCTCGGTGAACGACAACGTAGACCATCCCCTGTCGCTCTACGCCGCCAGCAAGAAGGCCAACGAGCTGATGGCCCATACCTACGCCCACCTCTACGGAATCCCCTGCACGGGACTCCGGTTCTTCACCGTCTACGGGCCCTGGGGCCGGCCCGACATGGCGCTGTTCATCTTCACCAAGGCGATCCTGGAAGGGAAACCCATCCAGGTGTTCAATTTCGGCAAAATGCAGCGGGACCTGACGTATATTGATGATATTGTGGAGGGTGTGGTCCGCGTGCTGGACCGGACGGCCGTGCCCGACCCGGCCTGGTCGGGGGAGCGCCCGAAGCCCGGGAGCAGCAACGCGCCCTATCGCCTGTATAATATCGGCAACCATCAACCGGTGGAGTTGCTGCGGATCATCGCCGTGCTCGAAGGCGTACTGGGAAAGAAGGCGAAGATGGAGATGAAGCCCATGCAGGCGGGCGACGTGCCGGCGACCTATGCGGAGATCGAGGACCTGGCCGCCGACGTCGGCTTCCGCCCCGGCACGCCCATCGAGGTGGGGATCCGGCGGTTCGTCGAGTGGTACCGGACGTATGCGGGCCGCTGACGATGCGTAAGCGCGCCATCATCACCGGCATCACGGGCCAGGACGGCTCCTACCTGGCCGAACTGCTCCTGGCCAAGGGCTATGAGGTCCACGGCCTCGTGCGCCGCGCCAGCACCTTCAACACGTCGCGCATCGACCATATCTACGTGGACCCGCACAAGCCCGGCGCGCGGTTCTTCCTGCATTACGGCGACCTGGGCAGCGCAGGCGAGATCGCCCAGCTGATCCAGCAGGTCAAGCCGGACGAACTCTATCACCTGGCCGCGCAAAGCCATGTCCGCGTGAGCTTCGACCTGCCGGAACACACCGGCGAGATCACCGGGCTGGGGGCCACGCGGGTCCTGGAGGCCGCGCACCAGTCCAAACTGCCGGTCCGCCTGTACCAGGCGTCGAGCAGTGAAATGTTCGGCTCGACGCCGCCGCCGCAGAACGAGACGACGCCGTTTCATCCCCGCAGTCCCTACGCGGCTGCCAAGGTCTATGCCTACTGGATGACGATCAACTACCGGGAGGCGTACGGCCTGTTCGCCAGCAACGGGATCCTGTTCAACCACGAGTCGCCCCGGCGCGGCGAAACCTTCGTCAGCCGCAAGGTCACGCGGGGCGTCGCCGCCATCGTCGCCAAGCGGGACGAGAAGCTGTTCCTGGGCAACCTGGACGCCAAGCGGGACTGGGGCTATGCGCCCGAATACGTGGAGTGCATGTGGCAGATCCTCAACGCCGACCGCCCCGACGACTACGTGATCGGCACGGGCGAGACGCACACCGTGCGCGAACTGGTGGAGCAGGCCTTTGCCTACGTGGGTCTGGACTGGAAGCGCCACGTCGAGAAGGATCCCCGCTACCTGCGGCCGACGGAAGTGGACGGGTTACAGGCGGACGCGACGAAAGCGAAGAAGCAGCTGGGATGGACTCCGCGCGTCCGGTTCGCCGACCTGGTGAAGATCATGGTGGATTGCGACCTGGAACGGATGGGGTGCCGGCCGATCGGAGAAGGCAAAAAGATTCTCGAAGCCGCCGGGCTCGATTGGACGACCAATCGCATGACGGCCGGCTAAGGGCGCCTTGCTTTTTCAGCAACAGGAATGGTAAACGAACCGGCGGCTGTCCCCATCGTCTAGCCTGGCCTAGGACGCGGCCCTTTCAAGGCCGCAACACGGGTTCAAATCCCGTTGGGGACACCACACATAACGGAGTAGCTAACCTAGTGCTAGCAGACGCTTGACGACTCCATGGAGTTCGTGCACATCCACCGGTTTGTGGAACGCTGCGTCCACAATGCCGCTGTTGACGGCATCCAACAACATGGGTTGCGTGGTTTCCCCGGAAATCAGAACGATCTTAAGCGGCTTCGAAATATTCAACGTCGGTTTCTTATCGGACTGCCCTCGAAGCTCATAGCATAGGGTCAGGCCGTCCCAGTTCGGCATCAGATAATCGGACAACAGAAGGTCCGGTTGCTCGGTTTCGATCAAGGTCATGGCGTCCATGCCGTCACCGGCTTCTATAATATCCAGCGGGAAGTCCTCCAGCGCATCGCGCAGGAACGCGCGCATCTCAGGTTGGTCGTCTACGATTAGGACCTTGGCTCTTTTGCCCATTCCTAATGTCCTCCCTTGTTGGTCATCAGGTCATCCAGTAACGAGTAGAATTGAGTCACGTCGATCGGTTTGGTCATGTATCTCTGCGCGCCGGCAGCCAGCAGCTTGTCAACCTGTTTCTGCATGGCATCGGCGCTGAGCATGACGACCGGGATCGTCGCCGTTTCCGGCCGTTCACGGAGGCGCAACAGGACCTCGTCTCCCTGAATGTCCGGGAGGTTCAGGTCCAGCAGGATCAGGTCGGGCCGGTGCGCGATCGCAAGCTCTACCCCCAGTTGCCCCTGCATCGCGCCGATCAGTTTGATGCCTGGTCGTTTCTCAACTAGCTCCTCGACGAGACGGTAGTTGGCCTGATTGTCCTCGATGTACAACACGGTCACGGCTTTACCGGACAGCGGGGCAGAGATCTCGACCTTGCGGGAGGGCACCGACTCGGCACGGCCCGCGGGAGGTCCCGTCAGTGGAAGATCCAGGGCGAATGAAGTACCCCGGCCCACTTCACTCTCCACGGAGAGCGTGCCGCCCATCGCCATCATCAAGTTTCGACTTAAAACTAATCCCAATCCTGTGCCCTCAATGCGGGAATCTGCTCCGAGCCGGTCAAACGGAGTGAACAGCCGCGACAACAGGGCGGGTGGAATCCCGCCTCCCGTATCGGTGACGGTGATCCGGTATTGCCTCTCAGAAGTCGCCTCACAGGAGACCGTCAAAGTGCCGCCTTCCCGGTTGTATTTGACCCCGTTCGACAAAAGGTTCAGCACCACCTGCTTCAAGCGCTGCTGCTCGGCCAGTACATAGACGGGTTTCCCCTCTGCGGATGGCGTCACGAGTTGAATGTGCCGCGAGGCCGCCTGAGGGCGGACCAAATCCACCGCCTCGCCGATGACAGTGGTAGCCAGGACCGGCTCAATGGAGAGTGTCATACGGCCGGCCTCGATGCGGGTGATGTCCAGCACCTCATTGATGAGGGCCAGCAGGTGCCGCCCTCCTTTAAGGATGTGCTGCACACGCTGTTGCTGTTTGGCGGTCAGGGTCTCCATCTCCAGCATCTGGGCGAACCCCAGCACGGCATTCAGCGGCGTCCGCAGCTCATGGCTCATCCGCGAGAGAAATTCGCTCTTGGCCTGGTTCGCGCGTTCAGCCGAAAGCTTGGCGAGAGAGGACTCTTGGAGCTGTTTCCGTTCGGTGATGTCACGGCCGATTTTCGAGATGCCGATGATCTTTCCGGATGCATCCCTGACCGGCGAGGCTGTCACGGAAACGTCCACCAGCGTTCCGTCCTTGCGCCGCCGGACGGTTTCATAGTTTTCGATCCGTTCGCCTCGTGCGACCCGCGGCAGAATCTCCGCTTCCTCGTTCTCGCGATCGGGAGTTAAGAGCATATGGTTCGTGTGTCCGATGGCTTCGGCGGCGGTGTAGCCGAACAGCCGCTCGGCCCCTGCATTCCAACTGGTAAATACGCCGTTCAGGTCCACGGCGGTGATTGCGTCGTCGGAGGATTCGACGATGCCCGCCAGTCGTGAGAGCGACACCTCCGCCTGCTTGCGCTCGGTGATGTCGAACGCGAATCCGCCTACGAACCTTTCTCCCGAAGAATCCCGAACTGGGAATTTGACGATCAAAAAATAGTGGACCCGGCCTTCTGCATCCGGCACGGTTTCCACGGTTTCCAGTGTTTGCCGCGTGGCCAAAACCTTTTGATCGTTAGCGCGAAGTTCTCGGGCGGCAACTGCAGGCATAAAGTCGGTATCGTGTTTGCCTACTGTCGATTGCTTGAAGAAGGTTCGGTGGGCCTTATTCGTGTAGGAATATTGTCCTGCTGCATTCTTCATCCAGGCCAATGCGGGACAGTTGTCCATGAAGGCCTGAAACAGTTCTTCCCTCTCTTTCAGAGCGGTTTCAGCCCGCTTGCGTTCGGCGATGTCGATGCCCATGCCGATCACGCAATGGGTGCCTTTGATCTGTGTTGCAACGCCGGTGAAGTAATAGGGGGTGCGGGTGCCATCCTTGGCGACGAAGTCTGCTTCAACGTCCGACACACCCTTCTGAAAAACCTCCCCGATTCTTGCTGCCACCAACTCCTTGTCCGGACCGGCAAAGAAATCGAGCGGATGCATGCGGGCGATTTCGTCGCCGGTGTAGCCTGTGACCCGTTCGAAATTCTTGTTCCATTTGAGAAATCGTCCGCTCTCGTCGTATAAATAGACGACGCCCGGCAGGCTCTTGATAAGGGCGTCGGAGAAGGTGCGTTCCTGCCGGACCATTTCCTCTGCCTGTTTCTGCTGGGAGATGTCGCGCACGAAGGCATTGAAATGCCAGGTGTCGCCGACCCGGGTCGGCCAGACCGTGAGCTCCACGGACAGCTCGCGGCCGCTCTTGTGCAGGGCGGTCAGCTCGAGGCGCCGGTTGTCGAAGACCTGCTCGCGCCCAGCGGTCGGAAACCGGGCCAGGCCGCGCGCGTGCGCCTCCCGATATTGGGGCGGAATGATCGTCTCGGCCAGCAACCGGCCGATGGCTTCCTCGCGGGACCATCCGAACGTCGCCTCCGCCTGACGGTTCCAATCGAGGATCACGCCCTTGGCGTCGATGGTGATGAAGGCATCGTGGGCCGTGTCGAGGATGGTGCGCATATGTTGCTCGCTGGCCTTCAACTCTGCTGTCCGGCCCTCGATGCGCTGCTCCAATTCGTCCTGGACCGGCGCCTTTCGCGCACGTCTCGGCTGTGATCGTTTGCGGTTTGTCGTCACGGAGCGTTTTCGTGGTGCGGTTTTGGCCATACGGGACTGACGATAAGCCAGCGCCTCCTCTTTGTCAAAGGGTGGGCTGCGGCGAATTTTCCCTTTGAAAGCAATCACCGCGTCTGTCAATATCCCGTTGGGGACACCCCCTTTGGAGCCATATGGCTTGCTATTAGGCAGCCTGATCGATTAGTTTCTTTAAGGATTCTATCTGTCTCAACCAGGCGATAACGTGGTTCCAATCCGAACTGGTTTGGGACACCATACATCCTATCTCGGCCCGCAGGACTCATGGTCTATGGACACGAAGCGCCACATAGCGGTCGTGGGTCTCGGCTACGTGGGCCTGCCGGTCGCGGCGGCCTTCGGCAAGCTCGGGCCGGTCATCGGCTTTGACGTCAACAAGGCCAAGATCGAGGACCTGCGCCGCGGAGAAGACCGGACCGGCGAGGTCTCGAAGGAAGACCTCCGGAACGCACAGATCACCTTCACCGACGATCCCTCGTCGCTCAAAACCGCCGACTTCATCATCGTGGCGGTCCCGACTCCGATCGATGCCGCCCTGCAGCCGGACCTGACCGCGCTGATGCGCGCGTCCGAGCTCGTCGGCACCCACCTGAAGGTCGGGACGATCGTCGTCTATGAATCGACGGTCTATCCGGGCGCGACCGAAGAGGTCTGCGGGCCCATCCTGGAGCGCTGTTCCGGCCTGCGCTGCGGGAAGGATTTCAAGCTGGGCTATTCCCCCGAGCGGATCAACCCCGGCGACAAGGAACATAACTTGGAGAAGATCGTGAAGGTCGTCGCGGGGATGGATGCGGACACGCTCGAGGCGGTGGCGCAGACCTATGCCCAGGTCGTGAAGGCCGGCGTGCATCGGGCCCCCAGCATCAAGGTGGCCGAGGCGGCCAAGGTGATCGAGAACACGCAACGGGACTTGAACGTCGCCCTGATGAACGAGCTGGCCATCATCTTCCATCGGCTGGGCATCAACACCAATGCCGTGCTGGAGGCCGCCGGGACCAAGTGGAACTTTCTGCGCTTCACGCCGGGGCTGGTCGGCGGCCATTGCATCGGCGTGGACCCCTATTACCTGACCACGAAGGCCGAATCGGTGGGGTATCACCCGCAGGTCATCCTGGCGGGGCGGCGGATCAATAACGGCATGGGCGTCTATGTGGCGGAGCAGACCGTCAAGTCCCTGAGCCGGACCGGCAAGTCCGCCGCCGGCGCACGGGTCGCCGTCCTAGGCCTGACCTTCAAGGAAGACGTGCCGGACGCGCGGAACAGCCGGGTGCCCGACATCGTCACGGAGTTGCGGCAGTACGGCGTGGAGGTGGTCGTCCACGATCCGCTGGTGCAATCCGCCGAGGCCGAACATGAGTACGGGATCAGCCTGGCCGCCTGGGACTCCCTGAAGGATTTCGACGGGATCGTGCTCGCCGTCCCGCATCGCGCCTACCGGGAGATGGGGCAGGCCGCCCTGCTGCGCCTCCTGAAGGGCGGCGGCGGCGTCGTGATGGATGTGAAGGGCCTGCTCGATCCCCGGTCGTTGCCGCCGGCCGTCTCATACTGGCGCCTCTGAGCGCCGGTCGTTCCTTTCCACGATCTTTCACCAATTGAGGACTGCATGAGCGTCAACGACAAGCAGGTCATCTTCTCGCTGATCGGGGTGGGGCGGGTCCATCCGCCCAAGAAGCAGGTGCTGAAGGACATCTATCTCTCGTTCTACTACGGGGCCAAGATCGGCGTCCTCGGCCTGAACGGATCGGGCAAGAGCACGCTGCTGCGCATCATCGGCGGCGTGGACAAGGACTATCTCGGCGAGATCACGATGTCGAAGGGCTACTCGGTCGGGCTCTTGGAGCAGGAGCCGCAGCTCGACAAGAAGAAGACGGTCCGGGAGATCGTTGAAGAGGGACGGAAGGACGTCGTCGCCGTCCTGAAGGAGTACGAGACCGTCAGCGCCAGGCTGGGCGAGAATCTCGCGTCGGACGAGATGGAGAAGCTGATCGACAAGCAGGCGCAGCTGCAGGAGAAGATCGAGGCGGTCAACGGCTGGGAGCTCGAGAACCAGCTCGACGTGGCGATGGACGCCCTGCGGTGCCCGCCGCCGGACGCGAAGATCGAGGTGCTCTCGGGCGGCGAGAAGCGGCGCGTGGCCCTGTGCCGGCTGCTGATCCAGGAGCCCGACATCCTCCTGCTGGACGAGCCGACCAACCATCTGGACGCGGAATCGGTCCAGTGGCTGGAGCAGCATCTCCAGCAGTATAAGGGCACGGTCATCGCCGTGACCCACGACCGCTACTTCCTCGACAACGTGGCGCGCTGGATCCTGGAACTGGACCGGGGGCAGGGCATCCCGTTCGAGGGCAACTATACCTCGTGGCTGGAACAGAAGCAGGCACGCCTGGCCAAGGAGGAGAAGTCCGAATCCCAGCGCCGGAAGACGCTGGAGCGCGAGCTGGAATGGATCCGCATGTCGCCCAAGGGCCGGCACGCCAAGGGCCGGGCCCGCATCGCACGCTATGAAGACCTGCTCGGCGACGAGCAGGAGAAACGCGCAGAGGATTTGGAAATCTACATCCCGCCGGGGCCGCGGCTAGGCGACATCGTCGTGGACGCCAAGGACCTCGTCAAGGCATATGGCGACAAGGTGCTCTTCGAGGGTCTCGGCTTCAGCCTGCCGCGCGGCGGCATCGTCGGGGTGATCGGGCCCAACGGCGCGGGGAAGACGACGCTGTTCCGGATGATCATCGGGAAAGAGAAGCCGGACAAGGGGTCCATCAAGGTGGGCGAAACGGTCACGATCGGCTACGTCGACCAAGACCGCACGCTCGACGACAAGAAGACGGTCTGGGAGGTCCTCTCGGACGGGCAGGACAAGATCAAGTTGGGGAAGATCGAGGTCAACTCGCGGGCCTATTGCGGGCGGTTCAACTTCGGCGGCACGGAGCAGCAGAAGAAGGTCAAGGACCTCTCGGGCGGGGAACGCAACAGGCTGCATCTCGCGCGCATGCTCCGGGAGGGGGCGAACCTTGTCCTGCTGGACGAGCCGACCAACGATCTCGACGTGAACACGCTGCGGGCGCTGGAGGAGGGGCTTGAACGGTTCGGCGGCTGCTGCATGGTGAGCAGCCACGACCGGTGGTTCCTCGACCGGATCGCGACGCACATCCTGGCGTTCGAAGGGGACAGCCAGGTGGTCTGGTTCGAGGGGAACTACAGCGAGTACGAGGCGGACCGGAAGAAACGGTTAGGGAAAGAGGCGGAGCGTCCGCACCGCATCCGCTACAAGAAGCTCACGCGGTAGTTGCTACGGCAAGGGCCAGGGGAACCTCCTGCTCCGCGTTCCCGCGCCTCGGAAGTCGCTCGAACCAGCGGCGCATTTGAGGCTCACCCCGGCCCTTGCCCTTTCAGACGCGCTCCATCATCATCTGGCTTTCGAGGTGATGCTTCGCTAGACTGGGGGCGTTTGGGCCGGGGTGGCGGAATTGGCAGACGCCCGGGACTTAAAATCCCGTGGCCCGAAAGGGCCGTGCGGGTTCGATCCCCGCCCCCGGTACCAAAGGAAAGCGAGAGCCGGCGATGTCGTCAGCAGGCAGGCATGTCGGGCCGTTAGGCAAAGAACGACGGGTGTTGCCCCGCTACCAGCTCATGCCGCAGGTGGACGTCATCGCGGAAGACGGGCACGAAACCTATTGGGGCGTGCTCAAGGATCTCAGCCGGACCGGGGTTGCGATCAGCCTCCAGCAGGCGCTGCACTCGAACCAGAAAGTCACCGTGCGGTTTCGCCTGCAAAGCGACGACGGCAGAGCCGTCCTTGAGGAACTGGATACCACGGTGGCCTGGAAGAGCGGACACAACGCGGGTCTGGAATTCATCAAGCCGCTGATCCCGGGCTCGTCTTTTCTCAAAAAGGCGCCTCTCTTGGCCGCGCACCTCGAAAAGATAAAATCCGGGCGGTAGCGGCCGAGGTCAGCGTTTCGAGAGGATCAGGCCCACTTGAATCGCCAGCGCGAGCCGTTCGAGGTCGAACGGCTTGGGCATGAGCTCCACTTATCCCGCAGAAACCGAGCGAGGCGTCCCTGCATGGCTGCCATGGACTCATGGAATATCCATGCCAGATTAGGAGATGGCGATACGGCGGGAGTGCAGTATAGACGAATGTGTCCTCGATACTATCAGTATCAGGACTACGTGAAAGCTTGTACGCGTGTAGTTATTTCACAGAGGGCCGGGTCATCCGCTGTGGGATCAGCAGGCAGCCCAACCCTTTTAACCCTTCCCACAGCACTGAACCGACTCGGCGGACATAGGAAAAGGGCAGCTGCCGCCGTGCGGTCAGCCCGTAGCGGAGGCGCATGAATTCGGACGAAGGAACGAGCAACGCAGAAAGATAACGCAATTTCGAACGCATCCCCTTGAGCGCGAAGAACAGGGCCAATTCCTCACGTGCGGTTGCGCTCGATGCCCTCGCAAGCGACCGAATGATCCGTGCCGACAGTGAACCGGAGGTCGGCCGGACACGGAGTTGTACAAACACCTGCGCAGGGATCGGGGAACCGAAGAAGCGCCGCAGCCTCTCCAAAACTTCAATCAACGACGATTCCTGTTCCGCCTGCAGGGCGACCGTCACGATCCAAGACCAGTCGAGCCGTGTTTCGTCGCGCCGGATCAGGCGGTCGAGCTCGTAGAACCAGAGGAGCGGCGCTTGCTCACCATGATGGAGCGCATGGAAGCAGAGGTGCAGGAGCAGGTCTTCTCGGCCCAGAGACCATGTCTCGATGCCGAGGAACCGCCTCTTGACGCACCGGCTCCAGACGGCGTCCATATCCACGCTGTCTGCAAAGGGGGGATAGGTAATCGTCCAATGGGGTTCCACGACGATCCAGCCATGCCGGTTTTTGAGGAATCCGAGGGTGTACGAATAGACCTGGGCAAATCCGGGGCGGTGGTTCAGTTCCCGAAATCCTAACTCGCCCAGCGTGTCCGCGACCCTCGGCAGGTCCTTCTTACGCACCAGAAGATCGATGTCGCCGGTTGGACGGGCCGTGATGTCGCCGTAGAGCAGCTCCGCGAGGGCCAACCCTCGGATGGGGGCGCAGGCAATCCCGGCGCTCTCGAACGCCCGCAGCACGGAAGCAAGTTCTTCCGCCAGCAGGAGATTATGCGCTGACGTGCGCACGGTGCTCGCTTTCAGCTGTTCCAGCAGGGCTGTGGAAGGGCGATGGTTTGGATGGGACTCATTGAACCACCGATAGAGAAGGTGAGTCAGTCCTTGTTGGTCCGCCTCCCTGATGATCTGTTCCCATGCCCGGTCATCTTGGGATTGGGGAGCGCAGCCTTCGACACCTGTGCTCAGAAGGATGGACATGAGAAAGGGATGTACAGGGGGCGAGGTCATAGGTTCGAGTCGGACTTGATTGCCGTAACGACTTCCGGAAGGAACGCAAGATCATGCGGATACGACAAGGACTTGACGGGGATGTTCGCAGTCAGCCGGGAGGTCCACTTGAATTGACGCGCGAGCCGGGCCCTTTCCACGATCACGGGGTTGAACGTATTGGCGATCAGCGCGAGACATGCCCGGCGGTGAGGCAAGGTTCTGATCGTCACGCGTTGTGCGCGGGTTCGGCTGCGCGGCGGTCTCAGCACGTAGATGGCTCGTAACGGCGCTTCCGCGCGTGAGGAAAGAGGATGGGGCAGGGGAATCACCAGCTTGGGGGTTTCGGGATTCATGGGGGTCCCGGCAGCCAGGTGCCCAAGGAGCGCATTTGCGATCTCTGGAAACAGCTTGATGCGGGGAGGGCCAGGTTGGGCGGCGAAAAGACCGCCGTCCTCTTTGACCACCAGCAAGTCGTCGGTCAAAAGGGAGTGCCCTGCTTGGAGAAAAGCGGCGCCCAGGCTCGATTTGCCGTAGCCGCAGTCCCCCAGGAACGCCGCCGCTTGTCCGTTCACCTCGACGACCGTCGCATGCAGGGGTTCGATCCCTTGCTTGACCAGAGCAAAGGAGAGGACCTGGCCCAGGAGATAGGTTTGAAAAGTCTCTTGCGAGGCTCCGTTGAGGGCGCGGCAGGCAATCTGTCGGCCTTCGGCGGAGACCAGGAACTCGAAGAGCCCGGTCCAGCGAAGATAGTCCGATCCGTCCGCAAGCCGATCATAGTGGAACCAGGTTGCCGCATCCGGTCCGCTCCCGGCTTTCTTGGAAGCGTCGGAAAAAAGCGAAGGGGGGCCCTCGAAGCATTCAACGTCGGTCGGGCCGGATTCCTCGAGGTCTTGGCAGGGAAACGGACAATGGCTCCTGAAACGGAAGCCGTAAAGCCGGTAGGTGCGGAGAGATCGCCGCCCGCCCGCTGGAATAGCGACTGTCTCAATCATTAGCCGGGTGGGTTCTTGGTATGGGGGTGTCCGCCCCCATCCGAATTGGTTCCTTGCTTTGCTTTCGTCAGGCGGCGGAGGTCTCCGTAAACTACCAAGCGAGGAGCACGATACAGTTTTTTGCTGTGACCTGCCGTGTTGGGTTTCGCCTTGTTCGATTTCATGCTATGCCTCCTGATGCGCCATCATTGCCGATTCTGCATGACCGCGTTTCGTGGCCGTTCCGCGGTGGTTGTTCTCTCCAAAGAAAACTTGCAGCCAGAGTTCTAACGCAAGGAGATCGCCGAGATCCCAGGCAAGTTCGCACCCGGGCCCTCGGATCCGGTCTTTTAATCGTGCGAATTCTTTCCGCATCACCTCTGCCTTCAGATATCCCAACCGGACCGCTGCCCCCTCCGACTCAAGATGGTGAACCAGTTGCGGATAGTCCTGCTCCAGTCCTTCATTCACCAGATCGGTGAAATCGGCCTTCCAAGTACGACGAACGATGGCGTCCGGGAGCACTCCGCGCATGGCTTCGCGCAACAGCGCCTTGGGCACGCCCTTCCAGGTCTGTATCTCTCCCGGGATTCCCATCAGAAAGGTGAGGAGGTCACGATCCAGGAAGGGAAACGCCTTCTCCAGCCCGTGCATGGACGCCACCTTGTTGTTCCATTCCATACACATGACATGATAGCCCGACCGGGCTTCTTCATAGAGGGAGCGGGCATGAACCGTGGGGAAAGCCTTCCTCATGGCGTGTTGTAGTGAGAGGCCCAGCCGTGTTCGCTGCCGCAGCTTTTCCCCGTACCAGGGACGATCTCGGTGATTGGGTCGAAGCCGGCGAAGGTAGGGAAGGAGTGCGGGAGGAACATGGTATTTGACGAGTTCCAGGAAGAAGCGTCGGTAGAAACAGCGCGGGTCCGCGTCGGTCAACCAACGGCCGAATTCCTTCAAATGCGAACGGACTTGGCCCCATGCCAACCGTCGAAAGAGGTCAACCAGATAGGCCTGGGGGAAGATCACTTGATCGGCCCAGTGGCCCGTCAGAAGCACCCGGGCCCCGCGCTGGCGGGTGGTCTGTAAAAAGGCGTGGGTCGTGTTCCATTGTTCGTCCAGGAAGGGGACCTCGACGTGCCACATCTCTTCGTGAGATGCCGTCATGAGCCCCAACTTTCCCCTGGGAACGCGTTCGATCGCGATTCCGTAATCGCGTTCGATTTCCAGGAGAAACGCTTTTTCATCGGATGCCGATCCCTCGGGAGAAATATAGGAGAGGCCAAGAATGGGCGGGTACCGACCTGGACTGTGCCGTCCCAGGGTTTCTGCCTGGCATAAAATGGAGGAAGAGTCCAGGCCTCCGCTCACGGAGACCGCAACTGGATGCGCGCTCCGAAGACGGCGTCGAACCGCCTGCTCAAAGTAATGTCGGAACGCTTCAGCGTACTCCTGAAAGGATTGGAGGCGCGTCTCCCTGGAGGGTTCAAAGTCCCAGTATTGCCGTGTCTGGAATCCCTGAACTGCAAGGATCGCCAGGTGGGCGGGGAGCAGGCTGAATATCCCTGCAAAGCAGGTCAGGCCCCGACTATCCGGAGCGCCCGACAGCAAACACTCGCCGAGTATCTCGTCGTTGGGTTTGGTGGAGACATGGGGATGGGCCAGGATCGCCTTGATCTCAGATGCAAAGAGAAAGAGATTCTGGCTCCTGTAATAGTAAAGAGGCCTGATCCCTATTGCATCACGGGCTAACAGAAGTCGCTGCCGCTTGGGGTCGAAGAGTCCCAGAGCGAAGTCTCCATTTAAACGTTCGGGGAACCGGTCCCCGAAAACTTCGTATGCGGCCATGACGAGAGCGGAGTCGGGAGACGCAGCGGAAAGCCCCGGGGACGCCTTGAGGCTCGCGAGGAGGTCGTCGCGGTTGTCGAGACGGCCGTCAAAGACGAGCACGGTTCCTGCTGGATGTAGGAGCGGCTGGGTCTCGGTGGACGATTCAGGGGTAACCCGTAGGAGCTGGCAGACCAGTCCGACTGGCCCCTGGAGACGCAGCCCTTCGCCGTCCGGCCCTCGGTGAGCCAGCGTTGCGCTAAGACGCGCGAGGACGGCGCGCTCGACCGGCTGCCCATCGAGGTTCCAGATGCCGAGGATTCCGCTCAAGGGGCGACCTGCCTGATCATCGGCGCAGACACGAGTGTTGTGAAGCCGTCCTGTTCCGGTTGTCCGAAGATCACGTGGCCGTTGTTTTCGAGCCACGCGTGGGCGGCGAGGGTCTCTGCGTTGCGTGCGACTCCGATGTGAAGCGTGACTGCGAGTCCACGCCGTCCGAGGAGCCAGGAAAGGACGAGAGCCTGTTTGAGGCATGTGGCTGCGACAGGGTTGTAACGGCCGGCGACCTCCACGAGCCAGGCCAGGCGCGGAACGGAAGAAACTGTCTCAGGGTGGGGTTCTCGCTCCTTCCGGTCAACATGGGCGAAGAGTGTGAGGACGCGTGGAAACGGCAGGAGTTGCATGGCCAGTTCCACGAGGAGAAACAGCGTCCAGGCTTGAACGAGGACGAGACGTTCACTTGGCGGGAGTTGGAAAAATTTATGAAGCCGTCCCATTGTAAACTTCGACCAATCCTTTCTCCTGCATTTGGACCACAAGGCTGAAAAGATCTTTTGCGCACTGGGTTTTGGTCACCGCATAATCTTCCAGCAATGCATCGAGAATCTTCTCGAGAGACTGCTGTTCTTGGAGCAGATGCCAGATCCTCGTCCCTACCTGGTCGAGGCCGAAATAGACGCCGGTATTGAGGTTCAGGATGACCGCTTCTCCCCGAAGATTGTGGGAGAGGACGCCTTCTGGGACTCGCAGACGTGATGCCAGAGAAAGGCCGCGCTCCATGAGCGAGAGTCCTCTAGGTTTAGAGGGCGTCGAGGTCTTGAAGCTAAGAAGGTATCCTCTCACTCAACCCATGTCAAGACTGCGTGGCCCAGACACCGGCCGGAGTAGGACACCGCGGGACAGTTACTCCCGCCTCGCGCGCTTTGTTGTCGTCTCCGCCTGTGTTACTATGGCGCTCATGAGTTTCTGGAATGACATTGCGCAGCCGATCATCGGCCTCTCGCCCATGGACGGGGTGACCGACCCGGCGTTCCGGTTCATCGTGGCCAAGTACGGCAAGCCGGATGTCCAGGTCACCGAGTTCATCAACGTGGACGAAGTCTGTCACGGCGGCGACGCGGCCTGGGGTCAGCTGCACTATGCCGAGATCGAGCGGCCGGTCGTCGCCCAGATCTACGGCGCCGATCCCGCCAAGTTCTACCGGGTGGCGCAGGTGGTCTGCGAGCTGGGCTTCGACGGCGTGGACATCAACATGGGCTGTCCTTCGAAGAACGTCTCCGCGCGCGGCTGCGGGGCGGCGCTGATCAAGAACCCGCCGCTGGCGCGGGAGATCATCCGCGCGGTCCAGGCCGGCGTGAGTGATTGGGCGTCGGGGCACCGTCTTGACGCCCTCGGCCTGCGCCCTCGAGTGGTGGAACGGGTGAACGCGCTCGTGTCTGGACGAACGGGCGCTGGCATGAAGTCCCGCAGGCTCATCCCGGTTTCCGTCAAGACGCGTCTCGGCTACGATTCGGTGGTCATCGAGGATTGGGTGTCGATCCTTCTGGAGGAACGGCCTGCAGCGATCTCCATCCACGGCCGGACGCTGGCCCAGATGTACCGGGGGCAGGCCGATTGGGGGGCGATCGCCCGTGCGGCCAAGCTCGTCCGCGAGACTCCAACCCTGGTGCTCGGGAACGGGGATGTGGAGTCGATGGCGGATCTGGTCAGCAAGGTGAGAGACGCCCACGTTCACGGCGTGCTCATCGGGCGAAGCGCGCTCGGCAATCCCTGGATCTTTCTCGCCAAGGCCTGGGCCAAGGCACAGGTGAATGACGCGAGGATCGCCGAACCCTTGTCCGACGTTCCTTTGCAGGAGCGGTTCCGGGTCGCGCTCGAGCACGCCCGCTATTTTGAAGCCCTCGGCGGGGCCTCGCGGTTTGCGGCCATGCGCAAGCACCTGGGCTGGTACTGCACCGGCTTCTTCAAAGCGGCTGAGGTCCGCGCGCGGATGTTCCGCGCCACCAGCTCGCACGATGTGGAGCAGATCCTCGCCGGGATCGTTACAGACGTTTCCGAGCCCGTCGGCGGTCTTCCAGCTTGACCATCGTTCTGGCTTCGACTTCCCCCCGGCGCTATCAGATCCTGTCGCTGCTCAACCTGCCCTTTCTGATGGTGCCCCCTGACGGCGCCGAAGTCGTGACCGCCGGACATTCACCGGCCGAAGAAACGCTCTTTCAGGCCCGGCGCAAGGCCGCCTCGCTGGCCGTCCGATTCCCGGAGGCGATGCTCATCGGCAGCGATACCCTCATCAGCTTCGAAGGGGCCAAGATCGGCAAGCCGCGGGATTCCGCTGACGCGCGGGCCATCCTCCGGCGCTTGCGGGGCAGGACACATGAAGTGGTGACCGCCGTGGCGATGATGAAGGGCACGCGCGCGATCGAGGCCGTCGAGACGGCGCAGGTCTTCATGCGGGAGTTCAGCGACGAGGAGCTGGAGACTTACCTGGCGACCGGCGATTCTCTCGACAAGGCCGGCGCATACTCGGTACAGGGGCTGGGACGGAACCTGATCGCCGGGGTGGACGGCGACTATCTTGCGGTGGTGGGGCTGCCGCTGCGAGCCGTCGCTGCAGGCCTGCAGAGCATGGGCTGCGCTGTGCCGGCGGATCTCGACCGGCTCTACCGCGAGCGCGCGGTCCTCAACTGGCGGACGTGTCCCTGACCGTCCCGCCGGGGAGAGCGGCCGGCCGCGGGATATACAGGCCGGCGGAGAATTCCATCTTCATCGCGTCATGGAATCCCATCGTCAGCGGGATCAATTCGTGGTTGAGCACGAGGGCCAGATATCCCGTAAAGGGGTGGGGCGCGGTGGGGACGAAGATCAGGCTCAGCCGGCCTTGAGGCGCGAGCTGGAGCGCGGCAGGGGCTTCGCCCATGAGGAGGCCGATGGCGTAAAGACCCTGCCGCGGGAACGGCAGGAGGACGATCCGGTTTTCCCGCTGGCGATCCATGAAGGCGAAAATGTCGGTCACGGACTTGAAGGTCGTGTAGATGCTCCGGACCAGCGGAACGCGCAGGAGCGCCTTCTCGGACGATTTCAGGAGACGCTCGCCCAGCAGGTTGGACGCGAGGGCCCCGGTGATCAGAATCACCAGGAGGAGCGCGAGCACTCCCAGCCCCGGGATCGAGGAACTGACGCCCGGCCCGAACAGATCGCCGAGCGCGCCGTCCAGGGTCGTAAACAGCGTCTTGAGAACGAAGAGCGTGCCCCAGATGGGCACGATGACGACGAGGCCCGTCAGAAAGTGGCGTCGCAACGGAGCCGTTATTCCAGGATGACGGCGGTGCCGATCAGGGTGACGATCGCGAGGGGACCTTGCGCCGGCAGCACTTCAAGGCGTGCGCCGACGACGCCATTGCCGCCCCGTTCGAGGGCCTCGGTTTTCAAGTCGGCGATGGCCAGATCAATGGCCTTGCGCAGCCGGAGCCCGACCACCCCCCCGCTCAGACGCTGGATGTGCTGCCCTTCCGGCAACAGTTCTTTCGACTCACCGACACGAACGATGACGGTGGCGGCCACAAGCCCGGCGTAACCTGCGATACGCTGGCCTTCAAACACGAACTGAGTCGTTACCGGGATGGATGCCTGCTGCAGGGTGACCGGCGGAGGCGCGGAGGCAGAAGGCGCGGCTGGCGGAGGTGCGGCCGGCTGAGCCGCGCGCGCCATGACAGGCGCCGATTCCAATTTATTGATCCGTTCCAGAAAATCGTCCGTGTCCGGAGAAGTCGCACGGGGTGCCTGCGCCGCGGCCTTCTCCTTCTGCTTGCCTTTGCCTTTTTTCTCAACGGACGGGAGCATCTCCCTGATGGAGGCAAGCGGGTCAGATTTCTCTTCGTATGGGGGAGGTTCCGGTATCGCCGGTTTGGAGGCCGGAAGCACGCCGGGCTTGCTGGGGTCGTAGCCGCAATTGATGCAGATTTTTCCGGGCAAGAGACCGATCCCGCAGAGTGGACACGTCATCGCTCGCCTCCGTTCTTACCTGACACGTTGAGAGTCGGGCAGCGGCCGGACACCGAGGTGATCGGCCAGGATGTATTTGTCCAGAAAGGTCAGGGTCCGGGCCCAGGCTTCCGCCGCCGCCGCGGCATTATAGACCTCCGGCCTCGTGTCGTTGAAGAAGGCATGCGAAGTGCCGGGGTAGGTGTGGATTTCGCAGACTACCTTTCTCGCGGCCAAGGTGCGGGCCAGATACTCCACTTCGTCCCGGGTGATCCAGTCGTCGTGTTCCGCTTGGTGATAGAGCACGGGACATTGCAGGGTCGCCAGCGATTCCCGGGGCACTTTCCCGTAAAACGCCACCACCGCCCGCAGTTGACGCCTCGCGCAGGCGTAGCCGAGAGCGTTGGAGCCTCCCATGCAGAAACCGAGGACCGCGAGCCGGTTCTTTTTCACGTACTCCTGGAAGTTCAAGTATTCGCAGGCGGCGCCCAAGTCCTGCGTCAGTTCGGAGATCTTCACCTTGCCCATGAGCTGAGCGGCGGCCGCGGCATCGCTCGTGACCGCCCCCCCGATCCGGCTGTATTGATCCACCACCAGCGCCACGTAGCCGTGCTGGGCCAGCCGGAAGGCGAGATCCTGAAAGTGGGCGTTCATGCCCCACCACTCGTGGAGGAGGATTACGGCGGGAAACGGCCCGCCTTTCTGCGGCCAGGCCTGGAATCCCCGGATGAACACCTGCTTGGCGGTCTTGGTGGGCGCGTAGGGATCGATGGCCACGTCCAGGATGTCGGGCATGCCGGCCGCGGGGATGCGGACGGCGGAGGAACCGATATCCTTGCGGTCATGCTTGGGGGGCGAAACGGGCATTGTTATTTCTTCACGCTCCCGGCGTCGATATTGATGAACGGCATGGCTCCGCTGCCCCCGATCACCTGGGGGAATTTTCCGTCCCATTTTTCGATCGCCCGGAGCTGCAGGATGATCGGGCTGATCGTTTCTTTCTGGATCCGCTGAGATTCGGCCTCCGCCTTGGCCTGGACGACCTTCTGCTGCCCTTCGATCTTGACCCGCTCCAGGTCCCGCTGGGCCTTCAAGGCCAGCTGCTCGGCCGTCTGCTTGGACTCGATCGCCTCGTTGAAGATTTTCGAGAACTGGAAATCCGTGATGTTCAATTCGTCCATCGAAATGTGCGAGGTCATCAACCGCTTGTGGAGGGCGGTTTTGATCTCCTCCTTGACGATCTGGCGCTTCGTGATCAACTCTTCGGCCGTGAACTCGGCGCAGACGGCCTTGACGATCTCCTGCACGGCCGGATCGATGATGCGCTTTTCGTATTCCAGGCCGATGTCCTGATAGATCTTGTTCACCTTGTCGGGGAACAGATGGAAGTTCAGCACGATTTCGGTGCCGACCGTCTGAAGGTCCTTGGAGGCGGCGGTGGCCCGGGTGTCCGACTTGCGGATCCGGACGTCCATCTTGATGACCCGCTCGACGACCGGCAGGATGAAGGAAAATCCTTCGCCGAGGATCTTCTGATCCACGCCGTGGAGCTGGTTGAACACCACGCCGCGCTCGCCGGCTCCCACGACGACGAACGGGGAGAAGACCCAGACCAGAAAGAGAACCGCGGCCACGATCACGAAGGGGCTCATCCGCTTTAACCCGGGCACTTCGCTCAAGGGGTCGAAATCTTTGTTCAAGGCCATAGTCGTCTCCGTTCCAGCCGGGGCCGGCTTATTCGCTGCTGCCCAGCATGTCGTCGATCAGCGGTCGGTTGCGGTCGTAGCAATTGGGGCATACGTGGTCGAACACGGCGTCATGATCGGACGCGACGTTGCGCGCGTCCACGAGCTTTTCCGCCAGGATGGTTTCGTAGCACGGATCGCAAACCTGAAACGGCCCTCGCATGAGGCTGATGGTGCGCACGGTGGTTGTCCGTCTGGTGCGACGGATCAGGTTTCGGCGACGATGTGCGTGTCGGTCTCTTCTACGCCGTCGATGGTATGGATCTTCGAAATGACGACGTCGGACAGGGCCTTTTCGTCGTGCACCTCGATGAAGCTGAAGACGTCCGGTTGGCCGAAGCAAGGGTGAACCTGCTGGACTCCGGGGAGAGCCTTCAGGGACTTCACCACGTCTTTGGTTTTGCCCGCCTTGACCTTGATGAGGATATAGGCTTTGGTCGCCATGTGCCTCCCTCCACTCAAATTGTAGGCCGAATCATAGCAGATCATCGAGGATGAATAAAAGGGCCTGAGCGGTCAGCGAAACGGCATGGTCTGCCGTTGCGCCTCGTAGACTCGGTGAATGTCCCGGCCGGTCGAGCGGAACCGGTCGCGCGCGCGTCCGTAGACGCGTGCTAGGAGGTCGAGATCGGCCTGGCGCACGTTGAATTCCATCAGGCCGGCTGTGACTTCGGGACGCTCCGCTGGCGGGTGCGCGGTGGCATGGGCCAAGATTGCTTCAAGGGCGCGCGAGGTGAGACCGTCGCGCGGGCTGAGCGCGGCTTCCGGCGACTCGCTTGTGCGGAGGGCGTCGGCGAACCACGTGCGAGTGGCCTTGTTCGTGCTTTTGGTCAGGGCCGCCTGCGTCTGGATCAAGGCATGGATCAGGGCATTCGCCTCGGGGGAAGTCTCGGGCGGCAGGACGTCGGCCTGCTCAAAGACCGCCAGCAGCGCCATGACGTGTCCGACCAGGGGGCGGCTGGACTCTCCGGCGGCGGGGGCGGCCATGAGGGCCCCCACAATGGCGAATAGGAGAAGCCGGGAGGGCATTTTCCCATTGTACCTTTTCCCGGTCCGCGGTGTCTTACCTTCAGGAGGCGTCATGCTGGCCAAGGTCCATAGCGTTGCGGTCAACGGGCTGGAGGCCCACTCCGTCGAGGTGGAAGTGGACCTGGCTGCGGGTCTGCCCATGTTCACGGTGGTGGGGCTGCCGGACCCGACCGTCCGGGAAAGCCGCGACCGGGTCCGTTCGGCGCTTCGCAACAGCGGCTTCGGCTTTCCCCAGCGGAAAATCACCGTCAATCTGGCGCCGGCCGACCTGCGCAAGGAAGGCGCGGGTTTCGATCTTCCCATGGCGGTCGGCATTCTCGCGGCTGAGGGCTTAGTGCCCCCTGAGGCGCTGCGGGAGTTCGTCATGGTCGGAGAGGTCTCTCTGGAGGGGGGCATCAAGCCGGTCCACGGGGTGCTCTCCATGGCGCTGGCCTGCCGGCGCCGCGGGATCAAGGGCTTGCTGGTGCCGGCCGAGAATGCGGAGGAAGCCGCCATCGTGGAGGAGGTCCCGGTCTATCCCGTTGCGACCATTCCGCAGGTCGTCGAGTACTTGAACGGTGCGCAGGCCCTGGCGCCGCAGGAACGGGCGCCCGTGCAGCTCGGTCTGAATCCGAACGGAGCGGCGGATTTTTCGGACGTGCGCGGCCAGCAGCATGCCAAGCGGGCGCTGGAGGTTGCGGCGGCCGGCGGGCACAACGTGCTGCTCGTCGGGCCGCCTGGATCGGGCAAGACGATGCTGGCGCAGCGGCTGCCCGGCATTCTCCCGCCGATGACCTTTGAAGAGGCCATCGAATGCACCCGCATCCACAGCGTAGCGGGAACGCTTCAGCCCGGCCACCCGCTCTTGCCCGTCAGGCCGTTTCGGGCGCCCCATCACTCGATCTCGGACGCCGGCCTGATCGGCGGCGGTACGGTACCGCGGCCGGGCGAGATTTCGCTGGCGCATAACGGAGTACTGTTCCTGGACGAATTGCCCGAGTACCGCCGCAACGTGCTGGAGAGTCTCCGCCAGCCGCTGGAGGACGGCACCATCTCCATCACCCGGGTGTCGGCTGCGCTGACCTATCCCGCCCGTGTGATGCTGGTGGCCGCCATGAATCCCTGTCCCTGCGGGTTCCTGGGTGATCGGATCAAGCCCTGCGTCTGCAACTCCCTTCAGATCCAGCGCTACCGGACGCGCATCTCCGGGCCCTTGCTGGACCGTCTCGATCTGCATATCGAAGGGCCGGCTGTTCCCTTCCGGGATCTGGCCGCAGATGGGCGGAGCGAGGAGTCCACGGCGGTCCGGGACCGCGTGATGGCCGCCCGCACGCGCCAGGTCGAGCGCTACAAGGGCACCAAGACGCACAACAACGCCCAACTCCGTCCCAACCAGATCAAGAAGCACTGCCGGATCGACGAGCCAGGCCGCACGCTCATCGAACAGGCCGTCGCGCGTCTGGGGCTGTCAGCGCGGGCCTACATGCGCATTCTGAAAGTAGCGCGGACAATCGCCGACCTGTCCCAGAAAGACTCGATCGCCGCTGAGCACGTGGCCGAGGCCATCCAGTACCGGAGCCTCGACCGACGGGTGCTCTGAAGGAGAGCGGGGAAGATTAGCGGGCGGAGGAGGAGACTGCCGAGCCGGCTTGCTGCAGCGGCAGACGGATGTGGATGGTGGTGCCGACGTCTTCCTTGCTTTCGACCGAAATCTGTCCGCCGTGCGCGTCCACCACGTCTTTGACGATTTTGGTCCCCAGCCCCGTCCCGCCGACTTTGTTGCTCTTCGCGCGACCGGTGAACAGGCTGTCACGGATGTCGGGCGGCATGCCGGGGCCGTTGTCGACGACGGCGAGATGCAGGAGGCCGTCACCCTGGTCCACATTGCCCCGGACGGTGATGGAGCCCCCTCCCGACATGGCGGCGATGGCGTTATGGATGAGGTTGTAGAACGCGTTGAAGAGCCGGCGCTCGTCGGCCGAGATCGATGGAAGCGCGTCGAGGCCGTCGGCGCGCAGGCGAACGCTTTTCTCCTCGGCGAGCACGTGCAGGGTCTTGATGACGTCGTCCACCACGCCCGCGACCCGGCAGGGGGCGAATTCCGGAGGCGTGCTCAGACCCTTGACGCAGTCCCCGATTTCCTTCACCCGGTCCTGGATCCGCCGCGCGGCGTCCTGGAGCAGGCCGATCACGCGGTTGCAGAGATCCTGGCTCGCCTGGGTGCCGCTGATCCCCATGGCCGTCAAGCTGCCGAACAGTTTGTTGAGCTCGGTCTGCAGAAACTCCGCGCCGGTGATGACGGGGGTGAGCAGGTTCTTGATGTCATGGCCGATGTCGCCAAGGAGTTGCGCGACCTCGGCCAGCTTGGCTGTTTCGAACAGGCGCGCCTGTTCGATGGCCTGGGCCGCGAGGGCCGAGACGATGGTCAGGATGGCGATATCGTCCTTGTTGAGTTGCCCCTCGCGCTTGTTCAGAATTTGCAGGACGCCGATCGGGTCGCCCTCCCAGCGTTTCAACGGGATCGTGATCATGTCGAGGGTTTTAAAGCCGGTGGAGTTGTCGATGGCGGAGAGGTGGCGGGTATCCCTGGCCACGTCGCCGATGATCGCCGGTTCGCCGGATTGGAAGACCGCGCCGGCGACGCCTTTATCCCAGGGAATGGCCGTCCCGCGCAATTGCTCCGCTTTCTCGCCGATCACGTAGCGGAAGACCAGTTGCTGGGCCTTATCGTCGGCCAAGAGCACCGAGCCGGCCTCCGCGTTGACGACCTCCAGCGCGATGCGCAACGCGTTCTCGACCAGCTCATCCACGTTGACGTGCTGGGACAGAGCCTGACAGATGAGGCGCGCCGCCTCGAGCTCGCGCTCGCGCTGCAGCAACCGGCGGTCCTGCTGCCGGCGGGGGGCGCGGCGGCGGTCCCCGGACGGGGGTCGGGGCCCAGGCGGCTTTCCGGTCCCAAAACCCACTGGGTCCTCCCAAAGAGCTGGCCAGGGGTCGGACCTGCGAGAGGAACCGAAACTCACACCTCGGGTTTAGAA
>JACXTT010003645.1_pt1 | contig 23509 bp, 21 predicted proteins | sample 9270951 | NCBI WGS metagenome assembly JACXTT01 (sample SAMN15532306, study PRJNA645909) | rock metagenome | isolation source: weathered quartz diorite | place: Puerto Rico | collected 2017-06-21
GTTAAAGGCGAAGCGAACCCGTACGATCCAACCTATGAAACCTACTTCGAAGAACGCGAAGGGGCTCACATGCTGGAAACGTTTCGGGGTACCCGCACTCTTCGCTATCTCTGGTATGAGCAACGTGGACTCTGCACGCAGTGCCATACAAAAATCACTCGGATCACCGGCTGGCGTCTTCATTACTGCGTCCCCCGTGTGAAGGGCGGTTCCACTGGTGCTGCAAACTGCGTTTTACTTCATCCCGAGTGCCATGACTGGGTTCATCGTCAGCGTCTTCCCGTTTCGAAACCGCGTCTCCCTTACAGAGGCGTTCGGAGGGCTTGAGCTGGGTGAAGGGAAACCTTCACGCCCAGTTCTGAGAGGGCCAGGCGGCCGCAAGGCCGCCTGGCTACTCGGTAGCTATCGGTTCGCCGTCGGATTAGTAGGCATAAACGCGCCAGCAGTGAGCGACAATCGCTGGCGAGATGCCGACCACTCGTCCGGAACATCGCATGTCACTTTTTCGAAGCCCGTTTTTCATTCTTGAACCAGTGGGCAATAGGAAGGGCTGTTTGCGATGGCAAGGGATACCGGCCTGTCCGCATTCGATTGACGCGCAACACGACCCGTCATAGCATGGCCAGCAAAGGCACACACGCAATGCTTGCGCAAACCATCGCGCACTATCGCATTCAGGCAAAGATCGGCGCGGGCGGAATGGGTGAAGTGTATCGCGCCACCGATTTCCGCCTCGGCCGTGACGTAGCGCTGAAAGTACTCCCGGAAGCCTTTGCGCGCGACGCTGAACGGATGGCGCGCTTTGAGCGCGAAGCCAAGGTTCTAGCCTCCCTGAATCATCCGAATATTGCCTCCATCTACGGCTTCGAAGAATCGAACGGCATTCGCGCCCTGGTCATGGAGTTAGATAGCGGTCTTAATTGGAAGGATCCTGAGCGTGAGTGAAGCACGGCTTCGGGACGCAAGAGCGCATTATTAGAAGTCTTGGAGACCAGAAAGCACCGGTTTGATGTCAATGACGGGCGTACCGTCGATGGCTTCGATGGGGCCGACGCGCAGCCGATTCTTGACGACCTTGCGCACGGTCACGCGATGAAGGCCCACCGGATTTGGCCGATCCGGAGATCGCGTCGCAAATACGCCTGTAGTGGACGACGTCGATCCGAGCGTGGATGAACCTTTAGCACGTCACGTCGGGCGCGGTGCAACCAAGTCAGAACGATGATGTCGTCGCCAGCCAAGAGTCCGTCAAGACCCTCCGCGGCATACGAGCTCACTTTCAGCCAGGCGTCGGGGCACCTTCCGCACCTTGTTTGGGCGCTCTGTCACGCGATTTGAGCGCGGAAAGGATTACACCAATCGGGCGAAATTCCGCACTCTTGCCACCTGTCCTATGTGTGCCCATTTGTTCGGACCTGTCCTTTCAGTCGTCATCAGGAACCATGATAGCTTCTGTGCAATATTAACCTTGGAGGACCGCCAGGTTGAGCTCGCGCAGCCGCACAGGATCGGCGATCACCTCGACTTGGACAATTTTCCCGTGCGTGATCGTGAAGCGGAGCACTCTCGACAACCGCCCGCTCGGAGCCCATACGAGTCCCGCCGTCCCATCGACCAGCATCGATTGTACGGAATGCGCAAGCTGCGCGAACGCGATCGCTCCCTTGGCCCAAGTCTTCGCACCGCAAATCTCTGTTGGCGCGCCCGGAGGTACGGCAGTGCTGTCAGGGCGGACCACGACATCCGGGTCGAGAACCGCGATGAGGCCTTCGAAATCACCGCGGCGCAAAGCAGTAAGAAAGGCGTCAACGACTTTTCGCTGTTCGGAGAGATCGGAGCCGGAAACCCTGTCCGCTCCTTGCACACGGGGGCGTGCTCGGCTCGCCAGCTGCCTCGCCGCAGTCGGAGAGCGCCCAATAATAGAAGCGATTTCTTCGCGAAGGACACCGCGAACAGGTCGTGCAACACAAAACGCGATGCGCTCGGCTGGACTCAGCCGGTCGAGCACCACAAGCAACGCGAGGCCGACCGAGTCGGCCAGCAGAACTTCCTGCTCGGGGTCGCCGCCGCCTTGACGGTCCGCACTCGGTTCGAATGTCTGTGCTTCCAAGGCCTCTTCCCGCCGCGCGGCGCGCTACCGTCAGTAATGAAACCGGTAGCGAATTTGGACAAGGATTTCGCGCGGATTCAGATAGTGTGTTCCGCCGAAGGTGAAGCTGTTATCCAGCAGAACGCGGCGGTTTGCGACGTTGAGACCCTGAACATTCACGGAAAAGCTCTCGCCAAAGTTCTTGCCGATGGAGAGGTCGAACGTCGTGTGCGGCTGGAGATGGTCGCCAGGGATGGCTGGGTTGCCATTCGAGAAGCCGGAGGCGTAGTAAACGTCAGTCGATGCATAGCTCCGCCAGGGCAACGTGTACTGTCCGCCGATGTGCAGCGTGTTTCGCTGATCGTGGTCGAGCAGCTTGAAACTGTCACCAAAGGAGAAATTGGAGAGGCCGCCGTTGATGTCGCCAAATCCAAGGGCAAGCTGATTTGAATAGGTTAAGTAAACTTGCACGCGATTGAGGATGCGAGGCGAGCGCAGCGTCAGCTCCCACCCGTTGATCCGAGCTCCCTGAACCGTGATGGGAAAGAAAACGTCGGAATTATTCAAGTTGTTGTGGTCGAAGAAGTTGTTTGCGCGAGTGAGGAAATTGTCGGCGTCAAGCGTCCAGCCTCGAAAGGGAATGGTGACTCCGAACTGGTGCTCTTCGTCCCGCTCGCCGTGAAGAGGGACAAATCCCAGGTTTTGGTTGGTAACGAATTGCAGAAGCGGGCCGGATGCCGTCAGAAGCGGAGGCGCCTGATAGAAGTGGCCGTAGAAGCCGCGAAAGACCCAATTCAGTTTCGGGATTCGTACGGAAGCCCCGACGCGGGGGCTGGTCGCATTCTCTACCACCCCGCCGGAAAAATGGGTCTGGCGAATACCCCCATTCAAAGTGAGCCAAGAGGTCGCCTTTACTTGGTCTTCCGCGTAAAAAGCTGCCAGGCTGCCCACAGGTTTCTCGAAGTCAGGAGGGTCCAAGTTCTGCGATCCGCTGTTGTCGTTGAAGAGCAAGCCAAACAACTGGTCATCCTGCTGCGCAAAGCCGTAAAGGCCAGCTCGCAAATTATTTCGATCCTTGACCCAAGAAACGGCCGCCTGGCCACCTTCGTACTTCGAAGAGTGCTTTTCGGTCGCGGAAATCGGCAGATCCAAGAGACCGCTTTCGTAATTCGCTCGGTTGAAGTGATAAAACGGAGAAACCGTGACCATCAATCCTGGGCTGAACGTCCGCACCCAGGAAAACGTCACGAAGGAGTCGGTCTCGCGGTTCACATCGTGAAGGAATGTACCTTGGGTGTCTGGATCGTTTGGATCGAAGGGTACCTGGTAGAAATCGCGTCGGATCTGCGCGACCATCCGCAATTGGTCCTGCGAGTCTGCGTTGTAGATTAGCGAAGTAAATCCGCCGAAGCCATTCGCCGCGTCATGAATGACGGCGCTCGTGGGAGTTTGCAAGCCTAGAGTTGTGCGATTGCCGCTCACGCTGGCGTAATAGGCGAATCGGTTGCTATGGCCTCCAAAATTCAGTTGATCGTCAGTTTGATAGAAGTTGCCGGCACTGAGGATTAGCTCGGCTTGATTGTTCCTCTCGAAACCGGTCCGCGGAGAAACGTTAAAGACGCCATAGGTTCGATCGCCAAAGTCGGCAGCGTAGCTTCCCCTTTGCGCTTCGAGAGTGTCTATGTCTTTTGGGTCGATCTGTGGGCCAAGATTGCTCGCGATGTTCGTATTGGGGATCGGCACTCCGTCGATAAGCCAGCTCACTTGGTGTCCACCACGAATGTGAAGCTGGTCATGGGTGAAATATGAACCGGGAACATAGTCCGTAATCAGTGCGAGGCTGTTCGTCCGCGATGCACCGGGTGTCTGTTGAATCTGTTCGCGGTCAATGAGGGTAGTCGGCGTCACGGACTCCGTTTGTCCTGGAGCAACTTCAGCCGAAACGGTGATCGATTGATTCTGGGATGCTATCGCCAGTTCAAGATGCAAGATTGGCGCCGTGCCCGACAGGACGGTAACCGCTTGTTCCTCTGCGGCAAAACCAGTCTTGGAAACGGTTACCGTATATTCCGCTACCGGAACGGCATCAAAATGGAATTCGCCATTGACGTCGGTTTTTACCGTCAATGTAAAAGCAGACCCTTTTGCCTGTAGAACGACCTGTGCATCTGTAACAGGACGATGTTGGGGATCGTGCACAAGTCCTCGCACAGTCCCAAAAATCGTCGCACTTGAAATCGAAACAACCAGAAATAAAGTAGACACGACAAGAAGACACAGCCTGTGCATACCGCCTCCGCATTTCCTTTTAATTTTGTTCGAGCTAAGAGATGAGCGTGCGGACTTACGCGCGAGGAGGTCGGAACGGCAGAATTTTGAAACCTGCTAAGGAAGGAATGGTTCCAGTAAAGCGGATCGCGCCATTTGCTCCAGCAGCTATCAGCTCCATAGGAAGACAGAGGACGGCTGGAGGCAATGGTGATGTGAGGCCTAAGTCCAAAGTATGACTGCAACCCGACTTCATTACGCAGTCTTGTTTTGTCGATTTTCCGTGGTGGCACTCCATTTCATCTGTTTGCATTTCATCTGTTTGCTCGGCGGGCGCGTGTGTCCCATGGACCATCGGACAAAGAGGCGGACACTTTCCGGGCGCGCTCGACTGCGCCCCACAAAGCGATGCGACGGGAGCGACAATCAGAGCGAGAATCAGGATGAACGCCTTAATGCGAACCATGCAATTGGGAATCGTACTCCTTCCAGCGTCTTTGTGCCAACTGCAAGCGCAGATTTCGAGGTCTCATACACTCCAGCCTGAGCCTCGCACTATAAAAGGAGTTCCAACGATTAGTCCTCCGTTGGACCTTACGATGATTAGTCCCTGCAAAGTTACTGACATCATTTACCGAGAACACCGGGTACGACAGCTACTCTGCCGGCAGCGAATGATGCTCATGAACTAGGCGCCACCGACCATCCATCTTTCGGAGACACATGGTCAATCGAAATTCGAGCTCTTCCCGCTCGCCGTTCGGGTCGACGCCCGCGCACCGCCCTGTCGCGCTAGCGAAGGCCATATCTTTACCAGCAGTGATCTTCACGTCGTGAAAGTCAAAGGCGACTGGCTTCTCGGACCACGACAAAAACTTTTCCCAGGTCGCCATGTAGGCGTCCAGCCCTCGCGACAAGAATGGAGGCGGCACATCGAACATCAACATCTCGGAGTCGTGGTCCGCGCGGATCCCGGCCCTGTTCTCTTCGCGAACCGCTTTAGCCCATCTCTCGATAAGCGCCTGGATATCCATTTCATCCTGGGACGAGGGTTCCTGTAGATTCTTGATCATCATAAGTATTGTCTCCATGCAATTTGAATTTGCCCCTTTGAACCGTGCAAAAGGTACGCCGTGAAGTAGGAAGCAAACACGAGACGGCCCGCAAGGGCCTGGGCGCATGAGGCACAGCTCGCCATCCTCATTTCCTTCATTGGTCAAGGGCTCCTGCGAACTTTTCAGGAGTTGCATCAAACTGTTCTTTGTGGTCGCGCGAGCAGAAGTAGTAAGTCTTCCCTTTATAGACGGATTTCGGAGCGGTCGCCCGATCAATATCCATATCGCATACGGAACAGATGGGATGCTCATCGGTTGAAGTGCGAACTTTGGCGTAGACGTTGTTCGAATCCGGGTTCATCCAGCCTTGACCTTGATATTCCATTACGTAAGCTGTGCTCTTGGCTACCTCGTGGCCGTAATAGCGCTCGGCAACGCGGAGCGCGAGATCAATGCCGGAGGAAAGTCCGCCCGCAGTGGCGAGATTGCCGTCTTCTACAAATCTAGCTCCCCGCTTGAGCCGGATATCTGGAAACTGTTTTTCAAAGTCGCTGAACGCACTGTGAAATGTGGTAGCCGCCTTGCCCGACAACAAACCTGTGTGTGCCAGCAGAAATGCACCAGTGCAAACAGACATGGTTACGTCGGTGCTCTTTGTCGACTTGCGAATCCACTGGAGCATTGCCTTGCTTTTTCCGTTCTGAGCCGGGATCACGATAACCTTTGGCGCGGGAGCCGTTTCAAGGGTGTAGTCGGGTATGATTTTCATCCCACCGCTTGCATGGATCGGATTGGTTGTCTCGGCAACGGTGTAAAGACGAAAGGGATTATCCTTGCGGCCCGGAATGCCGACGTTATTGAAAACTTCCCACGGTCCACAGAAGTCAATGATCACGGCGCCTTCTGAAACCAGAAATGCCACCGGAATACTACCCTGCGCGGGCGGCTTGAGCGGATTCGCAACGACAGCTGGGGGCGCTAGGGGAATGTCATTTGGCGGTTGCATCGATACGGAATCAGGTTTCCTGCCGCGGATTGAAAATGGAATCGCGGCCATGAAGCTGAACGCGGCTGATCTTTGGAGCAACTCTCTTCGATTCATATCCAGTCTCCTCTGTGATTTTTAAGCTCTATTCAAAAATGCAACTAACAAGGCACCGATGGGGACACAATAACTACGGTCCGTGTGTCGCCCAATGTGCCGACAGGCGGAAAACTACGAGCGGAGTGGCAGACAAGGACCAGTAGCATTACGCCAGCGCTAACTGGAATGCCTGCGTCATTTTTTCAGATGTATCGCTCTTACAGAGGAAATGCCGGAGGGCCGCGGGCAGATAAATCGCAAAAGGCAGCTCGATAGTCCCTAGAACCAGCGCTAGTCCCATCATTCCGAGTGACTTGAGGCGCGACTAGGGCGAACTTAGCTGCCTCCAATCCTGGGAACCCAGAAAGCACAACTTCCGAAGAGTAGGGGCACTGATCGCTCTTGCTCTTAAATCCGGGCCCGTTGGAATGCTGGGAACAATGGTGCTTGCCAGACGGCAAACAACACGCAGGAGTCGAAGAAGTGCCTAATGCGACGGCAAGCGGCGAAAGTGCGCCCGCAAGAATTACCGCAATCGCGAGACTTGCAAACAGCTGTCTCATAGAGCTGCGAAACCTCACCCCTTGTCGCCTTAGACGCGCTACCTTCAGAAACGTTTCGGAGTTATTAGACAGCCAGCGTTTCCTCACGAGCCGCCCTCGCGCCCTTGACCGATTGACTGGCTTTCTCTGGGATTTATTCCCGGGCTGAAGCTGTTTCAGAAGGCACTCGACCGCATATTTTTCTCCGCTTCTCTTTGCTCACCCGCCTCGACCCCCTCGCGCCGAATCTTACTGACTCCGGTACGCCACCTTTTCCTGCTTCCCATTTTCTCAGAGCATGCTTTGACGGAGCGTAAAGGCCGCGGCGTAGGGAGGGGCCAGTGAGGAAGATTTTCAGATTACGATCTCTGCCTGGCCGGGGCGACTTCTGCGAGTAGCCTGTTCGCCGTTTATGTGACTTCCGGGTAGCCCGTGACTTGGGCATAATCGCCAAGATGCGATTTCTGCCTCGACATAGCGCCGAAGAGTTTTAAGGGCATGTCAGAAAGCCATCCGAAGAGGTTTGTTGTGAAATCTGAGCTTGCAATCCAAACTCGCCGCGCCCAAAACGTCGATCCGCATCTTGCAACTCTAATAAGGCATAGCTGCGAGGCAAGCCCCGAGGTAGATGTGGGATGGAGAATCAATCCCGCAAAACCCGGGCTGGATCGGTACGGGTGGCGCGCCAGGCGGGCAAGAAACACGCCGCCAGCGAGGCCATGGTCATCACCGCGAGCGCCGAGCCGAAAGCGAGCGGATCGCGTGGGCTGACCTTATATAAGAGATTCCCAAGCAGCCGCGTCAAAGCAAGCGCCACGGTTGCTCCAAGCAACACGCCGCCTGCCGTTAATGCCAAACCACGCGACATCACCAAGCGCAAGAGATTGGATGCATCCGCGCCAAGCGCCATGCGCAAGCCCAGTTCGCGCGTGCTTTGCGACACGGCGTACGACATCACGCCGTAGAGTCCGATCGCGGCCAGCAGCAGCGCCAAACCGCCGAGCACGGCGACCAGCGTCACCGCCACCATTTGCGGGGAAGTGGAACGGTCGAGTTGCTCCTGGAGCGTGATGACTTCGTACGGAGCAAGATTGCCATCGAGCGTGCGAACCTCGCGCGCAATCGCCGCGCCCATGACCTCCGGAGTCAACGGCGTCCGCACATGCAACCATCCTCCGCTTGTCGAATTTTGCCGCAAAGGAACGTAGAAAAACGGCTTCGGCGCCTCGCGCACGCTCGAATACTTCGAGTCTTTCGCCACTCCCACCACTTGCACCCAGCGTCCTTTCACTTGCAACCGCTCGCCCAGCGGATTCTGTCCCTTCCAGTAGCGCGCCGCCATGGTTTCATTCACCACCGCGACCGGCGCCGCATTTTCATCATCCCCACGCGTGAACTCGCGCCCCGTGACCAGCGGAATCCCCATGGTCACGAAATATTCCGGCCCCACTTCGTTGTACTCCGCCGTAGGCGATTCCTCAGGAGGAGGCTGATACCTGTCGACCGCTATCGGCGAAGAGGAAAAACTTCCGTAGCTCAGCGGCGTCATTCGCGCGAAGGCCGCCGACTCCACGCCGGGCAGCGTCTTCACCCGTTCCAGCAGTGCCTCTTGAAATGTCCGCGCTCGCGTGCGGTCATATCCGGCCGAAATCAGGTCTACCGCCGTAATCTGCACTCCACGCGTGGTGAATCCTGGACTGGATGTTCTTACCTTCAGCAGGCTTTGCAGCAGCAGAGCCGCGCTGACCATCAAAATGAAACTCAGCGAGACCTGCACCAGCACCAAGCCGGACCGCACCCAGGCCCGCCCGCGGCCACCAACGACTCCGGCGGATTCCATCTTCAAAGCGCTGGCCAGATCGATCTTGCCGGTCTGCAATGCAGGGACGAGGCCCATCAGGAGTGTGGTAAACAGGCAGACGCCCGCACTCAAAGCCAGCACGCGCCAATCGATCTCTCCCGGCAAATGCATTGGCACGCCGAATCGAGCAGGGAAGAGCAGCACCAGCAAATGGCGGCACCAATACGCCATCAGCAGTCCCCCGGTCACCCCAAAGACGGAGAGCACCAAGCCTTCGGTTAGCAACTGCTTCCACAATCGAGCGCGCCCCGCACCCACGGCGAGGCGCACGCTCATTTCGTGGCGGCGAGCGAAAGAGCGCACCAGCAGCAAATTGCCCACGTTCGCGCACGCGATGAGCAGCACGAACACAACCACCGCGAGCATGATTTCCAGCGTGGGCAGCAAAGTGCCGGCGTTGTTGAAGGGAGTTGCCCACAGCGGCCAAAGCTGGATGCCGCGTCCGCGATTCGTTGTGGGATATTCCGCTTCAAGCCGCGCGGAAATTCCCGCCACTTCCTGCTGTGCCTGCTGCCGCGTTACTCCGAGCTTCAGTCGCGCGTACGCTTCAATCCAGCGCGCGCCGCGATCCTCCAGTTTGTACCCGCCGGATTCAAAGATGTCTTCCATCGAGGCGGGCACCCAAAAATTCATGCCCCAGCCCACAAACGTGCCGTAAAATCCCTCCGGCGCAACACCCACAATCGTGTGCACGACGCCATTCAGCCGCTGCGTTTTCCCGATGATTTCCGGATCACCTTTGAAGCGACCTTGCCAAAGTCGATAGCTGATCACCGCGACGGGATGCGCGCTTTGCCCCTGATCTTCGCTGGGCAAAAAGCCGCGGCCGAGAATCGGATGCACGCCGATGGCGTCGAAATAGTTGGCGGAAACGATGCTGCCGATGGTCCGCTCCGCACGGTCGCCGATGCTTAGTGTCGTGCCTGTAATCTTGCTGACGAAGAGCGTTTCGCAGAGCGTGCAACTCCGCTGCAGATCCAGGAAATCGGGCCAGGAAAGCGGGTTGCCTCTCGCTTCGCCACGCGAAGTGCCGCCGACGGCGACCAATCGCTCTTGATGGGTCACCGCCGGATACGGCCGGAACAAGATTCCTTCAATCCAGCTGAACACCGCAACGTTGGCGCCGATACCTAAAGTCAGGCAAAAGATCGCGAGAACAGAAAAACCCGGGCTGCGCCGAAGCATCCGCAAGCCGAAGCGGAGATATTTCAAAGTGGTCTCAATCATCGGGAGTCCTCGTTGATCGCGGTAGAATTCCTTAGTTTGCTCAACGCCGCCGAAACTGCGAAGCGCCTCGCGGCGAGCGTCGGCCGGAGACATGCCTTTGCGCAAGTTCAGTTCAGTCGACATCTCCAGGTGCGAACGCAGCTCATCGTCCAGGTCGTCCTCCATACGGCGGCGGCGGAAGAGCGCAGTGAGACGCTGGACAATGCTGCGGAGGGTCGCACTCATAAGCTACGTAGTCCTTAACACGCGGTTGATCATTGCGGACATACAGTCCCAACTTTCCGCTTCCTCCTCGAGCTGTTTGCTTCCGGCGCGGGTCAGAGAGTAAAACTTAGCCTTGCGGTTATTTTCCGAAACGCCCCACTTGGAGGCGAGCCAGCCACGCTGTTCCAGCCGCAGCAGCGCGGGATAAAGCGTTCCTTGGTTCAGTTGCAGCAGGTCTTCGGAGACCTGCTGGATGCGCAGGGCTATCCCGAAGCCGTGCATCGGACCCATGGAATCGAGGGTCTTAAGTACCAGCAAATCTAGGGTTCCTTGCAAGACTTCGCTCTTGGAAGTTGACATACGCTCCTTTAGACGGTCAACAGGATAAAAAGAGAGCGTATCAAATTCCTTTTGGCCAAGGCCGCGAAGGTCTCTGTCTTCTGGAGCGTTCGCGCCAACTCCGTGCGCAGGCTGAGTCGCACGGAAGGGGAAGTGCCGAGGCTGGTCCCGACTCCCGCGAAGCGCCATTTTGATTCCGGCGTACTGAAGGCCCTCCGGCTCAAGACGGGGGGCCTTTTCGTTTGTCCTGCATTCCAGCCACGAAAAACAATTCTGACCGTCGACTTCCAGAATTGCAGAGGATACGCCTCCCGTGCTGGCCCTTGGTGGTCAGCAGCGATCGGACATCGGTTCGTCCCCGTAACCGATGCTTGTTCCTTTGCTGTTTGGAATTTGTCGAGAGCACGTCCCCGCTCTCCTGCCTGGACCTGGCCTTTCGCTGGGTGTGAGGGAGCGCGATCATGCCTCTGGAAGTCACGTGCGACTGCACACTTTGCAGCATCGAACGGCGCCTGTTTTCTGACTTGTCGCGCATGGAAGCTGGCGCTCTCCGTGAGCTGTTTTCGGGTTCCCATGGTTTGCGCCGGTATTCGTCCATTCCGAGCCTGCTCTTGCATCTGAGAGCGTCGGCTGCCGACGCGAGGTCCGATGAGTTGCTACGGGAACTGTTCGCATCCCGAGAAACTAACCCGGCGTTCGTGGAAAGTCTTCTCGTTCTCGCATTTTTGCCGATGCTCCACGGGACGATTCGCCGCGTAGTCAGGCGCCAGCTGGCGCTCTCGTCCGACGACATCACGCAACAGGCGCTCAGCTTCCTTTTGCAATTTCTGCGCTCCGCGGAATTCCAGATACGGCAGTCGCACTTCGCCTTCGCCATTTCACGCGCCGTGAAACGCCGGGTCTTTGCATGGGCGAACCGCGAAGGAGCAAAGAGCGGGGTGATGAATCACGGCGGGGGCGACATCCTTGCCGCGCTGACAGTTGAAGAACCATTCGAGCGCCATGCGCTGCTGCTTCACTTCTTGCATCGCTGCGTGACGAAAGGATTACTGACGGACGCCGAATTGGATCTCTTGATTGATTTCAAATTGAACGGAACCAACGGAGAAGAATTCGCGCACTTCAACGGAACCTCGTCAAATGCCGTTAGACAACGACTCAAGCGTCTGCTCGCAAAATTGCGCCGACTCGCGCAATGAGCTGCAAGAGGCTCAGTTTGTCCTGATCTGCGGACAAACCTGGTCGGCGCAAATTATTTTCGTTTTCCCGCGACACATTTTTATCTCCAAACACTGAATAGGTAGATAGAGGGAAGTTCACGCGACAAACTCCTTTGCTGCTGCGTGGGGCCAAGACGCAACAGGTGAGGTTTTTCGGCGGTAAGCCTAGCGTGTCTTCGGACCAGTGCGTTCGACCTGCGATCACCGGCATGCATTCGGACGTGTGGACTTCCTTGCATGTTTTTGCGATTCAAAATTCTCTACGAGGTCTCGAAATGAAAACACGCTGGACTGCAATTTGCCGTTGGGGGCTTTCCACCCGGATCGTCCTCACATTTCTCATGGGTCTCTTTCTCGCCACATCCGCATTCGCCCAGGCGACCGGCACTTCTCCCTGGGAGAACGCCGTTGGCGTCCTCCAACAAGCGTTCACCAGCACCATAGCGCGCGGGCTCTCCCTCGTCGCGATTGTCGTCTCCGGGCTCACCTTCGCCTTCGGCGAAGGCGGCTCGAAACGTGTCTTCGCCGGCGTGCTGTTCGGCGTTGGCATGGCCATCGCCGCCGTCAACTTCATGGCTTGGCTCTTTCCGTGAGATCGGGCTTCTGAATCTGGCGTGACGGGAGCGCTTATGGCGAACGCAAAGCGTATCAACATGGTGCATCGTTCACTCTCGCGGCCGCTCACCATCCTCGGGGCTGAGCGAAAGCTCTTCTTTTTCGCCATGTGCCTCGGGGCCGCCACGTTCAACCTCCTCAACAGCTTGCTTGGCGGTGTGCTGATCTTCGGGCTGCTCTACTTCCTTTCCCGCTGGGCCACACAAACCGATCCGCAAATCCTGCGCTTTCTGCTGACCGCGGCCACACTGCGCAGCCAATACGACCCGATGAAGTTCACTCCGATCGCTGTTCGCAAGGATGGCCATGCTCAGGCTTAAACGAATCTTCAAGAACTACCAGGAGACCGGTTCGCTCAGCGAGCAAGTGAACCTCTACGGATTCGTCGGCCCCGAGGTGTTCCTTACGAAAACCGGCGAGCTTGGTCTCATTCTCGAAGTGCGCGGCGTGGACTACGAATGCCTCGATGGAGCAGCGATTGATGCCTTGACGAAACGCCTCGAGTCCGCGTTGAAACTCCTTGGCGACGACTATCGCCTCTACCAGTATCTCTTCAAGCGCAACAACGGAACCATCCCGTTCAAACTCTACGGCAACCCGGTCGTTGACGCAGCCATCCACAACCGCATGGCCTATCTCGGCAGCAAGGCCGACACGCTCTTCTCGCTCTCCATCTACTACGTGATCCTCCATCAGGAATCACAAATCTCACACACTCTCGGAAACACGCTCGCGCAGATTCCACAACATCCCAGGAAAGCGCTCGCCGAACTGTCCGCCCGCTTCTTCGCGAAAAAACAAGTCCTCATTCTCAGGAACGAAATCGCTAGAGCCGAGGCAGCTCTCCTGCAGAAGGCGCAAAGCTTTACGGTCCAGGTCAGCGATTTTCTCCCTATACGCATTCTCGGCAAGCAGGAAGCGTTCCGCGTTCTCAAGAAGACCCTCAACTTCCACCCCGACAAGCTCGAACTCGCCAAACTCAAACACGACACCTTCCTCGACTACTACCTCTGCGAATCGCAACTCGAATGCCACCGCGGCCATCTGCGCGTCGACGACTACTACGTCAAAGTCTTGACGCTGAAAGAGCCTTCCGCCCAAAGCTTTCCGCTTATCTTCAAACGCCTGCTCGAAGTGGAGGCCAACTACTACGTCGTCTCCGAATGGAAGAAAGAAGATTCCGGCAAGACCCGTCGGACAATTCAGGCGAAACGCCGCCATTTCCACAACACCAAGCGTTCGTTCTTCAGCCAGGTCAACATGAACGACACTCCTACGCAAGACACACTCCTCGACGATTCCAAGGAGTCGCAGGTCCGGGAACTCGGTGAAGCCATCAAGGAGATCGAACTGCACGGGAACTACTTCGGCCACTTCTCGCTGACCGTCGTCATCTACGACCTCGACTCAGCCAAGGTGGAGCGTGCGTGCGCTGAATTCTACAAAGTGTTCAGCGTCCATAACGCGCAGCTGTACGAGGAAAAATACAACCTTCTCAATGCATTTCTCGCGGCGGTCCCCGGCAACCACGCCTTCAACCTGCGTTACCTGTATCTCCTCAACACCAACTACGCGGACTTCTCGTTTTTCTTCACGTTGCACGGCGGTGAACTTCGTAATCAGCATCTCCGCCAGGAATATCTCGCTGTACTGGAAACCAACCACCACACACCTTATTTTCTGAACCTCCATTACCGCGATGTCGCTCATAGCATGATCCTGGGCCGGACGGGCGCGGGGAAGTCGTTCCTGCTCAACTTTCTCATTACCAATCTGCAGAAATACGACCCGCAGACCTTTATTTTAGATCTGGGCGGGAGTTTTGAAAGTCTCACCCAGCTCTTCGGAGGTTCGTACATCCGCGTTGGCTTGGAATCCGAAGACTTCAAGATCAACCCCTTTTCACTCCCGCCGACGAAGGAAAACCTCGATTTCCTCGCGCTCTTCCTGAAAGTTCTGATCCAAGGAACCAGGGCCGGCGAACTCGACCCTGCAATCGACCGGGATCTCTATCATCAGATCGAAAATCTGTACGCCATCGACCCAGCGCTTCGCACGCTGGGCGTGCTCGGGAATACGCTCGGCCATGATCTTTCGAGCCGTCTCGCGAAATGGACCCGGGGCGGTCAGTTCGGATTCCTCTTCGACAACGCCGAAGACACAATCTCGTTTTCCCGTTTTCAGTGTTTCCGCAACCTCGAACAGGACTCGTTCTCGAACGACTCCGATCTCAATAGCGAAGTCTCCGTTCTGAACAAGATTAACGCGGCGGGCGTTCTTACTCTTCGCACCCTTCAGGATTCGAACAAACTCCTCGCTTCGTTACTCGAAACAACAAACCATCGTCGCGAAGCAGCAACGCGACGCTGCCACCAACGCCATCAACGCGGATATTTCCCGTCAGGCGAGCCTAGCGGGAAATATGGCCCAGGTCACAGGCACCATCACCGATTCGCTGCAAAACTTCCGCATGCCGTAAGCGCGGAGACCGTAATCCCACGTCGAAGGAGCCGATCCTGTGAAGACTGACTTCCTGCAGTTCATCTTTCAGGCGATCAACAACCTGCTCACACAGAACCTCGGCTTCTTCGATGCCATGGGCCAGAACCTTTTCCGCATGTTCGCGACCATCCTCATCGTCTGGTACGGCGTAAAGTCGGCCCTGTCCGCCGCAAGCGGCAAGCAGCCCTTTCACTTCGACAACTTCGCGAGCCTCCTTCTCACCATCAGTTTTGGCTTCGCCATGGTCAACTACTACAGCACGCCGATTCCTGGCGTGGGAACCAGCTTCCACAACCTCGTCACCGACGAAGCACAGTTTCTGTCGAGCAGGATCGACCAGGCGCAACTCCAAAACGTCGTCGCGCAGATCGCGGACTTTCAGTCCCGCATGGATTCCCCCGGTTGGGGGGACTTCCTCGGCACGGCGATCTATGTCGTCATAATCATTCTGCTCTCGACGGCCCAGGCCGTTGCGCTCATCGTCATCGCCTACGGCTTTATCGCCACCGCAGTCTGTGTCCTGGTTGGCCCGGTATTCATTCCGTTCTTTATCGTTCCAAAAATGGAGTGGCTCTTCTGGGGCTGGTTTCGCTGCTTCATCCAATATGCCTTCTACCAGGTTACCGCCGCAGCTGTGGTGTATGTGATCGGAAATCTGATCCTCGGCGCTCTGCGCCTTCCGCCAGCGGGGGCCCTCTCCACGGTCCAGCTCCTTGCCTGGTTTCCCGTACTCTTCATTACGTTTCTCGCCTCGATCTACGCCCTCCTGAAGGTCCCCGCCCTCACCAATCATATTTTCAGCGGCACCGCTGGCGGTTCTTCGGCAGGTTTGCTGGAGGCGCCCTCCGCTGCGGTCGCAAGGGAGTTCTGATGGATCGCGATAACACATTTCATGATGCGAAGCGCCTCTACCTTGAATCGTGTGGAGACCCTATGGTGACAAACACCTATCTCAAGATTGCCCTCGCGTTGCTCTCGATGGTTTGCGTAGCACTGGCGCTGATTGATTTGAGAACGATCCGCACATTTCAAAACTTCCGCCCGCTCGTCATCCGCATTGACGACCTGGGCCGCGCCGAGGCCATCAACTACCACAACCTTGAATACAAGCCCCAGGATGCCGAGGCGAAATACTTTCTCTCGCAGTTTTGCTCGCTGTACTACCGTCGAAACCGTTACACGATTCAGAACGATTTCGCGAAGGCGCTCTTCTTCCTCGACGGCAAGCTCGCCAATGGCATTCTTGACGCCTACCGCAAGGACGACATCATCCGGAAATTCCTCACCAATATCTCCGCGCCCGAGATCGACATCGACGTGAAGAAAGTCGCGCTAGAAGAGATGCAGAACCCGCCGTACCGCGCTCGCGCGGATTTCTACATGGTTTACTATTCGCCCGCAGACCACAGCGAGCTGAAACGCGATCTCTACACCGCGAATTTTGTCTTCGTTTTCAAGACCAACGTCCCCAACGAATTGATCCCGATCAATCCACTCGGAATGACTGTCACCCATTTCCGCGAAGACCAGGCATTCAAATGAACTCTTACGCTCCAACCCAGAGCAAAGAAGTCGCAGTCCGGCACTGGGCAACATCGGCCCAGCCTCCGCACGCCACTTCTCCCTTCCTTCCCTCCTCCTCCTCCCAACGTGCGCCACATCCCTTCCCATGGCTCGCAGTCCTCGGCACCCCAGGCGTGCCGCTGGAGGGCCTCCGTTGCTTTCCGGCTGCCTACCCGCTCCCAGCGACGATGGACGGTCACAGAAAAAACAGGACCAGCTTTCTCGGAGATTTCAAATGATTGCTAACGTCCTGCTCATCACCATCGCCATTCTGCTTGCACTTGGCTTTTGGCTTATGGACGAGCTGAGATTCTTCGTTCCCTACAAACTTGTTCTTTGGCGCGCGTACGCCACGCCAATGGTGGCCTACATCGGAGTCCTGTCCGTCAATGTGTTTGCTGCGGTCTTCGTTCTCATACGCAAATTCTTCCTCAAGGATACGGGACGAAAACTTTCGCATCTCGACAAGCAGCTTCATGTGGGCCAGAGCGACGTGCCTGCGCCTTGGTTCGAAGAGGAGTCTGACTGAAATGCCACGAGGCTACCAACCCGAAGACCATCTCGATCCGCGCGTGTCCGCAGAGGGGCGGGAGCCTAACGCCGATAAGCCACTCAAAACCGATGAGGTTCGTGAGCAAGCACCGAACGATGCTTCGCAATCGCCCAGCCGGGTGCCAGAACGCCCAGGAATGCGCAGTGCGGAAACCCGCACTGTATACGAACTTCGTGGCCGAACTTATCGCCTCCGCAACTCCGAAATAGCAACGATGGTGGAGCTTGGGAAATTCCGTGCCGTAGCCAAAAAAGATATAACGGAATTTGCTTATGGCGGTAACGAGGATCGCATGAGACCCGACGTGGAAAACCTCGTTCGTCAGGGCATCATTGAATTGAAATCCATTCCTCATGAGGAAACCGGTTCTCGCCAACTGCTCACACTCACCAAGAACGGCCATCGCTTTCTCACCCAAACACAGAGCGCCGGTAAAGGACAGGCTCTTTACCACGGATTTACTAAACCACGCGAGGCCCATCATGATGCCGACCTCTACCGGCTCTATCAAAAAGCGGCTTCAAAAATCGAAAGTCAAGGTGCCCGAAACCTTCGCGTCGTTCTCGACAACGAACTGAAGAAATATCTCTATCGCGATCTTGCAAACCTAGGCAGGGAACGCAATTCTGCCGATGGCAGACACGTCATTGCCGAGAGGCACGGTCTTCAGGTCGTTCGAGGAAAGATTCCGGTGCCCGACCTTCGCATCGAATACGAGACTCGCGATGGAGAATGGGCCCGCGTAGACCTTGAACTTGCCACTGGTCACTACCGCGGAAGAGAACTCACGGAAAAAGTGCGCGCTGGATTCTCCCTCTACGCCCATGCGGACGATGTTTTGAAACTCCGGCGCGTTTTGGATCAGCGCGAATTGACTGCGGAGATTTTGTCGCTATGAACTTTCCCGCCGAGCACATCGAACGGATCAGGGAACTGGGCTACACCGAGGCGGAAGCCCGTTTTCTCTACATCGTTGCCATCCACTCGGGCTACTTCACTCTCGGACAGTTCCGCGCTTTCACGGGCACAGCGCACGGAAAGCGTTCCACGAATTTCGCACAGAAAGTAATCAAACGAGGTCACGCCAGTGTCCGGGACTACATGCGCAGGGGTTCCATCTTTCACCTGTTCTCCCGGACCATCTACGGCCAGATCGAAAAGGACAATCTCCGCAACCGTAAACGCCACTCGTTCGATTTCATGCGTGCCCGGCTCGTGCTTTTGGACTTCATTCTCGCCACCCAGGAATTTGCCTATTTCGAAACCGAACAAGACAAGGTCCGTTTCTTTTGCGACGAACTGGGAGTCCCGAAAGATGCTCTTCCCGTCAAGGTTTACGAGGGCGACCCCGATAGTAAACCCAATCTCCATTATTTCGTCGACAAGTTTCCGCTGTTTCTTGCTTCGCCATTCTCAGGGGCTCCTCCTGTGGTCACCCTGAGTTACGTGGATTCTGGCTTTGAAACTTCCTCCCATTTTGTTTCGCATCTCGGGGCCTACCACGCTCTCTTCCGGCAGCTCAAGACTTTCCGGTTTCTCTACATCGCCGCGAAGGACACTTATTTTCAAAAGGCCGAAGCGCGTTTCCGCTCTCTGGTGAAGAGGCCACTCGAATTGGACGCGTCGAGCGAGATCCTGCGCTATTTCCAGGTTCGGAGGAAGTGGGAGAAACACGAATACGTTGTGCCGGTAACGGAGGATCTGGAATTCCTCAATGATGCGCGGCGACGCTTTCACGGGGACCGCTTTGAAGACCTGTATCAGGGGTGGAGCACGGAGAAACTCACCGAGCGTGAATTGCGTTTGGAGCTCTCACAATTCAAGCCTGACCGAGTCATATATTTCGGGACCTTCCTGGTGCATCAACACGGTTCACCCCTTGGTGAGGTCATTCGGCGCGGTGACGGCCACCGTTCGCGTCACCCCGAGGGTGACGCGAAGTTGTTGGGAGCCTAGAGGTTGCGCATGGCGCGTTCAGTAAGGCCAAGCAGAAAGAAGAGGAGAAAAGCATATGTCCATCATCAACAAGCCACCGGAGATGGTGAAGCGCGAATACGAACTGCAGGAGCCAATTGCAGTCGCAGTCGAGAAGTACGCAGCCTTCATCCAAAGCACGCCGGATCATGTCGTCAACTCCGCACTCAAGATGGTGCTTTGGAGAGACGCCGACTTCCGCCGCTGGCGTAAGCAACTGCAGACGTCGACAGAAAAGAAGGATGGCCACGGAGCTGCAAAGGCGGCGCGGGCGTGATCCAAAGAATCCTCCACGCGAGGCACTTCCTCGCCTGCATCCTTGCCGCGGCCACGGGAATGGCGCTTTATTTTCGGGCGCCGCTCCCCGAGGGCAACCTCTTCCTCCACGTCATGGCCCTTCGGTCTTCGTCCGCCTTTCTCTTTTTAAAGTACTCCTACACCCTCTTCCTCTACACCACACCGTATGTCGTTTATTCCGTCCTGCTTTCCGGGTTCTACATTTTCGCGCTCAAAGCCACCCGCAAGACTCGGGCTGGCAAATTACCGCTCTACCCGGACCCCGCGAAACGCACCGAACTTTCGCTTGTTGTTGGCGAGCTGCACCATCCGCGCACGCAAATGCAGTCGGAAACACCGCACTGGCTTGTCATCCCAGAACGTGGACTTTTTACGGGCGTCGCCATCGTGGGCGCAGTTGGCTCGGGGAAAACGGCGGCTTGCATGTATCCGTTCGCCGAGCAGATTCTCGCGTACAAGGCAGCCGACAAGGACCGGCGCATCGGTGGACTCATCCTTGAGGTCAAAGGCGATTTCTGCGGCAAGGTCCAGGGCATCCTCACCCGACTTGGCCGCGCGGAAGATTACGTCGAAATCAGCCTCAAATCCGAGTACCGCTACAACCCTCTTCACAATGACCTTGATGCCTACGCGCTCGCGTACAACATCGCTTCGCTGCTCAACAATCTCTTCGGGCGAGGGAAGGAACCCTTCTGGCAGCAGGCCTACACCAACCTCGTCAAGTTCATCATCCTGCTCCACAAGGTCGCGTTCGACTACGTCACGCTATTCGATGTCTATGAATGTACCATCAATCCAGATCTGCTCGAAAGCAGAATAAAAGAAGCGGAACGATGCCTGACGGAAGCAGATTCGGCATTGCTGTGGGAAGAAGAATATCTGAAGTATCCGAAAGACTTCGAACCATTCCATTTCCGGCTCGACACGGAATCCAACCGTTACCGCGCACTCCTTACTCCACGTCTCGCCACCGTGCTGAAAGCCAAGGACGTCCAATGGGAGGCGGAAAACACCTCTCGTAAGAATCCGGTTTCAGCCCAAAAAAAGGCGCAACTTGAAGCTGTCCGCAGATGGTTTTTTCACGATTGGCGGAGAATTGAGCCCAAGTTGAGGACCTCGATCGTCGAAGGTATTTCCGTATTCCTCTCGCTCTTCGACGACAACCCGGACGTGAAGCGCACGTTCTGTCCACCCGCGGAGTGTTATGACCCCCACGCCAACGCCGACTTCAAATTCGGAAGGCCCCTACCTTCCTTCGCGTGGTTAATTGACAGCGGGGCCGTCTGCGGTCTGAATTTTCCTATCGCCATGAATCCCGGTCTGGCCAAGGCCATCGGAGTGATGATGAAACTCGACTTCGAGCGGGCCGTTCTCAACCGTGTGCCCGTGATGGAGAAAAATCCCGAGAGCTACTTCCGGCAAGTCCTGTTCCTCTGCGATGAATACCAGCATTTTGCCACGGTCGGTGAAAGCGAACCGACGGGCGATGAAAAATTCTTCAGCCTATCCCGTCAGCCCAAGTGCATCCCGATTATCGCAACCCAGAGCATCAGTTCCCTCAAGTCCGCGCTGCCAGGAGAGTCGTGGCGCACCCTGCTGCAAACGTTTCGGACGAAAATCTTTCTCTCGCTTTCCGATGACTTCTCCGCGAGGACCGCCAGCGAGCTTTGCGGTCGCGAGGACAGACTGAAGGCCAGCTACAACCTGTCCGAGAGCGGGCATGATGCCCAGGTCAGCCTCCTTACCGGCAAAGCCATGTCGCACAAGGCGAATATCACCGCCTCGAAAAGCTACAGCCCGCACCACGATCTCCGCTTCGACGTAAAGGACTTCATGGAACTGCGCAATGCACAGTCCGTAACCATCGCCTACGACGGCACGAACCCGATGCCGCCGATGTTTTGCTACCTCAAGCCCTACTACAACGACGTCAACAAATCGTACTTCCGCCAGCTTGCGGACGGAGAACTGTGATGAACGGATTTGAAACCATACTCCCGTTTCTCAAACCCATCGAGCATCTGATTCTGGATGACGCGATCAGCGAGGTCATGGTCAATGGGCCAGACCGTATATTTATTGAAAAGGACGGATTCGTCGAGCCGGTGCCGGACATCCATCTCGGCGAGAAATCCTTGATGGTTGCTGTGAAGAATATTGCGCGGCGATTGGGCGACGATATCTCGGAATCGAAACCTATCCTCGATTCGCGGCTCCCGGACGGGAGCCGTGTTGCCGCGGTCATTCCGCCGTGCAGCGTGAACGGCGTCACACTTACGATCCGGAAGTTCAATGCCCGGCATTTCGGAGTCGAAGACCTCGTTCAGGCGGGAACGCTGGAACGATGGCTCGCCAATCAGCTCGAAGCCTACGTTCTCGCCCGAAAGAATATCCTGATAGCGGGGGGTACCGGCTCGGGCAAGACGACGATTCTTAACGCCCTAGGAAAATTCATTCCCTCCGATGAACGCGTGCTTCTCATCGAGGACACCTCTGAAATTCATATGGGCCAGGACAACCTTGTCCGTTTTGAAGCGCGGCAACCGCAGAACGGTCTGCCTGCCGTCAGCATCCGTGATCTCCTCAAGGCATCTCTTCGCCACCGTCCCGACCGAATAATCCTCGGCGAAATTCGCGGCGGTGAGGCCTTCGATCTCTTACAGCTTCTCAACACCGGACACTCAGGCAGCCTTTCGACCGTCCATGCACCTTCCGCAAGGCAGGGCCTTGCCCGATTCACGAGCTGTGTTTTGCAGAGCGGCGTGGACTTGCCTTATCGCGCCATCAAGACCAACGTCGGTGATTCCGTCAACGTCGTCGTGCACCTCGAACGCCGTCCGGGCCGGCGCTTTGTTTCCGAGGTCGTGGAAATCCATGGCTACGATCACGATCGCGATGAATACAACTACGGCTTTATTTTCGACTGCCATAAGGAGCTTGTATGAATCGTGCTGAAAAAAACAGTTCCGTTCTCTCCGTCCGCTTCGGAATACATTCTCGACAATTTCGCGTCCACCGATCGTATTGCCATGCTCGTGCTCAACCGGGACTTCACCGAAACCGTCCAGCGCATCGTAACTGAGTCAGGGACGATGGAGTATCACCTCCACTCCGCGCTTTGCCAGTTCGCCCTCAATGTCGCCGGCCAGCAACTGTTTCGCCTCGCGCTGGTCTTTAAGAAATGCATCCATGTGGGCAAGGGTGAGCCCGCGTATCCAGAGATGCGCCTGTTCTCCAGAGGATAGCTGCGTGAACGGGATCATCTCCCTCTGCATGTCAGCCAGTTCGGGCGGGACCGGGCTCATGGTGCGAAAGCCTTCATGCGCCTGCTCTACGTCGTCAACAAAGTGCATGTGATCGGCGCGGCGCAGGATGACCAATTGCTTCGGATCGGGCGCCCGCTCGAACAACTCGTATATTCCTGCCAGAGGGAGCGGCACGTCGTTTTCAGCCGCGAGAAACAGGGTGGGAACAGCGCGTCCCCATTGAAATGTGAGCTTCACGGGAAGAATGCCAGGTCGAGGATTGGAAGCGCCTCCCGCAGCTAGCGCAACGACGGCCTTGATGCGCTGATCAAACTCCGGAGTAGCCAGAGCGGTCGCTGCGCCGAAGCTGTGGCCGACGAGTCCGACCTGGTCATGATCGATTTCACCATTAGTGTTCCACGCTCCGGACTGGAGCATTTGATCGATGAGGAAACGCGCGTCGGGCACGCGGCTCTCGATTACTGCCTGCCAGCGGAGGTTCTTTTGCTCCTCGGTTTCGTTCTGGGGTCGCGCCAGCTCCGGGGCGATCACTTCAGAGTGGTCCAAAGCAGCGACGATATACCCGTGGCTGCTCAGGTGAGTGCAGAGGAAAGTGGAGGTGCGTCGGTGTCCCCCGCTGTGGTGCGAAAAAATGATGAGCGGGTAAGTTCCAGCGCGGGCCGCTGCATCGCGCACAGCGCTCTGCCTCTGCTCTGTGTTTCGTAGCCGCGGTATGAAGAAGTCCTGATTTTTTGGATCCGAATCTTGGCCTGCGTGTTCTGCCGCGGCAGGGTACCAGACTTCACAGGGGAACAATCGGTCGCGAGCCTTATCGTTTGCTTCAAACGTCTGCACCCCAACAGGGAAGCGT
>JACXTT010003646.1_pt1 | contig 23509 bp, 16 predicted proteins | sample 9270951 | NCBI WGS metagenome assembly JACXTT01 (sample SAMN15532306, study PRJNA645909) | rock metagenome | isolation source: weathered quartz diorite | place: Puerto Rico | collected 2017-06-21
CCCTCCAGAATCGCACGGTTCCGCTCGCCGCGGAGGCGATCACGCCACGCGGCGGGTTTTCAGCACGCCGGCGAGGTGGCGGCCGGTGTGCGAGCCGCGGGCGCGGGCGAGCTCTTCGGGGGTGCCGGCGGCGATGAGCCGGCCGCCGCCGGGGCCGCCCTCGGGCCCGAGATCGATGACGTGGTCGGCGCGCTTGATCACGTCGAGGTTGTGCTCGATGACGATGACGCTGTTGCCGGCGTCGACCAGCCTGTCGAGCACCACGAGCAGCTTGCGCACGTCGTCGAAGTGCAGGCCGGTGGTCGGCTCGTCGAGCACGTAGAGGGTGCGGCCGGTGGCGCGGCGGCTGAGCTCGCGCGCCAGCTTGATCCGCTGCGCCTCGCCGCCCGAGAGCGTGGGCGACGATTGGCCGAGCGGCAGGTAGTCGACGCCGACCTCGCGGAGCAGGCGCAGCGGCTCGGCGATGCGCGGATGCGCGGCGAACAGCTCCACCGCCTCCGCCACGGTCATGTCGAGGATGTCGGCGATCGACTTGCCGCGGTAGCGCACCTCGAGCGTGGCTTCGTTGAAGCGCCGCCCGCGGCACTCGCCGCAGCGCACGTACACGTCGGAGAGGAAGTGCATCTCGATGCGGCGCACGCCGTCGCCCTCGCATGCCTCGCAGCGGCCGCCCTTGACGTTGAAGGAGAAGCGCCCGGGCTTGTAACCGCGCACGCGCGCGTCGGGCAACTGCGCGAAAAAGCTACGTATTTCGTCGAACACCTTGATGTACGTCGCCGGATTCGAGCGCGGCGTGCGGCCGATCGGCTGCTGATCGATGCAGATGATCTTGTCGATCCGATCGAGCCCCTCGATCGCGCGATGCTTGCCGACCTTCTGCGTCGCGTTGTGCAGCTCGCGCGCCGCCACCGGCACGAGCACGTCGTTCACCAGCGTCGATTTGCCGGCGCCCGACACGCCCGTCACCGCGGTGAGCACGCCGAGCGGGAAGCGCACGTCCACGTCTTGCAGGTTGTTCTCGCGCGCGCCGAGCACGGCGATCTCGCCGGTCGGTTTGCGCCGCGCCGGCGGCACGTCGATCGCCTCGCGCCCCGCGAGGTACGCGCCGGTGAGCGAGGCCTTCGCCTTGATCAGGCTCGCGGGCGTGCCGGCGTGGACGATGCGGCCGCCGGTGACGCCGGCGCCCGGGCCGAAGTCGATGACCCAGTCGGCCGCGCGGATCGTCTCCTCGTCGTGCTCGACCACCACCACGGTGTTGCCGATGTCGCGCATGCGCACGAGCGTGGCGAGGAGCTTCTCGTTGTCGCGCTGGTGCAGGCCGATCGACGGCTCGTCGAGGATGTAGATGACGCCGGTGAGGTCCGAGCCGACCTGGCTCGCCAGGCGGATGCGCTGCGACTCGCCGCCCGACAGCGTCGGCCCGGCGCGGTCGAGCGACAGGTAGCCGAGCCCGACCGCCTCGAGGAAGTCGAGCCGGCTGTTGATCTCCTTCAGCACCTCGGCGGCGATCTCGCGCGCGGCGCCTTCGAGCTCGAGCTCGCCGAAGAAACGGCGCGCGTCGGCAACGGTGAGCTCGCACACCTCGACGATGCTCTTGGCGCCGACGAGCACGTGCGCGCTCTCGGGGCGGAGGCGCGCGCCCTTGCAGCTGGCGCAGGCGGCGTCGCCCATGAACTTGCCGTACCAGCGCTTCGAACCCTCGCTCTGGGTCGACTGGAAGCGCCGCATCATCCGCGGGATGAGCCCCTCCCACTCGACGTCGAGCGTGCCGCGGCCCGACTTGCCCTGCCAGGTGACGCGCAGCTTCTTCTCGCCGGCGCCGTAGAGGATGAGCTGCCGCTCGCGCTTGCCGAGCGCGCGCCACGGCTTGTCGCAGTCGATGCCGAGGTGCTTCATGATCTGCCCGCGGAAGTCGTGCACCCAGCCGCTCTTCTGCGACACGTCCGGCCCCCACGGCGCCACCGCGCCCTGATCGAGCGACAGCGACTCGTCCGGCACCACGCGCTCCGGATCGATCGACACCGCCGTGCCGAGGCCGTTGCACTCGGGGCACATCCCCTGCGGGTTGTTGAACGAGAACCCCTGCGGCGACAGCTCGGGAAACGAGATGCCGCACGGCCCGCAGGCGAGCCGCTCCGAGAAGATGCGGTCCGGCTCGCCTTCGAACGACGCCAGCAGCGTGCCGTGGCCGAGCTTGAGCCCCGCCTCCACCGACTCGGTGAGCCGGCCCATCGCCGGGCGCGCCGGCACGAGGCGATCGATCACCGCCTCGACGTCGTGCTTCTTCTTCTTGTCGAGCTGGGTGACGTCCTCGCTCTTGACGATGGCGCCGTCGACGCGCAGGCGCACGATGCCGGAGCGGCGCGCGTCCTCGAACAGCTCGCGGTGCTCGCCCTTGCGGTTGACGAGCAGCGACGCCAAGAGCGTGACCGATCGGCCCGCGCACAGGTCGATGAGCTCGTGGGCGATCTGCTCCGCGGTCTGCCCGGCGACGCGCCGGCCGCATTTCGGGCAATGCTGCTCGCCGACGCGCGAGTACAGCACGCGCAAGTAGTCGGCGATCTCGGTGATGGTGCCGACGGTCGAGCGCGGGTTGTTCGACGCCGTCTTCTGCTCGATCGAGATCGTCGGCGACAGCCCGCGGATGGTGTCGTACTTGGGCTTGTCGAGCCGATCGAGGAACTGCCGCGCGTAAGCCGACAGCGACTCGACGTAGCGCCGCTGGCCCTCGGCGTAGAGCGTGTCGAACGCCAGCGACGACTTCCCCGACCCGCTCACCCCGGTGAGCACCACCAGCTTCTTCTTGGGGATGTCGACGTCTACGCTCCGCAAGTTGTGCTCGCGCGCCCCCTTGATCGAAATGTGCTCCGGCTCCATCGCGCCCGCACCGTAGCGCAACGCCGCCCCCCGCACGAGTCGCGCTGGCGGTTCACCAGCGCCCGCCGAGCGCGAGGGACAGGTTGCCGATCGGGGTGACGTGGTCCTTGTCGAACAGCACGACCGGGCCGCCTTCGAGATCGAAGTTGAAGCCGCCGTCCGTCGTCTCCTCGATCCCGACGCCCGAAGCCAGGGTGCCGAGCGGGAAGAAGTTCGGCTGGTCGCCGCACTCATCGAAGCACAGGTTCAGAACGGCGACCGCGCCGCTGCGACCGTAGAGGTACGGCGTGAAGTTGCTCTTCAACAGAAAGCCGCGCGCCCCGACCTCCGCGACGATCGGCGCGAGCGCCCACATCGAGTGCAGCCGCAGGTCGATCGCCGCGTACGGCAACAGATTGTAAGACAACAAGATTCCGGGAAGAGGAAGCACGAGCCCGTTCTTGAAGATGACCACCGACCCATCGGCGGCGAGCATCCATCGCCTCGCGCGTCGAATCGGACGCGGCTTCGGCTCGGCCGCGCTCGTTCGCTTGGTCGCGGCAGGCTCCGCCGCAGCGGCGTTCGTGGGGTCGGCGCCGCCGATCGCGCTCGAAGCGAGGAGCGCGCCGGCCATCCCCACCGCCATCGCTCGACGTCTCGTCTCCTCTGCCGCCATGGCACCCACCTCGATCGACGGCCCACCGAGCAACTCCCATGCCCTCGGCACGCCGGCGACAACTCGCGGCCACGCGCGCTCGGCGTGTCGAAACCGACCACACCTGTTGCAACACCGCGTTGCCGGCGCGCACGCCGTCGGCGCCTCAGGAACTCGGAACTCGGAACTCGACGCGGGGGGATAAATCATCAGTGCCTCGCCAGTTCCGCCCCGAGGCGCGGTCGATCGCGCAACGGCGCGAAAACCGGTCACAGCTCCGCGCGTCCACGGCGAACACCGTCAAAATGAGCGCTGAAAGCGGAACTCGCCGGCGACGGATGAAACATCCCCATGCCCCGAGTTCCATTCCGCTCCGACGGCGCCGTGAGCCCTCGACACGCGGGCGGGCACCTCGACCTCGACCCTGACCTCGACCCCGAACCCGACCTCGCCGTCTGAAGTTGCCGGTCGCCGGGTCGCCGGTTTTCTGCTCCACATTTTTTCGAGCTTCCCCCTCCCCACCCTCCCCGCTGCGCGGTGGAGGGGGCCTGCTCGGCGACGCCTCTTTCTCCTTCCCTTTCTCGACCCCGACCTCGAGCCCGACCCCGACCTCGTCGTCTGAAGTTGCCGGTCGCCGGTCGCCGGTTTTCTGCTCCACATTTTCTCGACCCTCCCCCGCTGCGCGGTGGACGGGGCCTGCTCGGCGACGCCTCTTACTCGTCGATCAGTAGTGGTAGGTCACCGTGTAGCTGGTGCAGGTCGGGCTCTTGGGTTTGTCGAGGGAGATGTAGATGGTGGCGTTGTCGCTGATGCCGTTGCAGTCGACGCCGATGGTGAAGCCCTGCTGGGCGCAGCAGCCGTCGACGCCCTTGGGGGACTTCTGCGCGTTCGTGCCTTGCGGGCAGGTGACGACGGCGCCGGGGCAGGAGGCGTATTTGCACAGGCGCACCTGACCGTCCGACGAGAGGGTGCGCGTCGGGTCGACGCTGCAGCCGAGCTTGTCGGTGCCGTCGTACTTGAACCAGTCGACGTCGCTGCCGCTCAGCGTGCCGATGATCATCGACGTGCCGTCGCAGTCGGTCTCGGGCGGCAGGACCTTGGCGGCCGACTCGCTGTCGTTCGGCTCGTTCGCGTCGGCGCAGCCGGCGCCGCTCGAGCTCGAGCTCGCCGCGCTCGACGAGCTCTGGCTGCTCTGGCTCGCGCTGTTGCTCGACGACGCGTTCGACGCGCCGCCTGCCGCGGCCGACACCGACGCGCCGCCGGTTCCGCCGGTTCCGCCGCTCACCGCCGCGAAACGGCCCGAATCGTCGCTCTCCGAGCCGCACGCCCAAACCAGCGCGAGCCCCAGCCCGAACGTCACCGCCAAGCGCATCCAGTGATGATAGATCGCCGCGTCGATCGCGTCAGCGACAGTCGCCGTCGACCGCGGTGCACAGGCTGCGGGCGGTGCAGTCCTCGCCTTTCTTGCAGTCGTCGTTGCTCAGCGCGGCGCACAGCATCACCACGCCGTCGGGCGTCTCCTTGGCCTTCACCGAGCACTGGCCGTGGATCTTGCAGGCCTCGGACGAGGCGCAGTCCTGGTCCGTGGTCGAATTGCACGCGCCGAGCGAGGCGGTGCAGCGGCCGAGCCGGCGGCAGATCGCCGACGCGCGGCAATCGTCGTTGTTCGCCGGGATGCACGGGACCATGTTGTTCTCGCTGAACTTGCAGCGCCCCGCCGCCGCGCACTGCTCCGAGCCCTTGCAATCCTCGTCGCTCGACACCGTGCACAGGCCGCCCTCGAAGCTGCAGCGGCCGTTGGCCTTGCACGCGTCGGACGCGCGGCAGTCCTTGCCGTCGCGCGCGCGGCACGCCTCGTCCTTGTCGTTCCAGGCGCACTGGCCGTTGATGCCGCACTGCGATTGGCAGCGCTCGAGGCCGAGCTTTTCGTGCTGGTAGGCGCGGATCCGGCCTTTCACCAGGACGATGGCCGCGGCGAGGGCGAAGGTCAGGACGACGGCGGTGGTCCAGCCGAAGCGCGAGGCGCGTTCGCCCCCCTCCCCTGCCCTCCCCCGCTCGCGGGGGAGGGGGTTCGAGTCCGCGTCCTCGGCCTTCTCCGGCTCGCGGGGGAGGGGGTTCGAGTCCGCGTCCTCGGCCTTCTCCGGCTCGCGGGGAAGGGGGTCTGATTTCGCCTCTTCGTCTTCCTCGTCTTCGGCCATCAGAACCTCAGCTGCACGGCGGCGAGCACGCCGTGGGCCTCCTCGTGCTCGGAGAAACGGCGTTCACCCTTGTAGGCGAGCTGCACCTTGACGTCGTCGGGGCTGTCGCCGCCGGCGACGGGGAGCAGGTTCACGCCCGCGTCGGTGTAGCCGGTGAAGCGCGCGTCGAACGTCTCGTCGCGCGCCACGAAGCCGACGCGCGCGATCGGCTCGAGCCCGAAGCTCGGCACCACTCGGAAGAAATAGCCCACCTGGCCGTAGGCGCCGTCGGCGGTCTCGGGCCGGCTCGAGAAGTCGTCCTTCTGCATGCGGCGAAAATATTCGCTCACGAAGTAGAAGCCGCGCACGGCCACGCGCAGCGACGCCGAGATGCGCCCGTCGAGCACGCTGTGCGGCTCGGCGCCGGTGGTGGTGTCGTAGAGCGTGGCCGGCCGCACCATCCCGCCGACGCCGAAGCCGACGCGGAACTTGCCGCGCTGGTAGTCGCCCTCGCCTTCCTCGAACGCGCCGAGCGGGTTGCCGTCGACGCGCGCGGTGATCACCACGCCGCGCGCCTGCGTCTCGGCGATCGACAGCCCGAGGCTGTCGCCGTTGTACACGCCGATCATCGGCACGAAGCGCCCGTCCCAGAATTTGCCGGTGATCTTCGCGCCGATGTCGGCGCCGCTGAGAAAGGTGTCGTTCGGCGCCGCGCGCGTGGCGAACATCAGCTCGGAGTTGTCGGCCTGCTGCGCGAGGGTGAACGGGATGCGCATCACGCCGAGCGACATCGTCACCGTCTCGTGCGGGATGAACCGCACCACCGCCTCCTGCAGCACCGCGCCCGGCACCGCCTCGGTCTTGTACTGCACGCCGTCGATGACGCCGTCGCCCTGCAGGTCGAACAGCGCCACGTCGGTGACCGCGCGCAGCGCCTCGGTCGAGAACTCGACGGTGACGCTCGCCTCCCACATCTTGAACGGGTGCGCGTTCACCTCCAGGCCGGTGGTGCCGAAGAAGCCGTACTCGAAGCGGTCGCGCGGCAGCGCCTTCGGCCGGTAGCGAAAGCCGAAGCCCGGCTTCAAGTAGCCGCCCACCTCGACGAGCGACTTCTCCTTCTCGTCCTTCTTCTCCTCGTCCTTGGCGCGCGCCGCCTCGAGCGCGCGCGCGGCCTTCTCGAGCCGTTCGGCGGCCTTTTCGGCGCGGCGCGCGGCCCGCTCGGCGCGATCGGCCGCGCTCTCCTCGTCGCTCTCGTCCCTGTCGCGGCGCTTGTCCCTGTCCTGCGCCGCCGCGACGGCCGGCCACACGACCAGGGCGACCGCCAGCAGCCGCTTCATGGGTAGGAGATCCCCGCCGGCGCCGCCGCGATGGCCGTCTGATCGGCGCCGCCCGCCTTGAAGCTCGGGCCGGCCACCAGCCACAGCGTGGTCCCGTCGGAGTAGCGGTGCAGGCTGTGGGCGTGGAGGAACGGGTAATCGCCCATCGCCGTGCGCGGGTTCTTCCAGGTGGTCTTGCGGCTCGGCAAGGTGCGGTCGTCCACCACCTCGATCGATCCGCCGAGCGACGACACCGCCGCCGAGCTCGCGCTCCAGCTCTGCGCCCCGCCGAGGTTGCCGCGCGAGTCGAGCGACGCGACCACCGGCCCGCCCGGGGTCTCGCCGACCACGAACAGCTGCTTGTCCCAACGGTGCACGCCCACCGCCTTGAATGCGCTCACGCCGACGCGCCGGCCGCTCGAGTGGTCGAACATCACCAGCTGCCCGGTCTTGTCGACGCCGGCCCACAAGCCGTCGCCGCTCGGCTGCAAATAACCGAGGATGTCGTACTCGCCGAGGTCATCCATCCCCGATAGCAGCACGTGCCCGGTCTCGTTGGCGTCGCCGTCGTAGAAGCGCGCCTCGACCCGCGACTCGCTGCCGAGCTTGTACTTCATCACCACCACGCCCTCGTCGTCGCGATCGGCGCCGACGCCGAGCACCTTGACGTTGGCGATGGTGCTCGGGCCGACCTCGACCACCGAGCGGAACACGCCGGCGAGCAGATCGACCTGCACCGCGAACGGCCGCGGATCGGTCGGCGACTGCACCCAGGCGACCGCGGTGGTCTTCGACGGCGTCTCGCGCACGAACGGCACCACCGCCTGGAACGCCAGCTGCGCCGCCGAGTTCGGGTCGTACTTGAGGATCTGCTCGCAGCCGCCGCTGAACGCCGACGCGCCGACGAGCGCGCCGCCGGACCAGTACCAGGCGTCCTCCTCGGCGAAGCCGACGAAGCCGTGCACGCCGAAGCTCGCGCTCATGGGGCCGAAGATCGACGGCTGGGTGGCGGCGCAGCCCCCGTCCCACACGCCGCCGCGGTAGCCGATGAACAGCTGCACCTCTTGCTGGTTGAGCCCGCCGTAGAGCACGTACAGGTTGCCCTGGCGATCGCTGATCGGCGGCACCAGCTGGAGCGGCGCGGTGCCGCGCACGTTGCCGGCGTAGCGGAACACGCCGAACTCGCCGGGCGCGAGCTCCGGGCCGCAGCCCGCGGCCGCCAGCGCCAACAGAGCCGTGAGTCGGGCGCGGGTCACTTCGCCACAGCGTAATACAACACGTAGTAGCCGGCGTCTTTGCCGTTCTTCGCGGTGTAATGCTGGCGGTAGACGAACGGGGTGAAGCCGTAGTGGTTGATGGCGAACTCGTCCTCGGGCGTCGACGGGTTGTCGGGGATCGCCGGGATCTTGCCGCCGAAATCGGCCTCGTGGCTCACGTCGATCGAGTAGCCCTGCGCCACGCCGACGTCGATGGTCGACTCGACGCCGACGCCGAACGCCTCGATCGATCCGCTCACGCCGATGGTGGTGGTCTCGGCGCTCTCGTTGGTCTCGCTCTTGCCGGTGATCAGGCTGAAGCCGACCTCGCCGACGTCGCTCACCTGCACCAGCGGCGGCTTGGGGAACACCATGTCCTTCTGCGGCAGCACCTGGCCGTCGAGCGTCTCGAGCTTGCCGGGATAGCTCTTCATGTCGCCGATGCGCACGTTCACCGGGATGACCGGCAGCGTGCCGACGGCCTTCGCCATGGCGTTGTAGCGCTTGCTCGACCACAGCTGGGTCTGCCCGCCGACGGGCACGTAGATGTCGACGCCCTGGCCGCTGCCGCCGATGCGCTTGGCGGGATCCTCGGTGACGTAGTGGTAGCGGTGGTAGCAGCCGCACGAGAGGATCACCGCGCCGTAATCGGCGCCGTAGAGCGCGGGGTTGCTCTCGATCCAGAAGTCCTGGCCGATCGACTCGGTCTTGGTGACGGTGTGGGTGTAGCTCCAGTCCTTGTTGAGGTGCGCGCCGACCTCGGCCTTGAACGCGGGCACCTCGGCGCCGAAGCTCACCGCCATGCCGACGCTGAGCGTCACGGTGTGGCTGTTGCCGGTGCTGGTGGAGTCGGTCGCGCCGACGGCGATGACGGCCGGCCCCTGCGCGACGTTGGCGACGAACGGCGGGAAGGTGAGCGCGGCGATCGGCACGGCCTCGCCGGCGACGAGCACCGGCCCCTCGGTGAGCCGGCCCGAAGCCGAGTCGCCGTTCCAGTCGACGATGCTGAGCCGCTGCGCCGCCTTGCCCACGGTGATCGGGTAGCTGCCGATCGAGGTGAGCCCGCCGTCCTTCGCGCTCATCAGCTCGAACTTGTGATCGTCGCGCAGGAAGGCGATCTCGTCGATGTCGTCGGAGTTGCGGTCGCCGACGGCGACGTCGATGGTGTGGCCGTTCACGTCGCTCGACGAGACGATCTTGCCGCTGGCGGGCGAGAACAGGTGCACGCGATCGTTGGCGAAGCCCCACCAGCCGCGGTCCTCGAGCAGCGCGACCTCGGCGGTGCCCTTGCCGCGCACGTCGCCGGCGGACATGGCCTTGACCTTGACGTTGATCGACCAGGCGAGCGACTCCTGCTGGCCGGTCGTCTTGTGGTCGAGGTTCCACACCACGATGCCGCTCTTGCCGTTGCCGTCGTCGGTCACGAACACCGGCTCGGCGAAGCCGTCGCCGTCGACGTCGGCCACCGCCAGATCGATGGCTTTGCTGCCGGGGAGCTTCGCGCTGGTGCACTTCTTCTGATCGACGTCGCACACGGCGATCGAGCCGTCGTCGGCGAACGCGACCACCTCGTCGAGCCCGTCGGCGTCCACGTCGCCCGCGGCGATGGCGCGCGGCCACATGCCGATGGGCAGATCGAAGGTCGTGCCGCCGTCGCGGATCTTCAGCGAATCGTTGAACTCGAGCGCGAGGGCGATCTGCTGCGGGCGCTTGCCGGTGAGGTTGCCGCCGGCGACGTCGACGATCTTGCCCGACATGCTCCACGAGTCGAGGTACTTGCCGGTCCCGTCGGCCTCGTAGCCGTCGACGAAGGTGCCGTCGCTGATCACCGCCAGCTCGCCGTCGGTGCCGAAGTAGTGGTTCACGCCCATCGGCGGCTTCGACGCGTAGCTCTCGGCGCAGCGGCGCATCTGGCACACGCCGCCGTCGCAGGCCTCGCCGTTGCTGCAGTCGGCGTCGCTCTGGCAGACGACGTTCTCGCTGGTCGTCCAGGCGTGGCTGCCCGGGTTGTTCTGCGGGTCGTAGTGCGCGTCCTCGATCACCGTGCAGCCGGTCGAGGCGAGCGCGGCAAACCCGATCCCAACGACGATCCCTCGTGCTCCCATTTTCGCGCCCCGGGGTAAGCAAATGTCGTACCTATCAGGGTAAGTACGAATTTCGCCGACTTGAACGAGCCTACCGGCTCCGTGGATCGCCCCGCAATGGTTCGCGGCCGATCCAGGGTAGAGTGGCGAAATGAGCGCGTACGGCACCGACGCCATCCTTTTGTGGCACACCGCGCTCGTGGGGATGGCGCCGCTCATCCCGGTGCCGTTCGTCGACGACGCGGCGCGCGGCTGGCTGCGGCGGCGGATGGTGCGCAAGCTCGCCGAGCAGCACCACCTGCGGCTGTGGGACGAGGAGATCGCCGCGCTGTGCGACGAGGGCGCCGGGGCGTTCGTGAAGGGCGCGGTGCGGAGCGTGGCCACCGCGCCGCTCCGCTTGCTCTTGCGCCGCGCGTTCGTGCTGCTCCGCGGCAAGAAGATCCTCGACGACGCGAGCGAGTGCTACCACCGCGGCTTCCTGTGCGAGCGCGCCTTCGCCCGCGGGCTGTGCGCGCCGCTCGGGCCGCACGACGCGCGCGCCCTGCGCACGGCGATCGACGCGGTGCTCGCCGAGGCGCCGGTCGCCAGCTCGCCGGTGACGACGGCGATCCGCAGCGCCTTCGCCCGCTCGCGCGCGGCCATCCCGCGCTTCATCGAGTCGCTGCAGGCGCGCATGACCGGCTTCCGCCCCGACGATTTCCCCGAGGCGATGGAGCGCGCCGCCGAGGGCGAAGGCAGCGGCGACGGCATCGTGGCCGAGCTGCGCCGCGCGCTGGCCGAGGTCCCGCGCGAGCATTTCGAGCGGCTCGAGCGGCGGCTCGCCGAGCTCTTGGGCGCTTGATCGCGCGCCGGCGGCCCGGCGCTTGCGTGTTCCGTCGAGGTGCCATCCTCGCGGCTCATCGTCGTCTCGAACCGTTTGCCCATCGTCATGCACGCCCACGACGGCGTGTGGGAGATCAAGCCCGGCGGCGGCGGCCTGGTGCAGGCGCTCGATCCGGTGCTGCGCGAGCGCGGCGGATTGTGGGTCGGCTGGCCCGGCGTGGCGAGCACGCGCCACCAGCCGTGGGAGCCGCTCATCGAGCAGGAGAGCCGCCGGCGCGGCTACCGCTTCGCGCCGGTGCTGCTCGACGCCGCGCTGGTCGAGGGCTTCTACGGCGGCTTCGCCAACGGCGTGCTGTGGCCGCTGTTCCACAACCTCGACCTGCACGCCGCGGTCGAGCCGAGCCAGTGGCAGGCTTACGAGATCGCCAACCGCCGCTTCGCCGCCGAGGTGATGCGCTCGGGCGGCGAGGGCCTGGTGTGGGTGCACGACTACCAGCTCATCCGCGTGGGCGAGGAGCTGCGCTTCCTCGATCCGAGCCGGCGCATCGCCTTCTTCCTGCACATCCCGTTTCCGCCGTTCGAGACCTTCGTCAAGCTGCCGCAGCGCGAAGAGCTGCTCGCGGCGCTCTTGTCGTACGACTACGTCGGCTTCCAAACCGAGCTCGACAAGCACTGCTTCCTCGAGTGCGTGGCGCAGATGCTGCCGCACGCGCTGGTGCGCGAGGTCGGGCGCGAGGGCCTCATCGAGGCCGATCCGGGCGGGCGCGGCACGCGCGTCGGCGCACACCCCATCGGCATCGATTTCCGCGGGGTGAGCGCGCGCGCCACCAGCGCGGCGGTGACGCGCCGGCTCGAGCAGATCCGCGGCGAGCTCGGCGCGCGCGAAGTGCTGATCGGCGTCGACCGGCTCGACTACACCAAGGGCATCCTCGAGCGCCTGGCGGCGTTCCGCGCGCTGTTCGAGCGCGCGCCGGAGCTGCGCGAGAAGGTCACGCTGGTGCAGCTGGTCGAGCCGAGCCGCGAGCTCGTGCCCGAGTACCAGGAGCTGAAGCTCGCGGTCGAGCGGATGGTCGGCAAGATCAACGGCGAGCTCGGCACCACCTCGTGGGTGCCGGTGCAGTACTTCTACCGCAGCGTGGCGCCGACCGACCTCTACGCGCTGTACCGGCTGGCGAGCGTCGCGCTGGTCACGCCGCTGCGCGACGGCATGAACCTCGTCGCCAAGGAGTACTGCGCCTGCCAGATCGACGCCAAGGGCGCGCTGGTGCTGAGCGAGTTCGCCGGCGCCGCCGCGCAGCTCCGCGCCGGCGCGTTCGTGGTGAACCCGTACGACGTCGAAGCGACCGCCGCGGCGATCCACTCCGCGCTCATCCTCGGACCCGAGGAGCGCCACGGTCGCATGCGCGCCCTGCGCAACATCGTCGCCGCCGAGGACGTGTTCTGGTGGACCCGGCGCTTCCTCGCCGCGGCGCTACCCGAGCGCGAGTCGTTCCAGGAGCCGGCGCATCTCGGCGGGGCTCCGTAGCCACAGCTCGGCCGCGGTCGGCCGCGGCGCCTCGGCCACGAGGATCGGAAAGCCCGCGCCGCCGAGCGCGCGGAAGCCGTCCTCGTCGGTGAGGTCGTCGCCGGCGTAGAGCGGCACGTGGCCGGGGAAGTGCGCGAGGATCCATTTCACCGCCTCGCCCTTGTTCCACGGCAGGCCCGGGAGGATCTCGACCACCTGCTTTCCGTGGGCGAAGCGGAACTCGCGGTGTTTCGCGAGGACGCGCAGGGTGCACTCGACCACCAAGCCCTGATGCGCCTCGATCACCTCGCGGAAGTGCACCGCCAGGGTGAAGCGCTTGCGCTCGTAGCGGACGCCGTCGATCCCGACGAGCGACTCGCGCAGCTCCGTCTCGAGGTCGGGCAGGAGCGCGGCGAGGCGGAGCCCCTCGGGGTGCTCGAAGCGGAGCTCGGGCCCGGCGATGTCGAAGCCGTGGCAGCCGGCATAACCGAGCTCGGGCAGATCGACGCGATGCGCCACGTCGGGGAGATCGCGCCCGCTCACCACCCACACCGGCACGTGCCGGGCGATCGCCGCGAGCAGCTCGCGCACCTCCGGCGCGAGCCAGGCATCCTCCGAGCGGGTGGTGATCGGCGTCAGCGTGCCGTCGTAATCGAGCCCCACCCACAACCTGAGCTCGCGCTCGAGCCCGATCATCGGCTCGGCGCGATCGAGCGCGTTCGTCAGCTTCACCGTCACCCCCGATGCAAGCCTGGCGCCGCCGACCCTGGCGTCTGTTATGGTTCGCGCCATGACGTCGTTGCCGATCATCGCCGAGAGGTCGCCCGCCGTGCTCGAGCTCGAGCCGGGCAAGGAGTACTGGTGGTGCCGCTGCGGCCGCTCGCAGAACCAGCCGTTCTGCGACGGCTCGCACGAGGGCACCGGCATCGAGCCGATGATGTTCACCGTCGACGAGGCGAAACGCTACGCTTTGTGCCGCTGCAAGCGCACCGGCGGCAGCCCCTTCTGCGACGGCACGCACAAACGCATCGAGGAATAAATCGCCCGCGGTGTGAGCCAGCTCACTCGGGTCCGGCGGCGGCGACCCCATACTCGGTGGCATGAAGTTCGAAGAATTCGAAGTCTCCGTCATCGAGCTCGCAAGTCGTGGAACGCGCCTGACGATCGCCAACGTGGTCGCGGCGCTCGGGGTGGCGCCGAAGAGCGCCGAGGAGTGGCTGGATCAGATGGCCCACGCCGGCCGGCTCGAGGTCGAGCTGGACGAGAACGAGGGCGTGGTCTTCTACAAGGTGCGCGGCCTGTCGCTGCAGCAGCAGGGCCAGGGCTGGTTCGGCCCGCGCCCGATGGTGCGCAAGCGCGAGAAGAGCGCGCTCGTCGGGGCGCTCGCCGGCCTGCTCGTCCCGGGCTTCGGGCTGGTCTACGCGGCGCCGCTGTCCGCCGCGGCGCTCGCCACGCTCTGCATCATCGTGGCCACCAAGATGGCCGCCGCCTTCCCGCTCATCGGGCCGCTCCTGTCGTCGGTGGTGCTCGGCGTCGCCGCGCTGTGCTCCGCCGCCCTCGGCGCCGCCTACGTGAAGCAGTACAACGTCCGCGGCAGGCGCGAGCACCTGCACAACCCCGAAGCCGACGCGGACCCCCGCCCGTACGTCCGCGCCGTCACCGCCCACTGGACGTGAGCGCTACTTCGCCTTGAGGTTGTCGATGCCGACCACGGTCGAGAGGATCGAGTCGCCCACGTCGGTGACGACGAACGCGACGACCGCCGGCGTGCCGACGTCGCCGCCGATCGCGCCCGCGAGCACGCCGGTCTCCTTGTAGACCGGGTCGCCGCCGTCGGGCATCTTGGGGAACGTCGCGTCCTTCTGCATCTTGGTGTCGCACACCATGTTCACCGAGTTGACGATCTTGGCGACCGCGCCCTTCGGGCCGGCGAGGATCGCCAGGAAGGTGTCGTCGAACTCGCTGTTGCAATAGTCGTCGAACTCGCTCGACTGGAAGTTGTAGTCGAAGCTGATCCCGGCCGGGCCGACGGTCATCGGGCCGCTCACGACGATCGAGGTGGTGTCGCCGATCGCGCGGCCGCACAGCGCCTCGCCGGTCGACAGCGCCAACAGGCGCTGCCCCTCGGTCGGTTTGAGGCTGCCGGTCGGGCCGATGGCGCCGGTGTCGCCGAACCCCTTCCAGCCGAGCGGGACGGGCGCGTACGACGAGCTCGTGCACGTGTCGCTGCCCTTCGCGCCCTCGAAACCGAGCGTCCCGTCGGCGCTGACCGGCGACTGGTGATCGACGTTGAACACCAGCGTGCCGTTGATCTGGCCGCTCAGCGTCACCACCACGCTGGTGCCGAGCGGGAAGGGATCCTTGCCCGAGAGCACGAAGATGTCCTTCGCCTTGCTGGTGGTGAGCTTGGTGACCACCAGCTTGGCGCTGAGATCGCTCTGGCCGTTCTGGTTGAACGCCACCACCTTGAACATGACGTTCGAGTACGTGCCGTCGGTGAACAGCAGGATCGGGCTCGCGCTCGGCACCTTGACGCTGTCGAGCGGCGGAACCGCCTGCTTGATCTGCGCCGGCAGCATGCTCTGCCCCGGCTGGCAATACTTCGAGGCGTTGCACAGGAGGTTCGGGTCGCAGGTGCCGTCGTCCTTGCACAGGTTGCCGACCGAGCCCTTCGGCCCCTCCGGCGCGACGTTCCCGCCCGAGCCCGAGGTGGCCGTGGTGGTGTTGCCGGCGCTCGTAACGCCGCCGCCGCCCGTCCCGCCGGAGCCCCCCGCGCCGTTGGTCAATGTCACGATGCAGGCCGATTCACCCACCACCAGCACGGCACAGCCGAGCGCCGCAAACCATCCCAAGCTCCGAAGCATGCTCACATCCTTCCCAGCGTGCGAGCATAACGCACGCAGCGGGCTCGGTTCCAGGGATCAGCCGGAAATCGACGCCGCCCGCGCCGATGCCGTCGTCGCGCCATGGACGCGACCGAAGCGGTCACGGATCGAAACCCGAGCCCGGCGCCCGGGGCGGCCCGAGCGAGGCGATGGCGCGCCTCACGATGGTCCAGTACCCCGTGATCTTGGGGGGCGGGGTTCGAGCTTCGAGGAGCGCCAATTCCTCGCCGTCGACGTAAAGCGTGTCCACCCAGTCACGCCCGGGCCTCGGAGCGATGATCCAGTAGTAGCCGTCGACGAGGCGGGTGAGGATCACGCGGCTGTTGTCACCCGTCAGCGCTTCGGTGTGGAGGGCATAGCCTCCCCCCATGACGCCGCCTCCCGTATAGACGTCATGCTGGAACGCCGGCCGCACGACCCTCGGTTTCAAAGCCTCCGTACTCGTGGCGAAGGGCGAGGCCATGAGGTTCTCCGTCGCGTACGACTCGCCGCTCGTCAAATCGGCCCCTTGCAGCCAAGTCATCTCCGTTCCATCCGTGAGGAGACAGCATGCGCCGCCGACTTTCTTGGAGGGAAATGTGATGAGCTTGCGGTTACCGCCGACCGGGTCGAACACCATGACGTCGCTCGCCGTCGATCCTTGCCAGACGCTGTAAAACACGTTGCTGCCGACGGCTTGGGGACCAAAGAACACGCCGCTCCCGGAGTTGCCAGGCTGAAGCTGATTGCTCGGCTCGACGCCATGCCAAGCCCAGGAATAGGGCGGCTGCACGGTGAGCGCCCAAAGATTGGCCGAGACGGTCCACTCGTAGGGCATCCAGCTCACGACCTCGTCGTAGGAGAGGTGCGGAACGGCGTTCGGCCCGTCAAGCGTGTAAATCAGGCTGTGGTGCTTCGCCGTGCCATCGTTCAACGTGTCAAAAACTTCGACGATGTGACGAATGTCAGACACGGCCTTGATATCCAACACCCAAGGACCGATTTGATGCGGTTGTATCGCGTCGAAAACCACACTGTTCTCAGGCAACTTGACAACCTGTGTCTCATATGGCCCTGCAGGTGCCAAGAAACGCTTGTAGCCGATGTACCGGATGCCGTTCCTTGCGGCGCCGACGACATCGCCAAACGTATAGCTGTCGTCACTACTCCAATCACGGACGAGTTGCAGGCACCCATCGCCGCAGCTTTCCCATCCCGAGGGTGGCCGCATGTGTGCGGCATCCGGCGACATGTATACATCGCAATCGCACGGCGAACCGGGGGGGCGAATCCACCCACTAGGAACTCCCGCGCCTGGATCGGGGTAGTCATGGGCACATCCCCCTCCTCCAGCCGTTCCGGTCGAAGTCGAATTCACATACGACGGGATTACAACCCCGTTCGTTGTCCCAGAGGTCTTCCCTCCAGCACCGCTCGTACTCGCCGTACCCTCTGACGATCGGCACGAAGGCGCGCAAGCAGCTACCAGCGCTGCTCCGGCGAGCGCCAGAGAACGCGAGTCAGTCGAACGCAACATGAGGCCCATTCAAGTTGGCTGCGAGGGCAGGCCAGGTCCCAGCGAGGTCCCTCAGTTGAACGCCAATCGCGTCGACCTCGCCCTGTTTCCCGACGCGACGCCGCAAGAGACTGATGACGCCGTTCGACACCTTCGGCGCCATCAGAATCTGCCCCTTCCGGGCGTAAACGCCGTCGACATCGAGTGCACCGTCCACGTCGAAGGGGCGTGACGCGAGCGCGACAATCACGAATTCTTGACCACCGGGCGCATCATCGCCGTCTTGCTTGTCCTCGTCTTTAGAACCTTCGTCCTTCTTTTTTCCTTTCTTATCATCCGACGTGCTTTGGATGGATGGTCCGCCGCCAGCTCGGTTTCCGATGAGAAGGACGCGGCCGTCCTCGTCGGTGCTCAGCCACAGCGATTTGAAATCTTCGAGCACCGGTAGGACGACCGAGGTCTCCTCCCTACCCGTCACGGGATCGATTCTTCGGAGCCGCCAGTGCGCGCTGGGGCTCGAGCCGTGATCCAAGACCCAGATCCGCCAGTCGCGCGGCGAGAACACCGCGCGAGTAGCCGCGCGAAATGCTCCGGTCATCCCGACCGGACGCGCCAGCCACGGCGTCTTCCCCAGGATCGGGCTTGGCGCCGATCGCATGAGGGCGCGCGGCGGAAGCGGCGGCTGATCGCCATCGGCCCCGTGGACGATGAACAGAGCGTCCGCGGTACGGGCGTACACGATGGCGATCTGGCTCCGCTTCTGGGGATTGGCGAGGAAGCGACCGACCTCTGCCAGCACGTCGACGCCGAACGATTCGACCTTGGCGAGATCCATCGTGCCGTTGGGCAGCGCGACTTGTGCGTACAGGGCAAACCCGCCGCCCTCGGGCAAGATGACCAATGCACGCGGTGACGCGGGTTGCTGCGGCCCAGACGGCGCCTCGCCTCCGATCACCCGCGTGATCGTTTCGTCCGACCGAATGGTTTCAGGCTCGCTCGAAGGAACGAAGAGCGCGTCTGGGTTCCGTATCGCAGCCCGAAACGCCGGGCTGATCTTCGCGGTGGCGTCCCGGCCGCCGGTCTCGGGAAACCAAAACGTAGCCCGCAGATCCGGCGTTACGGTGAGGATTGGCTCTGCGGCCATCGCGCCGCCTGCGGCCGGATTCGGGCAGTACGGAGGGCACAGATAAGCCGTGAAGTCTCCCAGCGTGAAGTTCTCCGCGGGGGCAGCGAACGTCCCGGTTTGCCGAATGACCTTTGGATCGGGCGCTACACCAAAGAGGTACCCGTCGTTCATGGTATGGATGCAGTCGCCCTCGAGACAAATCGGAGGCAGCCCGTGTTGAGTGGCCCCCTTTTCTAGATCCCCATGTCCCCAAAGGACGCCCCCAAGGTCGGTTCCGGGTGGGTATGACGAGCTCGATTTGGATGGAACCATCCACCCCTTCGCCTTTACCCAGAAGTTGTAGTCGGTCTGATAGTCCCAAGTGCGACTCACGACGCTACCGGGATAATGGACGAGAAAGGGAATCCCCTTCGGTGCGGGCTTCCCTTTCTTGCCCTTCATTGTGAGCAGGTGCCAGGCGCGAACTTTCGCTGGAATCGAAGCCTTGGAAGCGTCATCCTCCAAATAGTCACCTTGTCCCTGGCGAGGATCCAGGAAGCAGCGAAATGGCGTTAATTGGCAGATCTCGGGCTGGGGAATAGGATTCAAGTCGGGGTCACGACAATCGCAAAAGAATGGCGCCGCAGCGGCACTCACTACCTGCGAGCCATCATCGAGAACCGGCAGGAGGCCGAGCTTGTTCTCGATCGCGCGCCCGTATTGACCGGTGCCTGCGAGCTCGATGAACTTGTTACCGCCGCCGGGGCCGATGAGCTCGAGGGCGGGGCCGAGGCCCACGAATTTGGTCTCTTGAAGGAGGGGGAACGGCGTGGGCGCGGCGTCACACTTGTCGCCGAAATGAAGCTGGAGGATCTGGTCGGTGGTCTTTCCCCAAGCGTCTTCCGCCTCCTTGTTGTGGTTGGCTGCATCCGCGTCGGCCACCAAGGGGCACGTGTCTTCGTCGTCGCAGTGGAGGTCGCCGTCGGCATCCGCCGCGGTGGTCGCGGCAATCCACTGGACGATGTCGGGCTGAAATACCGGTACGAAGGAATCGGTTTCTGCGTTTCCGACGAGAGTGATGGACTGGTTGACGCCGACGAGAACCGTATCGCCTGTCGCCCCCGGCTTGACCGCGCAGGTGAACGGGAAGGACGGCACCGAGGACGGCAGGTCATTGGTCAAGACGCGAAAGGCGGGGCCACCCGAATCTCCGTGCTGCAGCTGCGACGGAAACGCGTTCCCGGCGAGCAACTGTTGGAAGGTGAAGCCGACGATCGTCTCGTTGCCCGTCGCAAATGCGTCCGAATCGGGCGGGTGCGGGTTGCCGTTTCGGCCCGCGACCTCGACGGCAGGATGCACCTTGTTCACGGCATCCTTTGCCGCTTGGTAATCCGAAGGGGCCCAAAGGCGGATGGGCTCGACCGCTTGCGGCGCGAGACCCGCACCGATGAAGCTGACCAACGCAACATCGTAGAGGTGCTCGCCATCGATGAGCGGCCGCTTCTCGGTCCAAGTCGTTGCGCCGTCCTCCCAGGTCTTCGGGTGGAACCGAACCGCATCGGCTCCGCTCGTGCCGACTCCAGAGATGACGGTCGCTGGCGGATTGGTCGGAAAGCTGATCGTTCCTCCGATGCCAGAGAAGCAATGGGCGGCCGTTAGCACCCAGACTCGGGTCTTCGTTTTCGCGACGACCGAACCGAAACACTCGTGCAGCGTCTGCTTCCCTTCGAAGAAGCCCTTGACCGTCACTTCGACCGCGAACGACGGCGTGCCGACCGCACCGGGGTTGGCGATGGCCCCCTCCACGACGCCGACACGCTCACCGTCCTCTGGGGCGCAACCCGTGGCCGCGGCGAAGGAAAGGAGGGAGGCGAGCGACCCCAGGCGAGTGCGACTTGGCAGCATCTGTCCTCCCCGGCGGCTGGAGCTACCGCCAAGTTCAACGACATCACGCGACGTAGACCACTGTCAAGGCACCCCGGAGAGCGCTGCGCCCGTCTCCGCGGCGTCAACGTTTCGAATCATTTGGCTCCCTGGCAGAAGACGCCGAGGACGCCGCCGATGTTGTTGCCCTCTTTGCACTCGTTGAGGGAGTTGCCGTCGTCGGCGACGACTTTGACGTCCACGGCGCTCTGCGGATCGCCGGGGGGCTTGCTCCAGCTGCAGGTCACGTCCTCGCAGTTGCCGGGGAAGAGGATGCCCATGGTGGCGCCGGCGCAGAGCTTGGTTTGACCGAGGTAGAAGCCCACCGGCACGCCCGAGGGCATGGGCAGCGCGCCGCGGTTGCAGATCGGCACGCTGAGGAGCGCCGTGCCGTCCTTGCAGGAGAAGGCGTTCGAGGCGCCGGCGGTGGCGTCGGCGAGTCCCTGCGCATTCACGTCGCCGGGGACGTTCTGGCGGAAGTTGTTGAGCTTCGGCTGCTCCCAGTTGTTCTTCCACTGCGACGTCTTCGGAATCGTGCCGTTCTCGTTCACGTGGGTGATGGCGTAGGCGTGCTGGTTCCAGATGCGCCGCGACGGGACCCACTGGTCGTTCGCGTCGGCGTAGACGCGGAGCCCCGCGACGCCGCCGGGATGCGACGCGCGGCAGGTGTTGCCCTTGGCCGGCTGGCCGCTCGCTTCGGGGGGCGCGCACTTGAAGCCCTGCGCGGCGCACTTGGCGTCGTCCTTGTCGCCGCAGCACTGTGCCGTCATGGTGCAGCGGCACAGGCCGGCGTCGCACACGCCCGAGACGCACTCGGACTTGTCGAGGCAGCGCTGCCCGTCGTACTGCGGATCGACGCCGTTGGCGTTGAGCGACCCGCACGGGATGCCGTTGCCGTCGGCGCTGCAGGCCTTGTTCGACGGCACCACCAGCTCGGCGCGGAAGTCGCCGTCGACGTCGGCGACGATCGGGTTCTCGTACCAGGTGCACGAGGAGCGGAACTGGCTGAACAGCACCTTGCCGGTGGGGCCTTCGTAGATGCGCGTGAAGCACTCGTCGCCGTAGACCACCTCGCTCGAGCCGTCCGCCTCGAAATCGAAGATGCTCGAGCCGGTGACGCTGGAGCTGATGTCCTGCGTCACGCGCGACCAGGCCACGCCCGCGGGGCACACGCCGCCGGCGCCGTCGCACAGGCCCTTGGGGCACATCCCGCCGGGGCGCGGGCTCGGTCCGCAGTCGATGTCGTAGACGGTGTAGGCGCCGCGCGCCGCCACGCCGACCTCGACCAGGCCGTCGCCGTCGAAGTCGCTCACCGTGGGCGGGCCGCCGCTGCCTCCGCCCGGGACCGGCGTCGGCCCGAACACCACCTCGCCGGTGGCCGCGCGGATCTCGACCGTGCCGTTCTTGACGACGACGATCTCCGGGCGAGTCTCCGGCAAGCCGTTGCCGTAGGCGCCGAAGTTCGCGACCGCCACCAGGCCCGGGCTGTTCGCCTGCGGATAGTACGGCTCGACGGCCCATTGACCGTTCGCGAACTGCCAGATGTGCTGGCCGTTGGTGTGCTCGATGTTCGCGTCGCCGTCGAGGTTGGCGAGCACCGGAAAGAGCCCCTGCGAGTAGCTGGCGTAGCCGGGCGGCTGCATCGCCACGAGCTTGCCGGCCGAGCTGAACACCACGCCTTCGCGGATCACCTCGGGCTTGCCGTCGTCGTCGAGGTCGTGGATCGACGGGCCGGCCCAGCCGAGCGCGCAGCGGTGGTTCAGGGCGTTGCACGGCGCCCACGGCGCGCCCGGCGGATAGGGCGCCTTCCACAACAGCGCCCACGAGTCGTCGGCGGGCTGGTAGTTGAACGCCAGCGTCGAGCCGTCGGCGCCGAACGCGACGATCTCGGCGTAGCCGTCGCCGTTCAGGTCGCCGGCCGCGAGCGACGCGGACGACACCGTGTAGTCGACGACCTTGTCGCCGTCGAGATCCACGCCTCCGAGGTTCTGCGTCAGCGCGCAGTCCTTGCCGCTGATCACCCGGATGATGCCCATGTCCTCGGTGTAGTTGCTCACTACCGTGGCGGTGAACGACGCGGCGATGAGCGACGGTCCCGGGCCGGGGTTGTCGGGCTGGTTGTTCGACTTGTTGACGTTCACCACGATCGGCGTGCCCTGCACGTCGCGCCAGGCGGCGAACTTGTCGTTCATCGGCGGAACGCTGAACTCGCACTGCGTGCGCGGCGCGAGCACGCCCGAGGCGACCACCTGCAGGCACTTGGGATCGTGGTCGGGGTTGTGGGTGTCCCACGGCAGGCAGCCCTTCACCGGATCGCAGTAGGTGTCGTACTCGCAGTCGTCGTCGCTCTTGCACGGCACCGACGGCAGGCACACGTCGTGCGAGCAGATCTTCCCCGCCGGGCACGGCTCGGCGCACTCGATCATGCCGCCCGCGCCGACGCTCAGGCTCCCGCCCATGCCGGCTCCGCCGGGACCTTCACCCGTGGTCGTGGATCCCGCAAATCCGGTGGTATCCGAACCGCAGCCGCCCGCCAGCATGCCCGCCACCGCGATGCCCGCCGCGACTCCGCACGCAACCGCACGCCATGCGCTCATTCGCCCTCGCTCTGCCCCGGCCACCAAGATACCGCAACGCTGGACGGGTTGGCAGGCCGCCGTGCATTCGGCGGGGCTTTGCGCTATCTCTTGGGCCGGATCATGCGGGCGCGGTGGTGGATCAGCGTGGCGGCGCTCGCGGGGGCGGGGTGCGGCACGACCGTCGACACGGTGGAGACGCCGGCGCCGGCGAAGCCCGTGCTCGACGTGCCGGCGGCGCTGTCGGTCGGCGAGGGGAAGAACCTGGTCATCGCGCATCCGACGTCGAGCGCGGGCGCCACGGTGGTCGCGAGCGCGAGCGGGCTCGTGAAGGTGTCGGTGAGCGATGGCGCGATCACCGTCGACACGAGCTACGGCCAGACGGGCAAGGCGACCCTGACGGTGACGGCGACGCTCGGCGGCGAGAGCACGACGGCCACCTCGTCGCTGACGGTGGTGCCGCTGAAATGGGGCGTGAGCACCACGTGGGACAGCGGCCCCGGCGGGCCGGAGGCGCGCGAGCACGGCGCGTTGCTCGTCGACGCCAAGGCGGGCAAGGTGCTGCTGTTCGGCGGCAGCGGCTACAACCCCTACCTCACGCCGCTCGGCGACGCGTGGCTCTACGATCTTCAGGGAACCAGCTGGGCGAGCGTGACGCCGAGCGGCGACGTGCCGAGCGGCGGCGGGTCGCGGCGGGTGGCCCCGGTTCCGAGGGCGAGCGGCCCGCGCGCGGAACCGTTCGGCCGCTACGGCAAGGGGCGGGCGGCGCACGCCGAGCGCTACCGCCTTGAGCTCGAACGCGGGAAGGGTGCCGTTCACCCTGGGAAACAACGAAAACCCCCCGGCAAAGCGGCG
>JACXTT010003647.1_pt1 | contig 23504 bp, 16 predicted proteins | sample 9270951 | NCBI WGS metagenome assembly JACXTT01 (sample SAMN15532306, study PRJNA645909) | rock metagenome | isolation source: weathered quartz diorite | place: Puerto Rico | collected 2017-06-21
CTGCGTCCTGAAGGGCCAACGCCAGCTTCAATGGCGTCTGACCACCAAACTGGACGACGCAAGACACATCGGCGCCCGCGCTTTGCTCACGGTCGATGATCCCCATCACATCTTCGAAGGTGAGCGGCTCAAAGTACAGGCGGTCGGACGTGTCGTAGTCAGTCGAGACCGTCTCCGGGTTGCAGTTCACCATGACGGTCTCGAATCCCTCGTCGCGGAAACCGAACACGGCGTGGCAGCAGCAGTAATCGAATTCGATCCCCTGGCCAATCCGGTTTGGACCGCTGCCGAGGATGATCACTTTCCTGGCAGACGTCGGGTCGGCTTCGCAGACCTCTTCGAAGGTCCCGTACATGTACGGCGTGAACGATTCGAACTCCGCGGCGCACGTGTCAATCCGCTTATAGGCCGGAACGATCGCATCATCCTGCCGGCGCTGCCGAACCGCGGCTTCATCAACTCCATACACGGCCGCGATGTCCTCGTCGCTGAAACCGTTTCGTTTGAGTGTCCGCAGCAGGTCGGTCGACATCTCGCGGAATTCGCCGAGAGACGCCATGTCGCGCAGCGCCACGATGTCGGCAAACTGCTGCAGAAACCAGCGGTCGATTCTGGTCAGCTCGTGAATGGTGTCGACGGTCCAGCCACGCCGCAGCGCGCGGAAGATGGCCCATACACGTCGATCGCTTGGAACCACGAGGCGCTTGCGTAGCGCGGTCTCGTCCTCGTCGCCGTCCGCGGCGTCTTCCGTACTCTCCGGAAACAGCCGACCGAGCTTCCCGAGTTCGAGCGACCGGACAGCCTTGAGAAACGCCTCCTTGAACGTCCGGCCGATCGCCATCGCCTCCCCCACCGACTTCATCTGCGTCGTCAGCGTGCGATCCGCCTGCGGGAACTTCTCGAAGTTCCAGCGGGGGAACTTCACCACGATGTAGTCGATCGTCGGCTCGAACGACGCCGGCGTCAGGCGCGTGATGTCGTTGGGAATCTCGTCGAGGTGATAGCCGAGCGCCAGCTTCGCGGCGATCTTCGCAATCGGGAATCCTGTCGCCTTCGACGCGAGCGCCGACGATCGTGAGACGCGCGGATTCATCTCGATCGCCACGATGCGCCCGTCGTCAGGGTTCACGGCGAACTGAATGTTGGAACCACCCGTCTCGACGCCGACGCGGCGGATGATGCGGCGCGCCATGTCGCGCATCCGCTGATATTCCTTGTCCGTCAATGTGAGCGCCGGGGCGACGGTGATGCTGTCGCCCGTGTGCACACCCATCGCGTCCACGTTTTCGATCGAGCAGATGACAACGAAGTTGTCAGCGACGTCGCGCATCACCTCGAGCTCGAATTCCTTCCACCCGATCACTGATTCCTCGACCAGAATTTCGTGGACGGGTGAAAACTCGAGGCCGCGGGCCGCGAGTTCGCGGAACTCTTCGACGTTGTACGCGATGCCGCCCCCAACGCCGCCCATCGTGAACGACGGCCGGATGATAGCCGGGAACCCGGTGTCTTCGACGATCGCCGTCGCGTCTTCCAGCGACTTGGCGACGCCGCTGCGCGGCACCTCGACACCGATCTCCTTCATTGCGTTTTTGAACAGCAGACGATCTTCGGCAACCTTGATCGCGTCGATCTGCGCGCCAATCAGCTTGACGTTGTATTTCTCGAGAACCCCGCGCTCCGCGAGCCCTACGGCCAGATTGAGCGCCGTCTGGCCGCCGACGGTGGGCAGCACAGCGTCGGGACGTTCTTTCTCGATGATGGCCTCGACCAGATCCAGCGTCAGCGGCTCAACGTAGGTGCGGTCGGCCATCTCGGGGTCGGTCATGATCGTCGCCGGGTTGCTGTTGACGAGAATGACCTCGAGGCCTTCGGAGCGGAGCGCCTTGCATGCCTGCGTGCCGGAATAGTCGAACTCGCAGGCCTGACCGATGACGATCGGACCGGAACCAATGACCAGAATGCGTTTGAGGTCGGTGCGTTTAGGCATTCGTGCCGGTCAGCGCTTTTCCATCGCGTCGAGGAACTTCAGGAACAAATAGTCTGCATCGTGCGGGCCCGGTGACGCTTCAGGGTGGTACTGGACCGAGAACACCGGTTTGCTTGTATGGCAAAAACCTTCAACGGTGCCGTCGTACAGGTTCAGGTGCGTGACCTTCACCTCCGGCGGCAGCGAGTCGGGATCGACCGCGAACCCGTGATTCTGGGATGTGATCTCGACCTTGCCTGAATCCAGCTCCTTCACCGGATGATTGGCGCCGCGGTGACCGAACTTCAGTTTGAACGTCTGACCTCCAACCGCAAGCCCCAGAATCTGGTGACCGAGACAGATGCCGAATGTCGGCGTATCGGTGCTCACCAGCTCGCGAACGTTGTTGATGGCGTAGGGCAACGCTGCGGGATCCCCCGGTCCGTTGCTGAGAAAGACTCCATCGGGCTCGATAGCGATGAGCTCGCTCGCGGATGCCGTCGCGGGAAACACCCGCACGTCGCAGCCGTAGGCGTCCAGCCGGCGAAGAATATTCCATTTGATGCCGAAGTCGTACGCCGCCACTCGCAATCGCCTGGACGAGCGACGCTGAGGTGCGATGCCGAACTCGCGGTGGTCTGCGTCTCCGACGGCAGCTGCGCGGTCCCGCCAATCGAACGGCACATCACAGGTAACGCCGCGTACCAGGTCTGAGCCCTCCATCTTGGGGATGGCGCGCGCCTTGGTGACGAGCTCTTCAGGATCGACCTGCCCGGTGGCGATCACGCCGCGCATCACGCCCGCTGAGCGCAGCACCCGCGTGAGCGCGCGCGTATCGATGTCGGCAATGGCCACTATGTTGTGGCGGACGAGATAATCGCGCAGCGACGAATCCGCCCGCCAGTTGCTCGCGACCGGCGATGCCTCGCGCACGATGAAGCCTGCCACACGGGGCGCCTGCGATTCGGCGTCTCCAGCAGTGGTGCCGTAGTTGCCGATGAGCGGCGCCGTCATCGTCACGATCTGTCCCGCGTAGGACGGATCGGTGAGGACTTCCTGGTATCCGGTCATGCTCGTGTTGAACACGACCTCGCCGCTCGTTTCGCCTGGAGCGCCGGCGGAGACGCCGCGGTACCAGGTGCCGTCTTCAAGTGCCAGGGTGGCGTTCATCGTGAGTGCATGATTATTATGCGCGGTGGATAATTATACATAACGCGTCGGTGCGAGTCTGTTTCCAGACCGGTGCGAGTCCACTCCGGGTCGGTGCGACTCGGGCTCCGCGTCGGTGCAAAGGCTGCAATAGGCGCAAGGGTTGATCCTGACAGATTGCACGTGACCGATCTTTCTGCGAGAGTACGGCTCAGTGCCCGGCGTCGCCACCGCGTCACGTATTCCCGTCGACATCCGCCGCCTGCCGTGGATCAAGCCACTGGTCATCGATTATGCGTTCGATCACGCCAAGGTCGCGTCGTTTTTCGCAGGCGATCCACTCGATCCGCACGCGTGGCGTGAGGCGATTGCCCGAACGCGATCACACAAACGCGAGCGCGATGCGATCGCCAACATCATCGCCGCGCAGCAGCACGTCCGCGGCGCGCCAGCGGAAGCGGTCGCCGCGGCTGCACGGTTGCGCAACGCGGAAACGGTCGCGGTCGTCACGGGGCAGCAGGCGGGACTCTTCGGCGGCCCATTGTTCACACTGTTGAAGGCGCTCACAGCGGTTCAGCTCGCCGAACGGCTCAGAAGCGACCACGGGATCCCCGCCATCGCAGTCTTCTGGATAGATGCCGAAGACCACGACTGGGACGAAGTGAAATCATGCGGCGTGCTCGATGCGTCGCTGACGCCTCGCACGGTCGCCGTGGGCGATCCTCCGGGCTCACACGTTGAACCGGTGGCGCGCGTACGACTGGACGCGACCGTCGATGTGGCGATCAACGAACTGGCGGCTGCCCTGCCGCAAACGGAATTTACCGAACCGCTCATCGCGTCCATTCGCGCAGCATACGGCCCGGGCACCGGCATGGTGGACGCCTTCGGACGCTGGATGGAGTCGGTGCTGGGTCCTCGCGGGCTGGTGGTGTTCGATTCGGCGGATCCGGCGGCCAAGCCGCTTGCCGCGGCGGTCTTCACGCGCGAGATCGACCGCGCCGGGACGACCGCACGCCTGGCAGCGGATGCCGGCGCTGCACTGGAAGCGCACGGCTACACCGCACAGGTCACGCCACAGCCTGACACGGTGGCGCTGTTTCATCTCAACGGCGGACGTCAGCCTGTTCGCATCCAGGGTGACGCATTTCAGGTTGGCGATTCGATTGTGCCAAAGGGAGCGCTCGTCGATCGTGTCCGACAGGCGCCGGCGGAGTTCAGCCCCAACGTGCTGCTGCGCCCTATCGTCCAGGACACGCTGTTCCCGACAGCCTGCTATGTGGCGGGTCCGAACGAGCTCGTCTATCTCGGCCAGCTTCGCGGCGTTTACGACACCTTCGAGGTGCCGATGCCGCTGATGTATCAGCGTGCCACGGCGACGCTCCTCGATTCCAACGCCGTGCGGTTCCTGATGCGGCACGACGTCTCGATGGAGCAATTGCAGGCGCAGGATGAATCCCTACTGAATCAATTGCTCGCGGCGCAGCTGCCGCCGGATGTCGACGCCGCGATGCAGGACGTCAGCCGGCTCCTGCAGGACCGAATGGAGCAGCTCGCCACGAGCGTCGCGCAGATCGATGCGACGCTCGAGGGCGCTGCGCGCTCGGCGTCCGGACGCATGCAGGACGACGTCAAAAAGCTGAACGCCAAGATTATCCAGGCCGCCAAGCGCAAGGACGAAACCCTTCGACGTCAGTTTCATCATGCGCAGGCACAGGCGTTCCCGGGCGGAGAGCCGCAGGAACGACGCGTCGGCTTCGTCTCATTCCTCAACAAATTCGGCCCGGCGTTCGTCGATCGCCTGCTCGAAGAGCTGACGACCGATATAGGTACTCACTGGGTGATCACACCGTGAGCCAACTGACACGCCATCCCGCCGCCGTCAGGTACGCCCTGCTCGGCTGCGCCGTGGTGTCGCTCATCGTCGGGGCGGTGCTGGCGTACTTCTATATTTCGTTCTCCGGGATCATCGACGCACGACTCCATGGCGAGCGCGAGCGCTCGCTGCCGCGCGTTTATGCGCGTCCGCTCGAAGTCCGGCGCGGCGAGGCGCTGAGCGTCGGCGATCTTGTCGCCCGGCTCAATGACCTCGGCTACGCGCAGCGGCCTGCCGTTCAGGCGCCCGGCGAGTTCGCGATCGTGCGCAATGCCGTGTTCATCTCGCCGCGAGCCGGAGCGTTCGGTGGGAAAACGATTCGCGCCGCATTCCGCGCGGCACCGGCCGTCCGGCGTGCCGGCGGGCCACTGCCCGCGCCCTCGCGGGGCATCACGGAGCTCGAAGTCATCGATCCCGCCGGCAAACCGGTGCGAGCCGAAGCCGTCACGCTCGACGCACCGCTGGTGACCGCGTTGATGGCAGATGGTGCGCGCGAGAAACGCCGGCGCGTGTCGCTGACCGTCATTCCCAAACGGATGCAGGACGCTGTGCTCGCCATCGAGGACCAGAGCTATTACACGCATCCTGGTGTCAACCCGTTCAGCGTGCTCCGCTCGATCCTCGTCAACGCATTCGGCAGCAACAAATATCCAATCGGTGGCAGCACGATCACGCAGCAGCTCGCACGGATGTTCTTCCTCACCGACGAGTTCAACACGGAGCTGTCCAGCGGCACGCGCTCCTACCGGCGCAAGCTCCAGGAGGCATTCATGTCACTCGTCCTCGAGCGCCGTGCGTCGAAGGACGAGATTCTCGAGCTGTATCTCAACGACGTGTATCTTGGCCAGAGGGGCTCGTTCGCCGTTCACGGTGTCGCAGAGGCCGCACGTCTGTTCTTTGGCAAGGACGTGGCAAACCTGACGGTGGGCGAAGCCGCGCTCATCGCCGGTGTCATTCAGAACCCCGGGCTGCACTCTCCCTTCGTGAATCCGAAGAATGCGGTCGAGCGACGAAACATCGTGCTGCGCGCAATGGCGGATGAGGAGTACATCACCTCCGACGTCGCTCAGAGTGCCACGCGCGAACCGCTGCAAATTGCGCCACGCAGCGTCGACAACGAAGCGCCGTATTTCGTCGATATGGTCGGGCAGCAGATCGCCGAGCAATTCCCCGGGCTGGCGGCGCAGGCAAACGCCGTCAGCGTATATACGACGCTCGATATCAATCTTCAGCGCCTGGCGCTCGATGCCGTGCGCGACGGTCTCGCGCGAGTAGACGACTTACTGGCTCGGCGAAAGCGGAAGGGTCGCGCGCAGGCTGCGCTCGTCGCAGTCGATCCGCAGACGGGCGAAATTCTCGCCATGGTTGGCGGACGTTCGTACAACCAGTCGCAGTACAACCGGGCAACGACCGCGCGCCGGCAGCCGGGTTCCGTGTTCAAACCGTTCGTGTATCTTGCGGCGTTCGAGCACGGCGCCGAGGAGGGGCGGACGGACCTGACGCCGGCATCGTTGACCAACGATGCACCCGAAATTTTCACGTTCAACAACCAGACGTGGGAGCCGAAGAACTACGACGACTACGACGGTGAAATCACGTGGCGGCGCGCGCTCGCCATGTCACGCAACCTCGGGACGATTCACGTTGGCGCGGCGATCGGGTTCGACAAGATCGCCGAAGTCTGGAAACGCGTGGGGGTCGGCACACCACCGCAGGGGTATCCGGCGATTACGCTCGGCGTGTTCGAGTTGACGCCGCTCGAGGTCGCGGAGGCGTACACGGTGTTTACCAACAGTGGTGCCGTGCATCCGCTCAAATCGATTGCAGCGATCAATGCCGGCGAGCGGCACGTGTTGCCGAAGGATCTGCCGCTGCGCCATGTGGCGCGCGACGACACGACGTATCTGGTCACGAACATGATGCGCAGCGTGCTGAACGAGGGCACCGGTGCCGGCGCCCGCGCCGCGGGATTCACGCTCGACGCCGCAGGCAAAAGCGGGACGACCAACGACCTGCGCGATGCCTGGTTCGTCGGCTTTACGCCGCATCTGCTGACGGTTGTCTGGGTCGGCTTTGATGACAATCAACCCGTGTCGCTGAGCGGCAGCCAGGCCGCGCTCCCCATCTGGACGCAGTTCATGAAGAGCGCAACCGCCGGTGAATTGAGCGAGGAATTTGCAGTGCCGGAAGGGATCACGTTCGCCGAAATCGACCGCAACACGGGCAAACTCGCCGTGCCTGGGTGCCCCAGCACAATCAAGGAATCGTTCCTAGCCGGAACCGAGCCCACCGAGTACTGCGAACTGCACCGGTAAACGGTCGTCTGGCCAAAGCCGGACGCGACGTGACGCTATAATTTTCTAAGCAACTGACCTGCAATGGGTTCGCACGAACTCCCCGAACGATCTCGACGCCTGCTGGCCGCACTCGTGCGCGAGCACATCGCCACAGGCGAGCCGATTTCGTCGCAGGCCCTGGCGCGCCACAGCGGTCTTGGCGTCTCGTCGGCGACTATTCGCAACCTGTTCGCGCGCCTCGAAGCGGACGGATACGTGTACCAGCCGCACACCTCCGCCGGGCGCGTTCCGACAGACCGCGCATATCGAGTATTCGTCGATCTACTGCTCGAGGGCCGCAGGCCAGCGCGTCCTGCTGCTGGCGTCGAGCACGAGCTCCGGCAGCGCGCGGAACGCTCACCGTTGATGGACGACCTGCTCGTCAGCGTGTCGCACATGGTTTCACGCGCCTCCCGGCACGTCGGGTTTGCCATCGGCAGCAATGTGGCCGTCCTGCAGCGGATCGAATTCGTGTCGCTCGAGGGAAGCCGCGTGCTCGTGGTTGTCGTTTCACGCGGCAACCAGGTCACGCAAAAGGTTGTCGACGCAGGTGAAACCATCCGTCCCGACGACCTCGTGCAGGCCGCGAACTACCTCAACACTGAATTTGCGGGACTCTCGCTCTTCGACGTTCGTGAAGCGGTGCTTGCGCGGCTCGCGCAGGAGCGAACGTTGTACGACGAGCTCATGGCGCGCGCGCTTCGGCTCGCGCGCTTCACGCTCGAGGAGCTTCCCAGGCAGAATGCGTTTCACGTCGAGGGCGCCGCGTCGCTCCTCGACTCCTCGGCTCCCGACGCTGTTGCGCTGCCGACCCTCCGTTCCCTGCTCCGCATGATGGAGGAGAAGGAACGGATGCTGCGGTTGCTGAACCAGTACATCGACGAATCCGGTTTGACCGTCGTCATTGGCGGCGAACACGCGTCACCCGATCTGCGGCCGTTCAGCCTGATCGCCTCGACGACGACGGATGGGAGCACCATTAGAACAGTTGGCATCATCGGACCGACCCGGATGCAGTACTCGCGCGCGATCAGCGTCGTGGACGGCGTGACACAGGCCGTCGCGCGCGTGCTCCGCAGCCATTAATCAGAATCATGCAGGACGACCGGATGGACGACCAGGAATCGGCGGGCGCCGCGACCGAACCACAGCCCGAGCCGGACGCGGCAGAATCGCCCGTCGAGGCGATGCGCCGTGAGAAGGACGCGCTGCAGGACCAACTGCTGCGAACCGCCGCGGAGTTCGATAACTATCGCAAGCGCGTCGATCGGGACAGGCGCGATCAGGCAGACGCTGCGACGGCAAGCGCCCTGACCGGCCTGTTGCCAATCATCGATGATCTCGAACGCGCATTGAAGGCACCGGGCGAAGATATCGAAAGCTTCCGCAAGGGTATCGAACTGATTCATCAGCAGATGATCGAGCTGCTTCGCAAGCGAGGGGTGAACCCAATCGAAGCGGTGGGTGCCGACTTCGATCCGCGCTACCACCAGGCAGTCGTCCATGAAGCCAGTCCCGAACATCGTGAAGGTGAAGTCATCGAGGAGTTTGCACGCGGCTACATGCTCGGCAATCGGCTGCTCCGCCCGGCGATGGTCAAGGTAGCGAAGGCGTGAGCAAACGCGATTACTACGAGGTGCTCGGCCTTCCGCGCACCGCCTCCGATCAGGAGATCAAGAGCGCGTATCGCAAGCTCGCACTCAAATACCATCCCGATCGCAATGCCGGTGACAAGGTTGCCGAAGAGAGGTTCAAGGAAGCGGCTGAAGCCTACGCCGTGCTCGCCGACGCCGACAAGCGGCACATCTACGACCGCTTCGGCCATAGCGGGCTTGGCGGCGCGGCGACGGGCGGTTTCGATCCGACGGTGTTCACCGGCTTTGAAGACATCCTCGGCGGCCTCGGCGACATCTTCGGGATCGGCGAGATGTTTGGCGGCCAGCGCCGGCGCGGAGGACCGCAGCGCGGCGCCGATCTGCGCTACGACCTCGAGATCTCGTTCGATGAGTCCTCGCGGGGTGTCGAGACCACCATTCAGATTCCCAGGCAGGAAACGTGCGAGGCGTGCAACGGGTCTGGAGCTGCGCCGGGGTCGAAGCCGGCGACGTGTCCGCAATGTCATGGCCGTGGTCAGCTGCGTTATCAGCAGGGATTTTTCACCGTCGCGCGTTCCTGCGGTCAGTGCCGCGGAACCGGTTCGATCATCAGCTCCCCGTGCACGATGTGCCGTGGGGCGGGACGTGTGCAACAGACCCGAAAGCTGACCGTCAAGATTCCTGCGGGCATCGCGAGCGGACAGCGGCTGCGCCTCAGCAGCGAGGGTGAGGCTGGCGCCGGCGGCGGTCCGGCCGGCGATCTCTACGTCGTCGTTCACGTCCAGGAACACCCCTTCTTCCATCGCGATGGAAACGATCTGTTCTGCGAAATTCCGCTCAACTACACGACGCTTGCGCTCGGCGGCGAAATCACCATCCCCAGCCTTGAAGGCGAGCAGACGCTGAAGATTCCGGAAGGGACCCAGGCCGGCGCAACGTTCCGCCTGCGCGGGAAAGGCATGCCCGACGTAGTGGCTGGGCGTGGCCGCGGTGACCTCCTCGTCACCGTAAAGGTCGTCACGCCCAGGAAGCTGACAAAGGAACAGCGGAAGGTGCTCGAACAGCTTGCAGAGGCGCTGCCGAAGGAAAAATTCGAGCCGACGCCGCGCGACGAGCACGAAGATCGCGGCCTCTTCGAGCGGGTCAAAGATATCTTTGGATAGATGCGCACATGGCCGGCGCTGGAAATCCGGCAGGCTGATGACGACGATCTGATCCAGGCGTTCCTCATCGACTTCAATCTCGCCGCGATCGACGGTTCACGTTACTTCTTCCACAGCACCGAGGATCGCGATCGCGCGGTCGTCGCGATCGGGACTCAATTTCCAAGCATCGTCGTTTACCCGGTTGACGTACCCGATGAAGACTGGGCCGCGCGATCGCAGATGGCGCTTCGCGCCGTAACCGTCGGTGCGTTGCGGATCGCGCCTCCGTGGGATGTGGCTTCTTCGTGCGTAGTGGCTGGCTTTAGCCAGCCCTCCACCATCGTCATCGAACCATCGATGGGCTTCGGCACCGGTCATCATGCGACGACGCGTCTGTGTCTTGGTGCGCTGCAGCAAGTCGATCTACGCGAACGCAGCGTGATCGACGTCGGCACCGGCTCTGGTGTACTGGCAATCGCGGCTCGAAGGCTCGGCGCCAGCGGCGTGCTCGCTATCGACGACGACCCGGATGCCATCGCGGCGGCCGAGGCGAACGTGAAACTGAATCAGGAATCGCGGATTGCGCTCGAAGTCGCAGATTTTCGCTCCGCGAAGATTGGCCAGTTCGATCTCGTCATCGCGAACCTGACCAGCGCACTCCTGATCGCATCCGCTGACCGCGTCGAGTCACTCGCGATTCCCCGCGGTCGTCTCATCTTGAGCGGATTCATGAATGACGAAGAGCGAGACGTGTTGCGCGCCTTCGAGGGTTACGCGCTGGAATGGCGCGCACAGGAGGATGAATGGGTGTGCATCAGTTTGACCGCTTCGTGACTGGAGCGAGGCGGCGCAGCTCATCGAAGAAGTTGACGAGGAAGACCACGGTCCCGCTGTGCTCCTCCTCGAGCCGCTTGCCGACGGCAAAGCGATCGCTCTTTGGGTCGAGTGTGTAGCGACGATACTGGCCGGCGGTGAACGCAGTATCAGTCCACACACTCGGTCGGTCGGGCCGAAATGTCTCCCCCTCGACGCGATACGGCACGACCATGATGTGCCCGTCCAGCGTGGCGTAGAACAACTCCTGGCGCGCACGCGACCACGTTGGATACGTGCCGCCGCCCGTTGAGATCTGCCACTGCCCGCCCGGACCAGGGAACGGTCGGACATAGACTTCGTTGCGACCGGTGGCATCCGAGAAGTACGCCACCCAGCGGCCGTCGGGCGAGAAGGTGGGCACCTGCTCACCGGCGCTCGTCTTGAGGAACACTGTCGCGGTGCCCGGTGACCAACCCGTGGCATCGCTCCCCTGCATCGGCAGAATCATCAAGTCGCTATTGGTCGGTTGTGGAATTTCGTGGTAGGCGAGGTACTTCCCACTTGGGTGCCACGACCCGGGAATCAGATGGCTGTTGCGGCTGGCGAGCAGCAACTGCGCCTCGCCGCCGCCATCGGCCTGCTGCCAATAGAGGTTGTAGTACGTCTTGTCGCCACGTTTCGACGCGAACGCGATGCGGCGCCCGTCCGGTGTCCAGACAGGATTGGCATCGTCAGTGGGGTCGAACGTGAGACGCGACAGCGTCTCGCGAGCCCACTCGTACGTCCACACATCCCGCTGCTTTCCGTCGGAGATATCCATGGCCAGTTTGCTGCCATCGGGCGAGAAGAGCAGGCCTGTCCAGTTCGCGGCTGTCGAGCGCAGAGGCGCGGTCTTCCCATCGCGACCGAGCCACGCGATAGGCACGGTGTTGCTGTCGCGCGCCTCGCCGGGAGTGTAGACCGCCGTTCCGCTACTCGAGAACGCGAATTGTCCGCCCCCTGTTACGGTGGGGCTGGCGATGATGCCTTCGAGGACGGGCACCGGCTGACCGGACAATTCCAGCCGATTCAGATCGAAAGGCGCCGCGAACAGTGTCCCCTCGTGGACGTACACAAGGTGACCACTAGGCAGATACCGGGCGTAGTAACCCTTCTCCAGAATGACTTTCCGCTCACCCGCGGGCAGCAGCTGCACCACGATGTTTGCGCTCTCCCACGTGTTCGTCGTCGCACCGCTGCTATAAAGCACGGCTCGACCGCCCGGCAGCACCTGGGGCCACCGTTGCGTGACCTCACCCGACGCGAGCATCGTCACCGGCTGCGGTGTCCCACCAGCCGACGACACACGCAGCAACCTCGTTTGCGGTGTGTTGTTCGGCGTGAACACAATCGTGCCGTCGTCGGCCCACCAGCCACCGCGCCCATTGGGCGCGTCGCACAGTGTGGCCGCAGCGCCACCGGTCACCAGGATCTTCTTCAGCTTGCCCGCTCCGAAAAACGCCACCCACTGGCCGTCCGGGGAGAAAAACGGATTGTGTGCGCCCTCGGTGCCGGGCAGCAACGTCGCCTCCAACTGATCGAGGCGCCGCGTGTACAAGTCCGGGTCACTGTCGGCGACGCCAGGCTTCCGTGCGGTGAACACGAGCATGTTGCCGTCGGGCGAGAGCACGGCGGCGGCGCCCTGGTCCGTCGAAAGCGAAGCGTTGACGCCCAGGTCGACTCTCAGTTGTTGGGATGCCGACAGTGGCATCGTTCGCCACGGAGCCCACAACCCGAGCACGACGGCGAGGCCTGCGCTCATAGCGGCGGCAACCATCCACGGCAGCGCACGCCGCCAGCGCGATGCCGCTACGACGGGAAGGTTGACGCTGCCAGGTAGACCGTCCGCGCGCTTGGTCAATGCGTCATCGATCTCGAGTCGCGCGCCGGCGGCGGAATCGAGTCGTTGCTTCCTGTCCTTCTCGAGGCAACGCCGCAACAATCGGCGAACGGAGCTGGGTGTGTCCGAGGGCAACGCGCGCCAGTCGGGTTCGTCCTTCAGCACCGACGCCAGCACATGCGACACCGTTTCACCGGCAAACATCTGATGGCCGGCCAGCATCTCGAAGAGCACCACACCGAAAGCCCACAGATCGGCTCGCTTGTCGACGGATTTGCCCGCGGCTTGCTCCGGCGACATGTACGCGGCTGTGCCGAGCAGCACGCCAACGCCCGTCATCAGCGCGGGACTGGTGATCGTGGGCGACATGGACAACGCGTTCGACACGTCCGACGCGTTCGATCCGTTCGGCTCGTTCAACTTCGCCAACCCGAAATCGAGGACTTTCGCGTGGCCGTTCGGTGTGACTTTGATGTTGGCGGGCTTCAAATCGCGATGAATGATCCCCTGCTCATGCGCCGCTTCCAGCGCTTCGCAGATCTGTCTCGCGATCGGCAGCGCCTCGTCGGGCGGAATCGGTCCGCGCGCGAGTCGATCGGCCAGGGTCTCCCCTTCGACCAGTTCCATCACGAGGGCGGGGCCGCCAGCACTGTCTTCCAACCCGTAGATGCCGGCAATACTCGGATGGCTCAGTGACGCGAGCACTTCGGCTTCACGCTGAAAGCGCGCGAGGCGATCCGCATCAGCGGCGAATGACCCCGGCAGGAACTTCAGCGCGACATCGCGTTTCAGTCGAGTATCGCGCGCGCGGTACACCTGGCCCATGCCGCCCACACCAATGGCGGAGAGGATTTCGTACGGGCCGACGCGGGTACCGGGATCGAAGACCATCAATTGAAGAAGGTTGCGCGAATTCTAACGCCGAAGTCGAAGGCGTAGAGGCGGACCTTCGGGTCCGCCTTGGCGCGCCGCCGAGAGCGGCTGCACGACGTAGCGCAGCAGGATGTCGAACACCTGCTGGCGATGCCCGCGCCGCTCCTCGCTGACGTCAGGTGACGCCGTCGTCACAATCACCATGTCGAGGTCAGGCACGACGAAGATGTACTGGCCGCCATAGCCCCACGCAAAGCACGTGTCGTGACCGCCGAGCTCGTGAACCCACCACGAATAGCCGTACTTGCGGTCGCGCATCGGATCGACGACGTCGGTGGGAACTCGGCGTCCGGTCCGCTCGCGGGGCCGGAACTCGCGCGCCCGCCCTTCACATGACTTCGCCACCCAACGCTCCGGTACAATCTGCCGCCCGTTCAATCGGCCTCGGTGCAGATACAGCTCCCCGAACATGACCATCTGCCGCGGTGTCATCAGCATGTCGTTGCCGCCGAAATAGATGCCCTGCGGATCCCGCGGCCATGGCGGCACGGCGGAGCCGAGCGGCTTGAACAGCGCCTCGTTCGCGAATTCCCGCGTGCTCGTGGCCGTGACCTTCGTCAGGATCGCGGACAGCAGGTGCGAGTTGCCGGTGCTGTATTCCATCACCGCGCCCGGCGCGGCAAACATCGGACGCGCCAGCGCGTGCTGCGCCCAGTTGCGCGACGTCACCCACGCGCCATAGTTCACGTTGCTGGTCCCCTCGAGCCCCGAACGCATGGTCAGCAGGTCTTCGATCGTGATCGCTCGCTTGCGGGTGTCCGAATCCGCGGCGAGCTCGGGAAAGTACATCACGACAGGAGTCCGCACGTCTGGAATCAGCTTCCGTTCGATCGCGATGCCAATGAGTGCGGAGATCACGCTCTTCGATGCCGACTTGATGTTGGCGGGCTGGTTGGCGCGCCGTCCGTTGTAGTAGCGCTCCACCACCAGCTGACCGTGTTGACTGACAAGCAGGCTATGCAGACGCGGCAGCTGGCGCGCAGCCACGTCGATCGCGCCGCCGTCGACTCCGGCAACGGCGAGCGCGAGCATGAGCGACGCGGCGCGCACCACGTTAGAACTCCCTCCACATCGTAAAGAACGCTGACAGCGCAACGACGCACATGGCGTCGGCGCGAAGGATGCGGCTGCCGACGGTGATCAGACGGCACACGGAGGCGCCCCGTTCGATTTCCGCAGGCGTCCAGCCGCCTTCAGGGCCAATCAGCACCGTAGCACCACGCTGTGGGGACAGATCCAGCTCCGACGCAGGCGTCGTCTCGCTGGCCGCATTCGGCTCGACGAGCATCAGCCCTGGCAGCGGCAGCAGCATCTTGCCGAGCCCATTGATCAGTTCGTCGAACTCGATCGCATCCAGGATGCGCGGCACCGTGGCACGGCCGCACTGCTTGACGGCGGAGACGGCGATCCGTTCCCATCGCTCCCTGCGCCGTCCGCGCACGAGCCATGCGCGCGTGACTTCAGTGCGCGTCGTGATGACTGGTTGAATCTCCGCCGCGCCCATCATCGTTGCGTCGCGCACGACGTCGTCCATCTTGTCGCCTTTGAGCACCGCCTGCGCGAGCGTAATGGCCACACGGGATTCCGGCGCCGGTGTTGCGAAACCCTCGAGCCGCACACGAACACCATCCTTGTCGGCCTGTTCTACCGTGGCATCGAACTCGCGCCCGTGTCCGTTGAACACGCGCAGAACATCGCCAGCCTGCAAACGCAGTACGCGTGTCAGGTGCTCGGCCTCATCGCGCGGGAGCGTGATGAGGTCTCCGGGTCGTTGTGCATCGGGTGCATGGAAGCGCGCGTTCACGCCGCTATAATCCGTCCGTGTTCCTCAAGGGTCAAACGGTCGGCAAGTACAGAATCCTTTCTCCTCTCGGCAGCGGCGGTTTCGGCAGCGTCTTCCTCGCCGAAGACACCTGGATTCACAAGAAGGTCGCCATCAAGGTCCCGCACAAGCAGAACCTCGACTTCGCCGAGATGCTGAAGGAACCGCGGCTTCTCGCGTCGATGAATCACCCGAATATCGTCACCGTCCTGACCGCGGAAAAACAGGACGGCGTCTTTTTCATCGTGATGGAGTACGTGCCCGGCGAAACGCTGGAGCAGATCATCCTGCGCGATGGCGCGCTCGACGTCGCACGCGCACTCGACTTCACCTGTCAGATCTGCAATGCGGTTGACCACGCGCACAGAGTTGGCGTGCTCCACCGCGATCTGCGGCCCGGCAACATGCTCGTGTCGCGCAGCGGAATGCTGAAGGTCACTGACTTCGGCACGTCACGCTTTCTCGAAATCGCCGCGCACGGAACCACGGTCATCGGCAGCCCGCCGTACATGGCGCCTGAACAGTTCTACGGCAAAGCTGTTTTCGCCAGCGACGTCTATTCCATCGGCGTCACGATGTATCAGATGCTCACGGGTGAACTGCCGTACGCCACGCCGGCACCAGGGGACATCGAGCGTCTCGTGCGCGGGGAACTCGTGACGGCGCCGCGAGTGAAGAACAACCGGATTCCCAAAACGGTCAACGACATCGTCCTCAAGGCGCTCGCCGCCGACCTCACCCATCGATATCAGCGCGCGTCCGACCTGCTTGCCGATCTCCTTGCCCCCGCTCCGCGCCGCCGATCCGCCGTTGGCGCGACCCGCGAGGCAAACGTCGCCGAGATTCAGTCGCGGCTTCGCGGCCGTGAGACCCCGCAGCCGCGCTTCTGCTGGCACTGCCGCAAGCCACTCCAGGCGCGGACCGCGAAGTGCCCGTTCTGCGGCGAAGCCCAGTAACCATCACGTCATATTCGGTGGTTTTGGTAGGGCCGTATAAGATCTTCAGGAAGGAGCTACAAATGTCTTTCCCTGGCACGGGCAAAATCTGGATGAACGGGTCTTTTGTGGACTGGAAGGACGCCACCATCCACATCGGCTCGCATATCGTCCACTACGGCAGCGGCGTCTTCGAGGGAGCGCGCTGCTACGACACGCTGTCGGGCCCGGCCTGCTTCCGTCTCGATGCGCATGTCCGGCGCCTGCTCGACTCGGCGCGGATTTACCGGATGGAGTCGAAATACGACGCCGCCGCGCTGACCGATGCCATCATCGACACCATCAATGCCAACGGTTTCCGCGCCTGCTACATCAGGCCCTTGATTTACCGCGGCTACGACAGTCTGGGCGTCAATCCGTTTCCGTGCCCCGTGGACGTCGCGATTATGGTGTGGGAATGGGGTGCGTACTTCACCAAGGAAGCCATCGAGGAAGGTCTCGACGTCAAGATCGCCACGTGGGCGCGGAATGCGCCGAACACCACGCCGGCGATGGCCAAAAGCGTGGCGAATTACGCCAACGCACAGCTCATCAAAATGGAAGCGATTGCCGAAGGCTACGCCGAGGGGATCGCGCTCGACACCTACGGGAACCTGAGCGAAGGCAGCGGACAGAACGTGTTCATCGTGCGGGACGGCATTATCTACACGCCGCCGGTCGGCAACTCAGTGCTCTGGGGCATCACCCGCGACTCGGTCATCACGATTGCGCGCGACCTCAACTTCACCGTGAAGGAGGAGACGCTGCCGCGAGAAACGCTCTACATCGCTGACGAGGTGTTTTTCGTTGGCACCGCAGTGGAAGTCACCCCCATCCGCTCGGTGGACCGCGTGAAAGTCGGACGTGGACGCCGCGGCCCTGTCACCGAAGCCATCCAGCAGCGCTTCTTCAAGATCGTCAAGGGCGAAGTGCCGGATTCGTATGGCTGGCTGCAGCCGGTCCAGACGCCGGCGGCGGCTACATCGGGCGGCGCGAAGGGTCGATAAAAGGAAGGCGTGCACGTCAACGATCTCCTGAAAATCGCGGTCGAAAACGGCGCGTCGGACCTCCATCTCAAGGCCGGCAGCTACCCGATGATGCGGGTACGCGGCATGCTCGTCCCCGCGACCGAGGAAAAGCGGCTCGATCACGACGACATGGTGTCGGTCGCTGCCGCCGTGCTGCCGACGAGCCATCGCGAGAAGTTCAAGGAAAATCGTGAGGTCGATCTCGCGTACAGCGTCGCGGGACTCGGCCGGTTTCGCTGCAACACGTTCCAGCAGCGCGGCACCATCGGAATGATCTTCCGCGTCATCCCGATGCGCGTCTCGACCATCGACGAGTTGGCGCTGCCACCGGTCCTCAAGAAAATTGCCGCGGAAGAACGCGGCCTGGTTCTCGTGACCGGCACGACCGGGTCGGGCAAGAGCACGACACTGGCGGCGCTCATCGACGAGATCAACACCACGCGTACGGCGCACATCATGACGGTCGAGGACCCCATCGAGTACCTCCACCGCGATAACCGGTCGATCATCAATCAACGGGAAATTGGCGTCGACACGATGTCGTTCTCGCACGCGCTCCGCAGCGCGCTGCGCCAGGATCCTGACGTGATTCTCGTCGGCGAGATGCGGGATTTCGAGACCATCGAGACGGCGCTGCTCGCCGCGGAGACCGGCCATCTGGTCTTCTCCACACTCCACACGCTCGACGCAACGGAAACAATCAACCGCATCATCGCGGTGTTCCCGCCTCACCAGCAGAAGCAGATTCGCATTCAGCTGGCGAGCGTGCTCAAAGCGGTCATCTCACAGCGGCTGATTACGAGGGTCGACAACAAGAGCCGCGCCCCGGCCGTCGAAGTGCTGATCAGCACGGCCTTCATCCGCGACTGCATCATGGATAAGGAGAAGACGCACCTGATTCATGGGGCGATCGCTCAGGGCACGTCGCAGTACGGGATGCAGACGTTCGATCAGTCGATCTTCTATCTGTTCCAGCAGAAGCTCATCTCGTACGAGGAGGCGCTTCGCTGGGCGTCGAACGTCGACGAGTTCAAGCTCAAGGTTCAGGGAATTTCGACGACGGCCGAGATGTCACGCGACCAGATGGCCACCGCCGCGCAGGCCAGCGGCGGCGCACCCGAGATTACCCGCTTCGGAGGCTAGCCGATGCCCGACGCCGCCGAGCGGGCCTATATCACCGGGCTTACGCTGCTGGCGCGTCGTGAACTCGCGGAAACGCAGTTGCGAGCGCGCCTGATCAAACGGAAGTTCGATCCCGAGGACATCGATATCGCCGTCGCGCGTCTCCGTCGCGAGAGGGCGCTCGACGACCGGCGCACGGCAATCGCCTGTGCACGGACGGAGGTGCGCGTCCGGCACCACGGCCGCGCTCGTGTTCTGCGCCAGATTGAGGCGCTCGGCATCGCTCGCGACGTCGCACGTCAGGCGGTGGCGGAGGTATTTACCGAGCTGGACGAGGCCGAGCTGCTGCAGCAGGCGCTCGATCGACGACTGCGCCGCGGCGTTGACTTGAGTGATCCCGCCATCGTCCGCCGCATGCATCGATACCTGGTGGGTCAGGGCTTCGACCCTTCGGCGGTCACAGGGTTACTTCGACGCCGGCGCGCATCGATCGCCGAATCCCTGTAACCTGTACCGGGAACTTTCTTCCTGATGACTGCAAATCAGATCCGGTCCTCTTTTCTGAAGTACTTCGAACGGAACGCGCATCGCGTCGTTCCCAGCTCGCCGCTCGTCCCGCACAACGACCCGACACTGCTCTTCACCAACGCCGGGATGAACCAGTTCAAGGACGTGTTTCTGGGAAAGGAGAAACGGGACTACACGCGTGCGACCACGGTGCAGAAGTGCATGCGCGTCAGTGGCAAGCACAACGACCTCGACAACGTGGGGCCGTCACTCCGGCATCACACGTTTTTCGAGATGCTCGGCAACTTCTCGTTCGGCGACTATTTCAAGCGCGACGCGATTCCGTTTGCCTGGAAGCTGCTGACCGAGGAATGGAGACTCCCTCCAGAGCGCCTCTGGGCCACCGTTTTTCAGGGGGGGGACGCAGCGATTCCGCGCGATGACGAGGCGTACGACATCTGGCGGAAGTTTCTGCCGGGTGAACGGGTCGGCGAACTTGGGGCCGCGGACAACTTCTGGCAGATGGGCGACACCGGACCGTGCGGTCGCTGCTCGGAGATCTACTACTTCCGGGGCACCGAGGTCGGTTGCGACGCCGAGGCTGCTGGTGGGCTCTGTCGCGGTCTGGAGTGCAGCTGCGATCGATTTGTCGAAATCTGGAACAACGTGTTCATGGAGTTCGATCGACAGGCGGACGGAACGCTACGCCCGCTGCCCGCGCCTTCGATCGATACCGGCATGGGGCTCGAGCGCGTCACGGCAGTCATCCAGAGGCACCTGTCCAACTACGATACCGACCTGTTCACGCCGCTGCTCGGTGCGATCGGCGAGCGGGCGGGCACGACACACCGCGGAACAATGGAGCCCGCCGAGGTCTCGATGCGCGTCGTTGCGGACCACATGCGCGCGATGACGTTCCTGATCGCAGACGGCGTAGTTCCCTCCAACGAATGGCGCGGCTACGTTCTGCGGAAGATCATGCGTCGCGCGATGCGTCACGGAAAACGCCTTGGCATCAGTCAGCCGTTTCTCCACACGCTCGTCGGCGTCATCGTGCGGGAGTTCGGCGATGCGTATCCCGAGCTCAAGGCTGGGCAGGCAGCCATCGTGCAGGTGATTCGGAGCGAGGAAGAACGATTCGACGCGGTGTTGACCGACGGCTTGCCGAAGCTCGAAGAAGTGCTCGACAAGGCTGCGGCGGGAAACAAGACGGTGAACGGCGATCTAGCGTTCAGGCTGTACGACACCTACGGCCTGCCTCGCGATTTCATCGAGGACATGATCGACGACCGCAAGCTGTCCCTCGATCGCGAAGGGTTCGAGCGCGCGATGGAAGGTCAGCGCGAGAAAGCGCGCGCCGGCAGCAAGTTCAAGGGCAGCGCGCGTCAGGATCAGGGGTTTGGCGGCTTCGCTGGAGTGCCGCCAACGACATTCGCGGGTTACGAGAACACCTCGACAAAGACGCGCGTCACGGCGTTGGCGAAGCTTCCGGCCGACGGCCCACCGGTCGAAGTGCCGAAGCTCTCAGCGGGAGACTCTGGCTGGGTGGCGCTGGAGGAAACGCCGTTCTACCTCCAGAGCGGCGGCCAGATATCCGACGTCGGTACGCTTCGCAACGACTTCGGCTTCAGCGCGAGCGTCAGCGACGTCGAGAACGTCGCGGGCGGAGTACGCGCGCACCGTGTCCGCGTGAACAGCGGCGAAATCGCGATCGGCGCACCGGTGATCGCGGAAATCGACGCGCCGCGACGGGCGGCGATTCGCCGTAACCACACGGCGACGCATCTGCTGCATGCGGCACTCCGGCAGGTGCTTGGCGCGCACGTCAAGCAGGCCGGATCGCTTGTCGCACCCGATCGGCTCCGCTTCGACTTCGTGCACTTCAGTGCGCTCACACGCGACGAGCTGCTGAACATCGAGCAGATCGTCAACACGCACGTCCTGAAGAACGCACCCGTTGAAACAGCTGTCAAGCCGACGCAGGAAGCGATAGCGGCGGGTGCGATGGCGCTCTTCGGCGAGAAATACGGCGACAAAGTACGGGTCGTATCCGTGCCCGGCTTCAGCGTGGAGCTCTGTGGCGGCACGCACGTGCAGGCGACCGGCGACATTGGCCTGTTCGCGATCGTATCGGAGACCGGCGTTGCCGCAGGAACCCGACGGATCGAAGCGATCACTGGGCTCGAATCGCTGAAAGCGTTTCAAACCGAGCGCGACATCGTCAACTCGCTGGGCCAGGCGTTGAACTCGCGGCCGGAGGAGCTGCCCGCAAAGATCGCTGCGCTGCAGGAGGACACGCGCCGCCTCGCGCGCGAACTACAGCAGGCGAAGATGAATGCCGCCATCGGCGGAAGCAGTCAGCAGGACGAGGCGCAGGATGTCGGCGGCGTCAAGCTGGTTGCGCGTGAAGTGACCGGCCTCGACAAAGATGGCCTGCGCGCGCTTGTCGATCGCCACCGCTCACGGATCGGAAGCGGCGTTGTTGTCCTGGCCTCACCTGTCGATGGGAAGGTCTCGATCGTCGTCGGCGTCACGCCCGATCTGACGAAAAAGGTGCCTGCCGGCCAGGTCGTCAAACAGCTGGCGCCGATCGTCGGCGGAGGCGGTGGTGGCCGGCCGGATTTTGCCGAAGCAGGCGGAAAAGACCCTTCGAAAATCCGCGAAATGCTGGCCTCTGCGCGAGCCGTCGTGGAAAAACTTGTAAGCGGCGGAGCCTAAGGGTTGGGCCGCCTAAAGGCGGCCCTTACGGCCGGCCCCTACAGGCGGTCCCTGCGTGCCTCCGATAACAGATCGAATGGCACGACTCCCCTTTTTGGCCTTGGTGATGGCTCTTGTCGCACCCGTGGACGCCGGCGCGCAGATCTACGCGTGGCGTGACGTCAACGGCACGCTCGTCCTTTCGGATCGAAAACTCGACGACGGCGCCATGACCTATGTCGTTCCGGAAGCTCCAGGCATCCGTGCGACTACACCGATGGCCAGCGCAATGGTCCGCGAGCAGTTCGAAGCGCTGATTCGCGAACACGCCGCCCGACATACGCTTCGTGTGGAGCTCGTGCGCGCGGTCATCCAGGTCGAGTCCGGTTACAACCCGAGCGCCCGGTCGCCAAAAGGCGCCATGGGGCTGATGCAATTGATGCCGGCCACCGCACGGCAACTCGGCGTGCGCAACGCGTACGATCCGGCGGAGAACATCCGGGGCGGGTGCGCGTACCTGCGGCAGCTGCTCGATCGGTACCAGGGCAATGAAGAACTCGCGCTCGCCGCCTACAACGCGGGCTCCGACGCCGTCGACCGTCATGGCAACGCCGTCCCGCCGTATCGGGAAACGCGCGACTACGTGAACAAGGTCAGCCGCCTCACCGATGTGCAGCGCGCCGCCCTGAAGCCGCGCATCATCTACAAGACGTTCGAGATCGTCGACGGCCGCGCCATCCCCCGCTATTCGTCCCGCAAGCCCGCAACGGGCACGTACGAGATAGTCGTACAGTAATCTCATGAATTGCGTCTCGACGCCGGCCCGCGATCGGGCGCGGCGGCGCGGTCTGCTGACGGCAGCAACTGTCGTCTTGTCCCTGGTCGCCGCCTTCGCGCAGAACACTCCGCTCGACGACATGGTCCGCAGCGAGCAGCGCTTCGCCGCGCGAGCGCTCGTCGTCGGCTGGAAGCAGGCATTCCTCGAATACTTCGCCGACAGCGCCGTCGCCTTCAACGGCGATCAAACGGAGCCGGCCAAAGAACAGCTCCGTCGTCAGCCCGACCCGCCGACCGATCGCAAGTTGATCTGGGAGCCGCGCTACGGCGACATCGCATCGAGCGGCGACCTGGGATGGCTGACGGGTCCAGTCCGCCGAATCGTGCCGGGGCAGAACAACGGACAGCCGTATCACTCGCTGTATGCGTCGGTGAGGAAGCGGCAGACGGATGGATCGTTCAAGGTCGTGATGGACATGGGCGTGCCGACGCCGGGCGCGGTGGCGTTCCCGGGCGGCTTCACGCGAGCGCCGCGAATCGACGTCTACGCACGCAAGACGACGCGCGAAGCTGCAACCAGGTCGCTGAAGGATACCGATGCCGCGCTGACCAATGCCGCGCGAGCGGGACAGGCGGATGCGTATCGCGGGCACCTCGCGCCCGGAGCACGATTTCATCGCGCCGATCTGATGCCCATCATCGGGGCCGACGCGATTGTGAAGTGGCTCGGCAACCAGCCCGCATACGCGTCGGGAGAATCGCGGTACGCGGAAACGTCGCAAGCCGGCGACCTCGGCTACACGTATGGCACCTACGCGCTCAAGGACAATGCGGACGCGCACGGCTTCTACGTGCGGGTATGGTCACGCGCCTTCCGCG
>JACXTT010003648.1_pt1 | contig 23502 bp, 22 predicted proteins | sample 9270951 | NCBI WGS metagenome assembly JACXTT01 (sample SAMN15532306, study PRJNA645909) | rock metagenome | isolation source: weathered quartz diorite | place: Puerto Rico | collected 2017-06-21
GGCGAGATTGGCCGCCACCGCCCCCTAATGCCCGGCGGCGCTCCCTATGCCGAACACGATCGCAGCCTTCATTCGCATCGGTCCCGCTACGGCCACCAGAACCGTCCCCGGCTCGCGCACGACAACGCCGAGGTCCACCGACATGCCCACCGAGATGAAGAACAGGCCCAGCAGCAGGCCCTTGAACGGCTCGATGGCGGCCTCCAGCTCGTGCCGGTACTCGGAGTCGGCCAGCAGTACTCCGGCGAGAAAGGCCCCGAGCGACATCGACAGCCCTACTGCCGACATCAGCAAGGACACGCTGATCACAACCAGCAGCGCGGCTGCCGTGAAGATCTCCTGAATGTCGGTGCGCGCAACGATATCGAACACCGGCTTGAGCAGCATGCGGCCGCCAACGACAACTGCCGCGATGACCGCCAATGCCTTCAACCCGGTGAGCCATGGGTTCATCGTGTGCGTTACGGCAGGGCCGTCCATCAGCAGCGGAATCAACGCCAGCAGCGGGATAACCGCCAGGTCCTGGAACAACAGGATGGCGAACGCCGACCGGCCGTAGCGGGTGGTGAGCTGTTTGCGCTCGGCAAGGACCTGCAACACGAACGCCGTGGAAGACATGGCCAGCGCGAAGCCGATCACGGTGGCGCTTTGCCAGCTCAAGCCGAAGCAGAAAGCGATCAGCCCCAGCACGAGCGCGGTCAGCAGCACCTGCGCACCGCCCAGCCCGAACACCGACCTGCGCAGAACCCAGAGTCGCGAGGGCTGCAGCTCCAGACCGATGACGAAGAGCAGCAGCACCACACCCAGCTCTGCGAAGTGCAAGATGCTGTCAACGTCCGCGACCAGCCGCAGCACGGACGGGCCGATGATGACCCCCGCGGCCAGATAGCCGAGGATAGCCCCGAGCTTGAAGCGTCGAAACAGCGGGACGGCGAGGACGGCGGCGGCAAGAAAGATTGCCGTTTCTGCGAGTTGCGGCATGGGAGATGGAGCGCGGGGCAGACCCCGGACAATGGGCTACGGAGACGGTTGCTAGCATAGCAGGAGGACGGAGATGGACCACGAGCCGGGAGGCGCCAGCGGCGACTGGCTGCAGGTCTGCGCGCTCGATGAGCTGGCCGCTGCTGGCGTAAAAACGCTCGCGCTTCCGGAGCTGAACGTGGCCGTATTCCGGCTTGCCGATGAGAGAATGTTCGGCATCGAGGACCGGTGCCCGCACCGGGGGTGCGCGGCTCTCCGCGGGCGTGATCTACGATGGAGATAAGGTCGCTTGCCTCGATCACGGGTGGGGCATCCGCCTCACCGATGGCGGGGTCGAAGCACCCGAGCAGGGATGCGTGGCGACCTTCCCGGTCAAAGTCGAGGACGGATTGGTCTTCGTCCTGGTTTCTACCCGCGCGCCGGGCGGCCAGTCTTCAGGGTGACCAGCTCCTCGGCCACGGTGGGGTGGATTGCGACCGTGTCGTCGAAGTCGCGTTTGGTGGCGCCCATGTGCAGGGCGATCGCGAAACCCTGCAGGATTTCGTCGGCGCCAGGCCCGATCACGTGGCAACCGACGACTTTTTCCTCCGGGCCGGCCACCACCAGTTTGATCGCAGTCTTCATTTTTCCCATAATGAAAGCGTGATACATGGGCGTGAAGCGCGCCTCGTACACTCTCACTGCATCCGCGCCCAGGCGGTGAACCGCCTCGGCCTCGCTGAGGCCGAGCGTCCCCAGTGGCGGATGGCTGAAGATGACCGTGGGAATGTTCTCGTACACCAGGCGCCGGTCCTTCACGCCACCGAACACGCGATCCGCGAGCCTGCGGCCGGCCGCGATGGCCACCGGCGTGAGCGCGATGCGGCCGCACACATCGCCGATCGCGTAGACACCCGGCACCTCGGTTTCCTGGAAGCCGTCGGTCCGGACGTAACCCAGCTTGTCGGTCGTAAGTCCGGTTGCGGGCAAGTCGAGACCGGCGGTGCGTGGCGCGCGCCCGATCGCCCAGATCACCGTGTCGAAGCCCGTCAGCCGCATGCCCGTCGCGCACATCAGGGCGAGTTTGCCTTTGGCGTCGCGCTCGAGTCCGACGATCTGCGTGTTTTCCTGGAGCTGAATCCCGTCCGCGCGCATGTGCTCCATCAGAGTCTCGCGCATGAGGACATCGAAGCTCATCAGCAACTGCTCGCGCCGAAATGCCACCGTCACCTCGGCTCCCAGCGCGTCCAGCACGCCGGCAAACTCGGCGGCCACATAGCCGGCGCCGACGATAGCGACGTTGTCGGGGCGGTGCTCGAGCTCGAAGAAACCGTCGGAGGTGATCCCATGAGCTGCGCCGGTGACGTCCGGGACGGTCGGATGCCCGCCGGTCGCGATGACGACTTTGTCGCCGCTGATGCGCTCGCCATCGACCACTACCGTTTTGGGACCGATGAAGCGCGCGTTGCCGCGGACCACGTCGACGCGATTGGTGGCCAGCGCTTCGGCGTAGCGGCCGTTCAGATCGAACACGTAGGCGTCGCGGTTACGCTTGAGCTGATCCCAGTGGAACTCGTGCTTGCCCAGCACGAAGCCATAGTCCGCCGCGTCGTGTACCGCATGGGCCAGCTGCGCTGCGTTCCACATGATCTTCTTTGGCACGCACCCGACGTTCACGCACGTGCCTCCCAGGCGCCCGCGCTCGATCAGCGCAGCCTTGGCCCCGTGCTGGGCAGCCCGGTTGGAAATGGCGACGCCGCCGCTGCCGCCGCCGATGGTCAGAAGGTCGTAATGTCGGGTCATGGTGCCTGAAGGGAAGCTGGGCCAGGGGCGCAGTTTGCCGGAAGCTGGGCTCATCCCTCAAGCTATGCCTTTCCGGCAACCGTCGACACTGTGCCATGGGCAGGCGCAAAGCACCCGGCATGCTGGTCAATCTTGTCGACAGCTTCGAAGCGGACGCGCGCTCGAGTGGATGGCCACCGAACCCGAGTTCGCCAGTCAGGCTTTCAACATCACCAGCGGTCGAGGGACCCGCTGGATCACTTCTCCTTCTTACCGTCGTCGCTGCGGTTCGCGGGTTGCTTTCTTGCTGCGGTTCCAGGTTTCGCCGGCGCAAAGGTTGAACTGGATTGCCGAGGCGTAGACCCGAGTACGGGCTTTGCCGCGGGACCAGGTTGCGTTTGCCCATCCACCGGGCCGGCGGCGTGGGCGACCAGGCCGCTCGGACTGGTCAGAGCCAAGACGGTCAGCGCCGCAAGCCCCCATCGATGAGCTCGTCGCACGGATTTCGAACTGGATCTATGCATGGATCAGATGCTCCTCTTCAGGTTGGCAGGCGGACACGGAGCGAATACGGCGCAATCGGATCTGCGCGCGATGTTTCGATCCGGTCACCCGCGTTACAGTTGCCGCCAGCCCATGCGCTTTCCGTTCAGCGGACTGGCGCCGACGTTCACGCCCTGGGTGGACTTGTTCGAGGTCGCGTCCGTGTCGATCGCCTTGAGCGCTCCGGAAGGCAGCTGCACAACTACGAAGCCCACCGTTACCGCGGTATTGTTCAGGGTGCCAAGGACTTGGTTCGACGCGGTCGGGATGTAGGCCCCGGAGGTATAGCTGAACTCGTAGTGCCAGCTGCTTCCACCGACCTGGCACGCGCTGGTGCCGGGTATGTTGGTGTCCACGAGCAGGGTTCCGAGAACCAGCTGGGGATCGACGTTGACCCGCTCGCCCGCATTCGGAAAGTCCGCGTACCAGCCATTGCGCAGGCTCCAGTCGACCGAGTTGTTGGTCGACGTGCTGGTGGCCCCGCTGACAGTGATCGTCTGCTGGACCAGGTTGGCGCTGGTCCGGATGTTCCCGTAGTTGATGCTCAGATCCTTGAACGCATACAGGGATTGCGTCTTGGTGGTGGCCAAATCGCTGGTTCCCAGGTATTCGCCGGTCGCGAAGTAGAGCACTCGGTATCCCTGCACGCTCGCCAGTTCGGGACGGGTGGTCACCGCCTGCGCATTACCCGCCGCGTCGAGGAGCGTCCCCAATTTCATGACGGTCGCGCTTGTCGTCGTGAGATCGAAGCGCCAGACGTTGCCCTGCAGGTCGCCGCCGTACACATATTTCGTGGTGTTATCCAAGCCGAAGTTGTCGGCCCAGGCGGCCATCTTGGCCAGCCCGCCGGGCGTGGTGGTGCTGCCCACGCCGGTGCCGACCTTCTGCAGCACCTGTCCGGTGACAACGTCCAGGACGTACAGGAACTCCTGCCCCGTACCTGGCCCGACGTTGTTGTAGCCGGAGGTGACGAGGACCACCCATTTCCCGTCCGAGGCCCGTTTGGTGATGATGGGAGGTCCGTACGTCAGGCCCAGATCGGGGTCCGAGATGTTGCACAAGGCGCTGTTGGAGCAGAACTCCCAGAGTGCGACGGGAGCGAGCGGGTTGGTGACGTCGAGAGCATAGTAACCGCGGCCGCCGCTGTTGAGCCCGCCGACCAGGACGGTGTGCCAGGCGCCGCCGAAGTAGACGTCCATCGTCACCGGCGTGCCGTCCACGTAGAACGTGTGGAGGTTGCTGTAGTTCATGTCCGACAGCACATACAGCTTCGGCCAAAGCATGCGCGGTACATAGGCCCACAGCTCGTTGCCGGTGGACCCGGTCCCTGCGTTTGCGTTGAAGGCATGCACCATACCGTCGTTGGCGCCGATGTCCAGCACCGGTTGGCGCGGGGAGTTCGCGGCCTGATACGCGCCAGAGGAGGGAGACACGGCGTCCGCGAAAGAGTAGAAAGGGGCCGCCACGTAGGCGGGCTGGGCATCCACGGTGTCGCCCAGCACGTGAGTGCGGGTGAAGAACAGGGTGCCCTCGTTGCCGCGCTGTCCGCGCAGGAAGTTGAGCAGATCGAATCCGTCGTTGATCTGGATGAGCTGCGCGATCGACAAGGTCGGACACTGCGACAGGTTGGTCGTCACCGCGCACACGTTGGTGAAGGTCGCTTGCTCCAGGGCCGACAGGCTGGCCCACTGGAACGGTTTCAGGTTCTTGTTGACGATGTCATAGGTGTAGATGGTGCGGCTGTCCGAGGACGGGCCGGTGGCCAAGTCCAGCGTCTTTGACGCATCCCAGATGACTGCGGAATTGACGACGCCGGTGGTCGGGTCCACGGTCTGCGCAACCAGATCCCCGCTCCACTGCACCGTATCGTAGGTCGAGCTGTAGATGAGGTTGTTCTGCTGCGTAATGTTCGGGCTGCTGGTGGAGGATGCGGCGGCTGCGGCCAGGCGCACGTTGATCCCGGACAGAGCGCTGGTGATGCCGGCGGCCACGCTCCTCGGGTTGGTGCCGTGGTAATACGTGCCGTGTCCGTTGACTGCGGCGTGCCACAGATCGTCGAGCGCAGTCGGAGTGTTCGCGAGTGGGACGGGCCACTGGCAGGTCGCCGAGCTGCTGCCGTTCACCGGCGGCCACCAGCAGCCGGTATGGCTGTTTGCGACATTGTAGAAGTCACCGCTCGAAGCCGACACATAGTTGGATTGCCAGGTCATGAGCCCGTCGGCCAGCCCCAGCGTGAACGTGGTCATGTGCTGCCAGTATGCCGGGTCCTGTTGCGTCGTCGGCACGTTGTCCAGCGAGACGTCTGTCCCCAGGGCCCCGGTGTTGTTGCCAAAGGCCTTGCTGCGCAGGTCGGTGTTGTAGTAGTACGCCGCCACGTCGGCCAGCGTGTTGGCGCAGCCGCCGTTGTTGTAGCTGCCCGCCTGGCAGGAGGACAGATTCGCGGGTGGGCTCTGACTGTAGTCCATCCCCAGGCTGCCTTCGTAGATGGCTGCCTGTTGAGCCGTCGGGCCGGGGGTCACGACCTGAAAGTTGGGATTGCCGTCCTGGTCGCCCAGCACCGTGGTGCCGTCGACGCCCACCGCCTCCTGGTCGCCGTTGGTGTTGGTGTTCCAGTAGCCGTCGGTTGTCAGCAGCACGAAGTTCTGTTGGCAGGAATACTGGACCGGATCGTCTGAAATACCACTGTTGATCTTGTCATGCTTGGCGGCAAAGTATCTGCCTGCCCGCGCCAGCGCGCCGCGCAAGGGCGTGCTGTTGTTGGCGCTCTGAGCGTACAGCGTGTTGTACAACGTCTGTTTCTGCGTCGCCGTGAAGTCGCTGACGGGGACGAAATGGGTTGAAGAAACCTTGTTGCTCGAGGAAACAGGCTTGCTCGTGTCGCTGGCCGGATTGATGGTAATGAACCCGACCCGATAGCTGCTGGTGAGGTTCAGCAGCGAAAGCCCGAGGAGGGTTTTCATCATCTGCAGGCGGGTGTGGTAATACGCATACCAGTTGGAGAAGTTGGTCATCTCCTGGGGATAGGTGCAGGTCGCCCCGGTGCCGCAGTCGGTGCGTCCGCTGTAGTTCGGGTAGGTGTTTCCGCTCAGGATATCGGTGCGGGTGAACTGTCCATAGCGGGGGTAAATGTACCCATTGGCGAACAAGTATTTGTTCTGGCAATACGGTGTCGTCGGAGTCGCCGCGGGACCGCTCACCGGCGGAACGTCTGCCGCGGAGTTGGCCCCGGTTTGCGTATTGCAGTAGCGCACGTACGCCGGGAACGGATAGTTGGGTGGAGCGGTACCGCCGGGTCCGGCCAGAGCGCACGTGGTGAGGTGGCGGTCCGAGCAGTACTCGATCGGCGTGATCACGTAGTAGAAAGGCGACGATCCACCCGATATCTGGCTGTTCCAGGCCTGGCGGTAGATGGCGTAGATTCCCGAGCACGCGTTTGTTGTACCTACTACGTAGCTGAAGGAGACGGGCACCGCGGCGTTGCTGCCCGTCCCCAGCGTCACGCCCGTCACCGTGGTGTTAGTCGCCCGGCAATTGCTGTTGCCGCCGCTCACGGTGATGACATCGCCCACGACCAGGCCGTGGTTGTAGAAGTTGACGGTCACCTTTTTGGTACTGGAGTTGGACACGCCGTAGGATGAGTTATTGGCCAGGCCGGGAACGGTCAGGGCCCAGTTGGTGCCGTCGCCCTTGAGGGCGTTGCTGTTTCCATCCGCCGGTTCCGGGTAACCCACCACAGAGTAGTTGATTGTGGCTTTCGAACACGACAGCGTGCTGGAGCCCCAGTTCTGTCCGGCGATGAACGTGAAGCTGTTGCCGCTGACCGTGAGCACCGGGACCGCATCGGCGAGCGGAAAGGGCGTGCTGGCTCCCGTGCCGGTGGTGCACACCACGTCGATGACATCGCCCACCGCAATGTTGTTGGAAGCGGACGTGGACCCGGTCACGGTGGTGCCGCTGCCGAAACCGGAGAGGGTGACCCCCGCGACAGGAGGCTTCGCCTCGTTCGCGTAGGAAAACGCGGCCACCGTGACGCCGCCTTGCGTAGGCGGCAGGTTGCCCTGCGGATAGGCCTCGCCGTTGCGCTTCCAGCAGCAGGTGAACGTAGAGTTCAGGCCGTTCGAGTTCGTGTACACCTGCTCGGGGAGGCTGTTGGTGAGGTCTGTGGTGCCCGCGCCGGAGTTGTACGCGTCGTTCGACACGCTGGTGAAGTTGGTCATGTTCCCCTTGCTCGTGCCGTCGTAGTTGACGCCCGCCGTATAGGTGAAGGTCGGGTTGTAGGCCACGAAGTTGAACGCCGGAGCATAGTAAGGCGGATCGCCGGGCGAGCAGTTGTTGTTCCCGTTGTCCTGGATGAGGCAGTTGTAGCTCGTACTGGAGCTCTCGCCGAAGTCGGAGGACTGATCGGGCGCCGCGTTGTCCGGCATGAAATCCCAGCCCATCGAGCCCGAGGTGTCCACCGTCAGCAGCAGGTTGGGCTTGACCGTGGCCGCCGAGGAACTGGACAGCGGCACGTTCGAGATATCGGTGAGCGCGGCATCGGCGACGATTGCGGGCAGACTCGCGATCAGCACAGCGGCGGCCAGTGCAATCGCCGCGGTCTTCCTGGTCGGGGACTGTCTCATGCTTGCTTCTCCTGTTGAATCGATCCGGGGTTCAAGGCGTCGTGGCGGCTCAGTTCGACAGCGCGATCATCGCCTCGACAACGGCCTGAGTACTGCGCGGCCCCACCACCAGCGTGGTGACGCGGTAGTAGATCTGCGGGTTGGTCTGAAAGCTGTAGGACCCCACGCTCATGCTGCCGCCGGTGGAAGCGCCGCCGGTGGCGGCGAGCGTGGCGCACTGGTTAGGTACCCCTGTGCCGCCGACGCCGTTGTACGTCGTGTTAGCTTGCGTGCACATGCGGTGCACGATGTAGTAGGCCACGTTGCCGTTGCTGTCGGGCGCGCAGCTGGGCGCCACGCAGCCGCCGTTGGCCAGCATCCAAGACGGCGTGGTGTAGTTTGTGGCCTGCTCGGGTTGTGAGGGTTGCGATGAGTGGTACCCCGGGAACGCGTTGTCGTTGTTCAGAGCGCCGACGCCCGGCGCCTCAGCGTTGAGCAGGAGGCGATAGGCCGTCTCCAGCGCCGCGTCCGAGGCATTCGCGCTGCCTTGCTTGAACGCCAGGTTTCCCGCGATGATGTTGCCCGTGTCGGTCGAGCGGATGAGGGCGAGCGCCGCCAGCGTCATCGCCACCAGGACGATCAGCGCAATGAACATGATCACGCCGCGCTGGGCGGGCGGGCCGTGCCGGGTGCTTGTGCGTGTCCGATGTCGCATGTCTGTTTACCCCTGCGTCCACAGGATGTTCTTAACCGGGATAACGGTCTCGAACACCTTGTAGCGGTAGCACTGCCACTGAGCATTGGCGGACAGGTCGAAGGTGCCGCCGGACCACGTCGGTGGTGCGGTCGTCGCATCGCAGGCTGGTCCGGTGCCGCTGGGTTTCTCGGGCTGCGCACTGCGGGCGACCAGGCCTATGCGCACGGTGAGCAGCTGGTTCCAGGCGGCCGCGGTGGCGGGCGTGACGGTGTCGTAGCTGTCCACGATGCCGTCGCCTGCCGTGTATGGGCCGGTCGGCACCGTGCCGTTGTTGATCCCGTTGTCATGGCCGTACTGCGCCTTCAGCTGGACGACGTTGTCGGCCACCACCTGTTGCGTGTTCGAAGACAGCGACGCGACCACCGTGAGCTGGTTACCGACGACAGTGAAGACATCGCGCGTAGGTGACGGCCCGAGGTCGAAGAGCGCGCCGGTGGTGGTGTAGATCACGCCGGAGCCCGCTGGGTTGTTGTACGGATAGGCGGTGGCGCCCGCGCTGCGATTGATCGTGGTGGATTGTGCAACGGGCAGCGAGGTTACCTGTGCCAGCGTGCATGACTTGCCCGCCTCGACCGCCAGAACCACATCGCCCACGGCAAAGCCGTAGCGGTTGGAAACAACGAACGGATCCAGCGTAGTCGCCTGGTTCTGGAACAGCGCAACCGGAGCCACCAGCAGGGTCTGGTTCCCGTAGTTGACTGCCAGGGTGTCCGAGCCATTGCCCGGCCCCGCGTTGATGACCACCGGCCCCAGCGTGTATGGTGGCAGTGCGCCCAGCGCCGAGTTGTAGGCCAGGGCATTGCAGCCCAGCGCTTGCGAGTTGTTGAACCCCCATCCCGCCTCGCGGATCTCCTGCTGCAGCACGTACAAGCTGTAGGCGCCGTTCTGCTGCGCGTCGCTGCCGCTGACGGCGGTGCGGTTGTAGCTTTCGGAGATGGCGAACACTTGGAAGATGACGATCATTCCGAGCAGCGCGATCACCATCGCCACCATGACCTCGACGATGCCGAAGCCGCGGCTGCCGGTCGTCGTGATAAGCCTGTTCATTTCTCGTGCTCCGGTGCTCAGCAGCAGGGGATCAGCGTGCTGAACGTCAGGCCGTGTGCCGGCGGGCGCGGAGTGCTGTTGTACTCGTCGGGCATCTGCCAGAACAAGGTCACACTCATCTGATAAGCGGTGTACGCCGGCGGCCCGGCATAGACCGTGGGCGTTACCTGCACGCAAGGCTTGTAGATGGCCGAATTGGGCAGGCGCGTGTTGACCTGCGTCACCCACGCGTTCAGGACCGCGGGTGTCGCGCCTGCGCCGCAATAGGCGTAGGCGGCGGCGTTGGTGCGATTCGCCCACACCTGACCGATGAGCTGATCGGCCAGAAAGCTGGCGTCGGACCGGAACTTCGCCTGCGTCACCGCCTTGGTGGCGGTGCCCTGCAGCGCCACGACAGCCAGGATGCCGACCGAGAACAGCAGGATGCCGATCAACCCCTCGAGCAACAGCGAGCCGCGCTGCTTTGCGGGTTGAATGTCGCGAGTCATGACTTTGTCCTCAGGCAGGGCTCAGCAGGCCCGCGGATCGGGCTGAACCAGCGTCGGATCGCATATGCGCGCCATGCCTCCGTTCCCGACCAGCACGCGCATCTTGCGCAGCGCAGGATCGCTGGCGTCGTTGTTCGAGGTCACGTCGACCTGAAGCAGCGGCGCGCTGTTGTTGATCGGATTTGGTGCGACCACGCGCCCGAGCGAATTGAACGTCAGGATGCCGCCTCCCACCTGCACGATCTGGGTGCCGCTCGCACCTTCTGCCGCAGACCATGTCTGCACCACGGCGCCAGTGCCGGATGGAGGAGGCAGCTCTGACACGGTCCATGCCGCACCGTTGCCGTTGCCCAGTGACGTGAGCTGCAGTTGGACCGGGACGTTGCGTCGGATGGCTTCGCCGCGCGCGATGCTCATGCCATCCGCGATTGCATGCGCCGCGCCCCGGATCTGCGTGTTCTGCAGCCAGGTGCGGAAGGCCGGGACCGCGATCTTGAACAGCACGCCCACGACTGCGAGCGCGACCAGAATCTCGACGACCGTGAAGCCGCGTGTTGTATGAGCGCGCATCAGCACTGGCCCCCCTTGGCTCTGATCCAGCAGTTGTTCGGACTCGGGAGGCTCCAGCCGGTCGCGGCGGCTGTGGTTTGCTTGTTGTTGCTTTGGTCGATGGTGAAGCTGAAGGCGGTCACGCCCGACCCAGGCAAACCCGTCGCGGTGATCAGATAGCCGTTCGGGCCGAGGTTGCCGCATGCGAGCCCGAAGTAGCTTCCAGTCGACGGCGTGGCGACCGTGCCTACCGCACACGCGTTGGTATAGTCGCGCGCGTCCTGATAGTACTGCTCCATCTTGACGCGTTGCCCTGCCAAGAGACTGTAGGCATCGGCCAGCTTGCCGCGGATGACGTAGTCGCGATAAGCCGGCAGTGCGATCGCAGTGAGGATCGCCACGATGGCGACTGCGACCATCAGCTCGAGCAAAGTGAATCCGTTTGTGTGTCGCATGACGCTGAACCTCCGTGCCCGGCATGCAGCAATACCAAGACCCGACTTACACATCGAAACGTCAGCGCCGACAAGCGGATCGCAACTCAGAACGAATGGTGTGCGCGCGGCAGATGCGTAAGTTCGGCGCAAGCTTCAACGGGCTGCGTAAGCCGCGCGCAAGTTTCGCAAAATACTCGCTGACAACGCAGAGCCGAACAGCGCGCGCGATGTGCCGAGAAACGGCACTGCGTGCCGACCAAGCGCTGACACAGGAAACAAAAAGCCCCCGGTCTTGCATCTCCGGGGGCTTGCTGCGACAAGGTTGTCGCGTAGGGCGCGATCAGTGGCCGCTCGTGGTACCGCTCGACGAAGTCGTAGCGCCGCCGACCGTGAACGTGCTGCCCGATGACGATGTGCTGCCAGAAGAAGACGCGCCTCCGGATGTCTTGGCGCCCCCCGGAGTAAAGGTCGAGCCCCCTGCACCCCCGGTTTGCCCGGAGCCTTGTCCGGACTGCTGCCCGTTCCCACGATCCCCGTCACGATCTCCATCACGGTCCACGTGGTGTTCGGCGCGTTCGTCTGCGTCGCGATCGTCGTGATGATGATGGCGCTCGTGCCTGGCCGACGCAGGCAGTGCGACAAGTGCGGCACACAGCGCTGTTACTAGAGTAAGGGTGGCTTTCCTCATGAGTATCTCCATCGAGTGAGTCAATAGACTGCGATGAATGTGGGAAGCAGTCCGCATGCCACGCGCATGACGATCCGTGTCACACAACTTTTGCCGAACTGACGGCGAGCTTTCAGAACCGCTCGCGAGCATGAGACAAAGAAACGATGTCCGCTCGCTGAGCGTAGCCGCCCGGAGCGGAGTCGAAGCGCTGCTGCTGGCGTCAGTGCGAGCGGCGGTACTCGTCAGCCCGCGGAGCTGACGAACGCCTTCGCCACCTGACGCGCAGGCCTGGGATGGCTGTTCCCAATGGCATTCGACCGAATGCTGTAAGCTTGGCAAACACAGTGACTTTCATGACGTGCTAACCGCATAGACGCCCCGATGATCGACGTTCATTACTGGCCCACGCCCAACGGGCACAAGATCACCATCTTCCTGGAGGAGACGGGACTGGCTTATCGCATCGTGCCGGTTAACATCGGGCGCGGCGATCAGTTCAAGCCGGAGTTTCTCAAGATTGCGCCGAACAACCGCATGCCCGCGATCGTCGACCAGTCACCGCGGGATGGTAACGGCCCGCTATCGATATTCGAATCAGGGGCGATCCTGTTGTACCTGGCAGAGAAGACCGGTCGCTTCCTCCCGGTAGAGGTGCGGGTTCGCTACGATGTCTTGCAGTGGTTGTTCTGGCAGGTTGCCGGCTTGGGGCCGATGGCCGGACAAAACCATCACTTCTCGAATTACGCGCTTGACAAGTTGCCGTATGCGGTTGATCGATACGTGAAGGAGACGTCGCGTCTTTATGCGGTGTTGGATGCGCGTCTGGCGGAACGCGAATACATCGCCGGCCAATACTCCATCGCCGACATGGCGAGCTACCCCTGGATCGTGCCCCACCAGCGCCAGCAACAGAACCTGGCCGAGTTTCCCAACCTCAAGCGCTGGTTCGAAGCTATCCGTGACCGTCCCGCGGTGGTGCGAGCCTATGAGAAGGGCAAGCAGGTGAGCGCGCAGCCGGTCGTGGACGACGAGGCGCGGAAATTCCTGTTTGGGCAGAGCGCCGCGACCGTGCGGCGCTGAGAGGGGAGTCGGATGTACCGTCGGGCGATCCCAGTCACATTGGTTGGGCTTGTGCTGCTGTGTCCTGCAATACCCGCCGCCGCCGCAGTTGTCATCGACAAGTTGCTTGCTCGCCCGGTGCCCGCCCGCTCCGCCAAAGGCTACCCGCAGGAGTTCGAGTTCGAGATCACGATCAAGGACCGTGGTGTGACCCGAATCCTAGGCTGTGACGTGATGCTGGAATTCGGTGACGGCGCGCCCGACGCGCAGCAGCACTTCATGGACGGTGGCGCGCGCAGGGCCGTGGTGAAGCATATCTATGAGGCTCCCGGTACGTTTGCGGCGGTGGCGCGCGGTCGCGCGGTCGCCGGCGGCCGCGCCTGTGATGGAGAAAAACGGACACAGGTCGTGGTGATCCGCGAGCCGTCGGCGGCGGAAGGCGCGGCCCCGAGCGAAGCGCCGTCCGTGACCGCCGGCTGTCCGCCTGGTTGGTCACTCGTTCCCGGGTCGCAATCCGGGTACCGCTTCAAATGCAGAGCTGAGCACATCACGCCCAGGATCGACTGTCAGGGCGGCACCAAGTATGTCGAGCAGGACGGGATGATTGGGTGTCAGTGACCGTGATGACTGCGGCCACATCCAGCATTCAGGCCGAAGCTCGCCACAAAGATGAAACTGTCGGTGCTCGATCAGTCTACCGCCTTCCCTGGGTCGAGCCCAGGACGTGGCCATCCGCGAGACGCTCGAGCTCGCACGCCATTGCGGTGTGCCGGGTGCCACCGCTACTGGGTGTTGGAGCACCATAACAGCAACAGCATCGTCGGTACGTCCCTAGAAGAATATAGCGATCTCGTTGCCGTCAGGCGCGATCTCATTTGGCGAGGAATGCCATGACGAGATCCATGGTGGCTTGCGGATTCTCTTCCATTATCCAATGCCCCGAGTGGGGGACAATTCCGGCCTCCACATTCGTGGCGACAAATCCAATCTCGTCCGCCATCGAGGTGGCGAAGGATTTCTCACCGCCGATGGCAAGCACCGGCATGCTCAGTTTGCCGCCCGCGGCAAGCAGGGCCTTGTTGTCGGCGCTGTCCCGGCTGAACGCGCCGAACTGCTCGAACGCGTCGTGCATGGCGTGGGGCCGCGCGTAAAGCCTGGCGTAGTGCCGGCGAGTCTGTTCATCGATGGTCTTGGGGTCCGCCGAAAGCTCGTTCCAGAAGCGGTCGAGATAGATGCGCTCGCGCCCCTTGACCAGGCGCTCCACATCGGGTCCACGGAAATTGAAATGCCAGAGCTGCGGGCTCTGAATGATGCTCTCCCAATTGCCGATGCCGGGCAACGGCGCGTCGATGACGACCCAGCGGCTGACACGCGCCGGGTATTGCGCTGCGAACGCGTAACCTACCATGTTGCCGATGTCGTGCGTCACGAGGTCGACTGTCTGGATTTTCAGAGCGTCCAGCACCCCGGCGATATCGTCACCCTGGGTTTTCTTGTCGTACCCGGCCTCAGGATGCGCGGAGAGTCCCATTCCACGCAGATCGGGCACGATCACGGTATGATTTTTCATGAGCTTGGCTGCCAGTGGTGCCCACATGTCGCCGGTGTCACCAAAGCCGTGCAGCAGAACGACGGCTGGCCCTTTGCCGCCGATGCGGACATAAAGGCTGGTCCCGTTTGTCGCCACCATTCGGGTGTGGAAGCTGGCGGGGAACGGTTCAACGCCTGCCATGGCCGAAGTGGCCATAAGAATCGCAACGAGTGCGCTTACTACAGCTCGAAACATTAGAGACCTCTGGGAATTTGCGGAGCCAGCGCGATTGTCTTGGCTTCCGAACTTTAGCCTTCCACGCTGCAGTTGGCTAGACGACAATTGAACAACCTTCTTTTCGGAAAAACCGAACAATGCTGAAGCTGGAATCAGCCGTCGCTTTCGTGGCCGTGGCGGAAGCTGGATCGATCAGCGAGGCCGCGCGGCGTCTGGCACTCTCCAAATCGATTGTCAGCGAGAGGGTGACCGAGCTGGAGCGCGTTCTTGGCGCAAAACTAGTACAGCGTACAACGCGCAGATTGTCGGTAACCGAAGAGGGCAGCGCGTTTTATGAGCGCGCGAAGCGCATCGTTCGGGAAGTCGACGATGCAGCCTCGGAAATCGCGGAGCGTCGCGGCGCCTTAGTGGGACCGTTACGCATCTCCGCTCCCGTCAGCTTCGGCAGTCTGCATCTCGGACCCGCGTTGTACGGATTTCTTGCGAAGAACGCCAAAATCGAACTGACGCTCGACCTCGACGACCGTTTCGTCAATGTGGTGGCCGACGGCTACGATGCAGTCGTGCGGCATGGCCTGATCGACGACAAGCGTGTCATCGTGAAGCGCCTCGCCAGCAGTGAACGTTTGCTGGTCGCATCGCCAGATTATTTTAAGCGCTTCGGCAAACCGAAATCGCTCCCTGACCTGGAGCAGCACAAAGCCATCATCTACAGTAATCGTGGCGCGGACGACTGGCGATTCCGCAGATCCAAGCACCTCACGACCATACGTCCGAATACCGTCATGCGCGTCAACAATGGGTTGTTGATGCGCGATGCGGCCGTTGCTGGGCTCGGCATCGCGCTACTGCCAACGTTCTTCTTGCAGCCCGCACTCAAGGAGCGAAAACTGAAGGTGATTGATATCGGCGCGGAAGCGGAAGGCGCGACGATCTACATCGCTTATCCAGAGCATCGGCGAGCATCCGGGAAACTTCGTGCGCTGACGGAATGGCTCCAGAGAGCGTTCGGTGATCCGCCATATTGGGAAACCGCAATTTCACGGTCCAAGAGTTGAGGCCAGATCGATGTTGCCCCGATCGGGTAGGAGGTGCGGTTTGCAAAGCCAGCCCTAGGCGCTAGTTTCTTGGATCACGCCCCTGTGGCTCAGGCCGATACTGGCGAAGTGAGCGTGGGTGTTCTTCAGATCCAGGTTGATCTCGCCGGTGGCCTTGGTTCGCCCGCTCGCGGCCTCGGCGATGCGGTACTCGAAACCGTGCGGCAGATCGATGCGAGCCCGGTGCTCGGCGCCGGTTACGGGATTGCGGATCGGTTCGCCCGACGACTCGACCACGCCAGGCACCACCAAGTGGGCCTTGCGCGCTCCCATATCGATCTCCAGTTTGATCGGTTTGAACTGCGGTTCCAGCTTGGTCGGACACATGGCAGCATAAACCCACCACATTGTCGCCATATCGTTCGTCTCTTGACCCGAGAGGATCGTAACCAGCGCATCTCGCTGCTTGGCATCGGCGCGCTCGTCAATGACGAGCTGCATGGTGCCCTTGCCAAGGTGTACCGGGCCAGGCCACTTGTACAGGGCTACCATGCGTAACCCATCGAGCTTTACTCCGCCAAAATGCCCCGCATCGATCTGGAACCCATTCACGGCTTCACACGCGCCATGGGTTGGCAGCGCGTTGAACTGGCAGGGACACCCGTAGGCGCAGTTGCAATTCGCGAATTCCTTGCCCTTGATGCTCCACTCAATCATGGCCATACCTCGTCTCCTGAAAGATCGCATCCCCCTGACCGACCTCACTTGTATTCCGGTGAGTGCGGCTTGTCAATCGGATCCCCGCGCGCGTGCAAGGGCCACCGTCAGGCCATTTCGATAATGCCGGAAAGCACCAGCACTCCCCAAGCGATCAGGACAGCTCCCGTCGCAAAGGATAGCCAACGAAGCTGAGGGAAGGCCTTTTCTATCAGGACAAACACGCCCAGGGCTGCGATCCATAGGAGGTTCATCACTCCGAGAACGAACAGCAGCGTCATCAGGAGCCAGCAGCATCCTGCGCAATAGACGCCATGCCTGAGCCCCATCACAAATGCGCCCATTGCGCCCCCACGCCACTCGGTCATGATGAACGACAGCGGCGAGCGGCAAATCGCGAGACAAGCTTGCTTGAGGGAGGTGAATTGGAAGGTCCCCGCAGCGATGAGCAACATGCCTCCTAACATCGGACTGCGGTTTCGCATCATCGGCGACACGAGACGAGCCTCAAGCAGAGCCCATTGAACGAGGGTCGCGACCAGGCTGAATGCCGTCCAGACCACCAGATAGCCGGCCACGAAGGCCCAGACACGGAGGACGTGTGCTTGCCCTTCTTGTTGTTGCCGATCCAATGCGGTGAACACCAAGATCATAGGGGTGGTAGACGGCAGCATCATGGCCGCCATCATGATCGCCCACATCGTGAACACGAGCAGCAGATCGATGACACTCCACTCGGTCATGCGAGGCATGATAGCCATGTGGACACCCACATCCATGTGTTCCATACCCCAACCCATGTAGAGCAGATAGCCCCAGGCGAGCGCGACGATTACCCCGAGCCCCGAAAGGAGGCCCAGTCGGTCGCGCGCGGCAAGGTTTCCAAACATCGGCTGTGGCTGTACTGTCATGCCCGTTGTCAAATCAGGCGAACGAATAGCGAGCCGGGCGGGGGGAAGCGCGTGACCCGGGAGGACTGATCTCGCCGCAGAAGATCCAGAATGGCCCCGCTCAGCGCAAAGCGGCTGCTGGTTCTGCCAATGGTTACCGCGACTAGCTGCTACGGCGCGTCCGAGCGGTAGTCGAAAGTGGACGCGAAACCGCACCGCGCGCTGACTTCCCACCGCAGTGGATCGTCTCTGACACGCATTGTCTCAGTCTGCAGCTCTTCGCCGGGACGATCATGACCGGGAATCGCGCAGGAGATGGTCCCATCCGAGGGCACCGGTACCGTCGCCCGAACCAGCACATACTCGCCGGCTCGCATGAACCACCGGCGGGGTGCATGATCAAGGTCGATCCGAGCGCACCGGACGGAATAAACCTCGCCGATGGCCGACGCGAAGTTGCGAAACGACGTGCCCCCGGCGCGACCCAGGAAGATCTCTGTCAATGCGCCTTGCTGTGCGGCAGATCCCCGCTCGTCCACATACAGGCACACGCGCCACGGCTTGCCGGGTTCGTCATCTCGATAGGACCCCGCGAGTACCGCTGAAAGGCCAGACAGATCCACCTCACCCCAATGGCCCGTGATTACCCGCCACGAGAGCGCGAAATCGCACACGCCATAGGAGGAGCCCGCACCTATCCTAACGCCTCCTCGGCGACGGCAGGGACAAATCGCATCGCAGTTGCAGGCCTCAAAGTACGAACCCGACACGTGCCACCCAGACATGCGCTTTCCCCCGCTCGTCAGACCAAGCTCGTGGTGTTCGGCATGCGCCATACTATCGAGCCAGCCTCGCGACGGCGATCGCGAGGGCTGGGATAAAACTGCCCAGGACGTTCATTGGGGGTCTTCTTCCTTGCGTACGACCGCGGTCGAAGCGACCAGCGGCGTCAACGCTAGCACACCGCCAGGCAGTGCTCAAATCTGTGTGTCAGGCGTGAGGGCGGTACATCCCGGCAAATGGCGGATGGCGAGCCGTGGTTTGAAGAGTGCGCGTTCAGCCTGCGCAAGAAGCTGATGCGGCGCTACCATGCGCCTTATGGAGCGCCGCATCGCACATCTGGACATGGACGCCTTCTACGCGTCGGTCGAGCTGCTCCGCTACCCACAGCTCAAGGGAATGGCCGTCGTGATCGGGGGCAGCCGCCGGCGCAAGTCGCCGCCGATAGAAGCTGAGGAAGCCTTTGCGCGCCTACGCGATTACGCCGGGCGAGGCGTCGCCACCACGGCAACTTATGAGGCGCGAGCGTTGGGCGTGCACTCCGGCATGGGGCTGATGAAAGCGGCAGCCCTGGCTCCAGACGCGATCCTGCTGCCGGCGGATTTCGACGCGTACCGTCTGTACTCGCGGCGCTTCAAAGCCGCGGTCGCCGAGATCGCGCCGCACATCGAAGATCGGGGCATCGACGAGATCTACATCGACTTGACGGAAGCGCCGGGTGACACGGCTTTCCTCGCGCAGCGTATCAAGGACAGCGTGCGGTCCGCGACCGGTCTGTCCTGCTCGATCGGCATCACGCACAACAAGCTTCTCTCCAAGATCGCCTCCGAGCTGCAGAAACCGGATGGGCTCACGGTGCTCACGCACGCGGATCTCCCCATTCGCGTATGGCCGCTCCCCGCCCGCAAGATCAATGGCGTCGGCCCCCGGGCGAGCGCCAAGCTCGAGGAGCTCGGCATCCGCACCATTGGCGAACTCGCTCAGGCCCCGACTGAAAGACTCGTCGAGCATTTTGGCGAGCGCTACGGGCGCTGGCTTAGCGACTCTGCTCACGGACGCGATGAGCGGCCCGTGGTCACCGAGAGTGAACCGAAGTCCATCAGCCGCGAAACCACTTTTGAGCGCGACCTCCATCCCCGGCGCGATCGGGAAGCCCTGTCTCGGATTTTGCTGATGCTGTGCGAGAGCCTGAGCGGTGATCTTGAACGCAAGGGCTACGCGGGAAGGACCATCGGCATCAAGCTGCGCTACGACGACTTTCGAACGGTAACGCGCGATACGACTCTCCAGCGCCCGACGCACGATCCGCAGGCCATACGCAACGCGGCGAGGGCGTGCCTGAAGCGCGTGGCGCTCGATCGCAAGCTGCGCCTGCTCGGGGTCAGAGCGGGGTCGCTGGTGCGTGCCGGTGAGGAGGGGCCTCATCCCGCAAACGCAGCGGAAGGCGAAGCGGGGGAGAGTTTGCGACTGTTCGAGTGAGGGCAAGGTTCGCAGCGCGTCATGCGCGGGCTAGTCGACTCCACAACCTTCTCTGACCACCCAGCGCCCAGGAAGAGAGACTCACGGTAGTTCCTTGTACTCCACCTTCACGATCTCCAGCACCTGACCGCCGCCGGGCGCTTTGAACGCGACCTCATCGCCCTCTCGTCGCTTCAACAGCGCCCGCGCCAGCGGCGAGATCCAGCTGATGCGCCCGCGTCCCACGTCGGCCTCGTCGATTCCGACAATGCTGTACGTGGTCTCGCCGCCCTGGTCGTCCAACACCGTTACCGTGGCGCCGAAGAAGATCTGATCCGTTTGCTCCCGTGCCGCCGGATCGATGACCTCGGCCACGTCCAGCCGTTTGGTCAGGAAACGGATGCGGCGGTCGATCTCGCGCAACCGCCGCTTGCCATAAATGTAGTCCGCGTTTTCAGACCGGTCGCCGTTGGAGGCTGCCCAAGCGACAACCTTGACGAGCTCGGGGCGCTCTTGGTTCAGGAGGCGCAGCGCTTCTTCCTTGAGGCGCGCGTGGCCCTGAGGGGTGAGGTAGTTCTTGGCACCGGCCGGAATCGGTGCTGCGCCTTCGAGGTCTTCGTCCTCGTCCTGCGCCGGCTCACTGGGTGGTGCTTTGCTCATGCTGATGGAAAGGAAGAGCAGTGACGCGAAAATTATATTCCAGCGTTACAATCGACCATTAACACCCTAACGCAAAGGAGACCGTCATGGCCATCAAGATAGGCGATAGGCTTCCCGCCGGCACGCTGTGGGAATTCATCGAGGAAGAGACGCCCGGCTGCACGATCGGACCCAACAGCTTCAAGGTCGAGGACCTGGTGCGCGGCAAGCGCATCGCCATCTTCGGGTTGCCGGGCGCCTTCACGCCGACCTGCTCGGCCAAGCATCTGCCCGGCTTCGTGGCGAAGGCTCAAGATTTCAAGGCGCGCAAGATCGACGAGATCTGGTGTGTCTCGGTCAACGATGCGTTCGTGATGGGCGCCTGGGGGCGCGAGCAGGGCGCCAAAGGCAAGGTGAGGATGATGGCCGATGGCAGCGGGCTGTATACCAAGGCGCTCGGTCTGGAGCTGGACCTCGTCGCCCGAGGACTGGGGGTGCGTTCTACGCGTTACTCCCTGCTGGCGGATGACGGCGTGGTGAAGGCGCTGAACGTGGAGGAGGGCGGCAAGTTCGAGGTCAGCAGCGCCGAGAAACTGCTCGAGCAGGCCGAGAAGGTGACCAACTTCATCCCCTGAACGCGTTCAATCGATAAACGAAATCAGCGCGTCGAGCACGGCGTCGGGCTGCTCGGCCATCAAGTCGTGGCCTGAGCCCTCGATCGTCACGGACCTCACGTTCGCGAACCTCTCGGCCAGCGGCTTTGCCCCGCGCGGGGGAGTCATGAGATCGCGGCTGCCCGAGATCATCAGCACCGGGCAGGCGACCTTTGCTGCGCTCTCCGCACCCGCGGCGTACTGATTGCAGGCGTCGAAGTCGTTGTACAGCGGTCCGGCGGTCCGCTCCAGGAGGCGCATGCTGCTACCCATGATCCACTGGCCCGGCGCCCGGTTGCCGCCGGTCTGGCCGTCCGCGCTGTGGCTCCAGACGTTGATCATCTCCAGCGCCGCGTGGTCGTGGGCGCGGGCCGTGTTGAGCAGCGCGTCCGAGACTTTCATGGGGAATGCGGTGGCGACCAGCACCAGCTTCTCCACCCGCTGCGGTGCGTTCGCAGCAGCTTCCAGTGCAATCAGCGAGCCCATGCTGTGGCCCACCAGTGCAGCCTTCTCGATCCCGACGGCATCCAGCAGAGACACGGTCCATGCGGCCATGTTTTGGATGCTCAGCAAAGCCGGTCCGGCCGATTTGCCGTGGCCAGGCAGGTCCACGGCCAGCACGTTGAAGCCGTGATACGCAAAGTAGCGGCTCTGCAGCGCCCACACGCTGTGGTCGTTGGCAGCGCCGTGAATGAATACAACGCTGCGCTGCCCGGGCAGAAGTGGTTTGGTGCCGGTATACGCGTACACGGTCTCGCCGCTCAGCTCGATGCGCATGGATAGTCCGGCCCGTGACAGTTTGGGTATTCTACGGCCATCGCCGATTTGACGGCTGACCACCCGTTCGCCCTGAGCAGGGCGCGAAGCGCCCTCAGTCGAAGGGTCGCCCGCAGCGTAGGCGCAAAGCGCCGGAGTCAAAGCGTCGAACCACGAACCGCGTACAACGGGGGCAAACGATGAACAACCAGATCGCCAAGCTGGAGACCGCGCTGTATCGCATCCCGTTGCCCGTGACGCTGTCCGACAGCACGCATGGTGCTATGACCCACTTCGAGCTCATCACGGCGCGTGTATTCGACACCCACGGGGCAGAGGGGACGGGATACACGTACACGGTAGGGGCAAACGGGGCGGCCGTGCACTCCCAGATCCAGCGCGACCTGACGCCGCTGCTGCTGGGCCAGCCGGCCGACCTCATCGAATCGCTGTGGCGTCGGATGTGGTGGGGGCTGCATTACGGCGGCCGCGGCGGCAGCGTCAGCTTCGCCATTTCGGCGGTGGACATCGCGTTGTGGGACCTGAAAGCGCGCATCCAGGGTGAGCCCCTGTGGCGTCTGCTCGGTGGTCACGACTCGCTGGTGCCATGCTACGCCGGCGGCATCGATCTGCAATTCCCGCTCGAGCAGCTGCTCAAGCAGACGCGAGACAATCTCGCGCGCGGCTTTCGCGCGATCAAGATGAAGGTAGGGCGCGCAAAGCTCAGCGAAGACCTCGCGCGCGTACGGGCAATGCGAGAAATGCTGGGAGCGGATTTTCCGCTGATGGTGGACGCGAACATGCGCTGGAGCGTAGACGAGGCGATCCGCGCAGCGCGTGGACTGCGCGATCTCGACGTGTACTGGCTGGAGGAGCCGACCATCCCCGACGACGTCGAGGGCCACGCGCGCATCGTGCGCGAAGGCGGCCTGCCGGTCGCGGCAGGCGAGAACCTGCACTCGCTGCACGAGTTCTCCGCTTACATCCGGGCTCAGGCAGTGACCTTTCCCGAGCCCGACGTCACCAACTGCGGTGGCGTTACCACGTTCATGAAGGTCGCGCATCTGGCCGAGGCGTTCAATCTCCCAGTCACCTCCCACGGCGCGCATGACATCACCGTGCATTGCCTGGCGGCGGTGCCGAACCGTTCCTACCTCGAGGCCCACGGCTTTGGTCTCGACCGCTTCCTGGCGCACCCGCTCGAAATCCGCGACGGGTTCGCAGTTGCGCCCGACCGCCCCGGGCATGGCGTCGATTTCGATTGGAAAGGCTTGGAAGCCCTGCGCGCTTGAGCGAGAAGATGGTCCTAACCCCGCACCGACGTCCCCCTGATCTTCGAAAGCGCCATATATATTCCCGCGTCCTGCGGAGCGGCATCGTACCGCTCGGCGATCTCGAACAACGCGCGCACGTTGGCGGCGATCTTTGCCCGCGTGAGGGCCTTTGCCTCTTCGGCCTTGCTGGCGCTTGCGGACGTCATTTCGGTGAAAGCGGCGATCACGCCGCCCGAGTTGGCGATGAAATCGGGTACAAAAGGTATGCCGTGGCCATGCAGACTTGCACGTGCTTCCTCCGTTAGCGGGCCGTTCGCACCTTCACACACATACCTTGCCCGGATGCGGTTGACGTTGCCCGCGGTGATGACGTTCTGCACGGCGCACGGGAATAGAACGTCGACCGGCTGGTATAAACCCTCCTCGGCACTCCCGGAAAGGTTCTTCCCCCCCGCGGGCAATCGGGACTTGGCTGCTTCAATGTCCTGCTTTCCGAGCGCGCCATGCAGTTCAGGGGAGAGAGGTTTATCGAACGCCCAGGTGCCTCCGTATTTGGGGTCGCCCAACGCAGCCAGGCGCGCCCCAGTCTCGCTGAAATAGCGCAGCACCGCCGCCCCCAGCGCGCCCAGTCCTTGGA
>JACXTT010003649.1_pt1 | contig 23499 bp, 21 predicted proteins | sample 9270951 | NCBI WGS metagenome assembly JACXTT01 (sample SAMN15532306, study PRJNA645909) | rock metagenome | isolation source: weathered quartz diorite | place: Puerto Rico | collected 2017-06-21
CCCGCAGGTCCCACTTGTTTACTAGGAGCACGCAGGCCCGGCCGCCGCGCAGGGCCAGGCCGGCAATCTTGGTGTCCTGCTCCGTCACCCCTTCGACGCCGTCCAGGATCAGGACGGCCAGGTCGGCCCGGCCCAGCGCTCGCATGGCGCGCGCGACGCTGTAGCGCTCCACGCCTGGATCGATCTTCCCGCGCCGGCGGATGCCGGCCGTGTCAATGAAGAGATACGCCGCCTGCTTGTAGCAAACCAGGGTGTCGATAGCGTCGCGCGTCGTGCCAGGAATGTCGTTGACTACCAGCCGTGGCTCGCCGAGCAGCGTGTTGATGAAGGTGGACTTGCCGACGTTGGGGCGCCCCACGACGGCGACCTTGGGAATGTCCGCGGTCGGGCCCTCTGTAGCGGACGGGAGCAGGGGATAGAGGGCGTCCAGCAATTCCGCTACGCCGGCGCCGTGCTCGGCGGAGAGCGGGTAGAGTGGCACCATTCCTAGCTCGTAGAAGTCGCTGATGAGGGGATCGGACTTGGGTGTATCGATCTTGTTAATCGCGACGAAGACGGGCTTCTTCACGCCGCGCAGCAGGTCGGCGATATCCTGGTCGATTGGAGTTAAGCCTACGCGCCCATCCATCAGGAAGATCAAGGCGTCCGCTTCCGCGATGGCGCGACGGGACTGCTCGCGGATCAAGCTGAACATCTGCTCATCGGCGGACGGGACCAGCCCACCGGTGTCCACCAACTGGAATTGCTGGCCCCGGTACTCGCACTCAGCGTAGTGGCGGTCGCGCGTCACGCCAGGGAAGTCCTTGACGATTGCCTGGCGGCGGCCCAGGATGCGGTTGAACAATGTGGACTTGCCTACGTTCGGGCGACCGATGATGGCGACGGTGAACATGATAGGGTGACGGTACCATGGTTTCGCGTGCACGGAAAAGGGGACAGGCAACTTTTTCGCGTGGCCCCATTTCCGCTGGCTCTTTCTGTATAATGCCCGCATGTGCACTACAGGCTATCCGGCCCCCAACTGGGCCACGATCCGGACCGTCCTGCTGGACATGGACGGGACGCTGCTCGACAGGGCCTTTGACGACCATTTCTACCTGGAGGCGCTGCCGGCGCACTATGCGGCGGCGAACCGGATGCCAGTGGAGGCGGCGCGCGAGCGGCTGGTGGCGCTCTACCGCGCCGTGGAGGGTGAGCTGGATTGGACCGACGTGGACTACTGGACCCGCACGCTGGAGCTCGATGTGCCGGCCATCAAGGACTCGCTACGGCACCGGATCGCGCCACACCCCGACAGCCTGGCCTTTCTCACGTTCCTGCGCAAGCTGGAGATCCCCGTCCATCTGGTGACGAACGCGCATCCCAAGACGTTGGCAATCAAGATGGCCCAGACCGGCTTGGAGGCGTACCTCGACCGTGCCATCACTGCGTTCGACGTCGGCTGCCTCAAATCCAAGGTGGCCTACTGGGTCAAGTCGGAGGTGATTCTGGGATTTGATCCGGCCGCCACGCTCTATGTGGATGACGATGAGGCCGCGCTGCTCTCGGCCGAGACGCACGGGATCCGGCACCTCTATCATCGCGCAAAGTCCAGCTCCGCCGCGCCGGCCCAAGCCTCATCGAAGTACCGCTCGATCGAGACCTTCCACGCGCTGATGAAATAAAATAAGTACGCGGGTTGCGCCGCCAATGTTGCCGGAGGCGGAGGGACGACGCCGAGCGGGCGCACGGGCGGAGCGGAGGGCACTTGCAGCCGAGTCCGCGGGGCTGCGACGGCGAGAAGCGCCCGAGCACGTCCGGGCTGCTCGGCGGCAGGACCCCGGCTCCTCAGGCGACAGGACCCGCGTCTATGGCAAATCCATCCCGTGCTCCTGCCCCTCCACGTGCGCGCCGTAGGGCGGGAGTGTGGTGAGGCGAGGGTCGTCCACCGGGCCGCCGATGGTGAAGTGGTAGAGGGATTGGAAGGCGAGGTCCTTGAAGCCGAAGCTCTGGTGCACAGGGTCGTCGAAGAAGCAGCCGATGCCTGTCGCGCGGATGCCAGCCGCTTCGGCCTCCAGATACAAAACCTGCCCGATCACGCCGGCTTCCCAGAACAGCCGCCGGTAGAACCACGGTCCATGGTTGAACAGGACCTCCTGATACTCGGCGATCATCCCAAGGGAAAAGGCGCCGTCTCCTGCGATGTCCTGAAAGCAGCTCACCTGTGAGGCCAGCCGCTTCGCATCGCCGGCTTCCAGTAGGTACAGCGGCAAGTCCGGAGGGCATCCCGGCGGTGTGGACCAGGCAAACTGCTCGTGCATGGCAGTCTTGAGCTTGTCTACCTTCCCCCGGTCGCGGGCCAGCACGTACAGGCCGGGGTCAAGGCCATCCACCCGATGGACGAACATGCCCAGGTGGATGGTCGGGTCCCAGGGCAGGGCGTCCCATGGCATGGGACGCCGGATCACTTCCAGTTCGGGGCGGGGCATGACCCGCGCGAGCATCTTATAGAACGCGTCAGCCGGGATCGAGGTCTTCCCGTCACAGGCCAGGAGGCTTCGCCGCTGATGGATGATCCGTCCGGCGGAGGGTCCATCAGCAGAGGAGGCAGCTTCGCACGGTGCCTGGGGCAGGCCAAACCAATCGAGGCCGTGCCATTCAATACTGTGTTTCCGCGACGCGACTGCCACATCATCGATGATCTCCCAGAGCACCGGCTCGTCGGGGCTCAGCCGGTTCGCCTTGCCGTACCAGCGCTGCTTCGAGAGTTCGCGCACCACGGTCGGATCGAGAAAGAGCGGGAGCACACGGTCGTCGCCAGCTCGCCATCCCTTGGCAAGATCCGTTGGCCAGACGACCATGACGAGATCTGGATGTTCACGTTCGGCCCCTGCGAAGGGCTCGGTCCGGTTCAGCCCCAGCAAGTCCTCGACGGTCTCATCCGAAAGGCAGTGCAAGACCACTGCACTCCAGCCTAGCGTCGCGGCGGCGATCCGGACGGTCCCGATTGCGTGGCCCGCGTCGTGCTGGCAGTAGCGGAACGCGCGCTCGCCATACTTCCACGCCTCCCGCCAGTGGATGGACGAGAGTCCAACCAGAAACGCATGCGGCGGAAACGCGTGCAGCAACTCCGCGAACAATTCGCCTGTGCAGTCCGCGCGATGCTCCAGCCCGTGCTCCTTGGGGGCGTAGTGGTACAGCCCAGGTGTGGATGCGAGGCCGGACACCGCACCGATCAGCAAATAGCCCTCAGTGGGGTGCAGGTTCCCGCTGGAAGGATTGCTGCGCAGCGCCCAGCGCGTGCCGCCGGCTTGCTTCCAGGCGGACAGGGCGAGGGCGTATTCGAACAGCCGCGAGAGGGTGCGGATCGTGACCGGCGCGCTCGGCACAGCCCCCGGACGGTACAGGTTCTCATACGGCGGCGAGAGCGGCTCCTCGTCCAGACTCAGGATCGGCAGACGCACGAGGGTGGCGCCCTCGTACCGCCGGAACGGGTTCGGCTGGTTCGCCCAGTCCAGGTAGCCGAGCGCGCGGGCGTAGCGGTTGAAGTGATGCTTGGTCTCTTCGTGATACCGCATCACTGTTTCAAGCTGCTTCACGTCGTGCATGCTGGAGGTGGAGCTTACCATGAATCGGGTTTCGCTTGACTCGCTCTGGCAGGTGATGGTACGGACTCGCCAGCTATGGGCAAACTCGACCTCGCCAAGGCACTCCTCGAGACCGGCTCCTTTCACTGGAAGACGACGCCGCAATTTACCCTGGCGTCCGGCCGCGTCAGCGAGTACTACGTCAACTGCAAGCAACTACTCTCGCATCCCAAGTACCGGCGGATCCTCGCCGAATTGATCGCCGACCATCTCAAGGGCTGGGACGTCCAGGCTGTGGGCGGGATGGAGATCGGCGCGATCCCGATCGCCACCGCGGTGTCAGACTATGTGTACGACCGCACGGGGCGCGAGCTGCGGACCTTCGTGGCCCGCAAGAAGCCCAAGGACCACGGCATGAAGCACGCCGTTGAAGGCGCCTTCCAGCCGGGCGACCGCGTGCTGGTCGTGGACGATGTGCTTACCACAGGCCAGGCGACGATCGATGCCATCGCGCAAGCGCGCGCGGCCGGCCTCGACGTGCGCCACGCACTGGTGCTCGTGGACCGGCAGGAGGACGGCGGCCGCCAGCGCGTCGAGGCCCTCGGCGTCCCGCTCACCAGCCTCCTCACCCTCCAGGATCTGAAAAACCTCAAGAGCAAACCCGACTAACCTCTAGCCCCATTTCTTGCCCGCTTCTGGCCAGTGTGTTAGATTCGCCGGTGCGATGGAACGCGCCTATAATCCCCAGCAGATCGAGGTGAAATGGCAGCGGACGTGGGCTGAGCAGCAGACCTTCCGTGTGACCGAAGACCCCGCCCACCCCAAGTTCTATTGCCTGGAGATGTTCCCCTACCCCTCCGGCCGCATCCACATGGGCCATGTGCGCAACTACGCCATCGGGGACGTGGTGGCCCGGTTCAAGGCCATGCGGGGCTATAACGTGTTGCACCCAATGGGCTGGGACGCCTTCGGGCTGCCGGCGGAGAACGCGGCGATCGAAAAGGGCGTGCATCCCGCACTCTGGACCACTGAGAACATCCACTACATGCGGAACCAGTTGGAGAGCCTGGGCCTCTCCTATGACTGGAGCCGCGAGATCACCACGAGCGAGCCGGACTACTACAAGTGGAACCAGTGGCTCTTCCTCAAGTTTTACGAGAAGGGTCTCGCGTACAAGAAGCGTTCCGCGGTGAACTGGTGTCCGAACTGCGAGACCGTGCTCGCCAACGAGCAGGTGGAGGAGGGTCGCTGCTGGCGGTGCGAGAGCGTGGTGGTCCAGAAGGAGCTGGAACAGTGGTTCTTCCGGATCACGGCCTACGCCGAGGAGCTGCTGACCGGCTGCGACCGGCTTCCCGCCTGGCCGGCGCGCGTGTTGACCATGCAGCGCAACTGGATCGGCAAGAGTATCGGCGTGGAGGTGGACTTCCCGCTTGCCGAACCGCTGCCCGACTTGCCGGCGATCCGGATCTTCACCACCCGCCAGGACACGATCTTCGGCGCGACCTTTATGAGCCTCGCGCCAGAGTCGCCGCTGGTTGAGCGGCTGGTAGAGGGCCGCCCGGAGGCACAGGCCGTGCGGGAGTTCGTCGCACGGGTCTCCCGACAGGAGAAGGCGCTCCGGACCGCCACCGACCTGGAGAAAGAAGGAGTCTTCACAGGCGCCTGCGCCGTGAACCCCTTCACGCTGGAGCCGATTCCGATCTGGGTGGCGAACTTCGTCCTGTACGAGTACGGGACCGGCGCGATCATGGCGGTGCCGGCGCATGACCAGCGCGACTTCAAGTTCGCCAGCACGTACGGAATCCCGGTCCGGCTGGTCATTCAGAACCCGGAGGGCACGCTCCGTGAGCCGCTGGCGGCGGCCTACGAGGAGCAGGCGGGCACGCTGGTCAATAGCGGCCAGTTCTCCGGGCTCCCGGTGGCTGAGGGGAAGGAACGCATCGCCGACTTCATCGAGACCTGTGGCATGGGCGCCCGCACGGTGAACTACCGTCTCCGCGACTGGGGCATCTCGCGCCAGCGCTACTGGGGTACGCCGATCCCGATCATCTATTGTCAGAAGTGCGGCACGGTGCCGGTCCCGGAAGCCGATCTGCCGGTGATGCTTCCCAAGGATGTGCCGTTCACCGGCAAGGGCGCCTCGCCGCTGGCCCAATCGGAGGCATTCGTGAAGACCACATGTCCGAAATGCAATGGTCCAGCCCGGCGCGAGACCGACACGATGGACACCTTCGTGGACTCCTCCTGGTACTTCCTCCGGTACTGCTCGCCCCACGAAACGACGCGGCCGGTGGATCCCGCGAAGGTGGATCGGTGGATGGCGGTGGACCAGTACATCGGTGGGATCGAGCATGCGGTCCTGCATCTGCTTTACGCCCGTTTCTTCACCAAAGCCGTGCGCGACCTGGGGCTGGTGAAGGTTGACGAGCCGTTTACGAGCCTGCTGACGCAAGGCATGGTTTGCATGGAAACCTACCGCTGCGAGGAGCACGGCTGGTTGTTGCCGGCAGAAGTCAACAAGGACGGGTGGCGGTGCAAACAGTGCGGGAAGTCGGTCGAGCGCGGCCGCGTCGAGAAGATGTCGAAGTCGAGGAAGAACATCGTGGACCCGGAGCATTTGATCATGGCGTACGGCGCGGACACGGCACGCCTCTTCTCCCTCTTTGCGGCGCCGCCGGCGAAGGACCTGGAGTGGAGCGACGATGGCGTGGAGGGTACGTACCGCTTCCTGGGGCGGGTGTGGAGGCTCGTGCACGACTTGGCCCCGCTGCTCAAACAATCGAATGGCGGCCATGTCGTCGCCGCCAGCCCGATGGCTAGCGACCTCAGAAGGCTCACGCATAGAACCATCAAGAAGGCCACAGACGATATCGAGCAGGAGTTCCAGTTCAACACAGCCATTGCGGCGCTGATGGAGTTCGTGAACGGACTCTATAAGGTCGCCGCCAAACAGGTGAAAGCAAAAACAGATCGTTCGGCGATCCGCGAGGCGATAGAGACCTTGCTCATACTGCTCACGCCATTCGCCCCGCACATCGCGGAAGAACTGTGGGCGGCGACCGGCCACGCGAACAGTCTTGCCCATGAACGCTGGCCTGTTTTCAATGAGGCCCTCCTCCAGGAGGAAGTGCTGACAATCCCTGTGCAGGTCAATGGCAAGCTCCGCAGCAAGGTGACCGTCCCCGCTGACTGGAGCAAAGATCAGGTGATCGCTGCGTCGAAAACTGATGCGAAGGTCGGGGAGTGGATCAAGGGCAAGACAATCAAGAATGTCGTGTATGTCGAGAAGCGGCTGGTGAACATCGTGGTGAGGGACGAGTGATCGGCAACGCGAAGTGCCTGGTGCTCACCCTCGTCGTCGCCCTGGTTGTGACCGGCTGCGGGTACGAGTTTGGCACGACCGTCAAGCCTGGGTCCGCGCGTGGCCTGCACCTGGCGGTGCCGGTCTTCTACAATGACACCTTTGAGCCTGTCTTGGATAAGCGTGTCACTGAGTTCGTCCGGCGGCAGTTCCTGCAGGCCGACGGCCTGACCCTGGTCAACGATGTCGGCGCAGCGCCCTTCGTGCTCAAAGGGCGCATCCGGAGCTACGGGCTCCAGACTCTCTCGTTCCGGCAGGGGTTCGTCAACGAGCAGCGCGTCAATCTCCAAGTGGAAGTGACCTTCGAAGATGCGGGCGGCCGCAAGGTGCTCTGGCAAGAGTCCTACCGAACGTCGGCCGAATTCTTCCAGACCACGGACCTCGCCACGAACCGCGCGCGACAGGACCGGGCAACCGAAGAAGCCTGCCAGGCGATGGCGGAGAACATCGTGTCGCGGGTCCTGGAAACTTACCCGCGATGAAGGCCAAGCGCGAGGGCATCGGCCTCCACGAGCTGAAGCGGCAACTTGCGGCAGGCGACCTCGCCCCTCTGTATTTTGTCGTCGGGGAGGAAGCCCCCTTACGGGACGACGCGGTGGCGGCGATCCGGGCTGCAGTCCTCGGGCCCGATGACGCCAACGTCGGGGCGTTCAACTCCGATGTGGTGTATGGGGATGAGACCGAGGCGGCGGAGATCCTGGCCCTCTGCGGGAACCTCCCCATGTTCGCGACGCGGCGCCTGGTAGTGGTCAAGGAAGTCGGCGCCTTGGGAGTCCGCGAAACCGAGCGGTTGCTGCCCTACCTGGAGGCGCCGGTCGAGACCACGTGCCTCGTGCTGACCGGCGGGAAAGTAGACGGCCGCGTGAAATTTTTCCAGGCGCTCAAGCAGGCGGCTGTGAGCGTGGACTGCACGCCGCTCGATGCGCGGGAGCTGCCAGCCTGGGTGCAGGACCGGGCCGGCGCGCTAGGGCTTCGCCTCGACGAGGCGGCGCGGGGGTTGCTGATCGAGGCCAGCGGCGGCGACCTCGGCGTGGTGTGCCGTGAGATGGAGAAGCTGGCGGTCTACGTGGCGCCCAACACGCGTGTGACGGCGGCGGACGTCGCGGCCGTCCAGGGCGCTGACACAGGTGGCTCGGTGCATGACCTCATCGACGCCTTACAGCGCAGAGATCGCGTGGGCTCATTGCGGTTTTTGGGCAAGGTCCTCGACGCGGGTGAGCCACCGCTTAAAGTGCTTGGCTTCCTGGCGGCCTGCTGGCGGAACATGTGGAGAGCACGGCAGTTCTCGGAGGAAATAGTCCGCGACTTCGAGCTGTTCCGAGAAACCGACTCTCGCTTGAAAGGCGGAGGCGGAGGGCGCTGGAAGGAACGGCTTGAGATGGAGCGCCTGGTTCTGAATCTCTGCCGGGGCGTCGGCCGTGCTACGCCGTCACGCCCCTTCGCATCTGCGCGGTGAGACGGGACAGTTTGCGGGAGGCGGCGTTGCGATGGATGACGCCCTTGGACGCGGCACGCTGCAAGGCCCGCGAGGCTTCGCGAAGCAGTTCCGTCGCTTGGCTGGTCTGTTTCTGCTGGATGGCGGTCTGCAGCTTCTTGATCACGCCCTTGACACCGGACAGAACCGCACGGTTTCGGGCCCGCCGTTTCAGGGCCTGGCGGGCGGCCTTCAGGGTGTTCTTATGGACAACCGGCATGGTATGGCTCCCTCGTGAGACAGGGCATGAGTGCTACCACGGCGTTTGTTCCGAAGTCAAGGAACGCTCATGGCGATTGAACCTCGCGAGCGGTTGATCCTCGCGCTGGACGTTCCGTCGGCCGATGAGGCCAAGCGCCTGCTCGACCGCGTGAGGGACTCGGTGGCGTTCGTGAAGATCGGCCTGGAGCTCTTCACGGCAGCCGGGCCCGACATCGTGCGCTGGGCCCTCACGCAGCGCAAGCGGGTCTTCCTCGACCTCAAGCTGCTCGACATTGGAGAAACGGTGAAGCGGGCCACGGCCGCAGCCGTCGAGCTCGGCGTGACGTTTCTCACCGTCCACGCCACTGGCCAGACCGTGCGGGCTGCCGTCGAAGGCCGCGGCCGGAGCGCGATGAAGATCCTGGCCGTGACGGTGCTGACGAGCTTTGATGAAGCGGACCTGCTGGAGATGGGCATCGCGGAATCCGTCCATGACACGGTGCTGAAGAGGGCGCGCTTGGCTATCTCGTTGGGCGCTGACGGTGTCGTGGCCTCCGGCGTCGAGGCGGCGATGATCCGGAAGGAACTGGGCAAGGATCCGATCGTCGTGATCCCCGGGATCCGTCCTGTCGGCGCCTCGCATGATGACCAGGTCCACGTCACGACGCCGGCCGGTGCCATCGCAGCCGGCGGGGATTATCTCGTCGTCGGGCGGGCCATACGCGATGCCGCAGACCCGGCTGAAGCCGCCCGGGCCATTCAGGCCGCAATCGAAGTCGCATTGACCTCCTGAGGATTAGGTTGGATCACCGCGGGCGTCCCCCGCAGCCTTGCGGGGCGCCCGCCGTGTTTGCTAGGATTCGGCTCTCTTCGCCATCAGACCGCAACGATTCTCCGCCGTGTGGTGGGTGTAGCTCAATGGTTAGAGCGCCGGACTGTGGCTCCGGAGGTTGGGGGTTCGAGACCCCTCATCCACCCCACACGGTGCTTCACACGATCTCCACTAAGGTGATCTCGAAGGTTAGCGGCTGACCGGCCTGAACGGAGAAACGCATGACGATCGATGACGCGCGGCAACGGATTCAATCCGCGATCATTCAGTTCGGCGATCATGCCGCGCCCATGATCGATCTGGTGATCGGCGAGGTGCGGTCGGGGCTCGGGCATGAGACCGCCAATGACCTCATCGCCGAGTTTGACCTGGAGCTACGCTACGGCGTCGCGCCGACCGAGTTCGAGTAGTGCCCGGCAGGTCTGATTCAGAGCTGACCGTCCGGCAGCGGATCGTCCAGGCGATTACCGGCATGCGGCGTTCCGCCCGGGACCTCGCGCACAGCCTGGGCATTCCCGAACGGCAGGTTGAAGAACATCTCGCGCACATCGTCAAATCAGTAGCCGGGTCTCGACAGGGCCGGTTCCGCATGGAGCCGGCAAGTTGCCAGGACTGCGGGTTCGTCTTTCGCGGGCGCACCCGCCTGACCAGGCCCAGCCGGTGCCCGAAATGCCGGAGCGAAGCGATCCTCGAGCCGCGGTTCGGCATAGACCCCTAGCCCTCATTCGTATATGATTGGCCTGCTCAGACGTTCACGGAGGGACTCGCATGCGAAAGGCGGCGTCACAGAAATTACGGCACACGAGCAATAGCGCGCACCCACTGGTCGGCGTGATCATGGGCTCCAAATCCGACTGGGAGACGATGGCCAACACCACCGGTACTCTGGAGAAGCTGGGCATCCCGTTCGAGGTGCGCGTGGTCTCGGCCCACCGCACGCCGGACCACCTCTTCGAGTACGCCGAATCGGCCGAGCGGCGAGGGCTGGAAGTGATCATCGCCGGGGCAGGTGGCGCGGCCCACCTGCCGGGCGTGACGGCGGCGAAGACAACCCTGCCCGTGCTCGGCGTGCCGGTGGAGTCCAAGGCGCTGAAGGGATTGGACTCCTTGCTCTCGATGGTGCAGATGCCGGCCGGGATCCCCGTGGGGACGCTGGCGGTCGGGAGGTCCGGAGCGGTGAACGCCGCGCTCCTGGCGGCGGCGATCCTGGCGAATAAATATCCGAAGGTCCGCGAGGCGCTGTCCCGCTATCGCAAGGCCCAGGCGGAAGCGGTGCTGGCCCGTCCCGATCCGCGAGAAGCCGTCTGATCGTCGCCCGCGTGGCTCGTGCAGCGACCGTCACTAACGGGCGAGGGCCCAGAGCATGCCGGCCAAGCCGCCCACGACGCGGGCCAGCGCACCGTAGTTGACCTTCTCCGGCGTGTCCTGCTCCATGTGGTAGTGCGGGTACCGATACAGCGCCGTGTCGGTGACCATGAAGTCGGGATAGCCTTCTGCCCAGAACGAGCCATGGTCGCTCCAGTCCACCCCCGGCACCCACTCGAACGTCGCGATCGCTTCGACCTGAAAATCCGACTGCGCGCGGAACGAGTCGATGGCCTGGCGCATGAGCAGACGCGAACCGAAGTTTGACACGAACAGGATGAAGTTCCCCCGGTCAGGATAGAAGAGCCGGTACAGGGTTGACGGAAACGGGAAGGCTTGGCTACCGGGCGCCTCGCTGTAATAACCGAGGGTTTCGAGCGAGAGCATGGCGCGGATTCGATCCCCGCGGGCGCGTGCCGCCTTCGCGTACACGCGGCTGCCCATCAGGGCCGTCTGGAAGTGTGGCGGCTCCTCGTTCACAAAGGCGACAAATCGCGCGGTCTTGCCCAGGTCCCGGGCGGCCGCCAGCCTGGACAGCTCCAGCAGCGCGGCGACGCCTGTCGCGTTGTCGTTGGCGCCGGGGCTACTGATCACCGAATCATAGTGCGCGCCGACGAGGATGATGTCGTCCGGATTCTCTCGCCCGCGGCGGGTAATTTCCAAGTTCGCCCACGTGTCCATGCCGATGGCGTACTCCTGCCGCGTCACGACATACCCCTGGTTGCGCCACGCCTGTTCGATGTAGGCCGCCGCGCGCCGCAGGGCCTGGGGGCGAAACGTGTTCCGCTCGCCGATCTCGCCGGCGAACATCTGCACGTGCGTCATGAGCGTGTTGGGATGGATCGTCACCGGCGCCCTCTCCTCCTGATTGGATGGGCTCATTCCGAACGCTGTCGCGAGCAGGACGATGACCAGCGCCGGCCTTGCTAGCACTGGGACCACCTGCGTGTGTCGCGACACAGGCGCAGTGTAGGCTTGACCGGACGGCCCCTTCAAGGCGGCAGGTCGAATTGACAGAGGCGGCGCTCTGGCGGTAACGTGCCGCTTCTCCGTGAGCACCCTACCAACCGCCCCCTCATGGCGTCACGGCGTCACGCCCTACCAGTGGCGGGTCCTGTTCGTGGCCTGGCTCGGCTGGGTCTTCGATTCCATGGACGCGACGATCTACGCCATCGTCCTGCAACCGGCGCTGCAGGATCTCCTGAGCCCCTCCGTCTCTGGGGGATCGGCCCCAGATGAGGCGATCGGCTGGTACGGCGGCATTATCTTCTCCATCTTCCTAATCGGCTGGGCGATCGGTGGCGTGCTGTTCGGGGTCCTGGCCGATTATATTGGCAGGACCAAAACGCTGATCCTCACGATCCTCATCTACGCCGTATTCACCGGTCTGGCGGCGCTGTCGGACACGTGGTGGCACCTCGCCCTCTATCGGTTCCTAACGGCGCTGGGTGTCGGCGGGGAATGGGCCTCCGGAGCCGTGATCGTCGCAGAGGTCTGGCCGGAAGAGAAGCGCGCCAAGGCGGCCGGGATCTTGCAGTCCGCTTGGGCGGCGGGCTTCTTCCTGGCCGCGGCTGTCAACCTGCTCTTACGTGGATACGGCTGGCGCGTGCTGTTCCTGGTGGGCATCCTGCCGGCCTTTGTGGCCATACTGATTTTCCTCTGGGTGAAGGAGCCGGAACGATGGACCAAGGCCCGTTCCAAGGAACTCATGACGGGGACGGCACAACCGGTGAAGCTGCTGGAACTGTTTCGGGGCGAGCTCCTCCGTCCAACGCTGGTCGGATCCGTGCTGGCTTTTGTGGCGGTGTGCGGGCTCTGGGGCGCCACAAACTGGACGCCCACCCTGATCGGAGCCCTTCCGGACATGCGGGGCTTGGACGCCAGGACGCTGGAGCAGTACAAGAGCTACGCCATCATGGCGCTCAATGCGGGTGCTCTGATCGGCTATCTCAGTTTCGGGGTGCTGGCGGATCGCTTCGGGCGGCGACCCCTATTTGCGCTGATGTGTGTGGGTAGCCTCGTGATGCTACCGATCACATTCCTAACACCGCACGCCTACGCGCACGTACTGCTGCTGCTGCCCCTCCTCGGCTTCTTCAACAACGGGATCTTCAGCGGGTTTCCCATCTATCTTCCGGAACTTTACCCGACCCGCATCCGGGCCACCGGTGCAGGCTTTTGCTTCAACGCCGGGCGCGTGCTCGCCTCGGGCGGTCCGTTCCTCACGGGCTATTTGGTGACGTCGTTGGGCAGCTTCGGCCGCGCGGCCAGCGCCGTCGCGCTGATCTATCTGGTGGGTCTGTTGATCTTGCCTTTTGCGCCGGAAACGAAGGGGCAGCCCCTGCCGGAGTAAAGGTCCGGGGCTAGCCGCGGGCGGTGCGCTCGTACACCTTGGCGTCGATGAAGAGATGAAGCAAGGCCGAGTCCACCTTGTCCTCCTTCGCTTCGTACCTGAGAATGTCGAGGGCCTTCGAGGTCGGGACGGCCTTTTTATACGGACGGTCGGAGGCAGTCAGCGCGTCGTAGATGTCGCTGATGGTCATCATCCTGGTCTGAATTGGGATCTCCGGCGCGGTGATCTGCCGCGGATAGCCTTTCCCGTCCAGCTTCTCGTGGTGGCCGTAGGCGATCTCCGGAATGCGCCGCAGCTTGCTGGTCCACGGGATGGTCGCGAGGAAGCGGTAGGTATGCGTGACGTGGCTCTCGATCTCCAGGCGGTCCTCATTGGTCAGGCTCCCCTTGGGGATGGAGAGGCTCACGAGCTCGGGGGCCGTGAGATATGGTTTGGGACCGTCGAACGAGCTGTACGTCCTGGTGGCGATCTCGTTGAGCTGCTCGAATCCGCCCTTCTCCATCACGGTCGGGATATTGCACTCCAGCAGGAAACGCAGGATCTCGTCGGTGTCGTCGAGCTGGTGGCCGAGCTCCTCGTCGAGCTTCGCCAACAGCGCGACGGTCTCGCCGGGATTGGAGAACTGGTACACGGAGATCTTGCGTTGCAGCGCCTCCTTCTCCAGCGTCCGCTTGATGAACTCGAAGCGGGCCTTCAGGAGCGCGACCTCGTTGGGGTAGAGCTTCTCGGCCTTGACCAGCACGTGCTCGCGCACGCCCACCTTGCCGAAGTCGTGCAGGAGGGAGGCGTAGCGGATCTCCTTCATCTGGTCGTAGTCGAAGGTGACCCTGGCGTAGGGACCGGTGTCGACCCGGCCCACGACTTCGGCGAGGCCACACGTAAGGGTGGCGACGCGGCCGGAGTGGCCGGAGGTCGTGGGATCGCGGGACTCGATGGCCACCACGCTGGCCGCGATGAAGCCTTCGAACAGCTTGTTAATCTCGTCGTAGAGGATCGCGTTCTCGATGGCGGAGGCGGCTTGGCCTCCCAGGGCCAACAGCATCTCCTCGTCTTCCGCGTCGAAGGTGGCATCCTGGGCTTTATTCAGGACCTGAAGGACACCTACCACCTCCTCCTTCGTCGAGAGCATCGGGACCGTCAGCATGTTCCGGGTGCGGTAGCCGGTCGCCTTGTCCACGGCGGGGTTGAAACGCGGGTCCGCGTACGCGTCGGGGATGTTCAGGGGTTTTTTCTTTTGGGCGACGTGGCCCGCGATGCCTTTGTCGGCGGGGAAGCGGATCTCCCGGGCGCCCTGGGCCACCTTGCTCCAGAGTTCGTTCTTGTCCTTATCGAGGAGGAAGATGCTGCCGCGGTCGGCCTCGACCACTGAGCGGGCGTGTTCCACGATCTCCTCGAGCAGAACGCCGAGGTCCCGCTCCGTGGACATGGCCTTGGCCACATCCAGGATTTCCTCGAGCTTTTGAATGCGCCGCTCTTTTGGATCGAGTTGTGACACGCCGCGCCCTCATTGAGCGTCCATCAGAGTACACCTTCCGTTCGGTAGGATCAACGAAGTATGCTATTACGCTATAATGCATGTCGCCATGCGGATCTGCCCCAAGTGCCGCCTCATCGCCTCGGACGATCCAGTGTGCCCGGAATGCGGATGGAACGTCGCGGCGGGCGGCGTCACCGGGCCGGCCTCCGACCTCGCGCTGCGGTACGCGGAGCACTTGCAGTACATGGCCCTTTTCGCCGCCCTGATGTTTGGCGCCTCGCTGCTCGTCTCTTTCGCAACGACGCGCGGCAACCAGTTTCTGCCCGCCGTCTCGATGGGCCTGCTCGTCACCGGACTCATCGCCGACGCCTTCCTATTGCTGCTCATCTACAAGACGGCGGCCATGTTCGCCGAGGCCAGCCGCTGGATGGTGGGTGCGGTCTTGACTTTCCCGTTCGGCACCCTTATCTTCGCTTGGCTGCTCGCCCGGCGGGCCCGCCTGGGCGGCCCCGTCGGCCGCCCCACGTCTGATGATGAGTCCTGAGCGCACCAACACGCCTTCCAGCTCCCGGCGGTGCTTCTTTACATGGCTAATCGTGGCAGCAGCCGGCTTGATCGGGATCAGCCTGGCGGTACCGTTGAGCGGCTATGTGGCCTCGCCCGCGCTGAAGCGCCGCGAGCGGCGCTGGGTGGACGCAGGCACTGTAAGCGATCTGCCCGTCGGCGAGCCGACCCAGCGCGACCTGGTCATGACGGTCACCGACGGCTATATGGAGGTGGCGGCCGTGAAGGGCATCTGGGCGCTGCGCCGGGCGACGAACGAGGTCACGGTCTACTCCCCCATCTGCACGCATCTCGGCTGCGGCTACCGGTGGGACGGGGGCGCGCGGAGATTCAAGTGCCCCTGCCATGGCAGCGAGTTCGATCTGGACGGGAAGGTCGTCGGGGGGCCGGCGCCCCGGCCGCTGGACCGCCTGCCGGTCAAGATCGAGAACGGACACCTGCTGGTGCAGTACAAGGAATTCAAGTCCGGCACCACGCAGCAGATTGACATCTAGCCATGCTCTCCCGCCTCTACGCATGGCTGGATAGCAGGCTCAAGTTGGAGCCCGTCAAGGAGACCCTGCTCGACGAGCCAATCCCTGGGGGCGCGTCCTGGATCTACGTCTTCGGCTCGGCCACGCTCTTCGTCTTCTGCCTCCAGGCAATCACGGGGATGTTTCTGGCGGTCTATTACGCGCCGACGCCCGACCACGCGTACGACAGCATCCACTACATCGAAACGCAGGTGCTGTTCGGCCCGTTCGTGCGGGGCCTCCATCACTGGGGGGCCTCCGCGATGGTGGTGGCCATCGGCCTGCACATGCTCCAGGTCTTCCTGTACGGCGCGTACAAGCCGCCCCGCGAGCTGATGTGGATGGTCGGCGTCCTGCTGCTCCTGCTCACGATGGGGTTCGCCTTCACCGGCTACCTGCTCCCCTGGGACCAGAACGCGTACTGGGCCACCCAGGTGGGGATCAACATGGTCGGCAGTGTCCCGTTCGTCGGCACCTTCCTGGTCAGGGTCATGCGCGGGGGTGACACGCTGGGCGCCCTGACCCTGTCGCGGTTCTTCGCGGTCCACGTCCTGTTTTTGCCGGCCGCCATCATGGCGCTGATCGCGCTGCACATGTTCATCCTGCGGCGCGTGGGTCCGGCCGGTCCCTGGAGCAAGGAGCGTGCGGCCCAGCGCCGCGAAACGTTCTATCCCCGCCAGGTCTTCATGGACGCGGCGGTCATGCTCGGCGTCTTTCTGGTGATCGTCATGCTGGCGCTGCTCGTGCCCTTTCCTCTGACGGACAAGGCGAATCCGTCGGACCACAGTTTCATCCCGGTGCCGGAATGGTACTTCCTCTTCTACTACCAGTTCCTCAAGTACATGGAGGGGCCCGTCTTGGGGCCGATTGCCACGTGGGTGCTCCCCGGCGCCTTCATCGCGCTGCTGCTGGCGCTGCCGTTCCTGGACCCTCATCACGAGCGGGAGCCCGCGTCACGGCCGCTGGTGATCAGCGTGGGGGCAGGCTTCCTAATCGGTGTCTTTGTCCTGATCGGGCTGTCCGTTCGCGACCTGCAGGCGATGAAGCGGACCGATCCCGCCGTCGTCTCGGGCAAGGCCCTCTATGAGCGGTTCGGGTGCATGGGATGCCATCGGATCCACGGCGAGGGTGGTGCGGTGGGGCCTGACCTCTCCTACGTCGGGGACCAGCGCGACCGTGACTGGCTGATCAAGCACTTCCGCGATCCCCAGTCCACCTCACCAGGATCGATCATGCCCAAGTTCCCACTGAACGAGCAGGAACTCAACGACCTCACGGCGTACATGCTGAGCCTCAAAAAACGGGTGTAGCCCCCTCCCTCACACTCCTCCCTTCATGTCCCATTGCATTCGGTAGAGCAATGGGCGCCACGGAGGGATGGGTGGGGATGTGCTTGCGCGGCTCTTTCTTGATCGGCTAAGCTCGATCCATCGGTCGAACTGTTTGCATGCATGAATCTCAGGCGGAAGGAGGGATGGCAGTGAGACACGATGTGTGGTCGGTGGTGGTGACGATGCTGGCGCTTGTGGTGGTGGGGTGCGGAGGCCCCGGTCAGACAATTCCGCTCTCGGTCAACATAGGCGCGGTGCCCGCTCCAGAGAAAATGACCGCTCCGTTGCGGGTGGCGGTGATCCCGTTTGAAGACGTGCGGAGCGACAAGGCGAAGGTCGGACGCTACCAGCATTACGTGGAATCGACCGTGGACACGTTGGTGCCGGCCGGCGGGTCGGCGGTCGATCAGGTCACGAACTTCGTGCTGGAGTACCTGAAGCGTGCGGGCTTTCAGGTCACCCGCGTGCAGCCGGGGCAGGCGGTCGCCCCCAGCTCGGCCGATGTTGTGCTGTCTGGCGAGATCGAGTCGTACTGGAGCGAGGCCGTGACCCGGTTTGCCAGGACCGAGCTGGCGGCCAAGAACCGGCTGGTACTCAAGGCTGCCAACGTGGGCGACGGGAGCATAGTCCGCACAACGGTGGTCGGTGAGGGGACCAAGACGGTGGTCTTCTTCGATGTCGAAGATCTGGAGAAGCTCAATAGCGAGGCGTTGGGCCAGACTCTCGCGCGGTTTCTGGCCGACGTGGTTGTGGCAGACCGGGCGCTCAAGCCGAAGAAATAAGGGCGCGTAGGAAGGCAGCGACGATGGCCACATCCCCGGTTCCCGACGATCTCCTGCGACAGCAGCTCGAGGCGTTGCTCGCGCTGCCTGAGGCGGATCCACACGCGGCGCTTCTGAGGGACATGGTCGGGGCGGTCTTCCGGCAGAACGAGAACCGGCTGGAGACGCTGGACCTGAAGATCTTGCATCGCACTCTCAAAGAGATGCGCTATGCCTTCCGGCTCTTCAGGCAGTACCGGCATCGGCGGAAGGTCGCCGTCTTCGGATCCGCGCGGATGCCGTCTGGGAATCCCCTGTACGATCTGGCCCGGCGCTTCGCTCGCCTCCTGGCCGAACAAGGGTTCATGGTCATCACGGGGGCGGGCGAGGGGATCATGCGGGCGGCGAACGAGGGGGCTGGGCGGGAGAACAGCTTCGGCGTGAACATCCTGCTCCCGTTCGAGCAGGAGCCCAACCCGGCGATCGTGGACGACCCCAAGCTCATCCACTTCAAGTACTTCTTCACCCGCAAGCTCTTCTTTGTGCGGGAGTCCCACGCCTGCGCGGTGTTCCCCGGCGGGTACGGCACTCACGACGAGCTCTTCGAGATCCTCACCCTCCTGCAGACCGGCAAGAACAATCCCCATCCGATCGTGCTGGTGGACTTGCCGGGAGGGACCTACTGGCAGGGATGGGAGCGGTTCGTGCGGGAGAACATGCTGGCGACCCGCATGCTTGCGCCGGAGGATCTAGGGCTCTTCCGAGTGGTCCACTCGGCCGAGGACGCCGTGGCCGAGATCGCGGGCTTCTATCGGAACTACCATTCCAGCCGGTTCGTGAAAGGGCGGCTGGTGCTGCGCCTGCAGCATCCTCTGACGGCCGGGCAAGTGGACGACCTCAACGTGCGGTTTGCCCACCTGTGCCAGCAGGGCAAGATCGAGCAGCGGTCCGCCCTCCCAGAGGAAGCGGACGAGCCCGAGCTCCTGGCGCTGCCCCGGCTGGTGGTGCCGTACCACAGCCGAAGCGCGGGAGGCCTCCGCCAGCTCATTGATGTCGTGAACTTGCTGCCAACCTGACGGGCTCGAGCCGGCCTCGGCTCGGTCCCGGTCAGTTGCGGCTCAGTAGCGCACGGTGACGGAACTGGCGCTATTGCGCGCTCCGAAGAACTTCCTGGAGAACTCCTCCACCACCGCCGGGTCGTAGCCCTTGCAGCTGAAGATATCGAGGTACGCCCGGTTCGTGTCGTTGGCGAAGTGCCCGCTGATCAGGGACGTCTCGATGAGTTGGAGCATCGAGTAGCCTGCCACCCGTCCCTTACCGAAATGGACGATCTGGCACTCTCCGAAGCGCTTCATCCCGATCAGTTTACAGAGCGCGATGACGTAGGCCTCGATGTGGTCACAGTCCCGGATGGCTTCGGGCCTACAGTCGTGAAGATCAACTGCAGTGGAGAGGCCCCAAGCTTTCCCCCCCCTGATCAACTCCTCCGGTGATTCTACAGGAGCGGAAGTTGGGGCCATCGTTGGTAAGACGGCACCTTCAGCGTTGTCTAATGCGTTCATCGATACGGAACACCTCCTGGTTGGAGTGACGGTTTGACGGTTGTAAGGGAGACTGGCTAAGCTGAACCCACATCATCGAAACGCACTATAGCACAGTATTTTCCACACGCAATATTTTTTTTCACCCCGCTCGAAATTTTTTGCTCCCAGTCAGTGCTCTTTGGACGGCGTGTAGCCCTGGATCCGTGCGTGGGCTTCCTCGACGCTCATCCGCTTCAGCTCCACCTGCCGGCGCACCCACAGTTCGTGCTGCGTGCGAAGCTGATACTCCTGCCGGCGTCGCAGCGCGCCGCCGCCCAGCGTCCAGATCGACGTGAAGAAGGTGTCCTGCTGCGACGACAACAGGCCGGCCTGCCCCAGGACCGCCTGCTCGTCGAACACCGGTGAGTCCCAGGTCCAGCTCTCGTCGTAGGCCGGCGCCGTCGCGCAGGACGCCAGCACGAGGCAGGCCAGCAGGAGCGCCGTGGACCTCATGACGGCAGCATAGCGAGCGGACTGGACTGAAGCAAGGTCGCAACGGAGGAAGAGGTCAGGACAACTCCGGGCTGAAGCCGCGTCTCAGCGTGTTCTCCGAGAGGACAGAGCTCCAGACGAACTGGAGGAGGTAGTCCGGGCCGCCTGCCTTGGCGCCGATGCCGGAGAGGCGGCCTCCGCCGAATGGCTGGCGGCCCACCAGCGCGCCGGCGATACCTCGGTTGATGTACAGGTTGCCGACCAGGAACTCCTCCCGCGCCCGCGCGATGTTGCGAGGGCTACGAGAGAAGAGCCCGCCGGTGAGCGCGTACTCGGTCGCGTTAGCGAAGGCCAGGGCTTGGTCGAAGTCCCGTGCCCGCAACACCGCCAATACCGGCCCGAAGATCTCTTCGCAAGCCAGACGGTGCTCTGGGCGGATGTTCCTGACAATCGCCGGTCCGACGAAGTTCGGCCCCGGCTGTCGCGTGAAGTCCGGCAACAACACGGGCGTCCCTTCCAGTTTCGCGATCGCCAAATAGTCCCGCACCTTCTGCACCGCGCGTTGATCGATCAAGGGGCCGAGCCCTGTGCCCGGCTCTTCGGGCGGACCCATCCGCACGCTGCGCGCGGCCTCCACCAGCCGCTCGACGAAGTCATCGTGCATGGCGTCCAGGACGATCGCGCGCGAGCAGGCGGAGCACTTCTGCCCCTGGTAGCCCAGGAAGGAGGCGATCACGCCTGCCACCGCTTCATCCAGATCGGCGGTGTCATCCACGATGATCGCGTTCTTGCCCCCCATCTCAGCGACGACCTTCTTTACCTCCCGCTGCCCCGGCGAGACTCGCGCCGCATCGGCGATGATCTGGAGGCCGACGGCCTTCGAGCCGGTGAAGGCGATGACGGGGACGTCGGGGTGCACGACCAGGCGGCGGCCCACCTCCGGCTCGCCCGGCAGAAATTGCAGGACGCCGTCCGGCAGTCCAGCCTCGCGGAAGACCTCCACCAGCGCGTGTCCGGTGACCAGAGACCTTTCCGACGGTTTGAACACGACGGAGTTGCCGGTGACCAACGCCGCGGCCACCATGCCGGTCGGGATCGCGAGCGGAAAGTTCCACGGGGAGAGGACCGCCACGACGCCGCGCGACCGGTACACCAGGTGGTTGAGCTCGCCCAGCAGCGTCCCGAGCCGGATCGGCTCCGCCAGGCGGCGCATCTGTCGGCGGTAGTATTCGAGGAAATCGATGGCTTCGGCCACGTCGGCGTCGGCGTCGCGCCAGCCCCTGCCCACTTCGAAGACTTCCAGAGCGGCCAGCTCGAACCGGCGCTGGCGCAGCAGTTTGGCGGCCTTCGCCAAGACCGCCATCCGGTCCGACGCGGGCGTTTCCGCCCAGGACCGGCCGCTCACCACCGCGCGGGAGACGGCCTCGTCCACGTCCTCGGGGACCGCAGCGCTCACGACGCCGACCACCTCCTCTGGCCTGGCCGGGTTGCGTGCGGTCAGGGTCGGTCTCGTCAGGCCCCTGGGCGGGAGGAAGTCCAGGTCGATGCGCTGCCCAAGCGTGGCTCGCAAGGCGGCGAGCGCGGTGCGCATGCGCTCGCGGGCCTCAGCGCGGGAAAAATCCGTGTGGGGCTCGTTTGTGAACGCACTCTCGCTTAGACGCTGCCCCCCTCCCTCACCTTCCCCCTCATGGCCCATCGCAGCTTGAGGAGCAATGGGCGCCCCTGAGGTCTGGGTGGGGGTGGGCGGTTTCATCAGCAACTCGTCGAGGCTCTGGTTGCCTAGGAACTGCCGGCGCAGGATAGACTCGTTGGCTGTGTTCTCTAAAAGTCGCCGGACGAGATAGGCCATGCCGGGGATCAAATCGCCGACCGGTGCGTAGACCCGCAGGCGATAGCCGGCGTCCACGATGGCGGCCTGCAGCGGCTCGGCCATCCCGTACAGCATCTGGAGCTCCACAACTTTCGTTGCGAGCCCCTTACGTTCCGTTTCGGCCATCACCATCGCGACGTGGCGCAGGTTGTGCGTGCCAAATGCCGGCCGGATCACCGCGTGGTGCTCCAGCAGGAGCGGGATCAGCCGTTCGTAGCAGGCGTCGGTATCGTCCTTGCGGGCGAAGACCGGCACGGGCCACCCACGCTGACGGTGCATGATCGTCTCATAGTCCCAGTAGGCGCCCTTGACCAGGCGGACGCCCATCGGCGTCCCGCGGGCCTCGGCCCAGGCGAGCAGCTCGCGGACGTCGCGTTCGGTGTCCTTGAGGTACGCCTGTAGCGCAAGGCTGGCGAAGGGATAGGCGCGAAACTCGTCTTCCATCAGGAGGCGTCGGACGATCCAGAGCGTCAGGTCCTTCCACTCGAAGTGCTCCATGTCGAAGGTGACGGCGACTCCGTGCTGCATGGCCGCTCTGAGGAGCGGGCGTAACCGGGCTGCAACGGCCTTGTAGCAGCCCTCCGGATCGATCGGATCGAACTGCGAGTCGAGCGCCGACAGCTTGATCGACACCTGGGTCCGCGGCAGGGGGCCCAGGTGGTCGGCTTCGAGAAGGGGTGAGGGTCGCCACTCGCTCGCGGCCTCTGCCAGGGCCGTGATGGCTTCGCGGTAGCGGGCGGTGTAAGCCTCGGCTTCCGGCTCGCAGACCGTCGCCTCGCCGAGGAGGTCCACCGAGTGCATGATGCCGCGCTTCCAGAGGTCGGCGACGGCCGGGAGCGCCTCCTTCATGCCGGCGCCCACGATGAACTGGTTGGCCATCTGGATCGCCTGGTTGTAGATCGTGTCGGCGGTCACACCGGCTCCGAAGCCGACGGACGAGAGAGCCCGCATGCCCCAGCGCATGAGCGAGCGCCCGCCCGGCGCCTCCCGTAGACCGGCATCCTGGCCGAAATACTCGTCCACGAGACGCTTGATCTGGGACGGGGTCTTCAGGGTGGGCAGGACGTCAATGAAGCGGAAGAGCTGGACCTTGAAGGCGTCGTCGCGGATGGCCCACTCGAGGAGCCGGCCGGTCCACCATTTGCGGTCGAAGAGGCGGGGCGTGGTCGCGGCCTCGTACAGCCGCGCCGCGTGGCGGCGGATGTCGGCCTCTGTGGCGATGCCCATGGCCTCGGATCCTTTCGATCACCATTATACACCGCGCGTTGGCGCCGCCCCGTTCTTGAATTCCCCCGATAGCCTGGGCTAGACTGCACGCATGGCCGAAATTCCCGTCATTACCATCACCGGCTCCCAGCAGAAGGAGCCGAAGGAGTTCTTCACACGGGTCTTCTGCCTGCGCAAGGAGCCGCCCCCGCTGGGCCTGCTGGTTGACTATCTGAAGGCGCGGGGTGCCACCCCGATCATCACGGCGGGCGTCAACGAGAAGCTGATGAATAGCTGGAACTGGGTCGGGACCGAGATCGGGTATGCGAAGGACCGCAAACCGATCCTCGTCACCTGTGTGCGCAAGGGTAGCGCCCAGGACGAGATCTTCAAGCAGGACATCGAGGGCCTGCTCAACTACGTGGAGGCCCACCGTGAGATCGACAACTGGCGCGTCGTGGACCAGTTGCGGGGCTGCCGGTTCTACATTGCGAACATCCTGGACAAGAACGACATCACGGAGGAGGGCTATGACTTCAACAGCTGGATCCTCCAGTTCTTCGAGGAGAACTGCGATGGAATGGTCCAGATCGACGGCCAGGGCTTCTACG
>JACXTT010003650.1_pt1 | contig 23494 bp, 16 predicted proteins | sample 9270951 | NCBI WGS metagenome assembly JACXTT01 (sample SAMN15532306, study PRJNA645909) | rock metagenome | isolation source: weathered quartz diorite | place: Puerto Rico | collected 2017-06-21
CTCTTCATCGGCCTGCTAGAAACTCCAAGGGGCGGAAATGCCGTAGGCGCGCGCGGCGCGTGAATACATCGGCGTGACAAACAGAGATCCTTTCGTCCGGCTTTCAGAAAAAGCTTCGTCGTCCTCGCCGCCTCCATCCGGGCTAAGTTTTTTCCGGTTCTGGGTGCGATATCCGTACCGGCCTATCCCATAACCCATAGCTCTGCCTCCCAAACCATCAGACAGGTAATGCTTCTGGCCCGTGAAGCGCGCCACGCTGACCGCGCTGGCAATTCCATAAGCGGCGATCTGAACACCGAGATGATCGTGGTACTCATTAGCGATCACGGTTGCCAATGACCACGCTTCGATACTGTGCCCGGAAGGAAACGAAGAGCCGCCATCAAAAAAATCACCGCGGCTCCGGCCACCTGAAGGGCGCGTGCGTTGCGTGATCTCTTTGAGCGCGGTCACCACGATCGCACTATCGAGCAGTGCTTCCGCGCCGAGCACGCCTGTTTCGCGCGCCCTTGGGTTGTGTCCGGCGCGACCGGCGACGTAAAAGGCGCCCGCCACTGCGCCCACGCCGTAAGCCGATCCGGCGTAGCTCACAATACGACTGGCATTGAGTTGGCCGGTCGATTCGGCCATCTCATCTCCGGTGCGGCGATCGGTGGCGATCAACGCTGCTGTTCCCAGTCCAATCGGAGCCAGCCATCGCCCGTCGCGTTGGTGCAGATGAAAGGGCGCAGTCCAGATTGCCTTCTGATCGCGCAGTACGTTTTTGAAGAACTCATGTTCGAGCGTCGGCGTTGGTGACAAGACCGGAGTCGGCGAAGGAGTCTGCGCGGCTGCGCTCAAACAAACCGCGAGGATGAAAACGGACACACTTATACTGAACCGAGAAATCGATCGATTGGTAAATCTCACGATACTGCCTTGGTCTTTCCGGAGAGACTTGGTTACTTACCCACGACCAGAACTACGAACGAGCCGGGCTTAATCGTTCGCGTCGGTCGTCCACCGGGGGTTGCCGGCGGGCCCTCAACCACGTCGGCTGTCGGGAGAAAAATCTTCTTTGTCTTGGAATCGAAGGCCATGGTGCGCGCGCCCGTTTGGGTCTTTACCGAGCCGACATCTTCATAGGCATCGCTTGATTTTTCGTGAAAGACACTCAAAACGCCTTCACGGCAAGAAAAAAAGATCAGCTTTGCCTGAGGATCAAACCCGGCGTAATCCACTCCGCGGCCGATCGGAAAACTGTTAACAACTTTGCCTGAAGTCGCATCCATCACGACCATCTTTGGCTCTTCGTTACAGCCGATGAACAGTCGCTTCGTTTTCTCATCGTATGCCAGGCCGGTGGGAGCTTTCGCGACGCCGATCGGGAAACGATGTTTGATTTCGAGCGACTTCGGATCGAAAGCAATCACCTCATTCGTATCTTCCATGTTGACGTAAATCAATCCGGTTTCCGCGATGATTGCAGATTCGCCGTCCGCGGCAGCGGCCACGGTGCCGACGACGTTGCCCGTTTTCGCGTCAATCGCGGTGATGTCGTGCGAACCATGATTGTTGGTGAAGACACGCTTGGTGGCTGGGTCGTAATAGATTCCATCCGGGCCTTTGCCGACGTCGATCTTCTTGATCAGCGCGAGCGTGTCGGTGTCGAACATCGAGACTTTATTTTCGCGGCCGTTGCTGGAGAAGCCATGCTTGAATTCCGTCACGCCGATGGCCCCGTGAACGCCGGGGGTATCAGGAACTGTGCCGATCAGCTTGCCATTGTCGGCATCGACGACGTTCACTTCAGTGCCATGCGACAAATAAAGACGGCGCGCGGTGCTGTCAATGTTGATGTAATCCCAGCCGCCGTTGCCGGGGACTGAATACTTCGTCTCAACCTTGTAACCCGCGCCACCCTGCACAAATGCCAGGGTCAGCGACAAAGCAATTAATCCACCATTTAGATTAAGCATTGCGTGATTCCTCTCGTTGGGGCTGGTTATGAATTAGTTTTACTCGGGCCGCTTCAGCTTTTCGCCGTTTGGTCCGACCTGGATTTCAGACCGCTTCTTTCCGTGCTTGACCTGGGCCTCGTAGGCCACAAGGTTTCCGCTCTTTGTTAAAGACTCAATCACTGTGATCGTGCCCGTACCGGCGGATTTTTTCAGAGCTTCCTGCACGCCAGCCGGCAAAGAATCCATGGTCACCTGCGCTTCGACTTCGACGATGTTGCCGTTACGATCCATCAGAACGTCTTTGGTAAGACCGTTGACGACGAGTGATGCTTCATAAAGCTTTTGACCGTGCTCTACTTCGGTGGCGAAGCCTTTGATAGTGGCGCCTTCGCTTTCTTTAGTCACGGTCTTCTCAACTGCGGGCGGCAGTTGGGCGCGAGTGATCTTCCGCTCCTGTGCTTGTGCGACAGAGAATATTCCGAGAGCCAAAATTGCTACAAGAATTTTTGAATTGAATTGCATGCTATTACTCCTTCTCCCTTGTTAGTACTTGCCGTCCGTCAACCAGTCGGGACAGGTGTTTTTAGCGAGCAACAGCCTTGGTATCAGTTGTCCGGTGTAACATAGCATACACCGTTGGCGTCACAATCAGCGAGAGCAGAAGCGCGATCGTCAGTCCACCGATCACGCCGATCGCCAGCGGTTGCAACAGCTCGGAGCCGGCGCCGAACGCCAAAGCCAAAGGCAGCATTCCCAGCATCGCCGCAAGCGAAGTCATGAGGACGGGGCGGAATCTCCGGCGGCCTGATCTCAACAGTGCTTCCCGTAATGTATCGCCCGCCGCCAGATGGTCTTCGACCGCGTCGAGCATCAGGATGCCGTTCTTGGCATCGATGCCGACGATCATGATCAGGCCCATCAGGGAAACGACATTGATGGTCATGCCTGTGATGAACAACGCCAGCAACACTCCGGAAAGTGCTAACACCGCGCCGGTGACGATAGCAATCGGATGCGCGAACGATCGAAACTCGATCAGTAATGTGATGAAGACCAACATCACCGCAAGAATTAGTGAAATCATCAATTCGCGGAAGCTGCCCTGCTGCTCCTGATACAAACCGCCGTACTCGACTGTCATTCCCGGCGGCAGCTTCACATCTTTCGCTAACTGACTGCGAATTTCTTTGATGGCCGTGCCGAGATCTTTTCCTTCCAGACGGCCGGTCACAGAAACTGTCTGGCGCAGATTCTCGCGGACAATCTCAGTTTGACCCTTTTCATATTCGACATCCGCGACCTGATCGATACGCAGCAGTTGACCGGAGGATGAACGCACTTGCAATGCTTTCACTTTGTCGAGCGAGGTGCGGATGTCGGCCGGCAGAACCACGCGAACCCTGATCAAGCGATCCTGTTGCAGGATGAACGAAGCCTCATCGCCGGTCATTGCGGTGGTGGCAGTCTTCGCCACGTCGTCAGCGGTGACGCCGAAACGCGCAGCCTTCATCGGATCGATTTTGAAAGTGATGGCCGGGCCACTGACGACGACACCGCTCTTCGTATCGACAATGCCTTTGACCTTCTTGATGGAGGCTTCGACTTCATAGGCTTTCGATTCGAGCGCGGCGGCGTCTTCGCTGAAGAGTTTGACTTCGATAGGTTCAGGATTACCTTCCAGGTCGCCGATTACGTCGGGAACGATGCCGACAAATTCGATCTCCAGCGCCGGTTCAGCTTCAGCAATCTGCTCGCGCAGATCGGAAATTACATCTTGGGTGTCCCGCTTGTGGCCGGGCTTCAACTTGACGGCGATGTCGCCCCTGTTTGGTTCTGTGACGAACAGTCCTAATTCCAAACCAGTGCGACGCGAGTAGCTTTCGATCTCAGGCGTCTTCATCAATTTCTCTTCCACATTGTGGAGCATTCGATCGGTTTCTTCGAGCGAGGCTCCGGGTGGCGCCCAGTAATCAAGTACGAAAGCGCTCTCGTCGAATTCAGGCAGGAACTCAGAGCCGAGCCCACGATAGAGAAGGTAAGAGCCGACCAACACCCCCGCGATGATGGCTATGACGATCCAGCGCTTATCAAGCGCACGCGACAAGACCCACTCATAACGCGTAATGATCGCGCGCAGGACGCGGCCCGATTCGGCTTCCTCCTCAAGTTCGTCGAGGGTTAATTCGTCGTGGCGTTCGGCAGTTAATCCGTTTTTCTTGCGTTTGGCGCGCACAAACCTTTCGGCAAGCACCGGCGTGAATCCGAGCGCGAGTACCAGCGAAGTCAACAACGCTACTGACATCGTCAGCGCCAGCGAACGAAAGAACACACCGGTAACGCCGGTCAGGATCGTTAGGGGGAGGAAAACGACCACCGGCGTGACAGTGGATCCGATGATCGGAACAGTGATTTCCGAGACCGCGGTTTGCACGGCTTCCCGACGCGATTGTCCGCGGCTGAGATGGGTATAGATATTCTCAACGACCACGATGGCATCGTCGATCACCAGACCGATGGCGGCGGCTACGCCGCCCAGCGTCATCAGATCAAAGCTAAGACGCGCCAACCACATCGCGAGAAAAGTAACCAGGATGGTTACGGGGATAACGAGAATCGCGACGAATGTCGTACCCCAGTTCCTCAGGAACGCGTAAAGGATTACGACCGAGAGCAGTAATCCAATGATGATCGCGTCGCGAACCGAACTAATTGAATCGCGCACCAGCAGTGATTGATCGTAATAGGTAGCCACGTGAACGTCCGATGGGATCTGGCCCTTCAGCGAGGCGAGCGTGCTTCTTACTTCATCAACGACGGCGACGGTGTTCGCATCGGGTTGGCGGTTGATATTCACCAGCGCTGCGGGCTTCCCGTTCGCCGTGACCATGGTGTATTGCGGCTCGACACCGCCGGTCACGGTTGCCACATCGGCGACAGTTACGGGCGCATTGTTGACGGTCGCGACCACGATGCCGTTCAGTTCATCCGGTTTCCTTGCCTGGCCGCTGATGAGCGCGAGTTCAAGCTGGTGATTCTCTTCGATCAGACCGGGTGATTCGATGATATTCGATCCCTTGATGGCTTCCGTGACTTGCTGCACCGAGACGTTGTGCGCCGCGAGCTTCTCGGGATCGATGACGACGTGAAACTCGCGCGACTTTCCACCGGCGACTCCAACGATGGCGACGCCGGGCAGGCGCGCGAGGTGCGGACGAATGATGTAAGTCGCGATGTCGCGGAGACTGGCCTGGTCGCGCTTGTCGGATGTCAGGCCATAACCCGTTACGGGAAAAACCGCGAACGTTAACCGTTCGACGTTGCGAATCTGCGCCGTCGGCGGCAACGTCGATGACAATTGCGACAATCGCGCCTGGACGAACTGCAGTGTCTGGATGATGTTGACGTTCCAGTCAAAGTAAAGGCTGATTTCGGAAGAGCCGCGCGCGGTCTTTGATTTGATGCGGGCAATGCCGGGCACGCCGTTCATGGCTTCTTCAATGGGACGCGTGACTGAGACGAGTGTTTGGGTGGCTGGCGCTTCGCCGTTATCTACGATGATGACAATTCGAGGGAAATCCGTTTCCGGAAGGATGGCTACCGGCAGTTGCCACGCCGCATAGACTCCCGCGGCGCACAGCAGCGCCACAATAACAAGAATGGCGCGATTCTGATTTGATACGAGAGTGGCGAGTCGCATCAGGGATGTTCAGCTTTTGTACCGACGTTTCAAAAACTATTTGACATTTGAGATTTGGCATTTGACATTGGCCGATTGAAAAGCTGTGGGCACTTCGGTCCGCCTGTCCAATTGGCAAATGTCAAATCTCAAATGCCAAAAGTCAAATAACTATTTCTCCTCTTTTCCCTTCTGATCCGCATCCGTTTTGTCTTCCGTCGCGATCTCGACCTTGGTTCCGTCGGGCAACGCGAAGTTACCTTCGATGACCACGGTTTCGCCTCCTTGCAGTCCCTCCACGATTTCGATCTTGTTGTTCGTCCGAATGCCGATGGTGACTTTTCTTTCGTGGGCGACGTTCTGCGCGTCGACGATCATCACCGTGCCTTCGTTGGCGTTGCTCGCTTCCAGGGTGACGGCCGACGCGGGAACGATGATCGCGTCACTTTTTGAATTCGCCGACACGGTTACCTGCGCCGCGCCATTTGCGCGCAGGAGTCCCGCGCCATTGGCCAGCGTCACCCAAACTTCGACAGTGCGGTTTGTTGGATCGCTGGCCCGACTGAGCAGCGTGACCTGCCCTTTCATCTCTTCCGCCGAGGTGTCAGTCGGAACTACGGAAACCGTGTCACCAACTTTCAGTTGATTCGCGACGGTGTCCGAGAAGGGCGCCTTTACGATCACGGTGCTGATATCTGCGATCGTCACGAGCTTGCCGCCGGCGGATGCGAATTCTCCTTCGTACTGGAACTGGTCGGTAACGATTCCGGTGATGGGCGAGCGAATGGTCGCGTAACTTAACTGCGCGTCAAGCGTCGCCAGATGTTGTTGAGCCCCCGCAGTTTTTGCCGCCGCCAAGGCGCGATCATTCGGATTAAGTGAACCGGCACGCAGAGCCACAGTTTGCTGCTGCAATAGCAGCTCATGTTCTGCGGTGGTGAGATCAAGCTGTGCGGCGTCGAGATCTTTCTTTGAGATGCCGCCCTTTTCATAAAGAGCGAGCCGGCGATCGTACAGGGTGCGCGCGTTATTAACTTTGGCGCGCGCGTCATTCAGGGCTTTCTGATCTTCAGCATTGGTTTTAGGAATCGTTCCGGTGACCAGGCTGCGCTCCTCTGCGCGAGCCTGATTAAGTGCGGCGACGGCTTCAGAGCGTTGGGCCTGCAGATTCCGGGATTCTAAAATGGCAATCACTTCACCGGCGCGGACGACTTTGTTCTTTAGCAACGCCATCTTCTTGATTTGCGCGCTGACCTTTGCACCCACGTCAGCTTTTTCGCGTGGCCAGATTGTGCCGACGGCGACGACTGGCGCGGCGATGCTGCCCTTCTCGGCTTTGGTGACCTTGACGCTGACAACGGGAGTTACTTCAGCCTCAGCCTCGGTCTTTGATTTACGCCAGCGCCAGACGACCAGCACCACGAGTGTGAAAAAGACAATCGCAACGACTGCCACGATGATGACGGTGTTGCGCTGACGTGCTCGCCGCGTTTCGGCAATTTGAACCTCGTCAAGGGTCACACGTTCGATCGGTTCGCGATCGTTATTAGGCTGATCGTTCATGCTCTTAAAAACTGTTACTGTCCCGTCGCTCTCTTCAACTTCTCGAGAGCGATTTGATAATCAAACAATGCTTGATACAAGGCCGCACGTTGCGCGACCAATGTTGTTTGCGCATCGGTGACTTCAACTATCGCAGCTTCACCAGCTCGATATCTCGCAATTGAGGCCATCAGATTGTTCTGAGCTTTAATGATCCCGTCGCGCGCCAACGTGATGCGGGCTGCCGCGGTCGCAGCTTGCGCGCGGGCGGCATAGAATTCTTGAGTGAATCCGCGCGTCGCGATTAAGCGCTCGTTTTCGGCAACCTGCACGCGCAGCTTTGCCTGACGTTCACGGCTTCTCGTCGCGCCCCAATCGAAAATGGGCACGTTAAGCGAGACGGCGGCCGATACGCCGCTGTGCTCCTTCAGCCGCGGACCCCTCAGCGAGTCAGTGTCGAACCCACCGTTGACCGAGTATGTCAGCGACGGCAAACGATCGGCGCGCGCGATCTTAATCTCCTGGACAGCGGCCCGGAATTGTTGCTCGAGTTGGGTGAACTCCGGCCGCTTGGGCACATCTTCAGCTTTGAATTGTAAATACTCCGAGTCGGTCGGCAAGGCGAGCGCCAAATCCGTTGTGCTAATCGGTCGCGCAAAATCATAACCAACAAGCACGCGCAGAGATCCCGCCGCGACTTCTTCGTTAACGCGCGCCTTCTCAAGTTCATCGCGTCGCGCGATGGTCTGCAATTGCGCACGGGTCAGATCGACGGGGGCGACTTCACCGCCGCTCAAAAGCAGCGCAGTGATGCGCTCGAACTCTTCAGCTGCCGCAAGATTTCCTTCTGCGGCGGTTCGTCCGGCGGTGGCTAATGCAAGACCGTAGTACGCTTCGATCACGGCCTGTGCCAACGCGCGCCGAGCGACTTGAGTGCCGGCGTGCGCCGCGGCGAGCAACGCCCGATCCTTGCGCAACTCAGCGCGCAGCTTGCCGGCGACATCGAGATCGCCCGAGACATTCACCAGAGCTTCGTACTCGCTGATGGCATTGTTGGCGATGTAGCTGGGTGCGCGCGGCTCGCCCGGCGGCAGGCCGAGCGCCGGCGAAGTGTAGATGTAACTCAGCGGCGCGCTGACCTTTGGCAAGCGCGCGGCCTGCGCCTGTTTCACATCTTCGGCAGCAATTTTCTCGCTCAGAATTGCGCTTTGATACGCAGAGGCAGTCGCGTTCGCGAGACGCAGAGCTTCATCAAGTGACAGGGCATTTGCGACTTGATTTGTTGGGGACGCGACCGGCGTTGGCGTGGGCGCTTGCCCCGCGGCCGACAGGCCGAGGCAAAAAAGAGCAATCAGCACCAGATGGGGACCTGTCTTAGGTCGCGCGAAACTGAGCATCTCGATTGATGGAGAGCTCAGTATACGAAGAAACGCCACTTTAGAATAGTTGAGTTACTTTATTCGCAGCCGGAAAGGCATCAGGTAGATCGGCTCGCCAGTCCGAGCCTTGTCGAGTAATTGCACGAACCGGAAACTCTCGCGCACGTCCTGTGGCAACTGTGAGAGGACGGCAGCCTGCTGCTTGGCGTCGGCGCTCGTGTCGCTCGCTTCATCGGCAGTACCGAGTAGTTGTTCGAGAAGGGTCGGCGGCTTTGGCATAGCTACCCGCTGCACGCCCCGGTCGGAGGGAATGTTTGCAAGTTGCTTCGCGACTTCGATGGCTTTATCCAGGCCGCCGTATTCATCGACTAGCCCGTTCTCTTTGCCCTGCCGTCCGGTCCAAACGCGTCCTTGTCCGATCGTGTCGATATACGAAGGATCCTTCGCGCGTCCTTTGCCCACCTTGGTGATGAAGTCCTGATAAGTGTTCTTAAGAAACTCTTCGAACTTAGCGCGCTCGGTGTCGCTGAATTTTTCTGTTTCGCGGAACATGCCCGCATTTTTTCCGCGCATCACGTATTCGTTTGTCACGCCGATCCAGTCATAGAAACCTTTGATGACGGGCTTGCCTCCGACGACGCCAATCGATCCGGTGATCGTCGAAGGTTCAGCGACGATCTTGTTCGCATTGCAGGCGATGTAGTAACCGCCAGACGCGGCCACGTCGCTCATGGAAACCACTACCGGCTTCTTTCCTTTCGCGCTCTCGACCGCGCGCCAAATGATGTCGGAAGCTAATCCGGATCCGCCCGGACTGTCGATGCGCAGGACAATGGCTTTGATGGCTTTGTCGTCACGAGCATCGTTAATGGTCTTCACCAGTGAGTCTGAGCCGATGGTTTCCTGCCCGCTACCGCCATAGGTGGAGCGCCCGGAGGTGATGTCGCCGGCTGAGTAAATGATCGCAATCTTCTCGCCTTTGTTTAGCCCAAGTGATTCCTGTGAGATTTCTTTGTAATCCGATCCGCGCGCGATATGCAGGTCGTCGCTGTCTTTGTAGCCCAGTCGCTTTTTCAATTCCTTTTCAACGTCGTCGCGATACATCGCGCCATCGATCAAACCCGCATCTTTGGCCTTTGCCGCGGAGTAGGGAGCGTCATCGATGAGCGTTTTGACTTCATCGGTAGATTTCTTGCGCGCTTTGGCGATCGCGTCGAGATATCGATTATAAAGATCGTCGAGCATCGAGTTGATGTACTCGCGATGCGCGTCAGTCATCTGCTTTTGCGTGAAAGTGTCGCCGGCGCTTTTGTACTTGCCGATTTGATAAACGTCGGGATAGACGCCGAGCTTATCGAGTGAGCCGCGGAAGAACATCACATCCGCGGCGAGTCCAATTGTGAATAACTCACCCGGCGGTGGCACAAAAACTTTGTCGCATGCCGTGGCGATGTAGTAGTCCTTGTTCAGACCAGTTTCCATGTAGGCGTAGACCGGTTTGCCGGATGAACGGAAATCAGTAACCGCATCACGAATCTCTTCCGACTTCGCCCAACCCGCTTCCGACATATCGATGTCGAGCAGCACTGCCGTGATTCGTTTGTCGACTTTGGCTTTACGAAACTGCGCGAGAAGACTGCTGAGCGATTGTGGTTGGCCACCGAGAAACTTTCGCAGCGGATCGTCAGGCACATAATCCGGCAGCGCGCCGGACACTTTCAGCGTCAGCACGCTGTTGTCTTCTATTGACGGACGTCTGCCGCCGAACGCGCTTGCGATAATTGCGATTCCCACTACGACTATAAGCACCAGCGCCAAAACGATGCTGGAGATAATGAGCACGACTTTGCGAGTTGTAGACATGGCCATGGACGAGTTTCCTTAGAATTTACGCAGTATTTGTGACTGGTGTGAGTACGAGCAAGAGGGGCAAAAGGTTTACCTTGAGCGGGAGTCAGGAGCCGGATAAAAGAAGCCATGAGCCCCCAACGCAATGACGAAATCGAGCGGGACCTGTTAAGCCCTGACTCCGGTCTCCTGACTCCCGGCTCCCGTTTTCACTATCCAACCACCTCCGACCACTTCATCGCCGCGATAGAACACAGTTGCCTGTCCCGGCGTTATGGCACGTTGGGGCTCATCGAATTTTACCTTCACGCGATTGCTCGGCAGCGGCGTAATCGTGGCGGGCACGGCGGTGTGGCGATAGCGGACGCGCACTTCTGCGCGCAACGGTTGCATCGGACTGTCGTAGGCGATCCAGTTAACGCCGGCAGCGACGAACTCATCGCTCAGCAAGTCATCGTCGTATCCCACGACAACCTTGTTCTTTGCCGCATCAACATTCAGGACGTACAGAGGTCGCGCGTCGCTAACGCCGATGCCGCGACGCTGTCCAATTGTGTAGCGATGAATTCCTGAGTGAGTGCCTAGTACCTGGCCGGAAGCCGTCACGATGTCGCCTGGGCCGGGCAGGCGATTCGTTTGCTGCTCGGCTTCGAGATAGCGATCGATGAAGCCCGAGTAGTCGCCGTCGGGAACGAAACAGATCTCCTGCGACTCCTTCTTTTCGGCCACCGCGAGGTCGTTGCGCCGCGCCGCGTCGCGCGCATCCGGCTTGGACATTTCACCCAACGGAAACAGCGCTCGCGAAAGTTGATCCTGAGTTAGCTCCCAAAGAAAGTATGATTGATCCTTGTTCGGATCTCGTCCGCGCAACAATCGATAACGGTTGGTCGCCTCATCGAATTCAACGCGCGCGTAATGACCAGTCGCGACTTTCTCACAACCAAGGCTCGCGGCGAGTTTGTCGAGCGAAGCAAACTTCAGCCGGCTGTTGCACGCCACGCACGGAATCGGTGTCTCGCCGTTCAGGTAGCTGTTGACGAACGGCTGCACGACATCGCGCTCGAATTCCTTTTCCAGATTCAGTACATAAAAAGGGAAGCCCAACTCTTCCGCGACGCGCCGCGCATCGTATACGTCGTCGAGCGAGCAGCAGCGTGAAGGCAGAGGTTCGCCATTTTCGTCGACACTGATGCCGCGGCGCTGGTTCCACAACTGCATCGTAAAGCCGACCAGTTCGTGACCCTGCTCCTGCAAAATGGCGGCGGCCGCGGACGAATCCACGCCCCCTGACATGGCGACGGCGATCTTCATTCGATCATAGTTTCAGGTTTCAGGTTTGAAGTTTCAAGTTCGCAGCGCCGATGTTAAGATTTTCAACTTGAAACCTTAAACTTGAGACCTGAAACGAAAGTTCATGGCTGAACGCGCAATCGAAGAATACAAAATCGCTGACGAGCCGTATTACCTGCCCGTCGATAACGAAGTCGGTTTGTTTGAAGCCGCCCACGCGGCGCATCTGCCGGTGATTCTCAAAGGGCCGACGGGCTGTGGCAAGACGCGCTTTGTCGAGCACATGGCCTGGCGGCTCGAGCGGCCGCTCATCACCGTAGCTTGTCACGAAGATCTTTCGTCAACCGATCTGGTGGGAAGGTTTTTGATCGAAGGCGAAGAGACCGTTTGGCATGACGGTCCATTAACATCCGCCGTGCGTCATGGCGCGATTTGTTATCTTGATGAAGTCGTCGAAGCGCGCAAAGACACTGTCGTCATCATCCATCCGCTTACTGATCATCGGCGGCGTCTGCCGATTGAGAAACGCGGCACGATCCTGGAAGCACCCTCGGACTTTATGCTGGTCGTTTCGTACAACCCGGGTTATCAATCGATTCTGAAAGATCTGAAGCAGTCGACGCGCCAACGCTTTGTGGCAATCGACTTTGATTATCCGCCGCCGGATTTAGAAGCCGCGATCGTCGCCCGCGAAGGCGGCATCGATGAAGGCACGGCGCGAGATCTGGTTTTGATCGGACAGAAGGTGCGCAACCTGCGCGGCCATGGATTGGAAGAGGGCGTCTCGACCCGTTTGCTCATCTATGCCGCGCAATTAATCTCCAACGGGATTGCGCCCACGCGGGCTGCCGAAGTCGCGATGTGCTCGCCGATCACGGACGACCGTGACCTCCAGCGCAGTATCAGAGAGATTGTTACGACGGTGATCTGATTTGCCGGACGAACTGAAAGACCAGCCACACTCCTCGCTCGACGAACAAATCCACGAGCATCTGAAGTCCGTTAAGAGTCCGTCTGATCGAAAGAAGATCGCGGGACTCGTACGGCAATTGACGAAGCTCCCGCTCGATCACACGCGCGCAGCTTTGGAAACCAGCGCGACGCTTGCGGCGATCTCATTACGAGCGCCGATGGAATTTTTGCGCGCGGCGCCGGACGTGGCGCAGTTGCTTGAACCTGCCGAGTTACGCGCCTGGGGTGAACTGGGCCGCCGCCTCACAATGTCTGACGTGGAAGCAGGGATCGCGTTTTTCATGAATGGCGTCGCGGATTTTGCGAAAGTTCCATCCGCAGTTCGGCCGTTCGTGTTCCAGGTGTGCGCGCGCCAGATGATCCTCTCGGCGACCGTGGCGGCCGAAACATTTCGCGATGCACCTGGACTTACAACCGTTGTCGCTGATGCTGAGTTGTCGCGGGCAATCTATTCAGTCGCAGCTTCCATCGCGCGGCGGTCAGCTAAGCACAGCGCCGAATTCCTGAGGGTCACGCCGGTTGTGATGGCTTCACTGGAGAGAGCCGAGGGTGTTGCCAACTCCGAGGGTGTAGGGCGTAGGGTGAAGAGTGTAGATACTTCAACGGCACAACCAAAAAGTGACATCTCTCGTGAAGAACCCGGACAGGAGATCAACTTTGCCGGCGTCGATCTAATACACCAGATCGCGCTTGAAGAACGAAATCGCGATGCCCACGCCCTACACCCGAAACCCTACACCCAACCCCCTCTCCTCAGTGCAGCCATCGATCTTGTTAGGGCGTTTGCTGAAAACGCAGGCGGTATCGCTGCGGATGCGTGGACTTCATTGCCGTTAGCGACGGAGAAACTCAGCAGCGAACAATCATTGCGACTGATGAAACGTGCGCTGGATTTTCTCGAGCGCGGCGGCGCGGCGGCCCTGCATGTCCTAATCGCCGGCGGCGATCTTCTGCGAACACTTCCAAACTGTTTCAATGATTGGATCGATCTGCTGTGGACGATTGCCCCGCATGGAAATGCTGGTCTGGTGGCATTCATTCGCTCTAGCCCGACCTTCTTTCAGAATGTGGCGGCGGGCAATACTGCGGTTGAAGCGAGTACGCTTGCGCAACGCATCATTTCCCTCACACGCGACGTCGCTCGCGTTGATGCTGAGGCTGCCCTCGCTTGTTTGCGGGTGAGCGCCAAAGCGCTCCGTACGGTTTCGATTGAGCAATTCGAAAGCTGGGCGCGCGCTGGATTGATCGTCGGAGACACGCGTGCGCGGCGCAGTTACTACTCACTCGAAACCCGTACCAGCAACGAAGCCTTGCGCGCCGGTGATAGCAACGGTGTTTCGCTCGAATCCGTTCAGCCCCTCCTGCGTCTCTACGTCGAAGGATTGACCGGCCGGGCAGTTGAAATCGCCCCGCTCGCTGCGGTGCCGGTTGAATCGCGCATTGGCGATGGCCGGACCATTCATCTTCCGTCGGCGGTCGCGGAATTCGGCGAGGAAGAACTCGACTTTCGCTTGTACAAGGTCCTTGCGGCGCATGCCGCCGGCCAAATTGAGTTTGGCACATACGATCGAGACACGGATGATTTGCGCGCGGCGTTTGCCTCGCTCGCGGAGTTGTACGATCCCGCAAGGCAGGATGAACGCGCGGCGTTTGCAGATGACGGTTATGTACCGGAGCTGCCTACTGAGACTAGCCGCCCGCTTCAAACGGATTCACTCCCTCCCACTCTGGGGGAGGGTCGGGGTGAGGGTTTAGGCGCAGTTAGTCCCTCACCCCCAACCCCTCTCCCAAGGGGAGAGGGGAGGCAAAATCTCGATTATCGGCAGGTAATCGGTTTGTTTCCCATCCCCGTGCTCGCGCGACGCATCTTCGGCACGCTGGAGAACGGCCGCATCGATCGACGTTTGCGCAGAACCTATCGCGGCCTGAATCGCGATCTCGATTTAATTCGCGCGCATCTGCGCAGTCGCCGGCCGAAGATTGTTGATTTGCCTCCGGCGCTGGTGTCCTTTGAACTGCTGTTTCAAATCACGATGCTCGGTGGTGCGCTGGATGATGCGCGCGAGTTTTACCGCCAGGTCGTTTCGGAACTCGAAACAATTGTCGCCGAGTATCTCAACAATCCGAGCGCGACTGTTGCGGACACTTTGATGGCGACCAGCCGGGTGTATGAGCTCTTCCAATCGATTGCCATGGAAGATGCCGAAAAGCAGATCGAAGTGCCGGACGAGCAGGAGACGGAAGACGTGAGCAAACTCGCCGAAGAGATGGTCGCGCAGCGTGAGCGCGATCGCGAGCCGCAGCGTCGTGATGCGCGCGAGCTTTTCAATGCGTGGAACTCGGAAGCTGAAGGCGAATTCGACGAGCTCGACGGCAGCGAAACGTGGAGCGAAGGCGAAACTCCCGAACAGGGTTTAGAGGAAGGTGAAGTCGCCTTCAATTACGACGAATGGGATCGCGAGCTGACCGATCATCGTGTCGGTTGGTGTCGCGTGATTGAAAAGAAAGTGAAGCGTGGCAATCGCGCATTCGTTGACGAGACCCGGGAGCGCTACAAGGGAGTCGTCTCTTCGATTCGTCACCAGTTTCAGTTAATGAAGCCTGAGAACCTGACGAAGATTGCCAACGAGATCGATGGAGAGGATTACGATCTGAACGCAGTTGTTGATTACTTCATCGATCGACGCGCAGATGGGCAACAATCAGAGCGGATTTATACCAAACGTTTGCGCCGGCGGCGTGATGTCGCAGTTTCGTTTCTGCTCGATCAATCCTCATCTACGGCGCGTACCATTGGTCGTCATCCGTTGCAACCCTACACGCATCCGGGCCGGCGCATCATCGAGATCGAAAAGGAAGGTCTCGTGTTGATGAGCGAAGCGCTGGAAGCGGTCGGCGATGTTTACGCAATCAACGGGTTCACTTCTGAAGGCCGCCGGAATGTAAAGTTTTATGTCATGAAAGATTTCGATGAGCATTACTCGGATGAAGTGATGCGGCGCATTGGCGGCATTACTTATCAGAACAACACGCGACTAGGGGCGGCGATTCGTCACGCCACCGCGAAGCTGGAAAAACAAGAGGCCCGGACGCGTTTGCTGATCGTCCTGTCGGACGGACGTCCTTACGACCACGATTACGGCGACGCGCGTTATGCGCGCGAAGACACGCGCGAAGCTTTGATTGACGCGAAGACGCGTGGCATCACACCCTTCTGCATTACGATCGATCGCGAATCAGAGTCTGAGCTGCGCGATCTGTACGGCGAAGTCGGCTATACGATTATCGACGATGTGCTCTCGCTGCCGGAGAGATTGCCGGGGATTTATCGAAGGCTGACTACTTAGGGAGCGCACGCATCCTGCGGGCGGCTCGCCGACATCCTTGTCGACTTGATGCGCACGAAAACCGCGAGCAGGATGCTCGCGACTCGCCGACAAGATGGCGGCACTCCACGTTGGCCTCCAGTCGTCCGCGCTCGGATTCAGCCGTTCACCCGTTCACGCCGGACGACGCGAACCCCGGCGCGCCAGTCTTCATTAATGTCGAAACGATAGATTTCGATGTCCGGTGCGATCGTCTGCGCTAATGTGCGAAACGAAGGGTGGAAGTGAAGCGTCGGAGCGACGAGATAAACGAGCGGCGATTCGTCACTGATCTCGCGATCGCCAAAAAGATTTGCGCTGCTGATATGACCGCGCCGGCGATGAGCTTCGACGCGCCGCCAGTAATCGACTCCCTGGAAGACATGCTCGCGATCCCCATTGACTTTCAACTCGATCACGACCAGACGTCCGTCATGACGCAATGCCAGCAGATCGATTGGCCGGGCGCCAGTAGGTCCACCGTGCGAAGTGCGAAACTGCGCGTGCAGCGGTGCGATGATCAATCCCGGATCTAGTTTCGTAATATCGCGTCGCAGCATCGATTCCAACCAGGCCTCGCCTGACGCGCGATAGAGCCAGTGTCGTCGGTCGCGACAACCGGAATGACGATAATCAGCAAGATCGCGCAGCAGCTTTAGCCAGTCGCGCGTGGGGTAATCATCCAACGTGCGGCGGCGCGATCCCTCAATGCCAAACCAAATCCGATCCTGATTCATTACGCGTCGCACGCGCGCGAACGGCAGTCCGTGATAACGCAGCGTGTGTCCATGTCGCGATGCGACCACATCGATCGCCGTCGGCGCCTGCGCGACAATTTCGTTTGTTTGCCTGCTCGCCTCCGCTTCATTCACCGGAGGAAATCGGATCAGCCGTTTACGCCAGATCTGCTTGCGATCGAATCGAGCAACCGGAATTACTTCGCTCCACCGATCGTCGGCGAGTAGTAGTTCGATCCGATCTCGCAGCGAATCGCGTAACAACACATGTCGCTGACGCGCGGCCTCAAGAATCTGGCGTTCGACCACGAGCAACAGTCGTTGGATGTGAGGACGCTTTGGTGATTGCTGCACCCGCTGAAACCATAGCAGCGCCGACGAAAACAGCGAGTCAACATTTCGCACATCGCTCTCTGCGACGATACCTGTGACGGCGACTCGTTCGTGAGGCAAACGCAAAATAATTCGCGCATAACGACCCGGCTGATCGCGACGCATGCCGGGACTGAGCATCGCGCGCTCGATCTTTATGGAAGGGTGTAGGGTGAAGGGTGTAGCGTGTGGGTTTACGGAGTTGGGTAGGTTTCTGGGAGTAGCATGCAGCAAGTCTAAGCGCGTACCTTCTTGGAGCGGATAGTTTTTTGGTTGGTGAGAGCCGCTTGCTTCTAAACCTTTTGTCCGACTCCCTAAGCCCTTCCGCTCTTCTACTCCCAACACCCTAACGCCTAAACCCAGCTTCACCGCGACTAGCTGCGCGAGCCTTTCACATCGCACCTGACGCGCTGCGGCAATGCTGGTGACGATTGCTTTTGCTGAAGCGTGCGGAATCAGTTCGACCGTCGCAACCTCGGCGCCCAGTCGCCGACTGGCGTGCAGTACCAGCTTCTCTCCGGTCCAGTTCCAACTCCTAACATGCCACGTTCTTGAGCCAGTCTCAGTCCAGCACTCGAACATTAATCGCGCATGGGCTGTCGAAAATTCGAACTCGTCCTTGTTTACATTCAACGGGGCGCGACCGTCTATCGAAATGAACCAGTCCGCGTGCGCCTCGATCAGGTTTTGTAACGTCGAGGCGTCTTGAGAAACGTCAGTAATAGGTTTGAATTGGGAGGCTTTTGGGAGAGACATCGCGCGCTATGCTAACATCGAATGAATTGAGTCAGAACCACCTGCGGTAGCGGGTGGTTGATCCGGTAAACACGTTACCCTGAGATCAACCACCCGCTACCGCAGGTGGTTCTGACAACCTGATCAATGAAACCTGTTTATTTGACTGCCGCTGTGCGCACGCCGATTGGCCGATTCGGAGGATCTTTGAAGGATTGGACGGCTGCGGATCTGGGAGTCGCAGTCGCAAAAGAGAGCCTCCGCCGCGCGAAAATCGCCCCTGAACAAGTTGAGGATTCAATCTGGGGATGCGCGCGCCAAGCCGGCGGCGGCCCGAACGTCGCGCGACAAATTACTCGTCGCGCCGGCGTTCCCGATCGCGTGCCGGCGTTCACGGTTAACCAGGCGTGCGGCTCAGGATTGCGCGCGATCATTCTCGCGGCTGAGAAGATTCTGTTGGGTCGCGCGAATGTGGTGCTCGCTGGTGGAACCGAAAGCATGTCGCGAGTGCCCTACCTTGCTGAAGGCGCGCGTTGGGGCGCGCGCATGGGCCATGTAGATCTCGTTGACGGCATGTATCGTGACGGCTTCAACGATCCGCTCTCAGGGATGGTGATGGGCGAGACCGCGGAAGAACTCGCGAAGCGCTATGAGATCGCGCGCGATGAACAGGATGAATACGCCGTTGCGTCGCAACAGCGAGCGGCAGCGGCGATCGAGGCCGGCAAGTTTGTTGATGAAATTGTTCCTCTGGATATCAACGGCAAAGTCTCCCTCTCCCGCTGGGAGAGGGCTGGGGTGAGGGGCGAAGCTAGCGCGAACGTAAGCCCTCACCCTAACCCTCTCCCAAAGGGAGAGGGAAGAATCCTTTTGAGAGATGAGCACGTTCGCGGCGATACGACGATCGAAAGTTTGCGCAAGCTGCAACCAGTCTTTTCGAATGTCGGAACCGTGACGGCAGGAAATTCGTCTGGTATCACTGATGGTGCGGCGGCGATTCTCGTGATGAGCGAAGAAGCAATAAAGCAATCCGGTGCGGAACCGCTCGCGCGCGTTGTCGATTACGAAATCGTCGGAGTAGCGCCCGAGATTATGGGAATCGGGCCAGTGCCGGCGACGCGCGCGATCCTGGAACGAAACAAACTGAAGTTGAATGAAATCGATCTCGTTGAATTGAACGAAGCATTCGCGGCCCAGGTGATCGCTTGTGACCGCGACCTGCAATTCGATCAGGAGCGTTTGAATGTGAATGGCGGCGCGATCGCGCTGGGACATCCGATTGGTTGCACCGGCGTTCGGATCACGACGACTTTGCTTCACGAAATGAAAAAACGAAAAGCAAAGCGCGGATTGGCAACATTATGTATTAGCGGAGGCATGGGAATCGCCGTGCTGGTTGAGCGGGATTGAGTGTCAGAAGCCCGACTGTGAGGGAGGGCCAGTTTGAAATCAAGTGAGCTAATTGGCAAGTTGCCCTCGCTAACGCGCGGGCGTTTGACACGGCAACCGCAAGTCCCAAAATGAGCATCCGACGAATTGATTCAAGGCTCTCCGGAAAGGTCAAAGTAGTGAAAAGAAAACTTGTAGCATCATCGATTGTTATTGCCACGCTGATTATCGGCGTGTCTTCGCTCCTGTTCGCTCAACGCCAGCGAACCACCGTGTCAACCGCTTCAGATGTAGGCAATTATGTCCCCGCTTCTGATGCCATTGCGGTCATTAATGTGAAGCGCATGCTGAATGAAACGATGCCGATGATTCTCGGAAGCGATCCGGCAAAACTGGCGCAGGCAAATGCCGAAGTCGAAAAGTTCAAAACGCGCACGGGCATTGATCCGCGGACGTTCGATCGAGTGGTGTTCGGGTTGCACTACACTTATCCTTCACCGAACACAACCAAAGTCGAAAGCGTGGCGATTGCGCACGGGACCTTTAACGCGAGCGGTTTGGTCGGCGCGGTGAAGCTCGCCGCCAACGGAAAATTCCGCGAAGAGAAGTATCGCGGCGCGAGTCTCATCGTGGTTAGGGTTAACGATCAGATGAAAGTGCTCGGCTTATTCGACATGCATGTCAGCGATTTGGCGGTGTGTGTGTTGGATCAAAATTCGCTCGCACTGGGCACCATTGAAAATGTGAAAGCGGCGATCGATGCCGGCAAGCGAGGACGCGCTTCCGCCGATCTGATTTCGCTTGCGACTCGTGATGCAAATGCTGTGGCCGGGTTCGGCGCGAACTTGTCGCGCGACTTGGTTGGCAAATTGGATGTCGGCAACGATACGCTCGCGAAAGATGTCAGCTCGATCCGGCAGGCGTACGGATCTGTAGGTTCGACCCAGAGCGATGTGACGATGATGCTCGTCGCGCGCACAGATTCCGCGGACGCTGCAAAGAACCTTGGTGATACAGTTGAGGGCTTACGCCAGCTCGGGGCGATGTTCCTCGGCCGCATGGCGCAACCGAAGAAGGCCTTGGCAGAAAGTGCTCTGAACAATTTGAAAGTGACCGCGCGCGGCAACGAGTTGGAGATTCGCACGCAGGTTGCGGCCGCAAATCTCGCGGCGCTCATGAAATAATTTGGAAACTACGAAACCCCAGGAAGGAAGCCCGGCCCCCGACTTCGCGTTGCCGGACGGTGACGGCAACGATTGGCGGCTTTCCGAGCAGCGCGGCAAAGTTGTGGTGTTGCTGTTCTATCCCGGCGACGAAACTCCCATCTGCACGCGCCAGATGTGCTCGGTGCGCGATCGGTGGGAAGACTATGCCGCGACGGGCGCGGAAGTTGTGGGCATCTCAACCAACTCGGTTGAATCGCACAAGGCTTTCGCCGAGCATCACGAGCTGCCTTTGCGATTGCTGGCCGACACCGATCGCAAGGTCGCCGACCTGTATGGCGCTCAGTCGATGATTCCGGGAAAAGTGGCCCGCTCAGTTTTTGTGATCGATGCTCAGGGCGTGATTCGTTATCGCGATGTGAGGCCGCTGGGATTGTTTCGGCCGAAGGATGACGACACAATCGCGGCGATTAAGGCAGCACAAAAGTAGTTTTGAGTTCTCAGTTTTGAGTTGGTCCCTGGCGGGGACATCTGCTTGCGACTATGAACATGCAAGCTTAGAATCAAAGTGGACCTAAAACTCAAAACTAAGAACTCAAAACCGTAAATCAATGGCAGAAGACATCAAATGCGCTCGATGCGGACAGAAGCGACCGGCACTCGGTTATGCGCCGTTGCCCACCGATCTCGGACAAAAGATCGGTGCTGAAGTCTGTCAACCGTGTTGGTCGGAATGGTTACTCGCGCAGACGCGCATCATTAATCATTACGGCCTTGATCTCAGTAGTCCCGACGCCCAGGGCTTTTTGATGGACAACATGAAGGGCTTTTTCTACGGCTCGAACGAAGAACTCGCGCAGATCGATACTTCAAAGGAAGGCTCGATAAAGTGGTAAGCCGTCCCGAATTTTTGAAACCGCACCACCCCGTCCCGCGTAAAAGTGATTTCCTGTTCGTGCCTAGCGGCGTCGGGATCTGTCCAACCAGCTAGATCGGAATTCAAATCTTTGTAAAGTTCTGAGGAGGAAGTCCCCTTGTTCACTCGCAATCTCTTTTCACGGTTATTCATGTTGGCGACTGCGGTCGCCATTTTTGTTGTCGCCGCGACGTCGGCCTTCGCCCAGACCAAGCTGTTGCGCTTCCCGGACATCAACGGCGATCGCGTGGCCTTCACTTACGCCGGCGATATCTGGACCGCGCCGGCGGCGGGCGGAACGGCGAATCGCTTGACCGCGCACCCGGGCATGGAAGTCTTCGCGAAGTTTTCGCCCGACGGAAAATGGATTGCATTCACGGGCCAGTACGATGGCGATGAACAGGTCTATGTGATTCCTTCGACCGGAGGCGAGCCGCGACAGCTCACTTTCTATCCGGCGAAGGGTCCGTTCACGCCGCGGTGGGGTTGGGACAATCAGGTTTTTGGCTGGACCCGGGACGGCAAGCGAATCATTTTCAAATCGCAGCGAGATTCATGGACGCTGCCCATCGCGCGGCTTTATACGGTGTCGGTCGAGGGTGGGCCAGCCGAGGCTTTGCCGATGCCCGAAGCAGGCTCCGGCGATTATTCGCCTGACGCGACGCGCATGGTTTACTCGCCCCAGTCCCGCGACTTCAGACCGGAAAAGCGTTACAGCGGCGGCGAAGCCAACCGGCTCTACATCTTTGATTTGAAGTCTTACGACACAAAACCGATTGCCGAAGGGCCGCGGGCGACGCGTGACGCGATGTGGATGGGCGACACGATCTACTACAACTCTGATCGCGATGGGCATTTCAACTTGTACGCGTACGGCGTCTCGAACGGAAAGACGACGCAGATCACGCGCAGCAAAGAATGGGATGTGCGCTGGCCCAGCTCAGATCATCAGAGCCGCATCGTTTACGAGATGGCCGGCGAACTACAGATCCTGGAGGTGAAGAGCGGCAAGACATCGCCGATCTCTATCTCAGTTCCTGACGACGGCTTGGCGCGCCGGCCGAGCCGAATCTCAGCCGCGAACAATATCGAATCGTACGATCTAAGTCCGAAGGGCGAGCGGGCTTTGTTCTCGGCCCGCGGCGATATCTTTACCGCGCCGATCGAAAAAGGTCCGACACGCAACCTTACGCATTCATCCGGCGCGCACGACAAGTGGCCTTCATGGTCGCCTGATGGTTCGCAGGTCGCGTTCATCTCAGACATGAGCGGCGAAGAAGAGCTCTACATAGTGCCGCAGGATGGCTCGAAGCCGCCGACGCAAATGACGACCGGCGGGCAAGCCATGCGTTATCAGCCTGAGTGGTCGGCTGATGGAAAACGCATCGCGTTTGGCGACAAGGACGGCAGGGTGTTTGTGGTCACCCTGGCTGATAAGAAGATGACCGAGATCGTCAAAACACCGCGCAATCAAATTCGGGATTACACCTGGTCGCCGAGTGGCAACTATCTCGCGTTCAGCATGTCCGTGCGGCCCAGCGGCTTCGCGTCTCTCTATGTCTGGAACGCGGCTGATAACAAAGTGACTCGGATCACCGACGACATGTTCAATGCCGGAAGTCCGGTATGGGATCCCGCAGGTAATTATCTTTACTTCGCCAGCCAGCGCGAGTTCGCGCCGCAGATTTCGAACATCGAATTCAACTACGCAACCAATCGCGATGTTTATCTTTACTCCATGGCACTGCGCAAGGACGTGAAGCATCCGTTCCCGCCCGAGAGCGATGAGGTCGCGGTGACGAAGCCGAAAGAAGATGGCGCCCCTGCAGAGAAGAAAGAGGGCGAAGGTGAAAAGCCCCCGGAATCCAAACCGGCGGCGCCGCCCGCGCCGAAAGCGATGACGATCGATTTCGACGGCATCACCAATCGAGTCGCGCGCGTCCCCATCGGCGCAGACAACTATGGCGGGATTTCGGCGAAGCCGGGCTTTTTGATTTATGCAAACGGGCCGGCTTTCTACTAAGGCCGGCAGGGTGATCGCCCACCGCAAACCAAAACTTTTTTGCTCAAAAAACGCAAGGGAAACATCCTAATTTACGTTTTCGGCCGCGGGTATGCAACTTTCCCGCGATGCTCCGAGATTCTTGCCCGCAGCCCGGCAAGATTTTTT
>JACXTT010003651.1_pt1 | contig 23494 bp, 23 predicted proteins | sample 9270951 | NCBI WGS metagenome assembly JACXTT01 (sample SAMN15532306, study PRJNA645909) | rock metagenome | isolation source: weathered quartz diorite | place: Puerto Rico | collected 2017-06-21
AAGACCGCGAGCGCCGCCACCCGCTCGGGCTGCACCCATTTTGACGGGTCGGCCTTGGGATCGGCATTTCGGTTGGCCTCCGTGTTCATGGTCGATGGCAGAATCACATTCGCGGTGATGTCGAGATCATTGTTCTCCAGCGCCGCGGTGCGCACGAGCGATACCAGAGCAGCCTTCGACGCGTTATAGGCGCTGAGATTAGCCGCCGGCTCGGCGGCCTGCCGGCTGCCGATAGCGACAATCCTTCCGTGTCCGGCGCGGCGCATGTGTGGAATTACGGCGCGCAGGATGTTCACGCCCGACTTGAGATTCAGGCTTATCATTTTTTCCCAGGTCGAGTCGTCGGTCTCCGCGATCGATTTGCCTCCCGCGAATCCGCCCATAACGTGCACCAACGCATCGATCTTTTGGAACCGGCCGATCATATCGTCCGCCAATTTCCGGGCAGCCCGAGCGTCGGTCAGATCCGCGGGGATCGCCCTGAAACGCGGGTCAGCAAAGTCGGAATCGGCTATGCCTCTGGATGTCCCCACTACCGTGGCTCCCGCGGTTAGAAAGGCCCTGGTCACATGGGTACCCAGGCCGCCCTTGGCGCCGGTGATCAGAATTACCTGACTTGCAAGCTCACTCATTCAGCTGTCCGCAACACATTTCAAAGGCCTACCACACCACATTACCCTGAGTTAATGCCAGCCTGTTTTCTATCGAAATAGAACCATAATTAGCAGTAATTTTGGACACTTTTGCGTAAATAAACGACATTAGTAAGGATATAATTGGGACAGCGGCGGAGGATGGCCGGCACGCTTGCAGTGTCTTTATTGTGAGACCGAACTAAAGCCCTTCCGGGGTTTGATTGACGAGGATTTCTGCTGCCGCGAGCATCGGGAGAAGTATCTCTCGTCGTTCCGGAGAGCCCTCAATCAACTTCCAGATCTCGTTGTAACGCCCGCCGCTGCCACGATACCCACGCCCGCCGCTTCCGTCTCTGAGGAGCCGGTTCCTCCCGCCTCCCCGGTCGCGGTGGCCGCCGATCCGCGAGTGGCGGATTTCCTGCCAACCGCCGTGACCCCCGGCGAAGGCCCGGACTCGATCCGTTCAGCCGCGCCCGACACGATGGCCGCGTGCTGCGCGATCGAACTGCCGCGAACGTCGGCCAACTGGAGCGTTGATCTCGATACTGAACAACGGCCGGCTGAGCTTCTGGAACCGATCGCTGTTTCGGCCTTGGCCATCGCGCCGGAAGTCGGCTTGTTTGCGCCCATGCTTGCAACATCGGTAGCCATCGCTCACGGCGTGCCCTCGCTGGAGGATGCCGGATTGGCAGCCGTCAACGAGTATGGAGTCGCCGGAGAATCCGCGCCATGCGCGTGCGCCGAGTTGTATTCGCCGGCGCCGGTTCCTCTCGTGATGCCGTCATACTCCGTATCGATGCCCGGCGCGCCGTCCCTGAGCCTCGCGGATGCCGCCGATCTCGCACTACTGTGCGGCCAGGTTGAATGCGCGGTAGTCGCGGCATCCGAAATTGCGCTCGCGCACGAGTTTCACTTCCCATCGTTCACTGTCTCCACCGAAAGCATGCAACTTGACCAGGCCGACGCCGATACGATGTCTGTCCCGGAATCTGCACCGGCGCTGGCGATCAGTTGGCGCCCCGTCGGCCATACATCGTCCCAACCGGCGAGTTCTCCGGTCATGATCCGGCCGACTATCGGACTCTCTTCGCCCGGGTCGCCGGCACAGCTCAGCGTGCCTGCGCTGTCTTCCGGAACGAATACGCAGCCGTCGCTCGCCCCCGAAGCCGGCATCCCGGACGGCCAGGCAGCCAATCCCGCCGCCGGGCCGCACTCGCACGAGGCCGTTCGTCCTTCTTTCTGGAGTTCGGTCCGCATCAAGAACTGGCGCCTCCGCATCACGTTCGCCAAGCCCGCCTAGAGCCCGCCCGTCAGTTGCGCCCGCCTGAAACCTTCGTGCACAATGGGGCTTCATCCGACCGACCCCATGCGCATCAGTCTCACTTATCTTTACGTCATCTTCCGGTACGGCTATCCGCACAGCGTGCGCGACGTGCTCGCGGCATTGCCTCAGATTCGACGCATGGGCTTTCGCTTCGTCGAAATAGAAGGGCTCGGCGCGGCGCACCTGCGCGCCATGTACGCTCATCGCAAGGCCGTGGCTGCGGCGCTCGCGTCGAACGATTTGCACGTTCACAATTTCTGCGTGGTTGACCCGGCCCTGGTCTCGCTCGATCCCGCCCGGCGCGCGCAGGCCCTCCGCGGCTTTCGCATGGGCGCCGAACTCGGCGCATTCTTCGGCTCCGAAACCCTCCACCTGGCCAGCTATGCGCCGCCGGTTCGGTATATCAGCGCCAGGCCGTATCAGTTGGGCGGCAAGAGAAAATATGCGTTCGCCAACCAGACACGCGTCCGCATCCCTCCAGGTTTCGACTGGCAAGGCGTCTGGGACGCTCTTGTAGTGTCCTGCCGGTCATGCGCCGACATTGCCGCCGGATATGGCAAGACAGTGATCATGGAGCCGCGCGTGGGCGAAGTGATCTGCTCCGTGGATTCGCTGCTGCGCCTCATCGAGCACGTCGGCCGCCCGAATTTCCAGGCCAACTTCGATACCGGCCACTTTTCCGCGCAGCGCGAGAACGTGCCGCTCGCGCTGAAGAAGCTTGAAGGCAAGTTCGCCAACATTCACATTTCCGACAACGATCCCGTCAATACCAACCACCTGCCCATCGGCGACGGCTGTATCGACTGGCTGGAATTCTTCCGCGTGCTCAAAGCGATGAACTACACCGGCTACCTCGGCCTGGACCTCGGTATGAGCAAAACCATCGTGCGCGACTACCGGCAGTCGCTCGACCGGATTCGGTCCATAGCCGCGCAGCTCAAACTGCCCGTCGAGGTGTGAGGACTCTACCGCACCAGATCCTTAACAGTCTTTTCTACGACGTGCCAGTGCTCCGAGCGCGGGTCAACCGCCGCGAAATGATCGGCGCCGGGCAGCACCACCAGCCGGGCGTCATCGCCGGCGCGGCTGGCGGCCTTCTGATAGCCATTGCTGATCTCGATAGGAACAACGGAATCTTCCGTCCCATGCAGCAGGCGCACGCGCCCGTCCAGCGGCACCATCTCGATCGGTGAGCCTGCGTGGTAACGCTGCGGCAGTTTGTCGGGCGGTCCGCCCATCAACTCGCCGACCACTCCGTCGCTCAAGCGCAGCTCCCATGCGCGCCGCAGATCCACCACACCGGCCAGTGGAACCGCGCCTCGGAGTGCAATAGGATCGCCGCTCGCCAGCGTGTCACCCGGCGGAATCTGGTGCCGCGCCATCAGCCAAACCGCCAGATGTCCGCCCGCCGAGTGCCCGAGCCCTATCACGTTTTTCAAATCGAGGGGATATTTTTTCGCCAGCGCGCGTAAATAGTCCGCGCCCATAGCGACGTCGAGAAACGTCCCCGGCCACCCGCCGCCGGGGTTGCCGATCCGCCGGTACTCGAGATTCCAGGCGGCGATACCCGCCTGTGCCAGCGCGGCGCACAAGTGGCCGGTATATTCAAGCGTGTAGCGCGCGCGCCAGAATCCCCCGTGCAGCACGATCGCCACTGGATGCGGTCCGGCGCCGTGCGGAAGCCGCAAATCGCCGAACTGCAAGGGGTCGGGCCCGTAATGCAAGCGAGCGTCCGCCGGCGGCGCCGGCATGTCCAGAATCTCGCGTCCCATTCGGCAGGCGGTCGCCAGCAGCCAGGCGGCCGGCACCGTGCTTAGCCCCAGCACCTGTCGCCGCGTGGCGGCGCACGCGCCAGGCCGCTTCATTTCGTTTCGATCAGCTCGCCCGACGGCCCATCCACGTCCTCGATCCGAATCTTGATCCTCTTCCGCGCATCGAGCCTCGCCTGCGGCATCTCGAAGCGTGCCGCGATCATTCTGTCCAGCGTTTCATGCGGCTTGATGTGATCGCGGATGATCAGCGAGTCGTTAAACTTCTGCCCCAGGATCGGGTAATACTGAAACAGCCTCTTGGCGTCCGTCTCGGAGACCGCCGAGCCATCCGCTGTTTGCCCGTTGGCTTCTTCCTCCGTCACCGTCACTTCGCGCACGATCACCGTGTAGTCCGACGAATTGATCACGCGAAAGTCTACGACTGCCACGGAGCTGTTGTCGTCGAGCGCCAGCGTCCGAACCTTGAGGATTTTCCCCGCGGGCTCGATGTGCGCGCCGCGCTGCATATAGAGGATCCATGCCACCGCGATGGCGATCGCCACCAGGCCCACCCCGAACGCAGTGAGGAACCGCTGATTGAAATATTCGCGAATGATAATCTCCTGCAACGATCATAGCAACCCGCTCCCGGGAATCAGCCGCTGGCAGGCGTGCCGTACTGCAACACGCGCACCTTTTCCATGGTGATGAGCCCGCTGCCCATCATGGAATCCAGCGCCGGAAGAAATCCGTTGATCTTTTCCTCGCTATCCACAATCTCGATCAAAAGGGGCAGGTCCTCTGACAGCCGCAGGATTTTGGTCGTGTGCAGCCGGCTGGAGTGTCCAAAACCCATCGGCCCGCGAAGCACTGTGGCGCCGCCCAGGTGCATCTCCCGCGCCTTGAGAACGATGGCTTCATAAAGGGGCTGGTGCTCCCACCGGTCATTCTCGCCGATGAAGATCCTCAATAGCACCGCGTCATGTGGAATCTGCATAATTCACCTCTCACGATTGACTCAGGCTGGACGCCGCCACATGCCCGAGCCACACGCCCACCAGGCAAAACAGTACCGACGCCACCACATTGGCCGCAGCCTTGAGCCACTCGCCATCGCGCGCCAGGTTCAGCGTTTCCAGGCCGAATGTGGAAAACGTAGTGAATCCGCCGCAAATACCCGGCATCACGAACTGCCGTGCGGAGACGCCCACGAGAATCCGTCCATCAGGCCCGGTCACGGTCGCAAAGAAACCGATGAAAGTGCAGCCCAGAATATTGACGGCCAGAGTTCCCCAGGGAAATGTTTCGCCCAGGAGCCTGGCCATCATGCCATAGCACCAGTAGCGAGCCGCGCCCCCCAGAGCGCTCCCGAATGCGATCCACAGATATGCCAAGCCGAATCTCCTTTATCCTCAGAATCCTGTTTCCGGCGCCGCCGCCGATTGGACACGCGCAAGCGCCTATCCTACGCTAATTGTAATCACCGATGAAGTTTCTACTGCGCCGCCTGGTATTCATCGCGACCCTGATCGCAGTCACACTCGCGACGGGCACCATCGGGTTCTGCGTCATCGAACACTATCGTCCGTTCGACGCTTTCTACATGACGCTAATTACCATTACGACGGTGGGTTATGCCGAGATCCATCCGCTGAGCCACGCCGGCCGCATATTCAATTCATTCCTGATCTTCTTCGGCGTCACCACCCTCTTTTTTGCCATCGGCGCCATGACGCAAAGCATCATCGAGCTGGAACTGGGAGAATATTTTGGAAAGCGGCGGCACAAGCGCATGATCGACAAGCTGGACCGGCACTTCATTATCTGCGGCTACGGGCGGGTGGGGCGCAATGCCGCGCACGAATTGCATCGCTCTGGCGTGCCGTTCGTCGTCGTTGACCGCAACCCCGAGCGCGCTGAGCGGGCCATGCAAGCCGGGATTTTGGCCGTGGCGGCTGATTCGACGCGCGATGATACCTTGCACGCGTTGGGCATTACGCGCGCCCGCGGGCTGGTGGCCGCGCTCGCCACCGACGCCGACAACTTGTTTGTGATCCTTTCTGCGAAAAATCTCAATCCCCAGCTTTACGTCGCCCCGCGCGCCGGCGAAGAGGAAGCCGAAGAAAAGCTGCGCCGCGCCGGCGCCGATGCCGTATTCGCGCCATACACCGTAGCCGGCTACCGCCTGGCGCAGGCCGTTTTACGGCCGCATGTATTCCAGTTCTTCGACGTCGCGGCCCGAAGCATGGGACTCGACGTGGATATCGAGCAGGTGCGCGTGCCGGAGGCCAGCGAATTTTCCTCGCGGTCGCTCCAGCAGACCGGCATACGGCGCGAGCTGGGCGTGATCGTTCTCGCGATTCGCAAGTCCGATGGCCGCATGCAGTTCAATCCCCCGGCGGAGACTGTGATCTCCGCGGGCGATTATTTGATCGTAATGGGCGCGCCAAACAATCTGCGCACTCTCGAAAACATGATGTCTGTGGGGACCCCTCGATGACTCCCAAAATCTTAGGTCTGTTGGTGCACGCCCAAGCCGGCCTGGGCGTCCTGCACCGCTTGACCGGCGTCATCGCCGAGCACAAAGGCGATATTACGTCGGTCGAGATTCTCGAAAACAGCGCGCAGGACGCGCGCATCTATTTCGAGATCACGCTGCCAACCGCGGTGGCCAAACTCGAGAGTGATCTGCGCGCGCTGCCCATCGTGAAAACCGTGGAAGCTGTGAAAAGTTTCCACCGCATCTACGGCAAGCGCATTATCATCGTGGGCGGCGGCGCGCAAGTGGGGCAAGTAGCGATCGGCGCCATCTCGGAAGCCGACCGCCATAATATCCGCGGCGAGCATATCTCCGTCGATACGATTCCCCTGGTGGGCGAGCAGCCGCTGGCCGATGCCGTCCGCGCCGTAGCTCGCCTGCCCCGCGCCAAGGCGCTCGTGCTTGCCGGAGCGCTGATGGGCGGCGAAATCGAGTTGGCGGTTCGTGAAGTCCGCCAGTCCGGTCTGCTGGTAATCAGTCTGAATATGGCCGGCAGCGTGCCTGAAGCAGCCGACCTTGTGGTGACCGACCCCGTCCAGGCCGGCGTCATGGCAGTGATGGCCGTAGCCGAGACAGCAAAATTCACCGTGGAGAGATTAAAGCGGCGCGTGTTCTGATACTGAGCCGTGACCAAAGGGAGCGGTTTGTTATCCGGTTACTAGTCTGCCTACAGCCGCATCACTTTAATCGGTCCGTCGCCGGTGCGAACCATCAGCGTCGCGCCGCCTCCGTTGAGCTTCCCGCGAACCGCGGAACCCTCCGGCGAACCCGACATCGGCACCGGAAAGTCGACCGTGATTTTTCCGTCGCCAGTGTGTGCGTCCAACTCGGCTGCGAAAGTTTCCGGCAGGCGCAAGGTCACGTGGCCGTCACCCGTGTGCACCTGCCAGCCGGATGCCATCTTCGACCCGGCCCGAGCCTCCGCTTCGATGCTCCCGTCCTCCGTTCTCAGGTCGATCCGGTCCCAGCGGCCACTGGCGCGAATGTGGCCGTCCCCGGTTTTCGCCTCGAGAATACCGTCCACCGAATTCGCTTCGATGCTGCCGTCGCTCGATGAAAGGTGAATTTCGCCCTTCACATCCTGCACCGAGATGCGGCCGTCTCCGCTGCGGATTTCTGCATGCAGCTCCCGGGGAACCTGCAGCTCGACGCGCACCCAGTGGCGGGCGAAGCCGAAGTTCATGCGGGGAACGCGCACGTCAAGCTCCACGCGGTTCGCCGCCTGATGGTCCGTAATCCGCACTTCTCCCGGCGCGATTTTCCAGCCTTGCGTGACGACGCGCGCACTGATCTCTTTGCGATCCCAGGAGCGCACCGTTACTCCGCCGTCGCTGACGTCGATTCGCAGATCGGCTTCCGCGGGAACGGCAAAGGTCTTCGTCCATTCCTCGGCAAAAGCAACCGGGCCGGTGAGAGCCAGCAGCGCGATGCACAGGACCCAGGCGTGTTTTGGCATATCAACTCCTTCGATGAGCATACGCTAGTTGGCCGGTAAAAGTTCGCAGGCACTTCGCGAACCGACTAGAATAACGGATTCGACAGGAGGAATCCCGTGCGTCTCATCCTGATTTTCGCCACGATTGCGCTGGGCAGCGCTCCCTGCTTCGCCGCCGCCCTTCGCGCCGGAACCGCGAAGGCCGACATCACGCCCGCCGGCGCCGAGCCCCTATGGGGCTACGAAGACCGCGTCAAGCCCGCCACCGGCACTCTCGACCCCCTCTACGCCCGCGTGCTGGTCCTGGAGGCCGGCGACAAACGGCTGGCCCTGGTCAAGCTCGATCTCGGCAGGAGCTTCGGTCCGGCATCGCTCCAGCGCCTTCGGGAATCGGCTAAGCGATCGAGCCGCATCTCCTGCCTGCTCGTGACCGCTTCCCACACCCACAGCGCGCCGGTGATCGCCGATGAGTACAAGAACGGCCCGCCGGCATGGGAGAAAGTAGCGCTCGAGAAAATCGAGCACGCGATTCAGGAGGCCGCCCACGGGATGGTTGACACGCGTATCGGAACCGGAACGGGCGTGGCGTACATCGGACACAACCGGCTCCGCGTGAACGCCGATGGATCGGTGAGCTGGTTCGAACGCAACCTCACCCGGGTTCCCACCTCGCCCGTCGACCCCACCGTCACCGTGATGCGCATCGACCGCGCCGACGGCTCGCCCATCGCCGTTCTCACCAACTATGCCTGCCATCCGGTCGTGTTCGGCTCCGATAATCTGCGGTATTCCGCCGATTTCCCGGGCGTCATGAATCGCGTCGTGGAGGAAAAATTCGGCGGCCGGACGCAGAGCTTCTTTCTACAGGGCGCGCCCGGTGATATCAACCCGTACTTTGCTGTAACGCCCATCGAGGAGGATGCCGTCAAGGAACGTGATTGGACCGGCGAACGATTGGGCCGAGAGGTGGCGCGCGTGGCGTCCGGGATTCACACCCAGAACGTTGCGCAGCCCAGCATCGAGTTCACCGAGGAATCGCTGCCGGTGCATCTGCGCTGGGACGTGGAGAAATTCCGCGCCGCGCTGTTGAAATTTCTGGGTCCGCAGGGGATGGATACCTACGGCGCGCTCATCAAAGCGGACTTCCAGGTCCCCGCCACAACTGTGCTGATCGACAAAGAAATCGCTCTGATGACCGTGCCGGGTGAGCCGTTTGTCGATTTCCAGATGAACTGGCGCGACCGCTGTCCCGTCCCTACCGCGCTGTTGCTCGGTTACACCAACGGTTACAACGGCTACTTCCCCACCATCGCCGCAGCCTCACGCGGCGGCTACGGAGCGGCCAGCGCCTCTACCTGGGTCGAGCCGGGCGCCGGAGAGCGCATCGTCGATCGCGCGGTCGTGAACGTCTATGAGATGCTCGGACGCCTGACCGATCTGCCCGACGACCTCAAGCGCGACGTTTATAAGTGAGGTAACAACTCATTCGTGGCGCAGCGCGACCAGAGTGAGCGCACGAGGGGCCTCCTGTTCTTCGCTTACGATATCACCCGGGTCTTACTCGCGCACGTAGCCGTGCGTCGCCATGCGCTTCCCGCCTTGCCGGTGCGCCTCATCGGACTGCGCATGGACGCCCGTCGCGTCGATCCACCGGTTATAGAAGTTGAACAACGCGCAGACGCTCACCGCGAAATAGATCGCCTCGTCATCCCACCCCGCCGCGTAAAGAGGCTGCATGTCCTCCGCGGTAATGGATGGCGATTCCCGGTTCACTTTGTCGATGAAACGAAAGAGCGCTTTCTCGCTCGCGCTTAACCCCGAGGTCTCCAGATCCCGCAATGCTCCCCAAACCAGTTCCTCGCTGCTCAGCAATTCCGCCGCAACTGCGGCGTGCGACTTGATTCAAAACGGGCAGTCATTGCGATAGGACGTATACGCCGCAATCAGCTCCCGGATCCCTGGACTGATGGGCGCCGGGCCGCGCATGATCTCCTGCGTGAACCGCGCCAGGTGCTCGGTGGCCGACGGCCGGTATGCGAACAAGTGCCAGATCTGGGGGTACTCGCCGGCGAGGGACTGGAGTGACTGGATCGCGTCCTGATAGGGCCCCGGCTGCGGATTGTTCTCCACACCCGGCAGAAACATTGGCTTCATTTTCGACATATGGAGATAGGGTAGATTCTATCGGGCTCTACAAAGAAACGACAATACTGAAAGCATACTAGGAAGCTGCGCCCGGCGATTTCGAGGGCGAGGAGTCCCTCGCCCCTACGATAGCCGCGATCTAGGGGACTCGTCCGGCCCAACACCACAGAATCTGTGGCGCGGAATTCAGTTCGTCGTCACAGCCGCAATCACGTGCCGGGCGCAAGACTGCCGGCTGAAGCCGGCAGCGGCATGCTGAAGCATGCGCCACAAGCGAAAAGGCGTCCTGCGTGACAGGCTGGTGCATTTGCTATATTCCTTTCAGGTGGAAGGCGCGAACCTGAACGCTTGGCTGGTTCGTAAGTCCGGGCTATTGGCGGGTACGCGGCACCCGCTGCGCGATGATATTACGCGCGTCGGCCGCAGCTCGGAAAACGACGTCGTGGTTAGCGATGCGGCCATGGTCTCGGCGCGCCACCTCGAGATCCGCAAAGAAGGCGACGCCTATCGTCTCGCCGATCTCAACAGCACCAACGGCACCTATCTCAACGGACTGCGCATTACCGACGCCCTGCTCGAGCCGCCATGCGTGATCCGGCTGGGCGCCGACGGCCCCGAGCTGGGCTTCGTCATCGATGACACTCCCGCCCAGGATTTGAACCAGACTATGGTCGTTCCCGCGCCCGCCACTGTGCCGCCAGCGCCCGCCGAAAAAGACGCCGTCGAATCCGCCGCGAGCAAAGCACACGACGACCTGCTCTCGGATGCCGTGGCGCGCGCCCGCGCGGCCCGCCTGACGGGCGCCGGCGATTCTACCGTCGTCATCATGCGCGAAATGCTGGATAAGGCGCTTCACCGCACCAGCCGCAAACTCAAGATCGTGATCACGGTGCTGGTTTGCGCGCTGGTCGGCGTCAGCGCATACGGCTACTGGAAAATCCGGGGGCTCAAAGGTGAAAAACGGGAGATTGACGGCCAGATCCAGCAGATCGAAGCCATGCTGGCGCGCGGAAACGAGGACCCCGCCGAGGCCGACCAGCTGATCGACCGCCTGGACCAGTACCAGGACCAGGCCGTCGCTCTGCAAAATACGCTGCTCTATCGTGTGGGGTCGTTCGAGCGTGAAGAATTCATCAAGCACGAGATCCGCTCGCTCATGGCGGAGTTCGGCGCGGAAACGTATAGCATCCCGCCGGAATTTCTCGCGGAGGTGCAGCGCTTCATCCAGCAATACCAGGGACCTGACCGCCGAAACATGGAGCGCGCGCTCGGCGCCGCCAGCAAGAACATGAAAACCATGCGCCGGATTTTTGCGGAGAACAACCTGCCTGAAGACCTGGCCTACGTGGTGCTGGTGGAGAGCGCGCTCTCTGGCGATAGGAAGAGCTCGGCCGGCGCCGTGGGACTCTGGCAGTTCACGCCCGGTACCGCCAGAGCCTATGGCCTGAAGGTCGAGGGTGACGTGGACGAGCGCCTGAACGTAGCCAAATCCACGCGCGCGGCCTGCCAGTACCTGCGCGACCTGATTCTGGATTTCGGCTCCGGCAGCTCGGTGATGCTGGCGCTGGCGGCCTATAACCTCGGGCCATCCAAGGTGAAATCGGCCGTCCGCAAGGTCAAGGACCCCATCAAGCAGCGTAGCTTTTGGTATCTGTACCGCGTCCGCGCCGTGCCGCCGGAGACTCGCGAATATGTCCCCAAGGTGATCGCCGCCATGATCATCGCGCGGCACCCGGACCGGTACGGATTCTGACCGGTTCCGGATAACTCCGCCCTCGCCCCTTTTGCAGTTATCCTAACTGGGATGCCTGTTGAGTTCCGAAAAGTCAGTTGTCCGCCCATCACCATGATCGATGCGATCGCGCCCGACGGCGCGGCGATCGGAATCATCGGCGAGGATGGCGCCGGAACCAGCACGCTGTTGCGGCTGGCCGCGGGACTCGAGGCGCCGCGCGGGGGATCGGTTGCGGTTGGCGCCAAGCACCGGTTTCTGGGACCCACGGATCCGCTGAACTTCGCCCCGGTCGATACGCTGCTGCTGGATCATGCCCTGGCATTTCACGACCGGCTGGTGCGCACCCGCGCCATCATGGCGCTCGACCGGCTGCGCCAATCCGGTACCACTATCTTATTTACCTCGCATGAGGAAGATTTGCTGCTGGAGCTGGCCGACGAGATCTGGTGGTTGCGCGAGGGGCGGCTGATCGGGCGCGGAGATCCCGCCGAAGCCCTGGACGCCTACCGCACTCACATCGGCCAGCGCATCCGTGCCTGGGGAGAGAGCATCCACGCGCCGCTTTCGCCACGGCTGCGGCAGGGCGACGGGCGCGCACAGATTCTCGGGGTGGAAATTGCCGGCGAGGAAGGCAAGCCCACCAGCGTTCTGCGCAGCGGCGAGGCGGCCACGGTTCGGGTGTCCGTGAAATATGCGCAAAGCGTTGCGGACCCGGTGATCGGCATCCTGATTCGTACGCGCATCGGCTTGAATGTCTACGGTACCAACACCGAGCTCGAGAAGCTGAAGTTTGGCCCCTGCTCGCCCGGCGACGCGCTACGCCTCAACTTCGGCTTCCGCTGCGAGCTGTGCCCCCAGGAATACACTCTTACGGTGGCGTCGCATGATCCCAACGGCGTCTGGCACGACTGGCTGGAAGACGCCGTGACATTCTCCGTCTCCGATGTGCGGTATACGGCGGGCGTGGCTAACCTGCGGGCGCAGATCAGCATCGAGAGAATTTAGGTTATCCCGCGGCGGCGTCAGCCACGGTCGCATACATGGAAAGGATGTCCCCGACGCCGGTCATGTTGATCAGCTTCTGGACTCTCGGGTTGGCGCCTGCTATCCGCAGGGTGCCGCCCGATTTCTTGATTTGGGAAACGCAGGAGACCAGGGTTCCGATACCGGCGCTGTCCAGATAGTCCAGTCCGGAAATATCGAACACGATCTTTTTCTGCTGCTGAGCGAGCAGATTCTGAACGGCCGCAACCAATTGGTCCAGTTCGCGGCCTATAGTCAGCCGGCCGGTTACGGTAACGATCGCAATTCCCGGCTCTATTTGTCTGGTATCAACCGTCATCGCTCGCGCTTACTTCTCGTCGAGGATGAAGGTCGGCGCGAGGCCGCCCGACGAGGAATAGGCGCCCGCGGCTCCCCCGGAGAGCCAGCTCGCACAGCCTGAGACTTTCCCCAGAAATGCCTGCGGACGCACGTCCACCTGCATCTCGCGATACTCCAGGTGGCCGTAAGTCATCATGGGGAAGACCGACATGGCCGGTTCCACCTTCTCCTGGACTACATAAGCGGATCGCTGCGCCTGCCGGAGCGCGCGCTCCCATGCCGCCTGGTCTAACTCCGAGCCGGCGAAGCTATGCTGGTCGCTGTAATCGTCGTTCGGCTTGAGAACTAGCTTCTCTCGGTGCTGCTGGATGAAATCCAGCAAATCGATAGTCCGCTCCTGGTAAGTGGTCTTTCCGAAGGCGACCAACCGGGTCCAGGGCACATGATCCCGGATGGCTTTTCGCTCGGCCGCCGGAAACTTGGCGGTCAGCGTTTCATCCGTCAGCAACCCGAATAACGCCTTCTTGTGCGTCATCTCGGACCGGAAACTGTTGACCACGCAGACCGCATGGTCGCGATAGGCGTGCACCAGCGGATGCGACAGATCGAAGCGCATCAGGAACTCCTGCGCGCTGATACGCCGGTAGATCAGATCGATGTCGAAGTTGCCGCTGCGCAGAACGCCATTTCGGTACTCGAGCTGTTCGGGTGAAACGATCTCGGTCTGATAGCCGGCTTCGCGGAAAAAGTCGCGGAACAATTCATATTCGCTCTGTCCGCCCGAGGCGAACGGCGTCCGGAACTCCAGGATCGCGATATTTGGCTTCTTGTGCCCGCCGAACTGCTTGTACGCCTTGAGCAGCGCGGCGAGGAAGGCCTTCTTGCTGCCCATGCGAGTCAAGGTGTAGCGCTTGCGGAACTCCTTGACGGGCGGGCAGTCATAGAAAATGTCGGCCAGCCCTTCGGCCCACGCGAGGCCTGACGGTGAATCGGCGTTATACTGCACCACCTGCAACGTTCCATTGGACATGTGCAGGTCAAAACGAGCGGCGACCTCGGACAAGTTATAACCAGGGTCCACCGCGGCCAGCATCTTCTCCGCCGGAAGCAGCTGCATCCGCGACAGCAGCGCTGGAGACGCCAGAACGATCTGCTCCATGCGCTCGATGGCCGAGATCAGCGCTTCGCCCGTGCGTACCATCGACTCGTACTGCCGCCGTGTCACGAAATTAGGGCGAAGAAAAGGACAAAGGAGGCGTCCGCCCGCGGACAACCGCTCGGTCTCCATCCGCTCATGGAGGATCTTGACCCAGGAAAGGTCCTTGTGCGGCGGGGCCTCAAGGATCTTGTTGTAGCGACTAATCGCCTCTTGAAGGTGAGACATTTATAAAAAACACCAGTTGTGATTTATGATTTCAGTATCGCACAGCAAGAGTAAGACCAAAACTACAATCTGATGTAACATACAGAAAAAAAGCAACTTATAGTTTTGTAGGCTGCCTCCGCGATGCCGTTTTGGGCGTAAATCGTGTTTCTCCATCGCCAGTCAGTAAGATAGTAGGCTTAACAAAAATGACGAGCCCCGGCGTACGATCCGCAGCAGTTGCCCTTGCGCTTACCGTTCTTTCGCGAGGCGCCGACTGGCCGCGCTTTCGCGGGCCGAACGGCTCGGGAGTGGCGGAGACGGCCGGGCTTCCCGAGAAATTCGGCCCCGGCAGCAATGTCGTCTGGAAGACCGCACTGCCGCTGGGGCATTCCTCCCCGGTACTCGATGGCGACCGTATTTTTGTCACCGCGGTAGATCACGATATCCTCTATACGTTCTGCCTCAGCCGCGCCACGGGTCAGATCCTCTGGCGGCGCGAATGTCCGCGCGGCCGCGCCGAGCCGCTCGACAAACTGAACACGGCCGCCTCGCCCACGGCCGCCACCGACGGCAAGAACGTGTACGTATTCTTCGGCGATTTCGGGCTCATCTCCTATGGATTCGACGGCAATGAGCGCTGGCGCCTGCCGCTCGGGCCATTCCGGAATATATACGGTATGGGCTCTTCGCCTATTGTCGTGGGCGATAAGGTTGTCCTGGTCTGCGATCAGTCGCGGGACTCGTTCGCCGTTGCCTTGGGCAAAGACGATGGCCGCGTGCGATGGAAGCGCCCGCGCCCCGAAGCGCTCAGCGGCCACTCCACACCGATCGTCTATCAGGCCGAAAATGGCCCGCTCGAGATCATCGCCCCCGGATCGTTTCGCGTGGATGCTTACTCGGCCGAGACCGGCGAAAGCATATGGTGGGCCGGCGGGTTACCCTCGGAAATGAAGTCGGGCGCGGTTCTGGGCGGTGGAAATCTGTACATCAGCGGCTTCAATAGCCCGGAAAACGATCCCGGACGGCAGATCCACCTGCCGCCGTTTGAGGAAGTGCTGGCGGCACACGATAAGGATCACGATAAGGATAAGGATGGCCGCATCTCGCTTGCAGAAGTTCCCGACGAGCGCACCAAAGCCTATTTCCGGTTCATCGATCTGGATCGGGACGGGCTCCTCTCAGCGGACGAATGGAAGATGTACATCGCCACCATGGCGGCCGAAAACGCGCTGCTGGCTCTGCGGCCGGGCGGCCGGGGCGACCGCACCAGCGGTCTTGTCTGGAAGTACCAGCGCGCGGTGCCGCAGTTGCCGACCGTGCTCCTCTATCAGAATGTGCTGTATATGCTCAACGACGCGGGCGTCCTGACCACGCTCGATCCCACGACCGGCGCGATGCACCGGCAGGCACGACTGCGCGGCGTGGCGGATCGGTACTTCTCCTCACCGGTCGCGGCCGATGGCAAAGTCTTCATCACGAGCCAGGCCGGGATTGTGACGGTGCTGAAGGCGGGCAGTGGCCAGGAGGTGCTGGCGGCGAACGAACTGGACGACGAATGCTACGCCACACCGGCGATAGCCGATGGAAGAATCTATATCCGGACGCGCAGCGCGCTTTATTGTTTCGGCAAGAGGGAGTGACGGTGGCGCGGTCCTCGGCATGATACACCAAACTGTCGCATCGCGGCCCAAATATTAGGATATCTACCATGGCTGTTGTTGCGACACTGAGTTGAATCCAAAGGTTCTTATCAAACGGCCCTGGGATTGCGCGAAACGTCAAGCAACTAGCAGGGCTGATCGCCATAACTCTGCGGAGGGCGCATGCTTCACCTCAAATCGTCTTTTGTCGTTCTCGGTATTTCTGTTCTGATCCTCACATCCCAGGCTAATGCGGACCTCATCGGAGGCGTGGATTTCGGCTCAGCCGGGCCGAGCAATTGGGGCGTCCTGGAGCTTGGCGGTTCAGGCGCGGCCGGTTTTGGTTTGTCGGGAGGCACGGTGAGCATCAATGGCCCGAACGCCGGGATCTATGGAACGGCGACTCAAGCGAACATTGGCATCGCCGATGGCGGGAGAGCGAATTTCTCTGGCACGACCCTCATCCAAGGAGCCCTCGTCGAAGCTTCCACCCACGGAGCGAACAGCATTTCGGGCACCACAATTACTGAGGGGACGAACACAACTTTTAATTTTTCGACAGTTGCCACGGACGCGGCGAACGGCCTTGCCACCGCCGATGGCCTGATCTGCAACATGGGTGCACTCTGCGGAACCGCGCTCAATCCGGGCGCATCCTTAACAATCAACCCTTTAACTCCAGGCGGTCAGAACATATTGACCCTCAGCAGTATCAATTTGAATGGCGTTACGGTCACCTTGGGCGATGGCGGGTCCGCCGCCACAACCTGGGTAATCCTGGATTCAGGTGATCTGAGCACGAGCGGCGGAACCTTTCCTCCGGGAGAAGGCATTGCGCTGGGAACGCTTCTGACGCCCTTCAGTGACTTGATCGTCGTTGACGGGAAGGTTGCGACCTCTGGCGGAGGCAACACTACCGGCGGAGGCTCAACCTTTATCAATGGCGTCCTGGTTGTGCCTGCCGGGACTGCCAATTTCAGCCCCGGCCGGGTCAACGGCGAGGTGATCGGCGGAGCGGATATGAGTTTTGTGTCCGGTGCGCAAGTGCATGTTCCGGTGCCTCCAGTAACTCCTCCACCGCCACCGCCTCCACCAATACCGGAGCCTACTTCGATTGTGTTGCTCGGAACGGCGTTGTTCGGCTCCGGTATCGTTGCGAAGAAGCGAATCGTGAAAAGCGAATCGAGCCGGGTCTGATCGCGGCGTGTGGAGGACGACCTCGTGGATAATGGCCGGTTTCCTCGATCCTCCTCCAGAATTGTTTCCCGCACCTCAGCCGCCGGTTTAGCATTCGCATTTCTGCTGACCGTGCCGTATCGTACATGGGCTCAGTCAAATCAAAATGTTCTGGTCGTATACAACTCGGCCAACTCAGACTCGACTGACGTAGCAAATTACTACGTTGCGAGACGGGCGATACCGTCGCAGAACCTCTGCGCAATTAGACCTCCGTCCACTACTTCGCTGTCTTGGAGCGCCTTCGATTCGAGCGTCAGGACCCCAATCGGCAACTGTCTGAGCGCCGTGGGCTGGAATAACATCCTGTACATCGTGTTTACATACCAAACTCCGTACAAGGTTGTCGCACCCGATAATGCTCTCTATGCGCTGGACCAATTCGTCGCAGATATTTGGGATGTTTACACACCACCTGGCCGGTATGGGCTTCCGGCTACGGCGCAGCCATACTACGCTGAAGCGCAAAGTCAAGGCAACGTTTACGTACCGTTCACGTCATTCGCCGCTTTCCGCACGCTAAATCCAATACCGATTTTTTCTGTTTGGCGATTGGACGCGGCCACTCCCGTTCTTGCGAAAGGACTGGTGGACAAAGCTCTGCTCGCCGAGAGCACCCACCTTTCGGGTCAAGTTTGTATCGACGAACAACTGGTAACCCCCACGTCCGATTACGGCGGGGGGCTGTCTGACTGGGATCTCCGTCAGGCTGCCGCGCTCGCCAGACTGGCGGGCTTTCCCGTGACCCAAGACTTCAACACCGTCGAATTCGGTACAAGCCCGGCCCCTCTGCGGTGTGACAATGCCGCTATGTATGCAGGCGGGTACAGCCTGAACCGCTACAATGATGCGTTTACCTGGAACCCGGGAGCCATCGGTTTCCATATCGATAGTGCGTCGGCGTACGATCCGCGTGGTGGAACAAACTGGTCCGCCAACGCGCTCATCCACGGCATAACGGTTACCAGCGGCGCAGTGTCAGAGCCGACTCAACTGGGCCTGCCACATCCCGACGGTGTGTTTCGAAATCTCTTTGAGGGCGCAAACATGGGAGACGCCTTCATGCGGAACACCATGTGGCTGAAGTGGACCATCATGAACATGGGCGATCCGCTGTATCGTCCGTTCCCGGGAGGATTTGCCGCTGTAACGGCCCCGGAAAATTCTCTCGCGCTCGTTCCTCGATATCTGGTTGGTGGCAAGTCGTCAACGGGCACTATCACACTAGCTAGTCCCGCGCCGTCGGGTGGTGTCACGGTTGCGCTCAAGAGCAGTATGACCACTGCGGCTACCGTGCCGCCGACAGCCACGGTTGCCGCCGGCCAGACTACAACCTCATTCCCCATCAGCACGAACGTCGTCGTCCAGGACTCGCCTTTATACATCTCGGCGACGTTCGGTACTTCTACACTCACGAACACGCTCGTACCGCAGCCGCTCCTTGCCAGCGTATTACTCACGCCCACTTCCCTCATTGGCGGGTCCTCGGCGTCGGGATGGGTTATTCTGAACGGCTCAGCTCCCGCGGGTGGGATCGTGGTCGCCCTGTCCAGCAATAACAGTGCCGCTTCCGTACCCAGCACTGTCCCTGTTTCCGGCGGAAGTACTGGCGCAATGTTTGCCATCAGCACAAGCGCCGTGTCGATCACGACGACAGCCACCATCTCGGCCACCTATGCGGGCGCAAAGAAGGCAGCACCCCTCACAGTCAAGCCTCTGAGTGTACTTTCGGTCGCTTTATCGCCGACGTCGGTGATTGGCAGCGTTTCCACCACGGCGAACAAGGTAACTATGAGTGGTCCCGCTCCCGCGGACACGGTGGTAAACCTATCCAGCAGCGTTCCGGGCGTGACCGTGCCGGCTTCGGTGACTGTAGCGGCGGGCACGAGTGTATCGCCTGTATTCACTATCACGACCTCGCGCGTCGCAGCCACAGCGCCGGTGACGATCTCGGCCAGCTATAACGGCGTTAGTAAGACGGCCACTCTCACGGTGAACCCGATCGTGGCCACACCGGTTTTGTCGCCCACTTCCGTGGTGGGCGGTGTCTCCACTACCGCGAACAAAGTGACTCTGAACATTGTGGCGCCTGCGGGAGGGATTGTCGTGAATCTATCGAGCAGCGATCCGGGCGTAGGCGTGCCGGCTTCTGTGACCGTGGCTGCGGGCGCCACGGCGTCGCCAGCATTCACGATCACGACGTCACCCGTCTCGGCCACCATCATGGTGACGATCTCGGCCACGTATAACGGCGTCACCAAAACCGCCGTTCTGACGGACAACCCGGTAGCGCTGCTTTCGGTCGCGCTGTCTCCCACTTCCGTGGTAGGCGGAGTCTCCACTACGTTGAATAGAGTGAACCTGAACGGTCTGGCCCCGGCAGGCGGTATCATCGTCAATTTGACGAGCAGCAATCCGGGCGTCGGCGTACCGACCTCGGTAACCGTGGCGGCAGGGGCAACTTCTTCCCCCTATTTCAAGATCACGACGTCAGCCGTTGCCGCCCAGACTGTTGTGACGATTTCTGCCTCTTATAATGGTGTCGCCAAGGCGGCGAATCTCACGGTGAACCCGTAGTCGGGTTGAGATCTCTACTGTTTCGGCAAGAGGGAGTGACGGCCGCGTTTCTTCTTCCCCGCCCCCACGACTTCGAGCGCCAGGGCCGCGCGGTCGCCTCTGGTCCAGCGTTCCTGGATCTGCTGCTCGCCGAGGCCGCCCACGCGCCCCAGCAAAATGAACGCCGGCAGCGCATAGCGCAGGCTGTTCCACTGCGCCATCTCGACCAGCGACGGCAGCGCACGTTCGCGCAATAGATCGAGCGTGGCGGCGGGCCGGGAGTCGGTGAGATTGATGAGGGCGCTGGTGGCGCGGGTGCGATCGCTGAAAGCGATAGAGTTCAGCATTTCGACAAACCATATGGGCGGGATATGGATACCCAGCTCGGGTTGCTTGGCCGCCAGAACGGCCATGGCATTCAGCGCGGTCATGGCGCTCGATCGCACGCTCTCGTCCGGGTCCTGGATGGCGTACTCGAGATCCCCCACCACGATCTTTTTGTCCGGAGCGTAGCCAATAATGGTGGCGGCCATGGCGCGCTGTTCCGCGTCCGCCGAGTTCCGCAGGACGTCGCGAATCCGGGCCAGGTGTTTGACCGTGAATTCGACGAAACCCTCCTGGATGGCGCGGGCGTCAGGATCGGCGGAGAGAGGATGTCCGTGGGTCAGATCTTCGGCGATGCTGCCTCGCCGCGCCGCCGTCTCAACGGCGTGGACCAGCTCTGTGTACTGCTCGACCATCTCAGGCGGCAGCGCTGCCTCACCGGTGGGTGGGGTCCGGAGAGCGAAGTGCGCGGCACCCTTCTCTTCTATGCCGACGAAGAGCATGCTCTCGCGGCCATCGCAGCAGACCGCCTCAACCCGCGCCAGAACTACGCCGGGAACCTTCTCCAGCCGGTCTTCGAGATCTCCCTTGGAGGGGGGAATGGGATCGCCAGCAGTCACCCCGAGCGCCTTCTGGATGCGGGCCTCCTGCACCTTACGCAACCCGTAGTAATCGATAGAGCCGACGCGGGGGACCGGGCCGGCCGCGAGCAAGGCCGGCAGTAAAGCAAACCAAATCATGTTCACTGTATTTCTATTGTGACGCGGAAAACTGAGCGCCGGGTACTGCTGGGATGTTACGCCTGCTTTTCGGCCATGGGGCCGATTACCGGCAGAACCAGGCGCTCGTTCTGCCAGGCCGCCCAGATGAGTACCAGCCAGAGGACCAGGCAAAGCAGCAGGAACACCGGACTGGCCAGCAGAGCCAGCCTCCGACCGGTGAGCGATATAGCCATCCAGAAGACGATGATGGCGAGGTTCACGAAAATAGACTGGAACGCATGAAAGCGAATGCGCGGGTTGTGGCGGTAAGGCTCGAGGGACAGAAGAAGCACGCCGGTAACGCCAAGCAGCAGATAGCAAAGAGCGCTGGCGATATTGTCCGCAACCACCGGGGCCGCGGAATGGCTGGGCTCGCGCGGGCAAGCCCCGTTTTCCATTTCAGCGCCGCAACTCGGACAAACCGCCATATTGCCAACCCAAGGCAAGACCGGTCAGGTCAAGCCTGTTTTTCCGCCAGCGGACCAATGATGGGCAGAACCAGCTTCTGGTCCTGATAAGCCTTGATGATCATCACAATCCACAGCACAAAGAATCCCAGCCAGATCAGCGGGCTGACGAAAATCAGCATCCCACTGGTAACGGCCGAGAGGACGAGGATTGCGATCCAGATGATGATCGCAGCCACGTGCAGAAAGATCGACTGAAAAGCGTGGAAACGGATCTTGCGGTTCTGGTTATAAGGCGCGAGTACCAGAAACAGAATGCCCGTGATCAGCCCCATCACGTAGCACAGGGCGCTGGCGACGTTATCGGTCAGTCCCGCGGGACCTGCCGCCGGCCCAGGCGCTGCGCTCGAAGGCGCCGCCGCTCCCGCACCACCCGCTACGTTCATTGCAGCCCCGCATTTGGGACAAAAGGCCCCGTCCGCCTGGCTGCCACAATTTGCACAGAATGCCATAATGTGCAACTTTACTTGTCGCGACTCGAGTTTGCAAGCAGGTAATTTCCTAGGGATGGAAAGGCGCGGACACAACCGGCCCGCCATGCGGTATTTTGAACAATTGACCCAAATCCCTGGAAAGGCACATTCATGACGCGCATTCTGCTGTTCGCATCCCTTCTCACCGCCTGGGGAGCTTTGCGCCTCCCGGCTCAGCAACAGGCCCGGCTCGAAGACCTCCGCGGCAAGACCATTCTGCTTTTCACGCCGCATCCCGACGACGACACTTTCTGCTGCGCGGGCACGCTCGCGCTGCTGGCCAAGAACGGGAACAACATCCGCATCGTCATCTACACCAACGACGATAAGGGCTCTTACGATCCGGAAATGACGAGCGAGCACCTGGCGCGCATCCGCATGCATGAGGAAGAAGAGGCTTGCCGCATCATCGGCATCCCCAAGGACCACATACAGTGGCTGGAATATCACGACGGCATGCTGGAGTACGCGAACACGCGCGATCTGGTGGAGGAGGTGACGCGCATTATCCGGCAAGTGCGCCCGGAAGCTGTGCTCTCCATCGACCCGGGAACGGAATACGTGCGCTGGCACAAAACCGACCACCGGATGGCTGCCAACAACACTGTCGATGCGATCCGCGCGGCCGAGTGGCACCTGTATTTTCCCAATCAGCAGCTGCACGAAGGGCTGGAACCGTGGTTGGTTCCGCAGGAATTTTACTTTTACGTAACCGAGAAGGACGCCAACTATTGGGTGAATATCGACAGCGTGGTGGAGAAGAAACTCGACGCAGCGGCGGCGCACGTGAGCCAGTGGGAGCCTTCGATCCACCATTACCGGCCCGATTGGGATGCGGCAGAACTCGAGAAGACCAAGGCGGAGGTGCGGGGCCACATCCGTAAAAAGGACGGCCATTATGTGGAAGCGTTCCGCACCACCACAGGGTTCAACCAGGAGTGAATCCGCAGATGCTTCGGCGGGCGGCGGCTTTTCTTGTCGTGGTGACGCTGCCTGTTCGCGCGCTGGCTCTCGACTTGAGCGGCGCGGTTGTGGTTACTCCATCAAAACTCAGCGGTCCGGAAGAGAAAGCCATTGCGATGCTGGTGGATGAGGTAGAGAAGCGGACCGGCATCCGGTGGACGGTCGCGCCATCTGCGGCGGGAGTGCGCATCGAGGTGACGGATGAGCGGGCCGGGCCGGCCGAGGGGTACCACATCGAGGTCGCGGGCGATGCGGTGCGTATCAGGGGGAACGACGACCGCGGGGTGCTTTTCGGGATCGGACGTTTGCTGCGCGAGATGCGGTTGGAGCGCGGCGCTGTGAGCATCACGGACGGCTGGAGCGAAACGAGCGCGCCCCGATATGCGCTGCGCGGACACCAGCTCGGTTACCGGCCGAAAACCAACTCGTACGACGGCTGGTCCGTGCCGGTGTGGGAGCAGTACATCCGCGATCTGGCCGTGTTTGGGACCAACGCCATCGAGCTGATTCCGCCGCGCTCGGATGACGCGCCTGACAGCCCGCACTTTCCGCTGCCGCCGATGCGCATGATGACCGAGATGTCGCGCCTGGCGGACGAGTACGGGCTCGATGTGTGGATCTGGTATCCGGCGATGGACCGGGATTATTCCGACGCGAAAACCGTTGCGGCCGCGCTTGAAGAATGGGGCGAAGTGTTTCGCAAGCTGCCGCGCGTGGATGCCGTGTTCGTGCCGGGCGGCGATCCCGGCCACACCGAGCCGAAAGTGCTGATGGCGTTTCTCGAAAAAGAAACCGCGATGCTGCACCGCTATCATCCCAAG
>JACXTT010003652.1_pt1 | contig 23490 bp, 17 predicted proteins | sample 9270951 | NCBI WGS metagenome assembly JACXTT01 (sample SAMN15532306, study PRJNA645909) | rock metagenome | isolation source: weathered quartz diorite | place: Puerto Rico | collected 2017-06-21
ATGGGTCTGGACAACGGCATCAAGGCCTTGGGCGGCATGCTGATGGGCACCATCATCACCGGTCTCTTCGTCGCCATTTCCATGTGTACCGGCGGCGGCGCGTGGGATAACGCCAAGAAGTACATCGAAGAAGGCAACCACGGCGGCAAGGGCAGTGATGCCCACAAAGCGGCCGTGACCGGCGACACCGTCGGCGATCCCTACAAGGACACCGCCGGCCCCGCCGTCAACCCGCTGATCAAGATCATCAACATCGTGGCGCTGCTGATCGTGCCGCTGTTCGGCACCGTGGCGTCCACGCCCAAGGCCGCCGAGCCGGTGAAGATCGAAGTGAAGAGCGAAGCTGCTCCGGCCCCGGCCGCTCCGGTAGCAGCTCCCGCTGCACCGGCTGCTGACGCCAAGAAGTAAGTTTTTCCGCCGCCTGCCGGCGGCGAGTCAAACCCAATAAACGCCGGACGGGCAACCGTCCGGCGTTTTTGTTTTTCCGCTCGTCGCGCTTTTTCTGCCGTTGGTTCCGAAGGGCCATCCCGCGATCGCGGTATGAGTGCCCCCAGAGTGCGTTTTCGCACAACGTAGCGGCGCGTGCTGCGCTAGCATCGGCCCACTATAAAAAACCGCGAGACCATCGTGACGCGCGACTTTGATCCGGACCGGGACCTGCACTCATACCAAAACCCGGACGCTTTTTCCCACTGGCTGCGCAAGGCTACTGCCTGGCTGCTGACGCTTACCCTGCTTGCTTGGTGTGCACTGGCCGCGATGCCGGCGCGCGCCGCCAATCTGGTGCAGCTTTCGCCGACCACGTACTACACCGAGCACGCGTTTTTTATCATCGCCGACCCGAACCTGGTGACCTTTCCCAACTGGGCCAGCGTTTATTCGACCAGCAACGTCAATAACTATGTGGCGCAGCTGAAGGCGGCCTTCCCCGACGATTACATGATGGTGGTGGTGACGGCCAACCAGCTCACGCCCAATAACGTGCCCAGCGTTATTACCGCGCGCAGCCTCGCCAGCGGCATCGGCCAGAACAGCATCACGGGGATGGGTGTACCCAATATCTGCCGCTATAACCTGGGCGGCTTCAGCGTCTTCACGCCCACCTACGGCGTGCTGGACCACGAAGTCGGCCACAACTGGGGTGTGCAGATCGCCAACCAGCAGATGGGAGTGGGGCACTGGTACCCTTACACCACCGTTAACGGGCAGATGGCCGACGTCTACAGCGACGACAGCTACCAGACCATCAAGCAAATCCACGGCGACCCGGTCGCAGGCTTTACTTGGACCCAGGTGAACAACCTCACCGCCAACGAAACCGAGACCTTCGCCGACCAGGACTTGTACGCGATGGGGCTGAATCCGATTTTCCCGGACACCTACAAGCTCGCCAATGCCGTATACAACGCCGACGGCACCATGTCCTATTCGGGCGTGACCAAGTACGACCATGCGGCGGTGCTGGCCATCAACGGGCCGCGCGTGCCGGACTACACCGCCAGCCCCAAGCAGTTTCGTTTCGGCTTCGTTTATGTGGCGCGCGATCTCGCGGAAATCCAGTCGGTGTACCAGCCGATAGAAGCTTCCGTCGTTCACTTCGAGAGCGCCGAAGCCATCGACACCGGCAACTACCGCTTTCAGGTTCCCTTCCTGGTCAACACCAAGTTCCGCGCCAGCATCAATGCCCGGCTGGCCGACCTGGACGGCAACACCGCGCCCACGCTGACGTTGGGCACCGGCTACATCCTGTCCAACGACGGCACGGCAACACTGTCTTATCAGGCTACGGACCCGGATGGGCCGGTGCCCGCCGTTTCTTTCATCGGCAGTTCACCGAGCGCTACCATCGCTGGCGGAAATATCAGCTTGCAGGGCCTTAGCGCGGGTTCGCATTTTTTCACCGTCAAGGCGCAGGATGCCGGCGGCAAAAAAGCCTTCGCCCATTTTGTGGTGGACGTGGTGTTTGTGAACTCCGCCCCCAATATCACCAGCGTCGCGCAGGCCAGCTTCCCGGCGCTGGGCGCCGTGAACTTTCAAGCCACCGCCAGCGGCTATCCCGCACCCACTTTCAGCGTGCAGGGCACGCTGCCGGCGGGCCTCGCCATGAATGCTTCCGGCTTATTGTCCGGCACGCTGGCGGCAGGCAGCGGTGGCAGCTATCCCATCTCCATCGTCGCCGCCAACGGTATCGGCGCCAATGCCGTGCAGGCTTTCACGCTCACTATCAGCAAGCTGCCGCAAACGATCGCCTTCGGCGCGCTGGCAAACCAGCTCACCACCGCTCCGGCATTTACGATTGTCGCCACCGGCGGCGCATCCGGCAATCTCGTGCTCTTCAACTCGCAGACGCCCGCTGTTTGTCAGGTTAGCCTGACGACGGTGAGTCTTACCGGGGCCGGCACCTGCACCATCGCCGCCGACCAGACAGGCAATAGCGACTATCTGGCGGCACCCACGGTCACGCAGAGCTTTACAGTGAGCGCGCCGCCGCCGGTGATCTATACGGTAACCGCATCGGCAGGCAGCAACGGCAGCATCTCGCCTTCGGGCGCGGTGATGGTGACGCAGGGTGTGACCACGCAATTTAACGTGAGTGCCAGTGCAGGCTACAACGCCAACGTAGGTGGCACCTGCGGCGGCGCCCTAGTCAACGGGGTTTACACGACCGCTGCCATCGCCTCGAACTGCAGCGTGACGGCGAGTTTTTCGCTGGCGAGCCTGCTCGCGCAAACCATCGTGTTTGCGCCTATCGCCGATGTCGCGCTGAACGCGGCGCCCTTTGCGCTCAGCGCCAGCGGCGGTGGATCGGGCCAGCCGATAGTCTTTACCTCGGCGACACCGTCGATTTGCAGCGTGGCCCTCAACGCCGGCACCAGCACCGTTACCGTGCTCACGGCCGGCACCTGCACCATCGTCGCCAACCAGGCGGGTAATGCCACCTATGCTGCGGCGACGGCTGTCGCGCAATCCTTCGGCGTCGCCATTCCTACGCCCAGCGCGCCGCGCAATCTCTCCTGTCCCGCCGGCTTCCGGCGCACCACCTGCACCTTCGATGCACCCCTGTCGTCGGGTAGCAGCCCCATCACCGCTTACACCCTTAGCTGCACCCGTCTGGCCGGCAGTGTGGTCAGCAACGTCACGGGCAGCGCCTCGCCGCTGACCATCCAACTCACCTCAGGCACTCCCTTTCTCTGTGTGCTCACCGCAGCAAACGCCTCGGGCAGCAGCGGACCCAGCAATAGCGTGCAGGTAATCACCATCAGCAATACCGCTCGCGCCGGCGGCATCGATATCGATGGCGATGGCCGCGCCGAGGTGGTGGTACGCGACGCGAACGGCAATTCCTATTCCGCTGCGCCGGACGTCCGTAACCAATTGAGCTTTACCCGACTCAATAGTCCCGGTCTGGGCGTGCAGTTGCTGGGCGCGGGCGACTTCAGCGGCTCGGGACGCTCCGACTTGCTGCTCAAGGATGTCGCCAGCGGCCTGGTCAAGATCTGGGCCGGATTCCAAGGGCCGCCAGACAGCGAATACGTGTTGCGCACGGTGCAGCCCAATTGGGTGGTGGAAGCGATCGCCGACGTGGACGGCGATGGTCACGCCGATATTCTCTGGCGTTACCGTCTGGCAGGCTCACCCGACTCGGGCGTCGTATTCGTCTGGTTCATGAACGGCCTGCAACTGAGCGAGGTTCGCTACCGTGGCGGCGCGCCACTGGATTGGGACCTGGCTGGCGTGGGTGACCTGCACGGCAACGGGCGCGCCGACATGGTCTGGGTGAGCCCGGCCAACCAGATACGCGCCATCACCGCATTGGCTAATCGCAACTATGTCAACGAATTGGTCGGCACACTGCCGTCCGGCTACCAACTGGTGCAGGTCGGTGATTTCGATGGGGACGGCAAGGCCGATCTCCTGTTCCGCAATGGGCAGGGCAAGGTGAAGCTGTGGCGCATGAACGGTATCAGCATGGTGGCCGAAGTTGCAATGCCCGATACCGATCCCACCTGGACTCTGTTCGCCACCGGCGATTTCAACGGCGACGGCGCACGCGACATCGTCTGGAAGCGGGCTGACGGCACTCTGGTGCTGTGGCTGATGAATCCTGCCTCGCTGCAAAGCCCGGTGGTGGTTGACCCTGCCGGAAGCGCGCCGGCCGGCTCGGTTTCCATCGACCCCTAAGCCGCGTTTCAACAGGTCAGTAGGTCAGGCGCGTAACCGCAGGCGTGGTGCCTTCGCGCGGCGTCAGGACGAACAGATTGTTATGCTCGTCCTCGGCGATGGTTAAATTAGCCGTGTAGCCCAGCGCCTTCAATATGGCCGGAACGGTATTGCTGTGGCCGACCACCAGCACGGTTTCGTTCTTGTCATGGCTGCGGATTTTTGCGATCAGCGCGTCGGTATCCTTGGCCGGCACCATCACCGGCGTCAGCCCGAGGCGCTTGGCCAGCGGCGCGGTGGTCTGCAGACAGCGTTGGTACTGCGAAGAGTAAATGGTCTGCACACCGGCATTGGCCAGCAGGGCGGCAAGCTTTTCGGCCCGTGCAGCACCTTCGGCGGAAAGTCCCGGATCGGGAGTGCTGTCCAGCCGTTCGGCGTGCCTCACTACGATTACGGTTTGCTGCGACCACGCAGGCCATGCAGCCGCAACCGTGGCGGCGAAGAACAAAAAACGTAGCGCGCGCATTACTTCGCCCCGGACGACAGCATTTTCACCAGCCGGTAGAGATATTCGCCGCCCTCAAAAAACGATTTGACGGAAACGCGCTCGTCCTTGCCGTGCGCGCGGTTTTCGCCGATGTCGCTGGGGCGGCCGGAGTGGCCGTAGGTGGGGATGCCGGCGTTACGCAGGAAAGCCCCGTCGGTGGCGCCGGTGGACATGGTGGGAATGACGGTGATGCCGGGCCAAAACTCCGCCGAGAGTTTTTCGACGGCGCCCATCAGCTCGGGATTGAGCGGAGAGGGCGGGCTCAGCACCGCGTGGCCCGAGGTGGTGATGGCGATTTGTGGATCGGCCACCACCTTCTCTAGCGTTTTGCGGATATCTTCAACGGCCTCGCCCGGCAGGATGCGGCAGTTCACCGTTGCGCGCGCCGTCTGCGGCAGGGCGTTGGCGGCGTGGCCGCCTTCCAGCATGGTCGCTACACAAGTCGTGCGCATCAGGGCGTTATAGCCGGGCAGTGCCGACAGGCGCGCGATGGCGGCCGGGTCCGGGTTGGCGAGGGTGATCGCCTTCATGTCGGCGGCCAGCTGGCCTTCCTCCTGAGTGGCTGAGCGGGCGAAGTAGGCGCGCGTGGTCTCGTTGAGCGAAAACGGAAAATCGAATTGCGATAATTTCACCAGCCCCTGCGAGAGACGATAGATGGCGTTGTCTTTGGACGGCACCGAGCTGTGGCCGCCGGGGTTCTTGACCTCCAGCCTGAAGCTGATCGAAACCTTCTCGCTGGTCTGCACGCCGTTGCGCAGGGCCTTGCCGTTTTTGACGCCCACACCGGCGCCCTCGTTGAGGGCGTATTCGGCGTCGATCAGGTCGCGGTGATTGGTCACCAGCCAGTGCATGCCGACGTTATTGGCGTCGAGTATCTCTTCGTCGGTTTCCAGGACGAGGACGATGTCGCGGTCGGGCTTGAAACCTTCCTGTTTATAGCGGATCAGGTTGGCGACAAAAGTGGCGGCCATGAATTTGTCGTCGCCGGAACCGCGCGCGTAGTAGTAGCCGTCCTTTTCCACCAGTTGAAAGGGATCGGTGGTCCAGTCCGAGGCCAGGGCCTCCACCACATCGAGGTGTGCTACCAACAGGATGGGTTTTCGGGTTTTGGCGCCTGTGCCTCGCAGGCGTGCCACCAGATTGCCCTTAAGCGGTGCGGGTGAAAGCACCTTCACATCCGCGTCGGCAAAACCTGCCGCCTTCAGCCGCGCCGCCATGGCATTGGCAGCCTTCAAGGTGTCGCCACGGGTGGTGACGGTATTGATTTCCACCAGTTCCTTGAAAATGTCTTTGGCCAATTGCTGGTGCGGCGCCAGCGCCTGACCGGCGGCGGCGAAAGGCAGGCAAAGCAGGGCGGCGGCAAGACAGGGTTCGGCGAATTGCTTGGCGAATCTCATGGCGATAATTCCTTGCTGGCGAAGGATGAAGGAAGATGAAATAGGCAGACAAGAGAGGAACCGGCAGTGTCCATCATCCCGACCCTCCCGCGCAAGCGGGGGCAGAAAGCACTCGTATGCGTGAGCTCACCCTCATCCCGTCGGCGCGTCCGGCGACAGTGTTTCCAGCGGCAAGGCCGAAGCGATTTTCCCCGCTGATACAAAATCAGGGTAAAGCCGATTGGCGCTTGCCATTCATCATGTCGAAATACCGGCATGCAACAATGCTGGACTATACTGAGCCAGCCACACCGTGCAGCGAAAGCTCAGGTTTAAGAAAATAGAACAATAAGGGGACATTATGGTTGGGGGTGCTCGTTTTTTTATTTCGCTCCGGCTTATTCCACTCTGGCTCGCCCTGCTGGCCGGCCCCTTGGCCTACGCCAGCCTGCATGGCACTTCGGGAACCGGGGCTGTCTCGACCTTTGCCCCTACGGTGGCCACAGGCGGGTCTCAAGCCTGCGCGGTCAAGGCCGACGGCACGGTGGCCTGCTGGGGCAGCAATGCTAGCGGACAAGCCTCACCGCCTGCCGGTACGTTCCTGCAGGTCGCGGCGGGCAATATCCATAGCTGCGGTCTCAAGACCGACGGCACGCTGGCCTGCTGGGGCAGCAATGGCAATGGTCAATCCTCACCGCCCGCCGGCACGTTCACACAGATCGCGGCCGGGGCAGGGTTTAGCTGCGGCCTCAAGACCGATGGCACGGTGGCCTGCTGGGGTAGCAATAGCAATGGGCAAGCCACACCGCCCGCCGGTACCTTCACGCAGATCGCGGCGGGTAATGATCATGGCTGCGGCGTCCAGACCGACGGCACGCTGGCCTGTTGGGGCGACAGCTTTGCCGGTGCGACAGCAGCCCCGGTGGGCACCTTCACCCAGGTCGCAACGGGGACATTTTTTAGCTGCGGCCTCAAAACCGACGGCACCCTGACCTGCTGGGGCACCAACGGTAGCGGACAATCCACTCCGCCCGCCGGCACCTTCACGCAGATTGCCGCGAACTCCAACCAGGCCTGCGCCATCAAGGCCGACGGCACGGCGGCCTGCTGGGGCTCCAACAGCCTTGGCCAAGCCACGCCGCCCGCCGGTACCTTCACGCGGATCGCGATAGGCAATTTTCATGGCTGCGGTCTCAAAACCGACGGTAGTATCGCTTGCTGGGGCGACAGCAGCAGCGGTAAAACCACGCCGCCCGCCGGAGATTTCGGGCAAAGGCAGGTCGTGATGGGCTCGCCTTTCGCCTGCGGCCTCAAGACCGACAGCACCCTCACCTGCTGGGGCAGTAACAGCTTCGGCGCCGCTACGCCGCCGGCCGGTACCTACACTCAGCTCGCAGCGGGCCAGGGGCACGCCTGCGGTGTCAAAACCGATAGTACCGTGGCCTGTTGGGGCGACAATAGTTTCGGCGAGTCTTCGCCACCCGCCGGCACCTTCGCGCAGGTTACGGTGAGCGCTTCGCACGGCTGCGGTCTCAAGACCGATGGCACCCTGGCCTGCTGGGGGAACAACTCCCTGGGCCAGACCACCTCACCTGGCGGTACCTTCATACAGATCAGCGCAGGTGATACCCATACCTGTGCCGTGCGGAGCGACGGCACCCTGGCCTGCTGGGGCGACAATCATTCCAACAAGGCTACACCGCCCGCCGGTACCTTCACGCAGGTCATGGCAGGCTCGGAGCAGAGTTGCGGACGCAAAGCCGATGGCACGCTGACCTGCTGGGGGGACAACACTTTCGGAGAAGCCACTCCCCCTGCCGGTACGTTCATGCAGATCGACTCGGGCGCCGGCGCCGAATTCAGTTGCGGCATCAAGGCCGACGGTACGCTGGCCTGCTGGGGCGACAACACTTTCGGTCAATCCTCGCCCCCGACCGGTACCTTCACGCAGGTCGCGTCGCATTGGGACCACGCTTGCGCGCTGCGGGCCAATGGCGCGATGGCCTGCTGGGGCGATAACTCTTCCGGTGAAGCGGATGTTGCCGCTTCTCTCGCCGTGGTGGGCGGTTCAGGTCAGTCCGCGGTTCGCGGCGCGGCCTTTGCGACCTCGCTGACCGCCCAGCTCACCGACTGGCTGGGCGGCCACCCCAGCGGCGTGACGGTGAACTTCGGCGCCCCCGGCGCCGGCGCCAGCGCCGTCCTGGGCGCGGCATCGGCTATCACCGATAGCAGCGGCAACGCCGTCATCACGGCGAGCGCCAATCTGACCGCCGGCGGCTATAGCGTGACCGCCGCCAGCGGCGTTGCAAACACTACTTTCGCGCTTACCAATACAGCTTCACCGCAGAGCATCAGCATCAACGCGCCGGGCTCACAGACCTTTGCGCCGGCCGGGACCTTCAGCGTCTCCGCCACCGGCGGCGGTTCCGGCAATGCCGTTACGTTCGGCAGCAGCACCACTGCGGTATGCACCGTGGCGGGCACGACGGTCACCATAGTGTCGGCGGGCACCTGCACCATTACGGCCGACCAGGCGGGCAACACTAACTACCTGGCGGCACCGCAGGCCACCGCCGGCGTGACTATCTCGCTTGCATCTCAGAGCATCAGCATTACCGCGCCGGCTTCACAGACCTTCGCGCCGGCCGGAACCTTCAGCGTCTCCGCCACCGGCGGCGGCTCCGGCAATGCCGTTACGTTCGGCAGCAGCACCGCTGCGGTATGCACCGTAGCGGGCACGACGGTCACCATACAGTCTGCGGGCACCTGCACTATTACGGCCGACCAGACAGGTAACACTAACTACCTGGCCGCACCGCAAGCCACCGCCGGCGTGACGATCTCGCCTGCATCTCAGAGCATCAGCATCACTGCTCCGGCTACGCTGACTTTCGCACCGGCCGGGACCTTCAGCGTCTCCGCCACCGGCGGCAATTCCGGCAATGCCGTGGTGTTCGGCAGCAGCACGCTCGCGATATGCACCGTGGCAGGCACCACGGTCACCATGCAAGCCGTGGGCACCTGCACCATTACAGCCAACCAGGCGGGCAGCACCAACTATCTCGCCGCATCGCAGGCGACCGCCAGCATCACCATAGGTGCGATTGTGCAGACGCTGACGCTGGGCGCCGTGCCCAGCCACCGTGCTTCCGATGCTCCGTTTACGCTGACGGCCAGCAGCAGTTCCGGCAATGCGGCACAGTTTCAATCGCAAACGCCGGCGGTATGCAGCGTTAGCACCGCGGGCCAGGTGAGCCTGGGCGGTACCATCGGTACCTGCACGATCTCGGCCACTGTGGCGGGCAATGCGCAATACACATCGGCGACAGCCAGCGTTTCTTTCCAGGTTACGCCCGGCACCCAGCCTGCGCCGCAAAACGTGGTGTGCACGGCCGGTGTTGCGAAAATTGTCTGTACCTTTGCACCGCCTGCCACGGCGGCCGGCAGCGCTGCGATTCCCGCTGTCACTGATTACACGCTGAGTTGCAGCGTGGTGCCGGCCGGCAGTGCCGTGACGATTACGGCGGTGGCCTCGCCCCTGACTCTGAACGGCCTGCCCACCGGGGCGCTGATGAGCTGCGGTATCACGTCCAACAACAGCGTCGGCAGTGGCTCTGCATTCACCATAGCCGGCCTGCAGCCGTATTCGCTGCTGTCGCGCCGGGGCGGAATCGACATCAACGGTGATGGCCGAGGCGAAATTGTGGCGCGTACCAACGCCGGACTGATGTGGGGCCAGCTCAACGCGCAAAACCGTATCAGCTTTACACCCATCGCCGATCCCGGCGCCGGCAGCCGCATCCTCGGCATCGGCGATTTCGGCATGCGCGGCAAATCGGATTTGCTGTATCAGGACATCGCGTCCGGCAGTGTGCGACTCTGGGTGGGCTTCGACGGCTTTGCCGACAACCGCCGTACGCTGCGTAGCGTTAAGGATGGCTGGGTTGTTGAGGCAGTGGCCGATCTGGACGGCGACGGCAAGAGCGATATCGTCTGGCGCTACACTGGTGTAAGCGCCAACCCGGACGATACGGGCGTGGTGTTCGTCTGGTTCATGAACGATGCGGGCGTGCTGGAAGTGAAGCAGCGCGGCGGTGCGCCGCTGAGCTGGAGCCTGGCGGGTGCGGCCGATCTGCACGGCAGCGGCATGGCCGATCTCGTCTTGGTGAGCCCGGCCAATCAGATTCGAAGCCTCACGGCACAGGCTGGCCGCAACTTCGTCAACGAACTGATCGGGACGGTGCCGGCCGGCTATACGCTGGTTCGCATCGCCGATTTCAACGGCGACGGTAAGGCCGACTTGTTGTTCCGTAATGCGCAGGGGAAATTGAAGCTGTGGCTGATGAACGGCATCCTCATTCAGAGCCAGATCGATCTGCCGGACAGCGACCCGACCTGGCAGTTGTTTGCCGTGGCCGATCTGAACGGCGATGGGACCACCGATCTAGTCTTCTGGCGGGCTGACCACACGCTGACGGCCTGGCTGATGAACGCGGCCAGCCCCTCGCAGCCCACGGTGATCGATCAGGCTGGAACCTTGCCCCCGGAGGCTGTGAACATCGAACCGTAAGAGGGCGGCGCGAGATGGGGTGAGAGGAGGCCTTTAACCGCCTTCGCCACCCTTGCCACCTTTGCCACCTTAGCTGGTAGGCAGGCGATAGGCCTTGAATTCCTCGCGCAGCTTGGTTTTTAGAAGCTTGCCGGTGGCGGTGTGCGGCAGCTGGTCCACAAAGGCCACGTCGTCCGGGGTCCACCATTTGGCGATCTTGCCCTGGAAAAATGCCAGCAATTCCTCGCGGCTGGCCGCGCAATCTTTTTTCAGGACTACCACCAGCAGCGGCCGCTCGTCCCACTTGGGGTGGGCGATGCCGATGACGGCGGCTTCCGCCACCGCCGGGTGCGCCATGGCTACGCATTCCAGTTCGATGGAGCTGATCCATTCGCCGCCGGATTTAATGACGTCCTTGGAGCGGTCGGTGATTTGCATATAACCATCGGGGTCGATGGTGGCCACGTCGCCGGTGGGGAACCAGCCGTCAACCAGGGCGCTATGGCCTTCGCCGAAATAACGGTCGACGATCCACGGGCCGCGCACCATCAGGTCGCCGAAGGCCTTGCCGTCGTGCGGTAATGGGTTGCCCTCCGCATCGACGATTTTCATTTCCACACCGAAAATCGGCGTGCCCTGCTTGATGCGTACTGCCATCTGCCCCGCTGCGTCCAGAGAGAGGTGCTTGCGCCGCAGCCGGCACATGGTACCCAGGGGGGAGAGTTCGCTCATGCCCCAGGCGTGCACGGTGTTGACGCCGAAATCCTTTTCAAAACTTTCGATCATCGCCGGCGGGCAGGCCGAACCGCCGACCACGGTTTCGCGGAAGGTGGTGAACTTGAGCTGGTTGGACTTCATGTAATTGAGCAGCCCCATCCACACCGTGGGCACGCCGGCGCTCATGGTCACGCCTTCTTCCTCGAATAGCTGGTAGAGGCTGGCGCCGTCCAGAGCAGGGCCGGGGAACACGATCTTGGCGCCGGCCGCCGCGCAGATATAGGGCAGGCCCCAGGCGTTGACGTGAAACATCGGCACGACTGGCAGGATGGAATCGCGCGCACCGATGTTGAAGGCGTCGGCGCACATGGCGCCGTAGGTGTGATAAACGGTGGAGCGGTGCGAGTACAGCACGCCCTTGGGGTTGCCGGTAGTGCCCGAGGTGTAGCAAAGACTGGAGGCGGTCTCGCCGTCGAAGTCCGGCCAGACGTAGTCGTCGGCCTCGTCGCCCAGCAGGTCTTCGTAGCAGAGCAGGTTAGGGATCTTGGCCTGCGGCATATGCGCGCGGTCGGTCATGGCCACGAAGGCGCGCACATTGGGCAGTTTCGGCGCTAACGCCTCGATGAGCGGTACGAAGCACACATCGAAAAACAGCATCTTGTCGTCGGCGTGGTTGACGATATAGGCGATTTGCTCGGGGAACAGGCGCGGGTTGACGGTGTGCATGATGGCGCCCATGCCGGATACGCCGTAGTACAGCTCGAAATGGCGGTAGCCGTTCCAGGCCAGCGTGGCGATGCGGTCGCCCATTTTCACCTTCAGGTGCTTTAACCCGTTGGCCAGGCGCTTGGCGCGCCGGTTGGCCTCGCGGTAGTTGTAGCGATGAATGGGACCTTCGACGGTGCGCGAGACGATCTCGGTATCGCCGAAATTGCGGGCCGCGTGCTCGATCAACGACGAAATCAGCAGCGGACGCTGCTGCATCTGTCCTTTCATGGATTCTCCCCGCAAGGTTTTATGTCCCTATTGTGTCATAGGCCGGGTAAGCGGCAAATGCGGCGGTGCAGCGTGAGGCGGAGGCATCGGGCCGGGCAGCTCGATGGCTGCTTATAGCCGGCTGATATTATGTGGAATCCGAACTACGGTTAACGACAAGCCGGAAATATGAGACCGAATCGAATAAGCATCCTTGCCGGGATTTGCCTGATCTCTGCATTCCTTGTGTCCTCGGCTCGCGCAGACGATTACAATCCCTGCGTTGATACGAAAGAAGCCGACGCGCGGATCAAGCTGTGCAGCTATGCAATCGACACCGGGAAGCTGACGGCGGACCAGCACGCGGCGGCCCTGCTTTTGCGCGGAATCGCTTGGCGCCAACAGGGCGCCTACCAAAAGTCGATTGCCGATTTTTCCGCGATGATTCGCATCGCCCCGCGCAGTGTGAACGGGTTTATCGGCAGGGGTATCACCTGGAGGCAGATAAAGGAGTTGGACAAAGCCGAGCAGGACTTCACTGAGGCCATCAAGGTCGCCCCGGATTCTGCAGACGCCTACTTCAACCGCGCGCTGGTTTTCAATTTGAAGATGCTGCCCGAACGCGCCAACGCGGATTTGACCGAGGTGATCCGCCTGGATCCGAAGAAGGAGTGGGCCTATTATCTTCGGGCGATGAACGTGTTGCGCAGCGGGAAATTTGCCAAATCGCTGGCCGATTTTGATCAGGCGATCCGATTGGACAAGGAATTCTCCGACGCGTACTACGGGCGCGCGCTGGCCTTGATGCAAATAGACAAGCCGGCCCAGGCCTTGCCCGATCTGGATTTCGCCATTCGCCGTAACCCCGAAAACGCTGAGATGTATAGAGTTCGCGGGGCGCTGCATTCTGACGCGGAGGAATACGACAAGGCTATTTCGGATTTGAACCAGGCGATACGCCTTGACCCCAGCGATGCCGACGCTTACAGGATACGGGCAGGCTGCTGGATACAAAAGGATGAGTACACCAAGGCGAAAGCCGATATCGATAAGACTCTGGAACGTGCCCCGGATGACGCCAAGGCGCTGAAGCTGCGGAAACTCATCCAGACCCTGCAAAAGCTGTAACGACCGCCCCGCCGACATGAACAGAGTCGCCCTGCTTATTGTTGCGCTGAGTTTGGCGGCAGGCGCGCACGCGGCTGAGCCCGCCAAGGCGCCGGTCATCACCGGCGACGATGGCCCCTATGTGCGCAAAACCACCGACGGCTGGGAAGCCGTCACAGTACGAAATGAGGACGGCAAGTCCACCGTGCTTCGCAGCGCCGTCAAAATGGGTGAGACCTTATTGGTGCCGGCCGTGAATGCCTTGCCCGCCTTTGCCGTCAGACTGCGTCCCCCTGGGCCTCCGGCGGCGGACGAAATCACTATTCCGGCCGATGCGCCTATGTTCGTGATTGCCGACACCCATGGCGAATACGAGATCGTCACGACGCTGCTGCAAAAGCAGGGCATTATCGACAAGAACCTCGCCTGGAATTTTGGTCGAGGACATTTGGTGATCCTGGGCGACGTGGTCGATCGTGGCGCGCATCATCTGGAAATACTCTGGCTGATTTACCAGCTGGAGGCAGAGGCCGAGAAGGCGGGCGGCGGCGTGCATTTCGTGCTCGGTAATCACGAAACCATGGAAATGCGCGGCGATCTGCGCTATCCCCATGCGCGCTATTTGCATAGCGCGGAAGTGCTGGGGGCAAAGAACTACGCGGAACTGATCAATGCCGATACCCTGCTGGGGCAGTGGCTGCGCAGCAAACCGGCGGTGCAAAAAATCAACAAACTGCTTTGCCTGCACGGGGGTGTTTCGCTGGCGGCGGTCGAACGTAACCTGACCCCCGCCAAACTGAACGCGACGGTGCGCGCCGTGCTGAACGCTGCTCCGCCTGAGTCGGAAGCCGAGAAGGAACGCGCCACTTTCGTCATGGGCCCGCTAGGCCCGCTTTGGTATCGCGGTTATTTCGAAGGCCAGGACAAGCGCTACGTTTACGCCACTCCGGCCGATATCGACCACATACGCGATTTCTACGGTGTGGAGCGCATCCTGGTCGGGCATACCGAAATGCCCACAATTACGCCACTTTATGGGGGTAAGGTTATTGCGGTGCAGGTGTATCCGCATTGGGATGAGAAGACCGGGCAACCAGTTATCGAGGGATTGTGGGTCAAAGGTGGGAAACTTTCGCGCGCGAAAGTGTCGGGAGAAGTTGAGCCGCTGGCCGGGGTCAATTGAGTGTTTTAAGGCTGAGGTCCGGGAAAATGTATTGGGAGAAGCCAATGTTCGGTAATTTGCGTAGGGTCCTGCTCCTGGGGGCAATCGCATCGGCTCTATCGTTTAATGCCTTCGGCGAGATCGTGCAAATAGCGATTCCAGGCAAGACCAGCCTTTCCTTTTTTGGGTGGCCAAAGGTCGAGCCGCCGAAGGGTTGGCATCAGGACAAGGAACAGAGCTTTTCATACGGCATTAACGGCCTTGCGCCGGATGGTTCCACGTTTGTGGACGCGGAAACCGTGATCTACGCCAAGGCGATGCACAAGCCTCGCATGCCGGAAATCAAGACGGTAAGCATGCTCATGGAACACGACCGCAAACAGTTTATTGCCAAAGACCCGACGCTGTCCGTTGCCGCCGGGATGCCTTTGCGAGCGGCTGACGGCAAGGTGTTCGAGTCCGTGACGTTCAGCCCTCGCGACGCCGGAAATTGGGAGCGGGTCGCCTACGCGGAAGAGGGCGAGTTTTACCTCATTTTCGCCATTAGTTCGCGCTCCCAGGCGGGTTACCAAAAGTCGATGCCGGCTTATGAAAGTCTGATAGGAAGCTATCGGGAGAAGCCTGCAACCACCGATGTGCCCAAGGCTCAGTAAGTTACAGAAGCAACTCTCTCATTCGGACATCGAGGGAATATGAACATCAGGAAAATACTGGCGGCGCTTTGTGCAATGGCGGCAGGTTACGCGGTTCCGGTCGTCGCGCATGAGTTCGAGGGCACTTGGCTGCTGCGCATTTCCGACCTCGAACACAAGGAAGTCGTCGTCATGGAGATTCAATTCGCAGAAGACAAGGCACCTTCTTGCAACGGCGGCAGTTGGAAAAAGATCGTGGTGGTATCGGCCAAAACGTCACGCCCAGAATTTTTTCCGGTCAAAGATCCTCTGTCTCACCGGATCAACGGGGGCAATATCATCATCGGCCGCAACGAGGTGTGCGACGGCTATTTAAGTATGAGCGGCTGGCTCATGGATGGCGTGGTGAAGGGCAGTTATTCGGGTTACGGCATTCAAGGGGGCAACCTGCTTGGCTATTTCGAGCTTGGAAGAAAACCTAAATAGCGCCGATGGTTGGCATGAAACTAAACGCCCAGCGTATTCGCCATTCATGAATCAAACAAAAATCAACTATGCCTGCGCGGCCTGGGCAGCACTCGGTGTACCTCTGGCGTACGCGGGATTCACCTTTGCACATTACAGCTATTTTCTGCAGTTGTTCCACAACCAGCCAATCTGGATCCCTGTCATGGTGACCCTCCTGGTTTCCGGCGCAGCAGCGATTGTCATTTTGGCCAAATCGGCAAATTGGGTTCGATGGATATTCGCCCTGGCGTATTGCCCCGTCATGGCGGTACTCCTGGTGTATATAGGGTTGGTTGTCGCCTGCCAATTTGGCGACTGCAGCAGCTGATTACTTCTGCCGCGCCAACCCCGCCACATGCACCACACCGATCAGCAACATCGCCGCCGAAACCAGCAGGTCCCGAGGGCCGGGGGCTTCATAGGCGAACAGGTTTTGCCCGAATAGCTGCGGCACCAGGAACAGCCCCCGCACCAGGTAAATGGCGGTGATGCCGTAGATGGTCTGCTGCATGAAGGGCAGCGGCGGGATGGTGCCGGAGGCGGAGAGGGCGTAGAGGCCCCACACGCTCAGGAGCAAGGCGCCCAGCAGGGAGGTGAAAGCCGGACTCTGCGCGCTGACGGCAATGGCGTGCATATCGCCCAGGTTGCTGACACCGATTTGCGCTTGTGCGGCGGCGGCGGTAAAGCTCAGGGCGGCGCCGAGAATCAGTAATTTTTTCATGATGGTTCCTTTCCTTGGGTCGGTGCTACTACTGGGGTGCCGGTTCCGCTTAGTACAGCGGAGCGGGCTCCATATAAATGTTGCGGTCCCCGGCTGCGGGTGGACGCTGAAACTCCACCCGGTCGGACAGAAAATCGACGGTGTTTTGAATGACCTCGCGGTCGCGCAGAATCCGCCGGTGGCCCAGGCCGCTGGTGGCATGAAAGCGCGCTTCCGGCCAGACCCGCGCCAGGGCGAGCCCGCTTTCAAAGCGGGTTTCGCGATCGTCGCGGTCGTGAATGAAAAGGGCCGGTGCGCGAATGCCGGAAACCGATTGCGGCAATTCGAATTCTTCCCAGGCCACGCCGAAGCGCTGCTCGAAGCGCCATTGCATGGCGCTGCGTATGGATTCGCTAATGCCCAGCCAGCGCGCAAACAATCTGGAATAGCGGATCAGGGAAGCCGGCGGCGCGATCATTACCACCCGCGGCAGCGGTGCTTCGGTGTGTTTGCGGCTGAGGCTGCGGCGCAGTGCGCTGCCGACGGCGGCACCACCCAGCGAATGCGCCACCATGCCGTGCACGGCGATGCCCTGGTCGGCCAGGTGGTCCCAGACGGCTTCCAGGCCGCGCCAGAAATCGATCAGCGAAGCCTGGCGGCCTTCGCTCATGCCGTGGCCGTGGTGATCGAACAGCACCACCTGGTAGCCCGCGTTCAGCAGGGCGGGCACGAAGGCGCGAAACTGCGCGCCGCGTCCGCCCCAGCCGTGGCTCATCAGCACAGCGGGCAGGGATGCGTCGCCCAGGCGCCAGGCGGCGATGGCGCCGGTGGGGGTGGCGACGGTGATTGCCACCGCATTGGCTAGCAGTTTCTTTTCCGCCGAGCTATGGGCAAAGCGCGGCGGGGTGATGAATTGATCCAACGCCGTCTTCAGCGCAAAGCCGGGAGCGACGGCGGAAACGATTTGCATGCCGGTGCGTGTCAGCAAGGCCTGCAGCGTTTGCACGAGGACGCGCGGCTTTATAAAACGAACGGTCGTGCTATTAACGGGCGAAGAAAAAGACGAGGAATGAGCGAAAGCGTTCATGGCAACTCCTTTAGCGTGAGCTGGCGGTGGATGCAGAAGAAGAGGAGTAAGCGATCAGACGGTCGAAGGCCTTGCGGGCTCTTTGCGTGGCCATCGGGTCGTGGAACAGGTTGCGCGAACGGAAGCAGGAGGAAATGATGCCGAACAATTCAAAGGCCATTTGCTCGGGGTCGGTATCAGCCGCCAGCTCGCCGCTGTCCACGGCCATCTGCACCGACTTGACGAGGCCTTCATGCAAACGGTTCATATGCTCGACCACGGCATCGCGCACCGGACCGGGCTTGTCGTCGAACTCGGACATGGCGGTCATCATCGGGCAGCCGACCAGATCGTTTTTGAGCGTCCAGGTCAGCCACAGATCCCACATGGCGGTAAGACGCTTCAAACCGCGCGGCAGGGATAGGGCCGGCAGCAGGCAGGTTTCGTTAAAGCGGCGGATGCCCTCGTCGATGGTGGCGATCTGCAACTCTTCCTTGGAACCGAAATGGGCGAACAGGCCGCTTTTGGATAAGCCGGTCTCCTCGGCCAGGGTGCCGATGGTCAGCGCCTCAAAACCTTCCTTGCTCGCGTGGCGCAAGGCGGCTTTGAGGATCACGGCGCGGGTTTCTTCGCCTTTGGAGAGTCGGGTGGCAGCGTTCATGGGCGAATAATAGAACGATCGTTCGTATTTGTCAAGCGGTCGCTATTATATACTTGACATACCACGATTTATTCATTACTATGACATACCTTAGTTTGATTCACAAGGCCAAATCATGAACCTGACAGACCCAATCTATTCCGATGCCGACTTAGCCCGCAAGCATTTGGAAGCCTTGCGCTGGCCGAATGGCCCGGTTTGCCCGCATTGCGCCGTGGTGAATAAGGCTAAGGAACTGTCAGGCAAAAGCCATCGTCCCGGCCTGTTCAAATGCTATGAGTGCGGCGGTCACTTTACTGTGACGGTCGGTACGGTGTTTGCTGATTCCAAGGTGCCACTGAATAAATGGGTGCTGGCCGCTCATTTGTTCGCTTCCTCCAAGAAAGGTTACTCGGCCCACCAGTTGCACCGCACGATTGGGGTCAGCTACAAAACCGCTTGGTTCATGATGCACCGACTGCGTGAAGCGGTCGTTCCCGATAAATCTAGCCCCATGGGCGGCGCTGGTGGGATCGTAGAGGCCGATGAAACATATTGGGGTGCCTCGCCACGTTCCAAAACTGTTAAAGAGGCCAAAGCGCGCGGTATCTCTGCAAACGGGGGCAATCTGAAAGAGACGATTGTTACGCTGGTGGAGCGCGACGGTAAGGCACGTTCTTTTCATATGAACAACGTTACCAGCGCCACTCTAAAATCTGTGCTTCACGGCCATGTTGCAAGCGATACCCGCATCATGACCGACGAAAACACCGCCTATCGAAAAGCTGCTAAAAAATTCTTGAGCCATGAACGGGTAAACCACTCCAAGAAAGAATACTCACGCGGGAATGTCACTACCAACACCGTAGAAGGGTATTTCTCAATTCTGAAGCGCGGCCTGATCGGAACTTATCACCACGTCGGCCCGCAGCACTTAAAACGGTATATCGAAGAATTCGACTTCCGCTACAACCATCGCACGGCTTTGGGCTGGAGCGATTCACAACGTGCCGCTACTTTGCTCAAAGGCATTGGGGGCAAGCGGCTGAAATATTGCTGAATTACTTCTTCGCAGCCTTTCTCGGCTGTGGGCGTGTACGAAGCATTCTCTTCAAGATTTCATCACCCTTTGCCGTATCTACCGCTCCTTCGAGCCGCGCAGTAGAGCGGTGAAACCGCACGTCTTCTTCTATTTTTTCCTTCATGTAGGCGTTGCGCGCCTTCTTGATTTTTTCCATATTCAGCAACTCCGATATAGCAGAAGCGGGATCAACGATTGTCATGCCGCTCAACCCCTTTACGGGCGGTTGCCCCGCTACGGTTGATTCCAAATTTTCATCAAACTGGCTCACGTGAATTCCGAGGAAATTCATAAAATTGTTTCCCAGGTCGATTTCCCCGTCCTTTATCGTCTGAGAGATATTGCCGCCAGGCGTCCGGTAAACAAAAACGGGCGAACCGGAAAATCCTGAACGTGAGCGCATGTCTGCAATATAAGCGGAAACCGTTTTCTTGGAATGCGTGTGGAAAAGGGGGATGGGCATAACGCTGATATGCCCGAAGCGAACAGACGGGACATTTTTTGCCGCGCCTCCATCTGCGTCTATGAATCGACCGACCATGAAAAGGTCTTCACCAAGACCTATGTCCCACTCCTTTATTCTCTCGTCAGTGACGAACAATTCGTGGTTGATTTGCACTATTTCATGAATGGTCACATCAACTGGAAGCGGTTTGCAAGTAACGGCCACATCGTATTCGGGGTGGTATTCCCAATCCGCAGGGTCTAGTTCAATCGCATCCGGTTTGCCGCTCTCCGTATTTAGACGGATCACTGGGAAGTTGCATGCGATATGCGCGTTTGTGACCCCATGGATACAAGGGGTTTGGCTTTTAGTGTCAAACCCCACTAGAAAACCTGTCCCACCATTGGCGCGGCCAGCGAGCGCATCTTCCTTATTGCGGTAGAGAAATACCGCAACATTCACGGAGTTGTCTGGAATCCTCGGCATTCCCGCCCTGACGATCTTCTTAAATGGGGTTCCCCGATTCGAATATCGGGTGATTGTGAAGCTGTCCGGGAATTCTAAGCCCAAGTAGGTCAGTTCGCTTAGCATGTCTTGCACACAGCCAAGACTGAACCTGTTATTTTTTCTGACGATGCCATTTGGCACCCCTAAGACTTAGCGCGAAAGTTTTTCCGCTAAATCAGCTATTTGCGGGTTGCGTTATGCTTTGTACATAACTCCGCAAGCGGTCAGGATAAAACCTATCAACCGACTCACTTGCTGAGCCGGCCGGATCACCGCATCCACCTGCATATTGACGCCAACTTACTGTTTTGAAGAGAAAAAATGCGCTTTCTTATTGTTCACGCCCACCCCGAACCGACCAGCTTCAATGCCGCCATGACCGCCGCTGCGCAGGAAGCGTTGATAGCGCAAGGGCACGAGGTTCAGGTCTCCGATCTTTATGCCATGCGCTTCGATCCGGTTTCCGACCGGCGCAATTTCCGTACCGTGGCCAACGCCGAGCGCCTGAAGCAGCAGGATGAAGAATCTTTCGCCAGCAGTAACGACGGCTACGTGGCCGAGTTACAGGCGGAGATGGACAAGGTCGCCTGGTGCGATGTGCTGATACTCCAGTTCCCGCTTTGGTGGCTGGGCATGCCGGCCATCCTCAAGGGCTGGGTGGACCGCGTGTTCGCCGTGGGCCGCGCCTACGGCGGCGGCCGTTACTTCGACAAGGGCGTGTTTGCTGGCAAGCGCGCCATGTGCGCCATCACCGTGGGTGGGCCGGCAGGAGCATATTCGGATGAGGGCATCTATGGGCCTATGGAGGCGGTACTGCATCCCATACACCACGGCATACTCGGCTTCGTGGGTTTTACCGTGATCGAACCGTTTCTGGTCTTCGCCCCGGCGCGCGCCAGCTCCTCGGAACGCGCGCAACACCTGGCCCGCTATCGTGAGCGGCTGTTGCATCTGGATGGCGCGCCCACGCTGCCGGTTACGCGCACGGATTTATTCAATGGCTTGATCCGCAGGCGCGAGCTACCGGCGGTCGCCTGATAGTTGGTTTTTGCCGGGCGTCGCGCTACAGTGGGGCGGTGTGCTTAACGAGAGCTTCAGCGATGACGCAGCTACCAAGAACCTGGGCCGCTCTGCTGGCCGGCGTATTGATGTCGGCGGCCCCGGCTATACATGCCGCCGACGCACAAAACTACGACTTCGATATGGAGGCACGCGAAGCCGGCCAGGTGCTGGGCCGCATGCATACCATCAAGAAGGCCGGCGAGAACTTTGAAATCCAGTTCGACAAGAACATTCTGGTCGGCTGTTATCCCAATGCCGCCGGCAACAGCGCCGTGCTGCTGACCTGTGTGGTCAAGACCAAGGTGGAAGGCGCCAAGGAGCCTCAGGTCGAGCTGTTTACGGTTAACGCGCCCTTCGGCAAAAAGATCAACACCAAGGTCGGCGAAAGCCACCCCAATCTGACCCTGCACGTGCTGGCGACCAAGGCGCCGCCCGGCCCTTCTACGAAATAACGAAGCAGGGCCTGAGCGCAGCGCCTTGGCGGCGGATTACTCCGCTGCCGTTGCTTCTGTCTGCGGCTGGTAGCTCAGCAAGGGCGGGCAGCTGCAGAACACGTTCTTGTCGCCGTAAATGCTGTCGATGCGCGCCACCGGCGGCCAGTATTTGCTGGCCGCGTTGGTGTGTCCCGGGAAGGCCGCCTGTTCGCGCGGATAGTCGTGCACCCATTGCTCGGACGAGATCATGGTGGCGGTGTGCGGCGCGTTTTTCAGCGGGTTGTCTTCGCGGTCCATCTTTCCATCGGCCACCGCCTGGATTTCACGGCGGATGGAGATCATGGCGTCTATGAAGCGGTCCAGCTCGAACTTGGATTCGCTCTCGGTGGGTTCCACCATCAGGGTGTTAGCGACCGGGAAGGACAGCGTGGGCGCGTGGAAGCCGAAGTCGATCAAGCGCTTGGCAATGTCTTCCGCCGACACGCCGCTCGTTTCCTTGAGTGCACGCGGATCCAGAATACATTCGTGCGCCACCCAGCCACCCTTGCCGGTGTATAGCGTGGGGTAGTGCGGCTGCAGGCGCTTGGCGATGTAATTGGCGTTGAGCATGGCTACCTGCGTGGCTTGCTTGAGGCCGGAGGCGCCCATCATGGCGATGTACGCCCAGGAAATAGCGAGAATGCCGGCGCTGCCATAGGGCGCGGCCGAGACCGGACCCACTTTGTACTCAGCGCCCTCGTTAATGCGTGCGGGAAGATACGGCGCCAGATGCGCGCGCACCGCCACCGGGCCCACGCCGGGGCCGCCGCCGCCATGCGGAATGCAGAAGGTCTTGTGCAGATTCAGGTGCGAAACGTCGGCGCCGAACTTGCCCGGCTTGGCTACGCCCACCAGCGCATTCATATTGGCGCCGTCCAGATACACCTGGCCGCCATGGCGGTGGACGATTTCGCAGATTTGCACAATGGCTTCTTCGAACACGCCGTGCGTGGAAGGGTAGGTCACCATCAGCGCGGAAAGATTCTTGCCGTGCTCGGTAGCCTTGGCTTCCAGATCGGTCACGTCTACGTTGCCATCGGCATCGCAGGCCACCACCACCACCTGCATGCCCAGCATTTGCGCCGAGGCCGGGTTGGTGCCGTGTGCAGAGCTGGGGATCAGCACGATATTGCGATGGCCTTCGCCGCGCGCGCGGTGATAGGCCTGGATGGCGAGGAGGCCGGCGTATTCGCCCTGCGCGCCGGAGTTGGGCTGCAGGGAGACGGCGTCGTAACCGGTGATTTCCACCAGCGCCTTTTCAAGGCTGGTAATCATTTCGCGGTAACCGACGGTTTGCTCATCGGGCGCGAAGGGATGCACATTGGCGAACTCGGGCCAGGTGACCGGGATCATTTCGGCGGTGGCGTTCAGCTTCATGGTGCAGGAGCCCAGCGGGATCATGGTGCGGTCCAGCGCCAGGTCTTTGTCCGAGAGCGAGCGCAGGTAGCGCAGCATCTCGGTTTCGGAGTGATGGGTGTTGAACACCGGATGGGTGAGGTAGGCCGAGGTGCGGGCGAGTGCTTCCGGCAGGGCGTCGGCAACCTCGCGTTCCACGGCGTCAAAGCTCAGCGTGTTGGGCGCAAATACTTTCCATAGATTCTCGACGTCGGCCGGCGTGGTGGTTTCATCGACTGAAACCGACAGCGTGGCGGCATCGACGCGGCGCAAATTAATGCCGGCAGCCAGTGCACGCTTGTAGATGGCGTCGGTTTGCGAGCCGCTGTTGACGCATACGGTGTCGAAAAAAGCCTCGTTCGAGAGTGCCACCTTCATTTGCTTCAGG
>JACXTT010003653.1_pt1 | contig 23489 bp, 23 predicted proteins | sample 9270951 | NCBI WGS metagenome assembly JACXTT01 (sample SAMN15532306, study PRJNA645909) | rock metagenome | isolation source: weathered quartz diorite | place: Puerto Rico | collected 2017-06-21
CGCGTATTTGTGCAGGGACCGGGCGTCCTGTGGCAGGTCCCGGCCGGGATCGACGCAGCAGCGATCGCAGCAGCAGACGGCCTTTCTGAGGTGGAACGCAGGGTGCAAACTCCGTCCTCGGCCCCCGGGACGCTGGCGTGTGTCCTTGTCTTCCTTGTCGCCCTGACACCCGGGCTCGGCGCCGGCGTCTCCGGCGCAAGCGCCCAGTCTTCCCCCCTGCGGGTCATCGCGAACGGCACGCCCGTCACCCTCGCGGGACGCGTCTACATTCAAAACGGGATCGTCATGGCGCCGTACCAGGGGTTGTTCGAGCCGCTCGGCATCCGGTCGACCTGGAACTCGCGCGACCGGACGCTCAACTTGCTCACCCCGGCCGGCGACGAGATGTTGCTCCGCGCGGGGGACCCCTACGTCTCGGTGAACGGCGAGAGGCGGCCGGTGCCGATCCCGCTGGTCACCGTCTTCGACCGGGTGCTGATCCCCGTGCAGTGGGTGTTCGAGACCCTCGGTGACATGACCACGTATGATCCCGGCGACAACGTGCTGGTGATCAGCCCGCAACTGACCGGAATCTCCTGGCGGGCCACCGACGCCGGGCTCGAGATCACGCTGGATGCGACGGGGCCGCTCCATCCGGTTGCGGCGGTCCTTCCCAACCCCGCGCGCCTGGTCGTCGACCTTCCGGGTGCGGCGCCCAAGTCCGCGGACCAGAATCTGGATGTCCACGAAGGGCCCCTCTCGGCGATCCGTGTGTCGCGCTTCGGGTTGGGCACGCGTGTCGTTTTCGACCTCCCCGCCCCCGTCGAGTATCGGTTGATCGGCGGCCCCGGCCGCCGGGTCGTCGTCGCGCTCGGCCATCCGGCCGCCCCGCCTCCGGCATCGACGGCGTACCAGCCCAGCGCGCACAAGATCTCTGACGTGCGCTACGAGCACGTCGATGGCGGCGGACGGATCGTCGTTGTCGCGAACCATCCCGTTCCGGTCTCGCAGCGCATTCTCAAGAATCCCGACCGTGTCGTGGTCGACATCGCGGACGCCGTCTTCCTGCCGGTCAAGAAGTCGCTCGACATCGATGACGGGCTGGTGGTGCAAGTGCGGGCCGCCCAGTTCCATCGGAACCCCAACGTGGTGCGCATCGTCGTCGAGCTCACCAGGCCGTCGCCTTCCGCCGTTCATCCCGGCTCCGAATCGGGCCAGCTGCTCGTCGACGTGGGCGCCGCCGTCGCGGAGCCGAACCACCCCGTCGCCGTCGGGCCGCGCGGTCCGGTCGTCGTGGCCCTGGACGCGGGCCACGGCGGCAGCGACCCTGGTGCGATCGGACCGGCCGGGACGAAGGAGAAGGACGTCGCGCTGGCGATTGCGCTGGCGCTTCGCCAGCTCCTGACCCAGCAGCATCTCGACGTGGTCATGACCCGGGACGCGGACGTGTTCGTCCCGCTGGAGGACCGGGCACAGATTGCTTCGCGTGGCGGAGCGACTCTGTTCGTGAGCATCCACGCGAACGCGTCCACGGATCCGAATGCGACGGGCACCCAAACGTTCTTCGCGACGCCCTTGGGCCAGCCGCTCGCCCAGGCGGTCCTCGACGAAACGGCGCGGGCGAACAACCTGGCGCCGCGCGGCACCACGCAGGCGTCGTTCAAGGTGCTCGTCGACACCGCCAACATACCATCGACGCTCGTGGAAACCGCGTTCATCACGAATGCCCGAGAGGAGCAGATGCTCCGGGACCCGCAGGTCCAGCAGGCGATGGCCCAAGGCATCGTGAAGGGAATCCAGCGGTTCCTATCCCTGCCGCAAGCGACGATGCCGTAGGAGGGTGGCGATCCAAGAGGTCAGAGTGCCACGATGAGCGCGCAACGAACAAAGGGACGGCGCGCGCTCTCCCCGTTGATCGTCTTCGGGCTCGGGGCCATCCTGGGCGCGAGCGTGGCCACGGGGTATCTGCTCGCCCAGCACGCGATCGCCCGGCGGGGGCCCTCCGCCGTGCATCCGGCGGGCCCTCAGACCGGCTCCCGGCTTCCCGCCCCTCCTCAGCGACCCGCTTCCTCTGTTTCGCCGGGAGCACGTCCCCAGCCCACTCCGAGGCCGCCGCACCAAAACCCCGAGGTCTCGCGGGCGCCGGCCGTCGTCCCAGGCCCGGCCAGCCCGAGGCCAGGCCACCCCCGCGTCGCGATCATCTTCGACGACGCGGGGTATGGGATACTCGGCGCACGCGAGATTGAAGCGATCGGGCGCCCGCTCACGCTCTCCATCCTTCCCCACCTCCCCTACTCCACCATCATCGCGGAAGAGGCGCCGGCGCGTGGGGTACAGGTGATACTGCACCTCCCGATGGAGCCCGACAACACCGCGATCCAGGTGGGCGAGGGAGGCATCAGGGTGGCCATGAGCGACGAGGAGATCCAGCAGGCGATCTCGGCCGACTTCGCCACCGTGCCGTACGCCGTCGGCGCAAACAACCACATGGGGTCCCTCGCCACCTCGGACCCGCGCGTGATGCGCGCCGTCCTGCGAGAGATGAAGGATCGCCGCCTGTTCTTTGTGGACAGCGTGACGACGCCGCACTCCGTCGCAATGCAGGTGGCCCGTGAGGTCGGCGTGCCGACCGCCGCCCGTGCCGTGTTTCTCGACAATCAGGACGACGAAGCGTACGTGCGGGGTCAGTTCCGAATCCTGATCGCGGTGGCGCAGGCGCGCGGACAGGCCATCGCGATCGGCCACGTGGGCCGGGTGACGGCGAAGATCCTCCTCTCCCTCCTCCCCGAGTTCGACGAGGCCGGGATCCAGTTCGTTCGAGTCTCCGACCTCGTGCGCTGAACCCCGCCGCCGCGCGGGCCTCCGTCCCCCCAGATCTTTCTTGTTAGAATGGTGGATGTGCGCGGAGCCTGATTCGCGCCAAGGGGAGGCCTCATGCGGTTTGCTCTGGCGGATACGCCGCCATCCCAGTGCGCGTGTGACCTGCTGGCGCTGGCAGTTCCTGAGCCCGGAACCCTGGCCGGAGAGGCGGCCGAGGTGGATCGAGCCACCCGAGGCCGGCTGTCCGAGATCGCGAGGGCGGAAGGGTTCTCGGGCAAACCGAACCGCACGACCCTCCTTCAGTGGCCGGACGGGCCGCCGCGGCGTGTGCTCCTGGTGGGCGTAGGACGTGACCCTGGCCCGGAACGGCTGCGTCAGTATGGCGCGGTCGCCGTGCGGAGGGCGCAGGACCTTCGCGCGACGAGCGTCGCGCTGGCCACGGGCCCCGGCGGCCCCGCTCACGCGCCCGAAGACACGCTGCGCGCCGTCGCTGAAGGTGCGGGCCTCGGTGCCTACCGGTTCAACCGGTATCGCAAACCCAATCACGAGTCGGAGATCGCGACCATCCAGTTGATCGCGCGGCGCGGGGGCGGCGATGGGCTCGGGCGAGCGCTGCGACTCGCCGAGATCGCCACCTCGGCGACATGCCGGGCGCGCGATCTGGTGAACGAGCCATCGAATGTCCTCACCCCGACGGCCCTCGCACAGACGGCGCGTGATCTGGCTGGATCGAGCGGACTCGACTGCCGGGTCATCGACCTCGATGAAGCGCGGACCCTGGGCATGGGGCTGTTCGTGGCGGTCGCCCAGGGCAGCGAACAGCCCCCGAAGTTCATCGTCTTGGATTACCGGCCGGTTGGCGCGAGGCGGACGGTCGCCCTCGTCGGCAAGGGCATCACCTTCGACAGCGGCGGCCTCTCCATCAAGTCCGCCAGCGGGATGAAAACCATGAAGGGCGACATGGCGGGCGCCGCGACGGTTGTGGCCACGATGGGCGCGCTGCGCGACTTCGGCGTGTCCGTGCGGGTCCTCGGCATCGCGGCGGCCACGGAAAACATGATCAACGGCGCGGCGATGCGGCCGGGCGACATCATCCGGGCGCTCAGCGGCCACACCGTGGAGATCACGAATACCGACGCCGAGGGGCGGCTCGTGCTCGCCGACGGGCTCGCCTACGCGGTGCGGGCGGGGGCGGACGAGGTGATCGACGTCGCCACCCTCACCGGCGCATGCGTCGTGGCGCTCGGCGACTGGACGGCGGGGGTGATGGGCACCCACCAGCCCCTCGTCGACCGGTTGCTCGCCGCGGCGGCATCGAGCGGCGAGCAGATCTGGCAACTGCCGCTCTACGAGGAGTTCCTGGAGTCGATGCGTGGAGACATCTCCGATCTCAAGAACTCCGCGGGGCGGGAAGGCGGCGCCGAGCGGGCCGCCGCCTTTCTGAGCGAGTTCGTGGGAACCACCCCGTGGTCACACCTCGACATCGCCGGACCGGCGTTCGCCGAGAGCGCCCCGCCCATCCCGTACCTGCCGTCCGGAGGAACGGGGTTCGGCGTCCGGACCCTGCTGCGGTACCTCGCCTCGCTCAGTGGTTGAGTATCGATTCGTCACGGTTTGGCGGGTCGAGGCGCCCAGCGCCCCGGTCTGGGACGCGATTTACGATTCCGACCGCCGGCCGCAATGGTGGGGCAGCGTCAAGCGGGTCGTCGAGCTCTCGCCCGGAGATGAAAACGGCGTGGGCAATGTGCGCCGCTACTCTTGGAGGAGCCGCCTCCCGTACCCGCTGATCTTCGAGGTGCAGGTCACCCGCGTGGAACGTCCCCGCGTGCTCGAAGGCCGCTCGAAGGGAGAACTCGTCGGCCGGGGCACCTGGAACCTGTCCAACGAAGGCGGCGTGACCACGGTCAGGAACACGTGGGAGGTCCAAACGACCAAGGGCTGGATGAACCTGCTGGCGCCGCTGGCGCGCCCCCTCTTCGCGTGGAACCACGCGTCCTCCATGCGCCAGGGGGGCGAGGGACTGGCCCGGCTGCTCCGCGCGCGCCTGATTGCCGTCACGCACGGCTGACCTCTACCTGACCCCGTGAGGCGCACCGCGCGCACGGCGCGGGACCTGAAGACCCTGCTGGCGGTCGCGACCGGCCGGGAGGGGGCGGATCTGTACCTCGACGGCGCGTCCCTGCTCAACGTGTACAGCGGCGAAGTGTATCCTGCGAACGTCGCGGTCAAGGGCGCGCGGATCGCGTACGTCGGCCGCAGCCACAGCATGATTGCACCGCAGACGCCGGTGCTTCGCCTGGACGGAAAAGTGCTGGCCCCGGGGTACATCGAGCCCCACACGCATATCACCGGCATGGCGACGCCGGAGGAGTTCGCCCGCGAGGTCCTCCGCACCGGCACGACGACGTTGCTGGCCGATACGCTGCAGTTCCTGCTCCACACCCCGCCCGACCGCCTCCCCCAACTGCTCGCGCGGCTCGGCGAGATGCCGGTGCTGATCCTCTGGTTCCTCCGGTTGCACGGCGCGTCCCACCTCCCGGATGAATCCATGTTTGCGATGGAGCGCCTCCGGCCACTGCTGGACATCGAGACCGTGCGGGCCGTTGGCGAGGTCACACGGTGGCCGGCCGTCTACTACGCCGACGACGAGCTCCTCGAGAAGATCGCCGCGGGGCTGGCCGCCGGCCGCCGCGTGGAGGGACACGCGCCGGGGACCTCCTACGAGCGTCTGGTCGCGCTCGCGGCCGCGGGGTGGTCCTCCGACCACGAGGCGATCACGCCTGAAGAGGTCGTCAGCCGGTTGCGCGCCGGCCTGTACACGATGCTCCGCCACTCGTCCCTGCGCCGCGACCTCCCGGCGCTCGCCGCGGCGATCACCGACGACCGGGTCCGGTCCGGCCGCCTGATGCTCACCGCGGACGGTCCGGAAACGGTTACGATCGTGGAATACGGCTACCTCAGCCATGTCATCCGGCAAGCGATCGCGTCGGGTGTGCCCCCGGTGGTCGCCTACCAGATGGCCACGATCAACCCCGCCACCTATCTGGGGCTCGACGAAGAGATCGGCGGGATCGGCCCCGGGCGGCGCGCCGACATCGTGGTGCTCGACGACCTGCGTAATCCGACGCCCGAGTTAGTGATCGCGCGCGGAGAGATTGCGGTTCAGAACGGAGAGGTCCAGGCCGAGTTTCCGGCCGTCGATTGGGGGACCTTCGTGGCACCTCGGTTCCAACCGACCTGGGAGCCGGCGCCGGCCCTATTCGAACTCCGGACACCCGCGGCGGATCCCTCGGCGCCCGTGCGCTATCCCGTCATCCACCTGGAGAATAGCGTCATCACGCGCCACGTCGAGGCCCACGTCTCAGTCGCGGATGGACGGGTCAACCCGCCTCCCGGCATCGTGCGCGCCGCGCTGCTCGACCCGCAGGGCCGGTGGATCGTGCGCGGCCTGGTCGGCAACTTCGTGGAACGGCTCGGGGGGCTCGCCAGCTCGTTCAACGTCGTGGCCCATCTCCTGGTTTTGGGCCAAGACCCGGGGGACATGGCGAAGGCAGCGCGGCGTCTCCTCGAGATCGGCGGAGGCATCGTGGCGGTCGAGGACGGCCAGACCAAGCTGGAGATCGCGCTGCCGATCGGAGGCATCATGGCCGCGCGCACGCTCCGGGCGCTCGCCGATCAAGCACGCGGCCTCTACGCGTTCCTGCGGGCGCGGGGGTATCCCCACGCCGATCCGCACTACACCTTGTTGTTTCTACCGCTGGACTCTCTCCCGGACGTGCGCATCACGTACCGAGGCATCTGGGACGTCCGGCGTGGGAAGACGCTCGTCCCACGGCAGGACTTGTCGTCGACGCGCCTGGTTTAGGGAATCCTCAGGGCCGCGGGCACGCGGTCCACGCACCCTGTGACGCCCGGACTATGAGGCGACCGGGCCGGCCGCGGCGAGGACGGGCTCTGGGACGAATTCCGTGAGGGGCTCCATGCGGCAGAGCTGCGAGGCGTGGTCGAGTCGTGCATCCTGATGGAGATGGTAGGCTGAGACGACCTCTCCTGCGACCGGTTCGATGATGGCGATGTGCCCGCAGGCACATCGGAACCAAACCATTTATCTTCCTCCTCGTCCCCATGTCGCGATCGCCAGGACCGCCATGGCGTTCCAGAACAACATCCACACGGCCACGCCCCCCACCCCCGCCGGCCGACGCGCTGTCCGCGCCCACGAGTATGATGCCCATGTTGCTTCGTGCCCGGACACATCCGGATGGATGAAACCAAGATGTCAATGTGGCTATCGGCGGCCCGCATTCGAACGGGCCGGCGCCGGCCTAGGCGGGGACCGCCTCTAAGAACACGAGCGGGGTGGTGCCCCGATCGTGGTAGGCCGCCAGATACCACGGCGCCGCGCCGCGCGCAGTCAGGTCGGGGCGATCGGCATACTCCAGAAGGGTCGGACTGGGATGCCTCACGGAGAAACCGGTGGCTTCCAGGAGGGCCTTCCAGCAGCCGGCGTCCAGGTAGCACTCCTGCCGGACAGCCGCCGGACAGGTCACTTGTCCCTCTCCCTGAGACAGCACGGCGCGCACGATGTCGTGGGCTCCGCGCAAAGGACGGCGCTCCCGCAGCCCAACCGCCCACGTCGTGGCGATGGACCGGGCATTGAAGAAAAATTGCACGGCAGTCTCCGGCAAGATATTCTCGAGGAGCCGGTTCCATTCCACCAGCACGAAGTGCTTCGGGCTCAAGGCCCGAAGGTTCCGAAGTGCGCTGACCTTGTGTTCCCCCGGCACCTCGTGAAGCGTAATCGTCGCATTGGCGGCGTCGAAGGGGCCCGCGAGGCCGATGTCGCGCGCGGCGGACGGATCCAGCTGCTCGACTCGTGCGGTGACAGGCTGGAATGAGACCGTGACGCGGGGAGCCAACGCGATGCGGGCGCTGCTCGAGCAAACCCAGCAACTCGCAGATCTGGGCGCCGCTTCCGACGCCGATGTCTAAGATGCGGGCGTGTCTCTCTGATCGCCTCGAACATCGCGCCCACGGCGAGTTGGTAGGCATTCCGTAACAGGGTCGCGCCGGCAAACGTTCTGAGGAACGCCAGGCGGGTGGACTGCGTGGTGGGCTCGACCGGCTTTCCGTCGAAATGCCCGCGGAGCAGGTTCACCACCGGGTCCTCCGGTCGCAGGTGGCTCACGCGGCCCAGGCTGTTGCGCGCGGCCTCCACATCGCCCGTTTGGTAGTGAACCGCGAAGAGATAGAAATGGCAGAGCGGTTGTTCGCGGTATTGATCGGCAAGGTTCGACAGGCGAGCGCGCGCTTCCGTCAGGCGGCCGGAAAAGGCCTGCAGGAGCGCCGCGGCCAGCTCGTCGAGTCCGGTTCGATCTGGGTTGTGGTAAAAGAACGTTTGGAAGACCAGATCGCTCAGGACCGCCTCGACGGTCGCCGGGCGATACGCGGCAGCGCGCACCAGCCGCTCGAACGCCTCACGGTCCAGACAGCAACCCCCGCCGTCCTATTTCTCAATCTGGATGTTGATGTGTTTGAGCTCCGTGTACTCGAACAGCCCCTCCAGCCCGTACTGGCGGCCGAGGCCGGACTGTTTGAACCCCCCCATCTCCGTGGACTGGAACATCTTGCCGAAGGTATTGACCCAGACCGAGCCGGCGCGGACCCGCGTGGCGATCTTCATCGCCTTGTTGATGTCGCGCGTCCAGACCGCCGCGACGAGGCCGTACACCGTGTTGTTCGCGATCTTGATCGCCTCGTCCAGGTCCTTGAAGGTGGTGATCCCCATGACCGGGCCGAAGATCTCCTCCTGCGCAATTTTGCCGTCCGGCTTCATCTGGTCGAACACCGTCGGGGCAATGAAGTAGCCTTTGGCGAGCGCTCCCTCGGTGAGCCGGTGGCCGCCCGTCACGAGCACGGCCTCCCGCTTCCCCTGCTCGATGTAACCCGTCACCTTCTGCAACTGGCCCTCGGAGATGACGGGCCCCACTTCCACGCCCTTCTCCCACCCGGGGCCGACTTTCATCTTGGGGACCATGTCCTTGACGCGCTCGACGAACGCGTCGTGGACGCTGGCCTCCACCAGCACGCGGGTCCCGGCGATGCAGATTTGTCCGGCGTTGTAGAATGAGGCCGCGTTGAGGGCCCCTCGAATCGCGCGATCCATGTTAGCGTCGGCGAACACGATCGTCGGCGACTTGCCGCCCAGCTCGAGCGAAACCTTCTTGAGGTTGCCGGCGGCCAGCCGCATCACCTCGCGGCCCGTGGACGTGTCCCCCGTGAACGCGATCATGTCCACATCGTGGTGCTTCGCCAGCTCCGCGCCCACGGGATCGCCTGGTCCCGTAACGATGTTCACGATGCCCTTGGGGAACTCGGGGATCCCCTCGATGATCTTCGCCAGCTCCACGGTCGATCCGGCGGTATAGGAGGCCGGCTTGACCACGACCGCGTTGCCCGCGGCGAGCGCCGGGGCGATCGCCCGCGCCAGCAGCGCCAGCGGCGCGTTCCACGGCACGACGATGCCCACCACCCCGACCGGCTCGCGCATGATCAAGCTGATGCTGTTCGGCTGCGGGATCTGCGAGCGTCCGAAGATCCAGCGCGCGAGCCCCGCAAAGTAGCTCGTCGTCTCGGCGAGGCGTAGCGCCTCACCCCGGCTGATCGGGTACGGCTTGCCGCTCTCCCGCGTCAGCAGGTGGGCGAGGTCCTCGTGGCGGGCGCGGACCGCCTCGGCGAACTTGGACAACGCCGCGGTGCGCGCGCTGGGGTCATCGCGCCACTCGGTCGTCTCGAACGCCTCGCGGGCGGCCGCGATCGCCGCGCGAATGTCTTCCACGGCCGAGCGCTGGGCGTGATACACGAGCGACCCGTCCGCGGGGCTCTTCACTTCAAACTGGCCGTTGGACGATTCGCGCCACTCACCGGCGATGTAGTTCTTGTACGTCGTTGCCTCTGCCATCCCGTTCCCTCCCTCGTTACCCAGTCCACATCCCGTCCGGATCGAATCGGCGGAGCACGTCCAGCTCCTCACGCGTCGGCGCGGGGGTCTCCGCCAGGCTGGGGCTAACCCGCACCGCCCATCCGGTCTGGCCCTGGATCTCGTCCAGCGTCACTCCCGGGTGTATCGTCTCCAGCACCATCTCCCGCGAATCCGGGGCGAATCCAAACACGCCCAGGCTGCTGATCACCCGGGCGGGACCGCCGCGCATGAGGCCAACCCGCTCGCGCCAATCCGGCCCCGTCCCGTACCCGGGCGAGGTGACAAAACGAACGCGCTCGGGGAACCTCCGGCGCTCGTGGTGCATGATCACAACGGTCCGGCGCGAGAGGGCGGCGATATCGGCCGCGCCTCCGCTTCCCGGCAGGCGGGTCCGGCGCGCTCCCTCCGCCGCCCACGTCGTGTTCAGGTTGCCGTACCGATCCACCTCGGCGCCGCCGAGGAACCCGACGTCCACGCGACCCCGCTGCAGGTGGCTCATGACGTCGAGGAGCGTCGTGCAAACGATCGCGCCCAAAATATTCGGCGGATCGCCCATCGTGATGATGGGCCCGGCCGGCGGCGTGTCCCGGACGACGCCGTTCTCGAACAGGCCGGTGGCCCGCGGAGCGTGGAGCGCGCGGGCGAGCGCGAACCCCAGCAGCGGCAGGCGCATCCCCACGAACACCACTTCGCCGTCCCGAATTTCCCGAGCCGCCGCCGCCACCATGATCTGGCGCCTCGTCGCCTCTCGGCCGCTGCCGATCGCACGCTCCGTCTTAGAAGCCATAGTTGACCGAGGCGGCGAGCTGCCGGGACCGCGGGTGCAGCCCCGCCACCCTGGCCTCGCCGAGCCGCTGGAGATACTCCGCGTGGTCCCGCGTGCGGAGCACCATCCGGTCCAGCCACGCCAGAAACCCCTCGCGGGTCCGGGTCTCCGCATGATACTCATCGTAGAACCGATCGTCCCGGTTGACGTATCCCTGGGTGGGGGAGGGATGCGACCCGTGCGGCACCACGGCCACGGCGCTTACGAGAAACCCGGGCACGAGCGTACGGTTGGGATCGCTCGTGATGACCTCATCCTCAACGACTTCCTCGCAGGTGAGTAACACCGCCTCGGCCGCCCGCGCCGCCTCCACGGACACACCCAAGTTGCCCCACAGGTGCGCATTGCCCCGGCGGTCGCAGCGCTGAACGTGCAGGATCGCCAGGTCGGGCCGGAGCGCCCGAACGCCCAGCAGGCGCTCGCCCGTGAACGGGCAGGTTACCTCGCGGAACCGAGGATGGTCGCGTACGATGTCGCTGCCCAACGCCGTCCTGGCCGGCAGATACGGCACGCCCATCGCCGCAGAGGACAGCGCGAGCGCCACCGTGAGGTTCGTGTGGTCCTCGACCACGAGAGGCTCGGGGATGCCGTCTTCCACCGCGCGGCGGAAGTTGTAGGCGGTGCCGGCGCCGACGTTGCCTACCCAGGCGGCGATGACCCCGGCCACGCAGCCCGCACCGATCAGCTGGTCGAACAGGATGTCCGAGATCGGCCCCACCAGCGTCAATCCCTTGCGACCCTGGCGGATGATCTCGTGTCCGGCGGCAAAGGGAATGCACGACTCCAATCCGGTTCCCGCCGCGATGACCATGCCGCTTCGGACGAACCGGGACACCGCCTCGCCGAGCGGCATCACTTTGTCCACGCGTCTCCACCCTTGGACAGCGCGCCCCACTTCACGGACTCGAATGCCGACCGGCAGCTGGCGCAGCGGTACTGTGACGTCAGCGACGTCGACCCGAACAAGCTGAGCAGCTCGGTTCGATCCGAGCCGCAGAACGGGCAGGCCGGCGCCGGTGGCTCGTCGAGCTCACCCCTTGGGCCGCGATCCATGTCACGCATGCCGTACCCGCCGCCGGGATTCGTCCCAATCGGACCACGGCAACGGCTCCGCCAGGCGCCAGCGCTCGCCCTCGGGCTGCAGCGGAACCGCGAGCGCCGAGGCCCGGAACAGCGGCCCCACCGATCGGAGAAATCGCTGGCGCACCGCCTCCCCCGCCTCTTGCAGCACGCCCGCCCTGACGAGCGGAAGGAGCGCCCCGCCGGCGTCGGGCCCGAACCAGCACAACGCGTCGGGCCATGCCTGCTTGATGATGGCGGCAAGTTGCTCGCGGACCACCGGCCCCTCGGCGGCGAGTTGCCGCAGCCAGCCGCGGCCGTGGATCGCGTGGAACTGCTCTTCCTCGATCAGTTTGCGCGCGCGCTGCCGGAGCGGCAGGTAGCGGGAGTCCCGCGCGGTTTCGAGCATGCCCGCCAGCGCTTGATCGATCAGCAGGTTGGCCACGATCAGATGCGGCCAGCTCGGAAACGGCTGCTGCAGCAAGCCCACGGTCCGCGCGTCCCCCGCCACCCATTCGTGTTCCGAACGGTGCGGAGCCCCGGGCAGCTCCTCGAGCAGTCCGTACAGCACGCGGGCGTGTCCCAGTTCATCCTGAGCCATCGCGGTCGCGGCAACCCCCGCCTCGATCGTCGGTCCGCAGGTACACCACTCTCCGTAGCGCAGCCCGAGCGCGTGCTTGTTGTCGGCGAGGGCCACCACGAGGTCCACCAGTGCCGGCAGCGCATCCTGGGGGAGGGCCGAGGGCCGGTCGAGCAACGGTGTGCTCACGCGTGCACGTCCACGGCCTCGGTGCGGACCGACTCGACGGGGATGACCGCGGACCGCGGCACGACGACCATCTCGATCCACGACTCCTCGTCGTAGATGCTGCGGGCGTAGACTCGGGCCAGCACCTCGTCGGGCGCGGCCACGCATCCGACGTGCCGGAGGGGCTCGCCCACCACGCGCCGCGCGAACACCTCGTACACCGGCTCGTCGCCGATCGTGTTCACGCCGCCATCCTCACACGCTCACGCCGCAACCGGCAAGCGCCCGCCGCGCCTTTTCCGTCAGCCGATGTTTGGTCCACGGGGGATCCCACGTCACGACGATCCGGACGTCGCGGACGCCGGGGACTCGGCCGAGGCGCGCGCGGATATCGCCTTGAATCATCTCCATGCACGGACAGGCCGTGGCCGTGAACGTGATGGTCAGCGTGACACATCCGTCGTGGACCGCGACACCGTACACCAGCCCCATGTCGACGATGCTCACCGGCCACTCTGGGTCGGTGACCTCGGAGAGGGCGGCCGTCACGACGTCCGCCGTCAGGGCCGGGGCCACGTCGTCACCGACGTCTCTGGTCGGGTCGGCGGCCGCCACGATCAGTGCACCCCGACCAACCGACGCATCTGCTTTCGGCCCCGCTGCAGCATCTCGACGAACATCGCGTTGCCGGGCCCGCGCCGCTTCCATCGCACGATCACGTCGTCCCAGGTGATCGGCTTGTCCATGAGCCACCGGCGTTCCCCTTCATCGAAGTCGACCGGCAGCGGGTAGTCGAGTACGTAGGAATCGGCCCCCGGGTCGTGGTGGGCCGGCACATGGAAGCCGAGGCTTTCGCAGAGGGGCACCGCTGTCCGCAACCAGGTCTGGCGTAGCTGATCGTTGGTGCTCCCCTTCAGACGGTACGCGATCTGTTTGCCGTGCGTCTTCAGGGAATCGGGGAGCCCGAACCATTCCACCGTCATCGGAAACATCCAATCGATCGCCGCCTGAAGCTCCGCGCGGTGTGAACCGGCGAGGCGCCGCATCCCATTCTCACCGTGCCGCAGGTGGAAGTTTTCCTCCTTGTCCACCTTGGCGAGCCCGCGGCGCCACGGCCCGTAGCTGCAGTGCCGGTACACGTCCCCGAGGAGCACGTACCCGGCGCGGTCGTAGAACGCGTTCGCCACGATCAGCTCGATCCAGGATCGCAGCGGCACGTCGAAGGCGTAGGGATGCTTGAACCGCTTCGGGTCCCGGTCGTAGATCAGCGCCTCGGTGTCGACGCCGAGGTCCTGCAGGATGCGGTATCCGATGTGGGCATGGCTCAACTCGTCCTGGATGATCGCGAGCGCGGAGATGAGGTTGTTCATCGAGGGGCTATCTTTCGCGGCCGTGTAGTAACTGGGGGCGCTGATCAGCTCCGTGTCCGCAGAGACCGTCAGGATGTGGATCAGCGTCTCGCGGTAGTCCGGCGTCATCTCGCCGGGCGATTCGAGGATATGCCCCTGTCCGATGCGCTCGATCAGTTGCTGCTCGCCGGTGGCCGCCATCGCCTCGCTCCTGCGATATGACACGGTTTTTGCACGAACACGGCAAAATGCGTGTTATACTCATTATACGGCGCAGTATCGGGAGGCATCAACGCGGCGCGGGGATTTGTCCCGCGGCCGTTGTGAGATGCGCGCGCGATCGCTGCTGTTCACGGTCTACGGCGACAGCATCCGGCCGCACGGCGGAGAGATCGGCGTGACCGGCCTGATCCGGCTGATGGCCCCGCTCGGCCTGACGCCCCGCGCCGTCCGAGCGGCGGTGTCGCGCATGGCGCGGCAGGGGTGGCTCGGCACGCGGCGCATCGGCCGGCGCGCCTTTTGCTCGCTCACGCCGCGGGGGGCGTGGCGGGTGGAACAGGGAGTCCGGCGCGTATACGGGCTCGCCCCCGATCCCTGGGACGGACGGTGGCGGATCCTCACCTATGCCATCCCTGAAGGCCGCCGCCCGATCCGCGACCGGTTGCGGCGAGAACTGATCTGGCTCGGCCTCGGGCCGCTTTCGCGAAGCACCTGGGTCACGCCGCGCGCGCTCGGCCCGCAGTTGGCCGAACTGGCCCGAGCGCACAGGTTGGACGGGCACGTGGCGATCTTCGAGGCCGCGCTGCTCGGTCCCGGGCACGACCGTGCGCTGGTCGGCCGGTGCTGGAACCTCGACTCGGTCGCGGCGAGGTACCGGGGGTTCACCGCGGCGGCGCGGCGGCAGACGATGACGCTTCGCCTCCGCATCCGGCGCGGGACGATCTCACCGGCAGGCTGCTTCGCGGAGAAGATCCGGCTCGTCCACGAGTATCGGAAGTTCCTGTTCGTGGACCCCGGGCTGCCCGACGCCCTGCTGCCCGAGGGGTGGTCGGGCCGGGAAGCGGCCGGCGTCTTCCGCGAGGCCTATCGCCTGCTAGAGCCCCGGGCGGCGCAGTTCTTCAAGGCTGCGTTCGAGCCGCCCCCGGACGCGGTCCCGGCCTTTCGCCGTGCCCAGGCTCAGATCCAAACGCGTCGCGACCGGGATGCCTCGGATCCCGGACCGCCAGGATCACCGGCACGATCCGTTATTTTCCCTTGAACGCCGGCGGCCGCTTCTCGACGAAAGCGGCGACGCCCTCGGCGCAATCTTCTGAGGCAAAGGTCCGGAACAGCGCCTCGCGCTCGTAGGCGAGCCCGCCGTCGAGCGGCAGCTCCGTGCCGCGGGTGACGGTGAGCTTGATGAGGCCGGCCGCCAGCGTGGCGCCCTTGGCCACGCCGTCCGCGTACTCGCGCGTTTTGGCGGCGAGCTCCTCCGCCGGGAACAGGCGGTCGACGAGCCCGATGCCGAGCGCCTCCTCCGGAGAGACCGTGCGTCCGGTGATCATGAGGTCGAGCGCCCGGCTCTTCCCGACCAGCCGGGGCAGCCGCTGCGTGCCGCCGTTGCCGGGCAGGATCCCCAGGGTGATCTCGGGCTGGCCGAGGCCGTACTTCCCGGCGGCGGCGAAGCGCAGGTCGCACGCCAGCGCGATCTCCATCCCCCCGCCGAGGCAGTGTCCGTTGATCGCGGCGATGAATACCTTGGGGGTCAGCTCGATCTTCCGCAGCACCTCGTGCATGTGCAGGATGAACTTCTCTTTCTCCGGCAGGGTAGATGACTGAAAGAACTTGATGTCCGCGCCGGCGCAGAAGAACTTCGGCACCGTGCTGGTCACCACGACGGCCCGCACCGCATCGTCGGCGCGCGCGGCGTCCACGGCCTGGTCCAGTTCGTTCGCGAACTCCGCATTATACGCGTTCACCGGCGACCGGTGCAGCGAGATCTGGCCGACGGCTCCCTGGCGGTCCAGGCTGATCATGTCTCCCACAACTCACCCCCATCTTGGGATCTGCGCGTCGATGACCGGCGCCGGCCTGCGACCGAGCCTACGATCGGGCCGGCGTGCCGGACGCTTCAGCCGCGAGCCGCTCGCGCAGGCGGAACCGCTGAATCTTGCCGGTTTCAGTTTTCGGGAGCTCGGGCACGAACTCGATCCACCGGGGGTACTTGAACGCCGCGATCTTGTCTCGGACGGACGCCTGCAGCTCCTTCACCAGAGCGTCGCTGGGCGCGTGCCCGGGCTTGAGCACGACGAACGCGTAGGGCTTGACCAGACCGTCCCGGTCGCCCTTCCCGACCACCCCGCTCTCCAGCACGGCGGGATGCTGGATCAACGTGGCCTCGACCTCGGCGGGCGAGACCCACTGTCCACCCGCTTTGAGCATGTCGTCGGAACGACCGCAGTACCAGTAGAACCCATCGCGGTCCTGGTAGTACTTGTCGCCGCTCATGTACCACTCGCCGCGAAACGCCTGCTTGGTGCGGTCGTGTTTGTTCCAGTACCCGGCGGCGAGGCTCTCCCCGCTGACGAGCAAATCGCCGATCTCGCCAACGGGCACGTCGCCGCCCGTCTCGTCTGCGATCCGGATCGCATACCCGGAGACGACCTCCCCGCTGCTCCCGGGCCGCACGCGTCCCGGCCGGTTGCTGACGTAGATGTGGAGGGCTTCGGTGGAGCCGATCCCGTCGAGGATCTCGACGCCGAATCGCTCCTTCCACCGCATGAACAGCGCGGCGGGCAGCGGCTCGGCCGCGGAGATGCAGAGGCGCACCGCGCCGAGGTCGGCTGGCTCGTCCTGGGCCAGCATCGCTGCATACGCCGTCGGCGCCGAGAAGAACAGGGTCGGCCGGTAGCGGTGGATCAGGTCGAAATAGAGCCGCGGGTTGAACCGACCGGGGTACAGCACGGTCGCGGCGCCGAAGCGGGCGGGGAAGTAGAGCCCGTTTCCCAGCCCGTATGCGTGGAACAACTTGGCGACGGAGAAGCAGATGTCGTCCTCGCGCATCCCTAATACGGGGCGCGCGTAAAGATCCGCCGTATAGACCATGTCGTGGTGCAGGTGAATGGTGCCTTTCGGTGCGCCCGTGCTCCCGCTGCTCCACAGCCAGAACGCCGGTTCGTCTCGGTGCGTGGGTGCCGGGTCGAGGGCGGGATCCGCCGACGCCAGCAGATCGCGCAGGACTCGCCGTCCGGGCGGCGCCTGGGATCCCGCCACCACCACGTGGCGGAGCGCCGGCTGGCCCGCGAGCACAGGCTCGATCGCCGGCAGCAGCTCCTCGCTCACCACGAGCACGCCCGCGCGGCTGTCGCGGAGCATGGAGTCGTAGTCGTGCGCCTTGAGCGCGGTGTTCGTGGGAACCGCCACCGCGCCGATGCGGATCGCGCCCCAGAAGAGGTAGGCGAGCTCGGGCGAGTCGAGCATCAGCAGGAACACGCGCTCCTCTGGGCGCACCCCGAGCCCGCGCAGGGCGCTTCCCGCCCGGTTGACCTGCTCGAACAGACGGCGGTAGGTGATCCTCTCGTCGCCGGCATAGATGGCGACCCGATCGCCCCGCCCCTGCTCAAGGTTCCGGTCGAGAAACGCGGTGGAAACGTTGAATCGTTCCGGCAATTCGATGGGCGCGGTCATCGCGCCCCGTTTCGCGGCACGTCAGGTGCTCTCCTCTCGCCGCGCCCGGACGCCGCTGCCGCTCGGCGCCGCTCACGTCGCACTGCTGGAGTTAGAAGCGGTGGGCGGACGGACAGGCGCGGGCGAGCGCGGTGCTGCTGATGGCGATCCCGGAGGTGGCTTTCTCGATGTCGTTCCAAGTGTACATGCCGACCACACGGTTTTGATCGTCGAGCACCGGTGACCCGCTGCTGCCCCGTTCCGGCCGGTCCTCCGACTGGATCTCAAAGACCGGGGTCCCATCCCGAGCGACGGCGGTGCGCGTCACGGTGCCGGTCACGACCGTCTTCTCGGTCGGCTGCGACGACCGGACATACCCGATCACCCGGATCTGCCCCTGCGGCTGGCCGTCCGTGAGGGAGAGCACGGGGAAGGTCGGGAGCGGCCCGATGTGTGCCCTCGCCAGAATGCGTGACCCGCCGCCGGGGAGGATGCCCCACAGTGCGAATTCGACATTTGGCGCCACCAGCCGGATTTGGGCGATATCTCGCTCGACCGGGCCCTTGGCGGACTCGGTGGGATCCACGTCGAGCTGGCTCGCGCAGACGACCTCCACACCGTAGAATTCCTGGCCCACCACGGCGAGGAGCACGTAATTGCTGGGGTCGTGCTGGGCGCGGTACACAACGTGGCTGTTGGTGAGCGCGAGCCCGCTGGAGTCGATGAAGAAGGCCGTGCCGCGGGCCACTCCCTTGCCGGTCTTCGTGTAGGTGAAGACCTCGAAGACGCTGTCCAGCGGGTTGGCGTCTTCGCCGAGCGCGCGGGGCGGGACGCTGAGCACCACCGCGAGCACGAGCGCGAGGACTCCCCCCACGAGACGCGCGGCCGAGAGTCCTCTGGCCCAGCGACACGCGCTGCGACGCTCGCAGAATTCCATCGAATCTCCCTCGAAGTCCCCCGTCGAGATGAGCGGCTGCTCAGAACAATGTGTATGCCCATTTGCGCTCGCGGCCGGTCCACACATCGGGCCTTGCAGGATTCAGGTCTGACGCGGAAAAGACGCGGGGCAAACCAGCCCGCCGGCGCCGCTCGCCTCCGAACGGCCGCCGGCGCCGCGAGAAAGCGGTGAACAGCGATGATCCTCCCCTATGAAGGCCGGATGCCGCGCATCGCCCCGACGGCGTTCGTCGCCCCGACCGCCGCGGTGATCGGTGACGTGACCATCGGAGCGGAGGCGAGCGTGTGGTTCGGCGCCGTCCTTCGGGGAGACGTCGGGCGCATCGAGGTGGGCGCGCGGGCGAATATCCAGGACAACGCGGTGCTTCACACGACGGATCGAATCCCGACGGTGGTCGAGGACGACGTCACGATTGGCCACGGAGCGGTCCTGGAGGGCTGCACGGTGCGACGGGGCGCGCTCATCGGCATGAACGCGGTGATCCTGCACGAGGCCGTGGTGGGCGAAGAGTCACTGATTGCCGCCGGCAGCGTGGTCACGGACGGGACCGAGATTCCGCCAAAGACCGTGGCGGCGGGGGCGCCGTGCCGCGCGCGGAAGCCCCTCTCCGGCGTGTCGGCGCAGTGGATCGCTCGCGCCGCCGGAGCGTACGTGAGGCTCTCGCGGCGCTACAAACAGGCGGAGGGCGGGCACGCCCCGGTTCAGGGCGCGGCGGAGGGGCCGATCTCCGGCTAGGGACGCCACTCATGGAAAGACGCACGCCCGCATGAACGACCGCAGGCACCGCGCGGCGCGGAAGACCGCGGCGCCCTGGGCCGACGCCCCGGCCTTGCCCAGCCTGTGCCGCGCCCGGGACTACCTCGGTGCACATTACGACGACCGGCTCACGCTTGCGCGCGGTGCGCGCGAAGCACACCTCTCGCCGTTCTATTTCCACCGCCTGTTCACGCGGGTCTTCGGCGAGACGCCCCACGAATTCGTGACCCGCCTGCGCATCGAACAGGCGAAGCGCCTCCTGCTCGCGGGCGGACACTCCGTGACGGAGGTGTGTTTTCAAATCGGGTACGACAGTCTGGGTTCGTTCAGCGCGCGCTTTCGCGCGCTCACCGGCCTCTCGCCGTCGTCCTTCCGTCGCGAAGCCCGGCGGGTGTTCGGCGGCGCTGGGATCCTGTGGCCGCGCTACTACATCCCGGCGTGCTTCCGGTCATATTTCCTCGGAGAGCAAGAACCGAGAAGCGCGGCTCCGCTTCCGCGGGTAGACTCAGAACCGCATGGTGATCCGGTCACGCAGGAGCGCGACAGATGATCCAGCGGCTCTCGCACGTCGGCGTGTTCGTTGTGGACCAGGACGCGGCTCGGGATTTCTACGTGAACAAGCTCGGGTTCGAGGTTCGCATGGACCAGACCATGGATGACGGGTTTCGGTGGCTCACCGTCGGTCCCAAAGCCCAGCCGGACCTCGAAATCATCCTGATGAAGATCGACGGTCCGAACATGGATCCGGACGCTACGAGGCGGTTGCGGGAACTGCAGCGGGGCGGGCACCTCTCCGGCGGCGTGCTGGAAACCACGGATTGCCGCAAATTGCACGCGGACCTCACGGCCAAGGGTGTGGAGTTCTCGTCGCCGCCCGCCGAGCGCTTCTACGGCATCGAGGCGATCATGAAAGACAGTTCGGGGAACTGGTACAGCGTGGTCCAGCGCAAGATCCCGTAACTGTGCTGAGCGAAGGCGTTAGGGTCCCCCCGCCGGCCCCGGCGGCGGATTGAGCGGCAGCACCATCGGGCGGCGCGCCGGCTGGTCGAAATCGAAGTCCGCGGCCAGGTTGCCGAGTTGGGACGCGTTTTCTCGCACGGTAGGCCGCCGATCCGGGCGTCCGTCGCTCTTAGGATCGAGCCGCTGCCCGCTGAGGAAGTCGTCCTCGATGAACTTCACATAGGCATCGAAGCTCAGCACCTGATGATCGATGTAACCGCGCCGGGCGTACGGGCTGATGACCAGGCCGGGGACGCGCAAACCGTATCCGTTCTGGTCGACTGTTGGGGGGACGACGTGATCGTAGAATCCTCCCCAATCGTCCCAGGACAGGAAGATCGCGGTACCGTTCCAGTTTGGCCCCTGCATCACGGCGTTGATCAAACTGGTCACGTAGGTTTGGCCGGCGCTGACCAGGGCGGGAGGGTGCTCGCTGACCGCCCCGTTCGGCACCACCCACGAGACCGCGGGCAGCGTTCCATTCCTGGCCGCCTCGAAGAAGTGCGAGACCGTCTGGATGTTGCGGACCTCGCCGTCCTGGCGGACGGTCTCGAACCACGGCAAGGGGTTCCAGATTTGCGGGGTGCCGGCGCGCTGCGGCTTCTGCGGGCACGTGGCGGCATCGTCGTCGCAGTCCGGCTGCGTGCCCTCGGCCACGTAGTAGGCCCAGCTCACGTGCGCCCGGTGCAGCAGGTACGTGAGGTCCGTCCAGGCGTAGTTGGGTCGGGCCACACCGCCCCTCGCCCGGCCCCCGGCCAGGCGCTCCGGATTCTGGAGCTCGTTGACGCAACTCATCGGGTCCGCGCTCGTGCACCGGGCGGACCATTCGGAGACCATGAACAGGTGCTCCGGTAGGCTCCACGACGCATTCGGCTCAAACATGTGGTCTTGTAGAACAAACTCGCGCGCATAGGTCCAGTAGTTGGGGATCTCGCGTGCATCGTGGTACCCCATCACGTCGGGCTCGCCCGTCCGGACAGCGCAGTCCGGGTCAAATGTCCCCCGGCACGGCGCCTTGCGGCCTCCGAGCTGACCGATGAAACCGTCCATCTTCCCGCCGTTGATGTCGGCCCTGGCGTTCCTTTCGGAGTGCGGGCCGCCCCGGTTGAGGTCGTGCGTATCGTGAAAGGGCTTGACGCACTGACCGGTTCGCGGATCGGGGACGCATACGACGGGCGTGCCGTTGCGCATCGGAATGCCGTCCGCCCCAGGGTACGTCCCGAAGTAGTGATCGAACGATCGGTTCTCCTGCATGATGATCACGACATGCTCGATCTTGTGGATCCCGCTCAAGTCCGCGCCGCGAATGGCGCCGGGCCCGCCGGGCACCCCAAATGGGGTGAGGAGGGCCACCAGGGCCGCAATTGCGCCCAACGTGGTCCGGCGAGACCAGCGGACGACCTGGGGCCGCCAGTACCGCATGTCCCACGAGTATTGGAGAACGGCCATCCACATATTGCCGAAAGCGAGTGGAGGCGGGGCGAGAGTTCCCGGATATGAGCGAGCGTGTGTGCGGCGAAGCGGCCGATTTCGGGGACCGGCTTTCACGCCATCACCGGAACCTCGATGAGGCCGAGGTACCTTGCCATCGGGTGAAAATCGTTGTCGTCGTGGAGCAACGGTCTCTTGTTCTCGATGCACCAGGCGCCGATCACCAAATCGACGGTCTTGCCCGCTCACCATCAAGTCCTTGCAGGACGTCGCAAAGCATTAATGCGCTGTGGTCTAGGACGGAACGAGTGCGTGCACTGCCGACCCCTAGTGCCCGCCCGGCGACCCCTCGTGCGGGAGGCCGGCCAGTTCGCGAAGCGCCCGCTCGACGTAGACCCGCGCCATCTTCTTGCGGTAGCCGATCGTGAGGTCAGCATTGTCGAGCGGCTTGGCGGGCTGGTAGGCGAGCTGCGCTGCGCGGGCCACAAGCTCCACGGTGGGCCGCTGCCCGACCAACAGCGCCGACGCCCTGGCCGCGATCACGGGACGGGACGCGACCGCGCCGAGAACGATGCGCGCATCCTCCACGATCCCGTCCGGCCCCAGCCGCAGCGCGGCGGCGACGCCGAGAATCGGAAAATCGAACGAGCCACGGCGGCGGAGCTTCCAGTAGGTCGTCCGCCAGCCATCCGCGGGCGGCAGGATCACTTCGGCGAGGATTTCCTCCGGCGTCCGCGCGAGGTGGTCGATCCCGTCGTCGCGGTACAGTTGAGCGGCGTCGATCACGCGCTCTCCGCGCGGCCCGACCAGGCGGAGCTGCACCCCGAGCGCGATCGCCGCGGGCGCCGCGTCGGTGGACGAGATCGCCCAGCACCTGTCGCTTCCCGGCGCCACCAGGCAGATGTCCCCGTCTTTCTTCATGCAGAATCCGATCGACTTCCGCCAGTGAAAGGTCTGATTGTAGTAGTTGCACCGGGTGTCGAGGCACAAATTGCCGCCGAGCGTTCCCATGTTCCGGAGCGCGGGCGTGCTGACCGCCCCGGCCGCGAGCGCCAGGGCCCGGTACGCCTCGGCGACTTCCGGATGCGACGCGACGGACGCAAGCGTGACGCCGGCGCCGATGGTCATCCCCCGTCGGCGGTCGCCCGAGATCCGCCCGATGGAGCGGATCCCACGCAGGCCGACCAGCACTTTCGGCTCGAACTGACGCCGCTTCATGTTCGGATAGAGGTCCGTCCCGCCGGCGACGACCATCCCGGCGGTTCCCGCCTCAGCCATCCATATCGCCGCCTGCTCCACCGTCTTCGGGGCGAGGTAGGTAAACGGCGGGAGTCGCAGCATCAGGGCTCCTCCGGCACTCGCTCGGAATCCGTTCGTGGGCGGCGGTCGCGGAGGTCGGTCCCCGTATGCAGAATCGGCGGGAGCCCGCCCGCGCCTCCCGCGATGGGGATCGCCTGCCGCCACGGAGTGTCCCATCCGGGCGGTGGCGTGACCTTGATCGGATCGCGGAACTGAAACGGCGGGATGCTCCGCGGCCCAACCCTGCCTTCGGCGCCCTTCCGCTTGGCCTCGAGCGCGGCGAGGACCTTGTCGGGGGAGACGGGGATCTCGTCGATCCTCACGCCGACGGCGTCGTAGATCGCGTTCGCGAGCGCCGGGATCACCGGCAGCAGCGGGCCCTGCCCCGCTTCCTTGGCGCCGAACGGCCCCTCGGGGTCGTCGGTGTTGACGAGTATGGTGTCGACCGGCGGCATCTCCAAGAACGTGGGGCTCTTGTACTCCAGCATCGACGGTATTTTGTGCAGGCCTTTGCGGAACGTCTGCTCCTCCATCAGCGCCTCGCCGAGCGCCATGTACACGCTGCCCTCGATCTGCCCGATGACGAGCGTCTCGTTGATCGCGCGCCCGATGTCGTGGGCGATCCAGACGCGCTCGAC